>JAABUQ010009860.1_pt1 | contig 12741 bp, 11 predicted proteins | sample 5560001 | NCBI WGS metagenome assembly JAABUQ01 (sample SAMN10711888, study PRJNA513371) | rock metagenome | isolation source: Antarctica rocks | place: Antarctica: Victoria Land, Finger Mt nord | collected 2015-12-18 | reverse complement strand
ACGCTTTTGGAAGCTTTCCGCCTCCTGCCTCCTGACCTAGCACATCTCACTGTGGTCACGAAAACTCAAGACGCTGGGAACAATTTGCCGAATGTCACTGTCCGGCATGATATTGCGCCGAACTCTGAGGCGCTGCGAACGCTTTACGCGGACGCCGACTTGTTTGTCTTTCCCACGCGCGGCGACTGCCTGCCGCTTGCCGTCATGGAAGCCTTGACATCGGGCCTGCCGGTCGTCACCACCACCGTCGGCGCACTGCCGGAAGCGGTGACCCACGGCGAGACCGGCTGGATCGTGCCGCCGGACGATGCGCCCGCGCTGGCCGCCGCGCTGCAAGCGCTGGCGGGGGATGCTGCACTGCGAGAACAGCTTTCCGTGCAGGCCGCCGCGGTCGGCTCTGAGCGCTTTGATGCGGACACCAACTACGGACGGTTGATCCGAACCGTGCAGGACGCGAAGGCAGCCTGACGGATGAGGATACGAAAGGATACGAGGGTGTGAACGCCCTCGCTGGAAGGTGTTCGGAAACACCGCCTGCCTTCCAGGTCTGCCAGTGCAGTCCAGGGGACAGAATACAGATTTAGCCTATCTTAATCTTGCTGTCCCCTGGACAGGCGGCACTTCTGAGTGCTTTTCAGCGAGTGACTTCGGTCACTCGCTCGTCATTTGTGAGTAACCCGTGAAGAAAATCCTGCTGCTTATTCCGAGTGTGCTGAAGACCGGCATTGAGGCCGAAGTCGCCGCAGACCGGCATCCGGTCATGGACTATTACGCCCTGGCGGAAACCCTGCGAGAGCATGGCTGCGCCGTTGATTTCTTGGACTACGCGGCGGCAGAATCCGACCATTCGCCGGGGACGCGGCTTGCGGCACGCGCTGGCCTGGATGCCGCGCTGGCCTGGATGGCGTTTCAAAGGCGGCGCGGCTACGACGCCGTCTTCTCGAACGGCGAAAATGTCGGTGTCCCGCTCGCCCTGCTGATGGGCGGCGTTTCGGGCGGCCCGCGCCATGTGACCATCGGCCACCGGCTTTCCACCGGCAAAAAGCAGATCTTCTTTACGAGACTCAAAGCGCAGCGGCGGCTGGACAAAATCTTTGTCTACGCGAAATCGCAGGAAGACTGGGCTGTCAGTCGCCTGGGCATCGCCCCGGATAAGCTTTCGCTTATCCCCTTTCATGCCGACGCCCGCTTTTATCGCCCGCTGCCGGAAGCCGTCGTCAGCCCTGAGCAGATCTGCTCGGCGGGTCTGGAATGGCGTGATTACCCGACGCTCATTGAGGCGGTCAGCACGATGCCGGAGCTGTCGGTCAAGCTTGCGGCGGCGTCGCCCTGGTCCAAGCACGACAATGAAACGGCAGGACGCACCCTGCCGCCGAATGTGGATGCCCGGCGTTATTCGTATGCCGAGCTGCGGGGTCTCTATGCCGCTTCCAGCTTTGTCGTGGTCCCAATCAAAGAAACGGATTTCCAGGCGGGCGTCACGACGATCCTGGAAGCGATGGCAATGGGCAAGGCTGTCATTGCCACTCGCACGACCGGGCAGACCGACGTGATCACCGACGGTGAGAACGGGCTGACCGTCGCGCCGGGCGACGTGTCCGGCTGGCGCGAGGCCATCTGCCGCCTGCGCGGCGACGCCGCTCTCCGTGCCCGCCTCGGCGTTAACGCCCGGCGCTGGGTGGAAGAAAACGCTACGCTGGACCTCTGGGCCAAGCGCATTGCCGCCGCCATCTCCCCCCAATCCTCGCAGTGATCCAAAAATAAAAATAAAGTTTGAACGCTAAATGCAAAGTTGGCACGGAACCTGCAGTAGTATAAGACGGGAACATCCCCGCTTGTTTGCTAGGTTTCGCGCAGAGGCAATTCCTGAATTATGAAAGCTATTACTGTCCCTCTTTTATCTGTTCTGCTCGTGCTGTCGGTCGCGGCCAATGTGCTGCTGTACCTGCGCTGGTCTACGAGCCGCCCGCTCGTGACGGTCGGCAGCGCGGTGATTACAAAGAAGCAGTTCCAGGACCAGATGGAGCATGATCAGGGCCAGACGGTCTTGACCAAGCTTGTGTTCACATCCCTGATTTCCCAAGCGGCAGGCCGAGCCGGCGTCACACCGACTAATGCCGACATTGACGGGCGGATTGCCGCTATCCAGCGTCAGCAGCCCCAGGCCCTTGCCCCGTACAGCAGGGACGTGGTCAAAATGGCCCAGTTCCGGCAGGATTTGGGAACGGACATGGCGCTGGAAAACCTGCGAATCCATGACGTCGCCCTCTCGCCCGCGCAGATCTCGGATTACTACAACCAGCACAAGCCGGAGTTTACGCTGCCGCAGCAGACAATCACCTCAACAGTTGTCACCGGCAGTGCGGTGGACGCCGCGACTGCGGCTTCTTTGCTGCGAGCAAACGACCCGCCTGACGTAATCGGTCGCCAGCCGCGAATGCGTGTGGTCGGGGTCGCCGGCTACAACCCGGACCTGCAAGCGTTGCCGGCGGGGCTGCAAAAGCAGACCAGCGACTGGGCGCAGCACGCCGGGGTCGGCGCAGTGCACACTTTTCAGACAGGCACCTACTTTTTGATATTCCGGGTCAACAAGCGTCTTCCGGCGGTTGTCCCGCCGCTGTCCCAAATCCGCGGCGAAGTCGAGAGGTCTGCCCGTCTGACGGTTGCGCCGTCGCAGCCCGAAGAGCTGGCGCGTCTGTACCAGAGCGCCAAGCCGTCCTTTAACTCGGATAAATATGCAGGGTACTTCACGGCGATCCAGCAGTATCCTCTCGGTGCGCCCGGCAGCAAAAAAACAGCCGAGGCTCACTGATCTCAAACACGATTTCGTCGTTTCTGATAAGAACGCAGTCCATTCTTACAGCAAGGAGGTGAATACACAATGAAAACAAACAACACAACAAACACATTCTCGACACACAAAGGACCTAAATCAACCATGAAAATCAACGCAACACTTCTTTCCCTGGTCGCCGCGACCGCTTTCGGAGTGATGGCTGTCAGCGCGGCCCATGCCGACATCAACCCTGTCCCGCCTGGCATTCCCACGATCACTCAGGACCTCAACGACCCGTTCTCCACGTTCTCGTACCCAATCGTTCTGACTTCGACGGAAACCCTGATTTCCGGCAACTACTTCACGATGTTCGACGTGAACGGCCTGGTCTCGGGATCTGAAATGGCCCCGACCGGCTTTACGGCGTCCGAAGCTCTCGTGGGACCGGTTGCAACCGGCTCCTTCAGCTCATCGCCCACCACGGACAACCCGAACATCCTGAACGTGACATACACCTACAGTGGTCCTACCGTCGTTGGCAATCCGACAGCGCTGGGAAACTTCTCGTTCAAGTCTATCTATTCGACCGCAACCACCCGCAACGCGTTCAGCGCGGTTGCTGAGGATACTGGATCAGGAACCCTGAACTCGAACGCGACATCCTACATAGGACCGACCGCCAGCGCCACGACGGTTCCCGAGCCGGCGACAGTCGTTCCGTTCCTTCTCGGCGGCCTCGGCCTGATGGCTCTGATCGTCCGCAAAAATCGCCGGGCGTCGGACGTCACCGCTTAAGCTCTCGTGATTTGCTCCCTGCACTACTAAAAACAGAGCGGCGCGTTGTACTTACAGCTCGCCGCTCTCTTTTCGGTAAAATTGAACGTAAACCCGGCATTATTGGCATTATCGGCCCGGCCAATTTTGCCGAATTTGATAGTAGCGGGCATCGCAGTATCGCTTGTTCGCTGCCCTGTCATTATTCTTGCTTTTGTTCTTGATTTCTGTTCTTGATTTCTGTTCTTATCATGGCTGTGGTTCCTGCAAAATCTAACGCGGCCAAACCAGGGGTGTCTCGCCTGGGCTTTCTCTTAACTCAAGCAAATCTTCGAGCGGCAGTGCCGTTCGCGGCGGCGCTGCTGCTTCTCGGCATGCTCGCCTGGCCCGTATTGCGCTTTTGGGCTTATGAGTACGGAAAGCCGGAGTCCTATTACGGCCATGCGCCGCTGATTCCGCTGATTGCCGGGCTGATGCTGTGGCACCACCGCTCGGCGCTGGCGAGGGTTGTCAAGCGTCCGGCGCTTTGGGCGCTTGGCCTGCTGCTGCCGGGACTGGCGCTTCTGGTCTTTGCTTTGAAGATCCAGGCGGAGGCGCTGGAGTCGACCGGGCTTCTGCTGACGCTAACAGCCGGGGTCTGGCTGGTTCTCGGCGGCGCGTTCCTGCGGGCGGCCTGGTTCCCGCTGGGCTTTTTGTGGCTGCTGGCCCCGCTGCCCGGCCCGGTGCTGAACGAGGCGACCCAGCGGGTGCAGATGCTGTCCACGGTGCTTGCCGACAAGCTGCTGCACGGCATCGGCTTCGGCACGACGCTGACAGGAAACGTTATCCAGATGGAGGACTACTCGCTGTTTGTAGACGTTCCCTGCTCCGGCTTCAAGCTGCTGCTGGCGCTGCTGACATTCAGCGCGGCGTTTGCCTTTCTGGTAGACGGCCCTTTGACGAAACGGCTGGCCTTGTTTGCGTTTAGCCTGCCGCTGAGCCTGCTTGTCAACAGCGTGCGGATCGCGCTGATCGGCGTTGTCGGCGAGTGCGTCGGCGCTCCGGCGGCGCATGTGTTCCATGATTACAGCGGCATTCTTACTCTTGTTCTGGGGTTTGCCGCCTTGTTTAGCCTGGCGAAAGGATTGGGATGCCGCACATTTGCCGGATGGGCTATCTTTTAGCGGTCGTAATCGGCGTTGCGCTCCTGATCTCCGCCCTCTGGAAGCCTGCGCCGCCGGCGCGGTTTGCCGGGCTGACCGGAGCCGACGTGCCGCGCACGGCCGGCGGCTGGGTATCGGGGCCGGATGAAAGCGTTCCGGCGGAGGTCCAGGCCGCGCTGTCCTCCGCGAGCCTGACTTCGCGTACCTACCAGCCGCCGGAAAGCGGCGCGGCTGACAGTGCATCGCCGGTCAACTTTGTGCTGATCGGCGGAACGGACCGGAGCGCGTTGCACGATCCGCGCTCTTGTTTGATTGGAGCAGGGATGCAAATTCAGGACGACCACTTGGAGTCTTTGCCGGGAACGGGCATTAAAGCCCGCGCCTGCCGCGCCGTCACGGGGACAAGCACCGGCGGGTTTGACATCATTTATTTGTACTTAGTGAACGGCCGGATCATCAATTCGGCGACCCAAATCCGGGCCGCCATGCTTTGGAGCGCCCTGCTCGGGCAGCGCGGCACTCCCGTTTATTTTCTGCGCTTCACGCGCCCACTTTATTCCGACCCGCGCCAGGACGCGCTGGGTCATGCAGCAATGCTGCAATTCGCCACGTCCCTGTGGACCCGGCTTCAGCCTCGGCTGGCACCGGCGCTGCAGGCGGGAAAAGGTCAAAACTGTGTTGAGCAAAATCTCTGTCGCGAACGTCGCGTTTCATAATGTCACCATGGAAGAAGCGGTCACCTGCATCGTGCAGATGGCCCAGAAGACCGAGCGCCCCCGCTACGTCTGCACCGGCAATCTGGACCATCTTGTCACCCTGGAGCACGACGCTGAGTTCCGCGCGATTTACGCTAACTCCGATTTGAACCTGGCCGACGGCAAGCCGGTTGTTCTGCTGTCCCATCTTTCCGGGGGCGAGCCGCTCTGCCAGCGGGTCACGGGCAGTGACTTGTTTTGGGAGCTGGCGCGGGCGTCTGCTGTGACCGGCCTGCGCTTGTTCTTTCTGGGCGGTGCGGAGGGAGCGGCGGACGCGGCGAAGGCGGCAGTTCTGAGCCGGTATCCGAGTGCGGTGATCTGCGGAACGTACTGCCCTCCCAAAGAGCTTTTTGCGACGGACGCAGAGCAGCAGCGGATTCGCGAGGCGGTCCAGGCGTCGGACGCAGACATTCTTTTAGTCGGCTTTGGCGCTCCCAAGCAGGAAAAATGGATCGCGGCGAATAAAGATCGTTTGAGCGTTCCCGTTTCGATTGGTGTCGGCGGCTCGTTTGAGATGGCTTCCGGTTTAGTGCGGCGTGCGCCGGTCTGGATGCAGGAAGCCGGGCTGGAATGGGCCTACCGATTTTTGCAGGAGCCGACCCGGCTCTGGGAGCGGTATTTCGTGCGTGATCTGCCGTTTTTGATGACTCTCATCTGGCGTGTTCTGGCGGAGCGCCGGGCCATGCAGCGGGCGGAGCAGCAGGCAGAGGCTGCGCTCGCCCAGCCGGTTTTGACAGGGAACGAGTCGTAGCGCTCTACAGAAAGCGCTCTAGTGAAAGTAGGCCGCTGATTTCTGAACCGCGTCATTCCCGGCTGCTTCTCTCGGCCGAGGCCACGCCATCGCTTCCGGGTATCACTCTGCGGGCCAAGCCACTCGCCCGCACTCCTCGTGCAGTGGTTTACCGGGGTTTTGATCTGTCTCACTGCCGCAGGGTGCTGGTGAAAGTCCTGCGGACCGCGGATGATCCTGTCGCTGTCAGCCGGTTCGGACGTGAAGGGGCGGTCCTGCTGCGTTTGCGCCACCCGAGCATTGTGCGGCTTTATGCCTTTTATCCGAGCGGCCCGGCAATAAAGGACCCCACAAAAATCAATCCGGCGGCGCTGGTCATGGAACACGTTCCCGGCGAGACCCTGGACACGCTGGTCGCCGCGGATGGGTATCTGTCGCCGGCACGGACGGTCCAGATTATCGGAGAAGTCGCCGCCGGCCTCGACTGCGTTCATGCGCTTGGGGTGGTGCACCGAGACATCAAACCCGCAAGCATTCTCCTGCCCCGGCGCGGTCCGGCCAAGCTGACGGACTTTGGCGTCGCCCATCTGGATAACGACCTGCCGCTGACGGTCATGGGGGACATTCTCGGCGCGATTGAGTATGCCAGCCCGGAGCAGGTGCATGGCAGCGGGGCGGCAGACGCCCGCAGCGACGTTTATTCCCTGGCGGCCGTCACTTATTTTGCCCTGACCGGCACCCCCCCGTTTCGCGCCGCCGACACCAGCACCCAATCCCAGCTTTCGGTCATGCACCGCCAGATTTTTTCCAATCCGCCGCCCCTGCGTCTCCACCGGAGCGACCTTTCTCCTGCCATTGAAGACGCTGTCCTGCGCGGCCTCGCGAAAGAGCCGGAAGCGCGTTATGCGTCCGCGGGCCAGCTTGCTGCTGTCCTTCGCGCCGCCCTGGCCGCCTCGGAAGGCGAGCCGCAGCAGAAGGCGATGGAGGCGATCTCCCGCCGCACCGGGATCATCGCGGGCGCGGCTGCCGGGGCCGTTCTGCTGGCCGGGCTGACGTTCTGGATCGCAAGCCACCGGCCAAAGGCGTCTGTCCCTGCGCCGGTCGTCGTCTCGGCACTGCCGAATTATGGCATCTCGGCACTGCCGAAAAACGGCGGCGTCACCAAGCCGAAGAAGATAGCGTCTGCTGCAGCCGGCAGCATCCTAAAGAAAGCACCCGTTAAACAAGTTTCCGTTAAACAAGTTTCCGTTAAGCAAGTTTCCGTTAAGCAAGCCCTTGTCAAGCAAGCCCTTGTCAAGCAAGCCCCCGTTAAAGCTGTCCCGGCAAGAACCGCAAAAGCGCCTGTAAAGACGGCGCAGGCTAACGCCGGGCAGGAAACAGTTCGCGCCCTGCATCTGCCAAAGCCGCGCCCTCTCCAGCCGGAATCTGCAAAGACGCCGCTGCAAAAGCCGCTGCCGCAGATGCTCCCACGTGTTGCAGCGGCTGTTCCTGTGCATCGCCTGCCATCTTCGGCGAAAGCTAAGACTGCGGCGCTTATACCGGCTGCCGCCACCCGCGCGGGCTGGTACGCGGTGTCCGGCTGGACCGCCTTGCCCGGCCAATCCACTCAGAACCAACCCGGCCAGAAGACGCAGCTTGTCCGTGCTTCTCCGGCTTGGGTCAACGTGGACGGCCATCCGCTGCCGCAGCTTGCGGCGGGGGAGTGGATAATCCTGCCGGTGGGAACGCATCGGGTGACATTCCAGCCGGCGGCAGGCCTGGGTGCCGGGCCGAAAACGTGGACTGTCAAGATTTCTCCCTCGGCCCATCTTAGCCAGCAGGTTCCTCTGCCGCCTGCGCCTCTGCCGGATATTCCAACGCACCTGCGTAATCCCTGAACCAGCACTTTGAGACCGACGCTTTGAGACCGACGCTTTGAGACCGACGCTTTGAGACCGATGTAGGATACCGGGGTTGTGGAAAACCCCGGCAAAGAAGCGTCCTTTGGACGAAGATGAAGACCAGGGCAATTGGGCCTCTCCTTGTCCGAAGGACATTTCCTGCCGGGGTTTTCCACAACCCCGGCATTTTATGCCGTTACTTCCTAATATCGCGTATAATAACGGCAGGGAGAACCTTCCATGTCCGTGACCACTGAGCAGCCCGTTATTTCTCATGCACTCGCGCAGATCACCGCCCGCCTGCGGCTTGTCCGCTGGGTGCGCCATGCCGCGCGGGGCGCACTTGCCGGAACAGTGGTCGCGCTCCTCGCCGTCGTGCCGGCGCACTGGGACCTGCTCCCGGACTGGCTGCCGCTGGAAGCGGCCCTTCCCGTTCCTATCGTTCTGGGCATCCTTGCCGGCACCGTGACTACGTTCCTGCGCCCGATCTCGCAAATGGACGCCGCGCGGCTTGCGGAAGCCCGGCTTGGCCTCAAAGAGCGTCTTTCGTCGGCATTAGAGTTTGAAAAGTCTCCCCAATCGGCTGACCCGGAAGCGGCGACTTTGCGCCGGCTGCAGCTTGCCGATGCGGCGGCTCACGCCCAGTCCCTGAAGTCCGTAGAGGCCGTGCCGCTGCGCCTGCCCTGGGAAGCCAAAGCATTCGCCGCCGGTCTGGTGCTGATCGCGCTGGCGCTAATCGTTCCGAGCCTGCCGGTGTTCGTGCCGCCGGGCGTCAAAATCGAGCGGCAGATTGTCCAGAAGACCGGCAGCAAGCTGGAGCAGACGGCCAAGATCATTCAGAAGCAGGCGGATTTGCAAAACCTTTCCGGCACGAAACGCGCCGCCGCGCTGATGCAGCGTTTGGGTCAGCGTTTAGCGTCCGGGCATCTGGACAAAAAGCAGGCGATGGTCCAGATGTCGAAGCTCACGCAGCAGATGCGCCAGGAGTTGCAAAAGACAGCGGCGGCCAATTCCAGTGCTGGGGCAGGCGGCAAAAGCATGGCCCAGGCCGGTCAGCAATTAGCGCAGGCAATGGCCGGCGGCCAGAATGCGTCCGGCACGAACGGCAAGCAGGCCGGGGCGGGCCAGAAGAACGGCGGCAGCGGGTCCAAAAGCGGCCAGAAAGCCGGGCAGAACGGCGGCGCGGGCGCAAAAAGCGCGGCGGGCGACAAGTTTAGCGGCTTCAATGTCCCGACGTCCAGCAAGTCTAAGACAAGCAGCAATAGCCAAAACAGCGCTCAAGCACACACCACGCCGGAAATGCAAAAAGCCGCTCAGGCCATGCAGCAGAACGACAGCCAGGCATTAAGCCAGCAGCTTCGGCAGATGGCGGATAAAATCCAGTCGGGCAAGATGCCCGCAGGCGAGCAGCAGCAGGCGGCGGCGGATGTCCAGAAGCTCGCCAACGCTCTGAAGAATACGCCGATGCCCGAGACCCAGCAGCACGCCCAAGCCGCCGCCGATGCTCTGAAGCACGGCGACAAGCAGGCCGCCGCGTCGGAGATGCGGAAAGCCGCCGCGTCCGCCGAGCGCGAAGCGCAGGAGCAGGCCGACCAGCAGGGCCAGCAGAACGCCGCGCAGGGTATGGAAGACGCCCAAAGCCAGATGGCGGGCGCGAACAGCGCAGGCGATATTTCCGACGACAGCGGCCAGCCCGGCCAGGGTCAGGGCAAAGGTCAAGGCAAAGGGCAGGGAAGCGGCGACGGCTCGGGGAACGGGGATGGTTTCGGTGACGGCCAGGGCCTTGCCGGCGGCCAGGGCAAGCACGGCCACGGCAAGGGAAACGGCGGCTCGGGCGGCGGCGGCATGTCCGGCGGCAAACCCGGAGACACCGGCGAAGGCAGCAGCTCCGTGAAGCACCTCGGCAAAGCCGGCGATGCCCTGAACCCGAAAGGCGTCAAGCTGTATTTCGGCAAGCCGCTGAACGCCGGTCCCAGCAAGACCGGCCCAACCCGCAAAGTCGGTGCCAATCCCAGCGCCGCCCCCGGTAACACAGCCAGTCAGGTGCCGTACTACAACTACGTCGCCCCCGCCCAGAAAAGCGCCGAGTCCGCGATGGACAAAGAAGACATCCCGCCCGCCTACCGCAGTGATGTCCGCAAATACTTCAACTCGCTCAACCCATCGGCGTCATCTGGGGGAACACGCTGAACTTCAGGAAAGAGTAACTCATGGATGATAAAGTCTTAGTTGAAGCGCAAATAGCAACGGAACTGCGAGAGATTGTTGCTGTGCTGACGGAGCGGCTTGGTCTGCCGTCTCGGTGGAGCGGCCAGGTTGAGATTGTGCCGGACGCCGGTTTCAAGGGAAAGAAGCGGTTCACCTGCGACATTCTTATTGACGCCGCTCTTGCTGCTCAAGAAGTACGCTGGGCGACACTCATTCACGAAGCCCTGCACAGCGTTTCCTCGGGTTACATCGGCACGGATTACCGGGATTTTCCGGGCTGGGAAGAAGGGGTTGTCGAGCGCTTGCAGCGCTTGTTCCGACCCATCATTCTGGCGCGGCTTGGGGTGACTGTTCCTGAAAATGCGTTTCATGCCGCCGAAGAGAAGCACAACTACAATAAATACATAGCGGCTTTGGAGCGAGTCCGCGCTGGCCTTAGCCTGACCGAAGAAGAGTTCTATGTAAACCTGCTTAAAACGCCAATCAAGGACAGATTCAGTTACGCCATTAGTCTGGGGGATAGATTGGAGAACCGTGAGCGAACTGTGTTCCTGTATGTCTTGTCTGCGACCAATTCTGTGCTGAAAGATTTCGTGTGAAAGAGACGATTAAATGATATTAGAATCAGAAATAGACCTTACTACAGCTCGTGAGGCCGTCACGAAGCTGGTATTGAGTGCTCGCCGCTTGCCTGATATTCTGGATGCTCAACGGGTGCTGGGTGCCTGGGTCAAAGCACACCCGGAAGACGAAGGAATGCGTGACGGTTTCGAGCAGCTTTCTTTGATGCAGGACATCGCAGAGGTAGAGCAAGCTCAAGACAGTGTTCAATCTGTGCCGCAGAAAATCCTGGTGACGAGATGAATATCCCGCCCGCCTACCGCAGCGATGTCCGCAAATACTTCAACTCGCTGAACCCGCCGTCTGGGAGGTAAAATGTTTGCCTCGTTTTGTGGCAGGGCATCCTATGTACACAGGAGACTAGTTATGGACAGTCAAGACGAAACAAATATCGTGAGCCGTGGCGAAATCAATAGGCTGAAGTCGCTGATTAACCCGTTCATTGGTCCGGCTTACGTTGTCTGCGGTCTTGGGTGCAGCATTGGTGGCCTCCGGCTAACCCCGTTTTATTGGCACTGGCCCATTTGGCTAGTGGTGATTGTTGCTGTTCCTACCAGTGCCATACTTGGGTGGATTATGACTGGGCTGGTTGTTATCGGAATCGGGCTGTTCAAGGACAGGCATCATGTTTAAATTTGCCGAAGGCGACGCTGTCGCTCTGGTGGGAGATTATCCCAACCTCGGCCTGAGTGCCGCCTTGTTATGAAGTGACTTGGCAGGACAAAGACGGTCTTGATTTTGACATGACGATGGAGGAAGAGGAACTTGCGGAGCCAATCAGTTTCAGAGAGACACCCGGCACTGGAAGTGCTGGGCTACTCTTGAATGAAAGTCGCTCCGCGACTGAATGCCAATGAGCGTCATCTTTTCCGCAGTGCCGGAGGCACTTCGTAAACTTATAGCCCGGTACTTCCAGTGCCGGGTCTTTTTAGTCCGGCGCGAGCGCGAGTTTGGCGGCAGCTTTGACTTTTGGGGAAGAGTCACGAGCGGCGAGTTTTTTGAGCAGAGCTTGGCTGGCGGCGTCGGGGGGTAGGGCGTCAATGACGGCGAGGCGGACGGCTTCGCGGTCGGACCCGGCGAGCCGGTGCAGGTGGTCGTAGGCGTCGGGCGCTCGCACGGTGGCAAGGGCGAGAACGACGGCTTTTAAGGTGTCGCCAGAGAAGCTGGGGATGGCCGCCGCGAGAAGACCTGCCGCGCCAGGCGACTGGGTGCGGGCGATCATCAACGCGCTGTAGGCGGCGAGGCGGCGGTCGGAATGCTTTAAGTAAGGTTCCAGGACTTCGGGGGCGTGCGGGTCTTCCAAATCAACCAGCGCGGTCATGCACTCCTGCAAGACTTCGGGTTCTTCGTTTTCAGGATGCACCAGCTTGAGCGTCAGGGGCAGGCGGGCTTGCGGGCTTCCTGTGATGGATAAAGCCTGGGCGGCGGCTTTGCGCGGCTCCATCTTGATGGTGGGATCAATGGGAGCGCGGGCAAAGGCGAAGCCGCTGCGGTCAAACAGCAGAAGGGCGATGTCGCGGACGCAGTCGGGGTCCCGGATTTGGGCGAGGGCCAAAGCACAGTTTGCCCGCAGGTGCGCTGCCGTGTCAAACGGAACGCCGCCGACGGCTTCTATCTGCACAATCTTGATACCGAGGCGGAGTATGTCCGACGCCGGGCGATATTCCAAGCGGCCCAGCGAAAAGGCAAGCTTGGCCCGGATATGGCAGCCGGGGTCAAGCTTGGGGCCGTCGGCGCAGAGTGCGCTGAAGTGCTCGGTTAGGACGAGCGCGGCGCGGTCGTCGGCCACGTCGCCGAGGGCTTCGGCGGCAAGCGCGGCGACGTAGGGGGACTTGTCAGCAAGCGCTTCGAGCAG
>JAABUQ010009859.1_pt1 | contig 12741 bp, 10 predicted proteins | sample 5560001 | NCBI WGS metagenome assembly JAABUQ01 (sample SAMN10711888, study PRJNA513371) | rock metagenome | isolation source: Antarctica rocks | place: Antarctica: Victoria Land, Finger Mt nord | collected 2015-12-18 | reverse complement strand
ATTTTCGTGTTTCGCCGCCCGTTTCTTGAGGATGGGTCGCGACTGCTCCCAACGAACGTGGCAATTGGCCGGGGGGCGAGGGGTGGGCGAGATGATCGGGGGGGTGGTGGGGCGGGCCGGGGGGAGATGGGAGGCGGGGAGGGGACCCGCCCCGGGTCCGGGGCGGGCGCGGCGGGCGGGCGTCCGGGCTTCAGCGGCGGAAGATCCGGTCGAGTCGCTGGCGGACCCGGGACTTGCCGCGGTCGTCCAGGCCGGTCTTCTTGAGGCCGTCGTCCTTCTTGGCCTCGCCGGCGAGCTGGGCCTCGTCGTAGGCCTTGTTGGGCGCGGGGATCGCGTCGACGACCAGGGGGCCGGGCAGGTTCTTCTGGGCCGAGGCCGAGGCCAGGACCTGGACGATGTCGGGGTACGAGGCCCCGAGGTTGGCCATCGCCCGGACGACCTCGGCGAGTTCGAGCGGGCTGTTGACCTTGGGCCGGGTGTCGAGGGTCTTGGTCGTGATCTTGGTGAGCTGGACGATCTCATCGCCGTCGGAGGCGTTGAGCAAGAGCGGGCCGCCCGAGCCCAGGACGACCGGGGTGAGCAACTTCTGCCCCTTGCCGAAGATCACGATCTCGCAGCGGATGTTGCGGGCGACGTGGACCATCGGCGGCCCCTCGCAGTCGACCACGTAGAGGCGGAACGGCTCCTCGGGCCGGGCCTTGGGCTTCTTCCGGGCGAGGCTCCCGCCGATCTTCAGGGACATGTCGTCGGCCGGCTCGGGCTCGGGGACCTCTTCGAGGACGCGGACCTTGCCGAGGAACGGGTCGGTCGGGTCGAGGGTCCGCAGGGCGTCGAAGGCCCCATATCGGACCTCGAACTCGGGCGAACTCATCAACATCCGGAGCTTGAGGAGCGACGCCGACTGGTCGGTCGCCGCCATCGCCTTGAGGGCGAACGAGCGGAACTCCGGCCCCTTGCGGACCGTGTCGGCCAGGACCGTGGCGACGTCGCCGTCGTTGTCGTTCAGGTAGGCCAGGGCCTCGGCCGCGAAGAACCGGACCGTCGGGTCGGGCGACCCCAGCGCCTTCTTGAGGGTGGGCACCGCCCCCGGCCCGAGCCCTTCCAGCTTGATCGCGGCCAACCCGGCCTTCCGGGGGTCGAGCAGGTCCCGGCCCCACGCCTCGTAGCGTTGCTCGCGGAGGGCGGGGTCCTCGACCAGCGACAGGTACTTGATGACCTGGTGGTAGCGGTCCTGGTTGTGGTGGTAGGCCTTGGGGACCTTGAGGATCAGGAGCGAGTCGGTCTTGGCGACGGCCATCCCCTTGCGGTCGCCCCCTTCGACCTGGTGGAACCGCTGCTTGACGACGCTCTCCAGGAGATACGAGGTCTTGCCGGATCGCCGGGTTTCCTTGATCGACAGGGCATAAGGCGCATCCTCCTTGACCCGGCCGCCGCCGAGGACGCGGCCGACCCTGGGGTCGTCGGGGCGGGCGGGGTTGCCGATCATGATCGGGCCCATCCCGTGGGCGATGACCTTGTCGTCCTTCTCGCCGTCCGGGGTCATGGCCCGCTGGGCGAGCTGGGTCGAGACCAGCCAGCCGCCGGCCAGGCTGGTCGTGGTGCTGGCCTGGGGCAGCTCGATCTCGATGTCGAACCGGTCGGCGACCGTGACCCCGGCCGGGACGGTGGCCCGGACCGTGACCATCGAGAAGCTCCGGTTCTTGAGATAGTTCTCGGGGTGCTCGATGCTCGCCTTGCGCATCTCGTCGAGGAGCTTGGTCCGCTGCCAGGACGGGGCGGGGTCGGACCCGGTGTTGTCCAGGCCCATGACCAGGCCGACGCCCTCGACCTTGAAATCGGCCCCGTAGATGTTGGCCACGTCGGCGACGGTCTCGTCGACCTTCGGGGGGGGCGGCTCCACCTTCTTCTTGCCGGTCCCGGCGCCGGTCAGGATCAGGGCCAGGCCAGCGACCAGGGCCCCAAAGATCGGGGCTCGCCCAGGGTACGTCCGCCGCATCGAGCTGCCTCCTTGCGTCGCCTCCGGCCCGGCCTTGGGGAGAGTCCCCGTCGCGCCCCTTCGAGGGCCGAGGGCGGGCCGAAGGTCAGGATCGGCCCGTCCTTGGGCCTCCGACCCCGGGTCCGGGGGCGGCGCGGGGACTTTAGCTCTTCGGGCGGGATGGGTCAAGGGCGTTCGGATCGTCCCCGCGACGATCCGGGGCCCGACTTGCGGTTGACCTCGCCGGGCCGATCGGCGATGGTGCCGACCGTCGTCGAGGTCGACCCCCCGAGCGAAAGGCGCCGACGCCACCATGACGCCCCGCCGCGAGCTTTACGCCTTCCTGGCGGCATCCGCCGCGTTGGTGGGCGGTTTTTTCGCCGAAAGCCTGGTCGGCGGCAAGGTGCTGAGCCCGGCGGACGTCCTGTTCGCCTCGGCGAGCTTCCGGGAAGCCAGGGGAGCGACGTATGAGCCGGCGAATCGGCTCCTGATCGACCCGGTCCTCCAGTTCCAGCCGTGGCTGGAGTTCAACCGGGCGATGATCCGGTCGGGCCGGCTGCCGCTCTGGAACTCGGCGAGCGGCTGCGGGGCGCCCCACCTGGCCAACGGGCAGGCGGCGGTGTTCGACCCGTTCCACGCGATCGCCTACCTCGGCCGGCTCCCCGAGGCCCTCGGCTGGATGGCCGCCGCCCGGCTCTGGTTCGCGGCGACGGGGATGTTCCTCCTGGCCCGGGCCTGGGGTTTCGGGGCGTGGGGCCGGTGGTTCGCGGGCCTGACGTTCCCGTTCTGCGGGTTCCTGGTCGCCTGGCTCCTGTTCCCGGTGACCAACTCGGCCGTCTGGCTCCCGTGGGTCCTCCTGGCGACCGGCGGCGTGTTCGACCGGCCCACCCCCCGGCGGGCGGCCTGGCTCGCCCTGGCCGTGGCGGGGACCTTGCTGGGCGGCCACGTCCAGACCGCCGCCCATGTCCTGCTCGCCGGCGCGGCCGACGCCGCCTGGCGAGGCTGGCGGGATGGCGGGATCGGCCGCGGGGCGGTGGCCTGGGCCCTGGGCGTGGCCCTGGGCGTGGCGATCGCGGCCGTCGAGGTCGTGCCCCTGGGCTTCTACCTGGCCAAGAGCCCGGTCTGGGGCGACCGCGACCGCGAGCGGACGCCGCCCTGGGTCGTGGCCCGGCCTCGATGGCTCGACGCGGCGTGCACCGCCCTGCCCTCGCTCTATGGGAGCCAGCGCCGGGGGCAGCCGAACCTGGCCAGGGCCCTGGGCGTCCACAACCAGAACGAGTCGGCCGGCGGGTTCGCCGGCCTGGCCACCCTGGTCTGGCTGGCCCCGCTCGCGTGGTCGGCCCGGCGGGCCCGGCCCCGGGTCCGGTTCCTGGCGGGGTTGACGCTGTTCGGCTTCTCCGGGGCGTTCGGGCTCCCGCCGGTCGACAACCTGCTCCGGGCGGTCCCGGTCCTGAACGTGACGGACAACCGCCGGATGACGCTCTGGCTGGCCTTCGGCCTGGTCGCCCTCGGGGGAATCGGGCTGGACCGGCTGGCGGATGTCCGCCTCGGCCGGGGGTGGAAGTGGTGGGGCCGGGCGTGGGTCGCGGCGGCGGTGGGGGCCCTGGTGGTCGCCGGGGGCGTCGGCCGGTTCGCCCCGACGATCCGGGCCCGGGCCCTGGCCCACTACGCCCGCGCGGCCGAGGCCACGCCGGGGGCCGACCCCGCCGTCTTCCGCGACCGGGCCGAGCGCCAGGTCCGCGAAACCCTCGCCTTCGTCCCCGGGATGCTCGGCCTGGCCGCCGCGCAGGCCCTGGCGCTGGCCTGGCTCTCGCGGGGGGTCCGCCGGGGCCGGATCGGCGACGACCACGCCCGGGGGGCCTTGCTCGCGCTGACCCTGGCCGACCTCCTGGCGTTCGGCTTCCGGCTCAACCCGGCCATCGACCCGGCGGACGATCGGCCGGTCCCGCCGGTGGTCGCGGCCCTCCGCCGCGAGGTCGGCCGGTCGGGCCGGGTCATCGGCCTGGGGGCGGAGTTGCCGCCGAATATCTTGATGCGTTACGGCCTGCTCGACGCCCGGAATTACGACTCGGTCGAGGTGGCCCGGAGCCTGGACTGGCTGGCGCCCTTGTACGACCCGAGGGTCGAGGCCCGGACCAGCCGCCGGGAGATCACCTGGGATCGGGTCGTCGCCGCCGGCGACCGGCTCCGCGAGGCCGGGGTCGTCGCCGTGGTCGGCCCCACGCCGCCGCCGGCCCCAGCGGGCTTCGAGCGGGTCGACCGCGTGGGGGCGGTCTGGGTCGCCCGGCTCGCCGCCAGGCCGTTGGCGGGACTCGACGGGACGGGGACGATCGAATCGATGTCGGCCGGTGACGGCGGTCTTCGTCTCCATGTCCGGACGCCTCGCGAATCCCGGCTCGTGGTCCGCGAGACGTTCGACCCGGGCTGGCGGGCGGAGGTCGACGGCGTCCGGACGTCGGTTGATGAGCATCTTGGCACGTTCATGGCGGTCCGGGTCCCCGCCGGGGCGCGCCGGGTGGCCTTGATTTACGACCCGATCGAGGTCCGGGCGGCGGTGGCGACGTCGGCCCTCGCCGCATTCGCGGCCGTTTTCGCCTTGACGGGCCTTGGCCCGTTCCGATCTACTCGAATTGTGGCCCCGCGGCTTGGACGGACCCAGGCCTTGGGTTAGAATCGGATTCGCGACCCATCTCCGGGCGACCCCCAACCGGCGAAATCACTGAAGGACAAGACGCTGATGGTCCACTTCACGTGTGATCTGTGCGGCAAGGATCTGACCGCCTCCGGCGATCCCCGCTTCGTGGTCAAGATCGAGGCCTACGCCGGCTTCGACCCCACCGAGATCACGGCGGACGACCTCGACGACGATCACATGGAGGCGGTCGCCCAGCTCCTTCAGCGCGACGAGGGGCTGAGCCCCGAGGAACTCGAAGCCCAGGTCCGTAAAGGCTTCAAGTTCGACCTTTGCCCCGCCTGCCACGGCAAATTCCTCAAAGATCCGCTCGGCCGCGCCTACCTCCACTCCTTCGACTTCAGCAAGAACTGACCCGGCTCGCCCGAGGAAAGCGAAGCCCGCCGATGGCCCGGGTGGCCGTCCGCGGGCTTCTTCGTCTTCGAAGCGGAGAATTCTGGTCCCCTCTCCCGGTGGGAGAGGGGGGGCAGACGGCGCGAGCCGGGCGTTGCTACCGGGTCAGCAACAGGAGGAGGTTGGTGAGGACGGACAGGCCGAGGAAGGCGGCGAGGGCGCCGATGATGGTGTTCCGGCTGTTGATGTAGCCGGCCATCTCGACCCGCTCGGACTCGGCCAGGGGGGAGCCGTCGGGGACGTCGTCGGCGGCGTCGCCTTCGGCCAGGCCGGCGAGGGAGTCGGCCTTGCCGCCGGCGAGCATCGGGCCGTCCCCCTGGAGCAAGCATTTGAGGTCGAGGATCAGGTCGTCGGGGGTCCCGTAGCGGTTGTCGCGGTTCTTGGCCATCATGGTCTCGACCACCACGCCCAGGCCGCTGGAAAGCCGGGTGTTGACGTGGTCGGGGGGGATCAGGGTGGAGTTCTTGTCGACGTGCTTGCGCATCACCTCCGCCGGGGTGTCGCCGGGATACGGGACCCGGCCGGTCACCATGTGGTAGAGGGTGGCGCCCAGGCTATAGATGTCGGCCCGGATGTCGACGTCGACCTGGCCCCGGACCTGCTCGGGGCTGATGTAATACGGGGTGCCGATGGCCATGCCGGCCTCGGCCATCGCCCATTTTTCATCGGCGGTGAGCCGGGCCAGGCCGAGGTCGGCGAGCTTGACGTTGCCGTCCTTGGTGAGGATCACGTTCTCGGGCTTGATGTCGCGGTGGATCAACCCGCGCTCGTGGGCGTGCTTCATCGCCTCGGCCACCGCGATGACGATCTTGAGCGCGATCTTCTCGTCGAACACCTTGTTCTTGTCGAGCTCGTCCTTGATCGTCGCCCCTTCGACGTACTCCATCACGAAGTAGTGGTGGCCTTCGACCTCGCCGGCGTCGATGGCGTTGACGATGTTGTTGTGCTGGAGCTTGGCGGCGATCTTGGCCTCGCGCTGGAATCGCTTGATGAATTCCTTGTTCTGGGCCAGCGAGTCGAGCAGGACCTTGACCGCCACGATCCGGTCGACGCTGGTCTGTTTGGCCTTGAAGACGAGGCCCATCGAGCCCTTGCCGAGCCGCTCGATGATCTGGTAGCCGGGGATCTCGAACTTCTTGCCGGCCTCGGTGCCGACCTCCTTGAGGAGGCGCATCGACTGGTTCTTGGTGAGGACCCGGGCCTCGACCATGATGTCGATCAGGCTCCGCCCGGCGGTCTCCTTGGCCGCGAGCTTGGCGCGGAGGGCCTTGCAGGCCTCGATCTCCTGGGTCGTGGCCAGCCCCCGGCGGATGATCGACTTTTCGAGGTTCAGCTCGCTGACGCCCGACAGGCCGCGGCCGTCCTTGCCGACGCCGCTCACGCCGGGGCTGCTGGCCGCGCCCTTCGCGGCGGCGGAGGCGGCGACCTCCGGCGGGGGCGCGTCCTTGGCCGGCGGATTGGTCTCGGTGGATGTGGCCATGGGGCCGTCTCCCTGATGGGTCGTGAGGCGAGGCCGGAGGCGCCTCGCGAAAGGATCGAGGATCGGGCGGCGACGGGCCGGCGGGGAAGAAGGGTGGTCCGGTCGCCTCCGCGCGATCTGCATTCCCTCAAGTATGATCCGCCCGGGTCCGTTGTCAACGCCTTTTCCGGAGGCGTTGCCATCCGACCCCGAACCCGACGAACGGGTTGCGCCGGGCGATCCCGCCGCCCTCGGCTCGTTGACCCGGCCCGGGGCGCTTGTTACCGTGTTCGGGACCATCGAGGGCGCCTCGAGGCGCCACGGCCCAACGAGTTCGAAGGAACGACTCATGATTCGGACCATTTACCGAGGATTCCTGGTGGCCTGCTCCCTGGTCGCGCCGGGCCTAGCCGCCGACCGGCCGGCCGACGAGATCGTCGGGCAGATCGAGGCGCTCCACGTCCCGAGATACCCGGCCGACTCCAAGAAGGCCGACGCCGCCAAGAAAATCGAGTTGATCGGCGAGTTGCTGAAAAGCCACCCGGCCGACCCCCGGCTCGCCGAGTTGTTGCCCCGGCGCTGGGAACTTTTGCTCCGCGACGACAAGACCGACGCGGTCACGGCCGAGGTCAATTCGGTCGGGGCTTCGACGAATGACCCGTCGGTCAAGATCGAGGCCGCTTACTTCAAGGCCGAACTCCTCCTGGAGAAGGAGGAGAGCGACCTGGCGGCCTGCCGTCCCGCCGTCGAGGATTTCCTCAAGCTCGCCCCCAAGGATCGGCGTGGGGGGATGCTCCTTTATCTCATGGCCTACAACGAGCCGGACACGGGCAAGCGGGCGGCGATCGAAGATCGGATCTTGAAGGATCACTCGACCCCGCAAGTCGCCAAGATGATCGCGGGCGACCGCCGCCAGCGCGACCAGATCGGCCGGCCGTTCGAGTTGAGCTTCACCGACGCCATCGGCGGCAAGGTCGTCTCGATGGAAGGGCTCCGGGGCAAGGTCGTGGTCGTCGACTTCTGGGCCACCTGGTGCGGCCCGTGCGTGGCCGAGATGCCCAAGATGAAGGGCATCCACGCGCAATACAAAGACAAGGGCGTCGAGTTCATCGGCGTCAGCCTCGACAAGCAGGGCGACCTCCCGAAGCTCAAGCGATTCGTCGCCGAGAACGAAATCACCTGGCCGCAAGACTTCGAGGGCAAGCGGTTCGAAAGCGACCTCGTCGCCCGCTGGAATATCTCGGCGATCCCGACGGTCTTCGTGGTCGATCGCGAGGGGAAACTCGCCTCGGTGAAGGGGGTCCTGGGGCTCGAAGCGATCCTCGACGGCCTGCTCCGAGAGCCGGCGAAGTCGCCCGCGAGCGGCAAGTGAAGGGATGAGCCGGACGGCCGGGCCTCGTTGATCCCGGCGAGATGACCGAAGGGCGCGGACCGGGTCGGAGGCGAAATCTTGGCGACGATCGGCGTGATCGCGGGCGACGGTGTCGGGCCCGAGGTGGTGGCGGAAGGACTGGCCGTCTTCGAGGACGTGGCGCGCCTCGACGGCCCCCGGCCCGACCTGGTCGCGTTCGACCTGGGCGGCGAGCGGTACCTCAGGACCGGCGAGGTCTTGCCCGACTCGGTCCTCGAAGACCTCCGGCGCTGCGACGCGATCTATCTCGGGGCCGTCGGCCATCCCGGGGTGGCGCCCGGAATCCTGGAAAAAGGGATCTTGCTCCGGCTCCGGTTCGCGTTCCACCAGTACATCAACCTCCGGCCGGTCAAGCTGTTCCCGGGGGTGGAGACGCCGATCAAGGGGAAAGGGCCGGCCGAGATCGACTTCGTGGTCGTCCGCGAGAACAACGAGGACCTGTACGTCGGCGCCGGCGGTTTCACCTACAAGGGGACGCCCGAGGAGGTCGCCATCCAGACCTCGATCAACACCCGGGCCGGCGTCGAGCGCTGCTTGCGGTACGCCTTCGACCTGGCCCGGGCCCGGGGCGAGGCCCGGACCTTCCCCGGGCTCTCGGCCGAGGACCGAGGCAAGGGGATGGTCGGCCAGGTGACGATGGTGGCCAAGACCAACGTCCTGACCTATGCCCACGACCTCTGGATGCGGGCGTTCGCGGAAGTTTCGCTCGACTATCCGACGATCAAGGTGGATTATAACCATGTCGACGCCTGTTGCATGAGGATGGTGGTGGCCCCGGAGCGGTATGACGTGATCGCCACGACCAACATGTTCGGCGACATCATCACCGACCTCGGCGCCGTCCTCCAGGGGGGGATGGGGCTGGCCGCCTCGGGCAACTTGAACCCCGACCGGACGGCGCCGAGCATGTTCGAGCCGGTCCACGGCTCGGCCCCCGACATCGCCGGCCGGGGCGTGGCCAACCCGATCGCGGCGGTCCTGTCGCTGGGGATGATGCTCGACCACCTCGGGGCCCCCCGGGGGGCACACGCCGTCCGCTCGGCCGTGGCCCGGGTCCTGGCCGCCGGGGCCCCCCGGACCCCCGACCTCGGCGGCCCTGCGACCACCCGCGAGGTCGGCCTCGCCCTCCGCCAGGCCCTGGAGGACCTTTCCCCCTGATCGTCGCCCGCCCGAGCCGCTCCCTGTTCGAGCCGAGGCCGAGGCCCTCGCGGGTCCCGCCGTATCGCCGCCGACGTCCCCACCGACCGTCCGCCACGCGTGCGCCCCACCCACGATCCGCCCCGCCCGCCTCCGGGAGAGCCCCGCCCATGAGTCTTGGCGCCTGCCATGCCCTCGACGCCAGCGTCCTGGTGCTCAACAAGTGCTACATGGCCGTCCACATCATCCCCGTCCGCCGGGCGTTCTGCCTGCTCTTCAAGGAACTGGCCGAGGTCATCACCCTGGACGACGGCCGCTACGCCTCGCACGACTTCCAGAGCTGGCGCGAGGTGTCCGAGGCCCGCGCCCGGTTCAAGGACCCCGACGACGACTACATCCGGACCATCCACTTCGAGATCCAGGTCCCCCGGGTCATCCGCCTGCTCACCTACGACCGGCTCCCCCGGACCAAGGTCAAGTTCAACCGCCGGAACATCTTCGCCCGCGACGGCAACCGCTGCCAGTATTGCGGCCGGCGCTTCCCGACCGTCGAGCTGAGCCTCGACCACGTCATGCCCCGGAGCCGAGGCGGCGGGACCGACTGGGAGAACATCGTCTGCGCCTGCATCCGCTGCAACGTCCGCAAGGGGGGGCGGACCCCCGCCGAGGCCAACATGAAGCTCATCAAACAGCCCGTCAAGCCCCGGACCAGCCCCACCCTGGGACTCAAGCTCGCCAACCGCAAATACCAGAGCTGGAAGACCTTCCTCGACGACGCCTACTGGACCGTCGAGCTGCGTTGAAGGACCGCGCGCGGGCGTGCCGGCGGATTCCTGGGTTCGGGCCCGGGTGGCCATTGGCAAGGCTCCGACAAAGTGGGTTCGTTTCGTCGGGGAAGCTTGCCAGGTCGATCCGGCCCCACCGAGGATCGGCGAAGTTGCCATAAGCGGTTCAAAACCAAGCCCGTCGGCGAAATTATCGCTTTTTCCGGGCCCGGAATATCCGCCTTTTTCCCGAACCCAGATGTCCGTCTCGACGTTCCGAGGATCGCCAGGCCCGGGGGGGCGGCCTGACCGGGTCGACCTCGGGGAGGTCGCCGGGGCAGGCCCGAGAATCCGTGGATCCGCCCGCGCGAGGCATCATGAATTCTTTGGGACCATGATGGCGTTTCCGGGAGGGATGGTGTAGCTTGAATCCACGATCGTACTCCGTCCGTGCGTTCCGCCCCCCTAGACGATGAGGGATGTCCCATGTCGCGCCCCACCGGCGTCCGTCCGAGGTCCGGCTTCACGCTGATCGAGTTGCTGGTCGTGATCGCGATCATCGGGGTCCTCGTCGCGCTGATCATGCCGGCCGTGCAGTCGGCCCGCGAGGCGGCGAGCCGGACGCAGTGCATCAACAACCTCAAGCAACTCGGCCTGGCCACGCAGGAATATCACGACTCGTTCAGCAGCTTCCCCGGCGGCTGGTACTGCGACAGCGTGGTCGACCAGAACTGCGGGATGACCCAGCCGCTCTCTTACATGTTCAACGGCATGGCCGGCCTGTTCCTCAAGCTCGAACTCGGCAACATCTACAACGAGCTGAACATCAATCTGACGACCAACGACCCGGCCAACTCCACGGGCGTCCGGCGGACCATGAACGTGTTCGTCTGCCCGTCGAACCGGAAGGCGACCACGACCACCAGCAACAACACGTCCAACCCCGTCTCCAAGCTCGGCCCGTCGGACTACCGGGGGAGCATGGCCGCCGGCTACGTCTCGGGGATCACCCCGACCTACAACCCGGGGACCACCGACCCGACCAACACCACCGACAACGCCACGCCGGTGGCCGCCCCGGTGCTCGGGATCTTCGACAACGGGCTGACCTACTGGAACTCGTCGGTCAGCCTCGCCGACGTCACCGACGGCTCCTCGAACACGATCCTCATGGGCGAGACCCTGAGCGGGACCTGGGCCGAGGCCAACTCGTGCTGCGTCCGGACCACCGTCGATCGGACGGTCAACAAGCCGATCCAGACCAAAGGGGCCAACTACTACACCTACTGGATGAGCAAGCACCCCAACGCCGTCAACTTCCTCAAGTGCGACGGCAGCGTGAGCACCGTGACCAACCAGATCAACAAGGCCGTCCTCATCAAGATGGTCACCCGGGCCGGGGGCGAGGCGATCTCGTCCGACCAGACTCGTTGAGCGGCCGGCGTCGGCCTTGAGAAGACCACGAGCCGCCGGCCGGACCGATCCCGGTCCGATCGGCGGCTTTCTCCGTCGCCCGCCCGCCCTCGTTAGCCTCGATCCCGCTCGCTCCGTCAGCCTCCCCTCTCCCAGAGGGAGAGGGGCCGGGATTTACCGGCTTTGGAGGCGGCTTCATCCCCGAAATGCGGGAGGTGGTCAGGCCTTCTTGGCGCAGTTGCCGCCTTCGAGGGAATCTTTCTTCTCGGTGATCACCGGGCACTTGGGCGACTCCTCGGCGTTGAGGGCCGTGAAGTCCTTCCAGTCGTCGGGGAGGTTGTCCTCGTGGAAGATCGCCTCGACGGGGCACTCGGGGACGCACGCCTCGCAGTCGATGCATTCTTCGGGGTGGATATAAAGCATCTGCGCCCCTTCGTAGAAGCAGTCGACGGGGCAGACGACGACGCAGTCGGTATATTTGCAATCGAAGCAAGGCTCGGCGACGACGTGGGACATTCTTCTCCCAGCTCCTTTCGGTGACCTGTCCGTTCCGGGGGACGGCGACCGGCCGCCCGGGGCGGCCGCCGGCCGATCGCGTAGACCAGTTTAGATCGAATGGCGGCGAGGTACAAGGTCGGGCCATCGGACCGGGCCGGGATGAGCCGGGCCGTCGCGGGCCTACTTGCGCCGGGCGACCACGATCAGGATCGGCTTGATCGGGACGTTCTCGTGGGGCTGGCCGTTGGAGTCGCGCTTGTCGGTGGTCTCGGCCTTGGCGATGGCGTCGACGACGTCCATGCCGTCGACCACCCGGCCGAACACGGCGTAGCCGCCGCCGAAATCGTCGAGCTGGGCGTTGTTGCCGTGGTTGATGAAGAACTGCGAGGTCGCCGAGTTGGGGTTGCTAGTCCGGGCCATCGCCAGGGTCCCCTTGGCGTTGCTCAGGCCGTTGCCCGACTCGTTCCGGATCGGCGGGAAGGCCCCTTCCTTCTGCTCCTGGAGGACGTTGTTGACCTCCTTCATCCCGCCGGTCTGGACCATGAACCGGGGGATCACCCGGTGGAAGGTCAGGCCGTTGTAGAACCCCTTGTCGACGTACTTGAGGAAGTTGTCGACGGTGATCGGGGCCTTGGCCCGGTCGAGCTCGACGGTGATCGGGCCGGCGGTGGTCTCGATCACGACGATCGGCTTGTCGTCCTTGCCCTGGGCGGCGCCCGCCTCGTCGGCCATCAGGATCAGCGACACGCCGGCCAGGGCCGTCAGGAACAGCGCTGTGGGGAGCATCAGGCGTCCTCGTCTCATGGCTGGTTCGACACCTCGGGGAGATACGGGGAAAGCGGGATCGACCGGGGGCACGACGGTCCCGACTCTAGCACAGCCCTCGCCGACCTGTCGACCCGACCCGTCGCCTCGCGGCCTCCCCCCTCCCGTAGGGTGGCGTCGAGCGCGGCGAGGCCCATCACGCGCGGCCATCGGACATGGTGGGCCTCGCCGCGC
>JAABUQ010009858.1_pt1 | contig 12741 bp, 7 predicted proteins | sample 5560001 | NCBI WGS metagenome assembly JAABUQ01 (sample SAMN10711888, study PRJNA513371) | rock metagenome | isolation source: Antarctica rocks | place: Antarctica: Victoria Land, Finger Mt nord | collected 2015-12-18 | reverse complement strand
GAGGTATCGTACCATCCGGGGGACTTGGTAAGAATGAGGTCATCGGTTCAAGTCCGATTCAGGGCTCCACTTTTCCTCTTGTATAGCAGCAGATTTGGAAGAGAGAAAGCAGCCCATACAGGCCGCTTCCGCCTTTTGTGTGAATAATGTGTGATTGACCCTGGAAAAGCAGGCGCGCAATCGCCTTCGTCGCGCCTTCCTGCATCCCCGGCATTACGCTCGAGTACGTGCCGAGTGTCATGGTGATGTCCGCGTGCCCAAGACGCTCTTGCACAACCTTCGCATTCTCGCCACTCTGGATAAGCAGCGTTGCATGTGTATGCCGCAAGCCGTGGTCGGCGCCGAGCGCCAATTTGGCATTCGGAGCCCGGATGAAGTCGTAGTCGCGCGCATGCCCGGGTAGAAGCGGCAGGTTCTGCAGCGCTGTGCGGACGCGATGATAGATCGGGAAATAGGCGACGAGCGGGGAGACCTTCATCGCCCTAACGATCGCGGGCTCCCCGCTCTTCCCGATGCCGGGTGTGATGAAGTTGAAGATCAACACCTTCTCGCTTGCCTGCCCGTACCGGTCGATGCGCCCGATCCGCTGCTCGATGCGCATCGGGTTCCACGGGATGTCGTAATTCACCAGCCGGCCGCAGAATTCGTAGTCAAGCCCCTCGCATCCGGCCTCCGAAGAGAGCAGGATGTCGACCGCGTCGCCGTCCGCGTAGGGCAGCCGGAAGCGGTCGCGCAGCCGCTCCCGCTCCTCGTCCGGGACGACCCCGGATTAGGCAACGGTCGTTTCCGGATTGGTGTGACCGTACCGATTCCCTCAGCGAGAGACGAGCGCTTGTCCCCGTCATGGACACGCATCGCTATCACTTCCTCGTCGATCGGTTGAGCAGTGTGGTCTTGACAGACAGCGAATCGGCAAACTGCGGGTGCTCAGATCACCGCATATGCGAAAAGGAAAACAGCACATGATGGACGATTTGTTCCCCGCTACAACACCGACGGCGCTGCCGCGCCTCTCGCCGACGGATATCTCGCAGTTCATCCGCCTTGAACAATGCGAGCGGTACCTGCGGCTCCGACTCCACGAGCACACCGTCGACGCGAACTTCCTGCGGAAGTACGATGTCGCGCCGGCCGCGATCCCGCCGCTGCTCACCCGCTCCGGCGCGACCTTCGAGGAGCAGGTGACGGGTGCGATTGCGGCACACGACCCAATGCCCGACTTCGCGGCGGAACAGGCCGCATCCGGCGCACGCCCCGATAACGACGCAGACATCGTCAGTGAGGCCGCCGCGTTGCCGGCCGGGAGTGTCCGCGTCCTCCTGCAGCCCCGCCTCGCCGTCGCTCTTGCGGGCTGGCAGGTTCGCGGCGACGTGGACATCCTGCGGCTGGAGCGCGATGCCGACGGCGCGCTGCGCATCCTGATCGTCGATATGAAGAGCTCGACGAGCGCGCAGGTCGAACACCGGCTGCAGGTCGCCTTCTACGCCGAGATGCTCGACACACTCTTCGCGGGCGCGGGCGTCGCGGTCGCGGCGATGGCGATCGCCATCCTCTATCGCGGCCCCGCCGATGGGCGCGAGGAGGATGGCGTCGCGCAGGCACAGCGGGCGGCCGCCGCCGCAGTCTTCGGCGACGCGGTCGGCTTCCTAGAGGTGATCGACAACGCCGAGGAGTACCGCCGCTCAGTCCGCGAGCTCGTCACCGATCCAACATCCACCGCGCGACGCATCGTGGAGACACCCTTCGACGCCGTGCCGTACCACCTCGGCGTGAAATGCGATGGCTGCCTGTACAATGAGTTCTGCATGAAGCGGAGCGCGGAGCAGGACGACCTCTCACTCGTGCCGCATCTCACCACGAACGACAAGGGCGCGCTCCAGCGGGAGGGCATCGTGACCGTCCGCGATCTCGCGACGCTCAAGGAACCGGCGGCGGCTGACACCCCCGCGCATCTCAGCGAACTCGTCCCCGCCCCCGGCAAGGAGCGGCTGGCCAGGCGGCTCGCGGCGGCGTGGCCGGTCGGCCCACGGCTGGATGAACTGATCCACCGCGCGCGCCGCTATCGGCGGTCGCAGGGCGATCCGCTCGCCGCGCTCGGCTACATCCCGAGCAAGGGGTACGGATCGCTGCCCTACTGCGACGCCACGCAGAACCCGAACCTTATCCGCGTCTACATCGACGTCCAGCACGATTACCTGCAGGATCGCCTTTACATGCTGAGCGCGCTTGTTGTCGCCTGCGAGGAGGGTATTGAAGTCCCCGAGCGGCGCAGGAGCGTCGTGCAGATCGCCGACGGCCCGCCGGATGCGAACGCGAAAGAGGAAGCCGTCATTCTTCGTTGGATCGAAGAGACGCTCCGGGCGATCGCGGCGGTCGCCGCGCCGGATGCGGCGGGGGCGGCCCGCGCCCCGGTCCACCTGATCTTCTTCGGCGAGCAGGATCGCCGTACACTCCTCGAAGGGCTTGGTCGGCATCTCGGCGCGATCTTCGGCGCGGCGCCCCTGTTCGACTTCCTGACGCAGATCGCCGCCTTCGATTCGCCGATCGCGACCTGCCTCGAGCAGGAGATCCGCGAGCGGAAGAACTACCCGATCATCTGCCAGTCGCTCCAGGCGGTCGCCACGATCACGCGGTTCGACTGGAGCACGCCGCGCCCGTATGCGGAGATCTTCCGCGAGCGGCTGTTCGACGCGAGCGGCAAGCTTGATCCCGACGACGAGCGATCGCCGTGGTACACGCGGCGCGCGCGCTTCAACAGCCGCATCCCGCTGGAACATGCATACGCGGCGTGGGGTGAGTTGGACGTGCCGACCGTCGGCAAGCGTGACGAGTTCGCGCCGTATCGCCGCGCGACGAAGGACGATCTGGTCGGTTTCCAACGTCGCCGCCTTGAAGCGATCGAGCATATTGCCCGCCAGTTCACCGGCAACAGACAGACCGAGAAGCGCCCCTTCGACCTGCCGGACCTCGCCCACTTCTCGGGCACGGCGCGCACGCGCGCGCACGCGATCGAGGAGTTCGTGACGCTCGAGCGACACGCGGACCTCGGGGCGTGGAAGAGCGCGCGGCTCGTGCCGCCGGAGCGCCGGGTGCTGGCGGGCGAGACGCTGCTCGTGCGCTACCGCGCGAGTGACCAGGATACTGAGACCGCCGCCGCCAACGAGGCAAATCTCGCGCGATACGATCGGGCGCGGCAGTACGAAGCGGATTATCGTCGCACGAACCCCGGCGCCGAGCGTGCGTCATTGACGAAGGAAGAGAAGCAGGCGACGCGATGGTCGCAGCAGGGTCTCCTGTTCCGGCTCGACCTCGCGGCGGACGGGCTCGCCTGCACGCTCGACGAGGCGCTCTCCCTGACTACCCTGCGTGCGGGCGATAGCGTGGTCGTCTTCCCACGCCTCACGACGGATACGCGGCTCCCGGAGGCGGAGCGGGCGTCGTTCACGCCGACACCGCGGCAAATGCTCTACGGCGCCCGCGCCACGATCGTCGCGATTGACGCGACGGCGCGCGCGGTGACGCTTGAGATGCGCGGTCCGGGCGGGTCGAGCGCGATCCCGGGCTTCGCCTTCTCCCCCTTCGATCAGCCCTTCCGCGACGGCGAGTGCTACACCCTCGACGCGGACCCCAACGACTGGTACGGCTCCTTCTGTGCGAGCGTCGTGCAGGAACTGTGCGCGGGCGGGACGAACGCGCTGTATGACTGGCTGGATGCGCCGGAGAGCGCGCGGGTCGCGTGGCCGGACGCGGCGCGCGAAGGGCAGGCGCGTTTCCTCGCCGGACTGGATGCGCTCCACGCGGCGGGTGCGTTCCACGCCTTCGAGGCGGAAAAGCAGGAGTTCATCGGCGGCTGTGGCGACGCGCCAACGTTGCTCGTGCAGGGGCCGCCGGGCACGGGCAAGAGCTACTCGACCGCCTTCGCCCTCTTCGCCCGCTTGCAGGGCGCGATGGCGGCCGACCGCCCCTACCGCGCCTTCCTTGCCTGCAAGACGCACGCGGCCACGGATGTGCTGCTGGCAGACACTGTCGCCGTGCAAGCGAAATTGCGGGAGTTTGCCGGGAGCCATCCGGCGATCTTCGCCGCCCACTTCGACGGGCGACTGCTCGACGTGCCGCTCTTCCGCGTCACGCCGCGCGGGGCGCCACCGACGGGCGCGATCTCCCTCCCGGCGAAAGCCGCCCAGCCAAAGGGAACGCCGCCCGCCGTGGAAACGATCATGGCGGCGCGGTGGTGTGTCGTCGCGACGACACCGGCCGGGGTGTACCGGATCGTCAAGGACCGCTGGAACAAGCCGCTGCTCGGCCACGGCGGATGCGACTGCCTGGTGCTCGACGAGGCGTCCCAGATGAACCTGCCCGAGGCGCTGATGGCGGCGCTCATGCTCAATCCCGACGGGCGCCTGATCGTCGTCGGCGACCACCGCCAGATGCCGCCGATCGTCAAGCACGCCTGGGATCGCGAGCAGCGGCGCACCTTCGCCGAGTACCGGACGTACGAATCGCTCTTCCTCGCGCTGCTCGACCGGGCACCACGCACGATCAAGTTCGCGGAGAGCTTTCGCCTCCACGCCGACATGGCGGAGTTCCTGCGCCGGGAGATCTACCGGCACGACGGCATCGCGTTCTTCTCCCGGAACCACGCGGTGCTGCCGCCGTTGGATGACGCGACCGGCGATGATGACTTCGTGCGGAGCGTCCTCGCGCCGGAGCACCCGATTGTCGTCGTCGTCCACGACGAGGCGCGCAGCCAGTTCCGCAACCCGTTCGAGCAGGCGCTGATCACGCCCGTCCTCGAAGCGCTCGCCGCCCCGCCGTACGCGCTCGATCCGCTCACCGGCCTCGGCGTCGTCGTGCCGCACCGGGCACAGCGTGCCGCCCTGCGCGACGCCATCCCTTGTCTGAGCATGCGGGACCCGCAGACGGGCGCGATTCTCGTCTCCGCCGTTGACACTGTCGAGCGCTTCCAGGGTGGCGAGCGGTCGGTCATCCTCGTCGGCGCGACGGAGAGCGACCGCGAGTATCTGCTCGCCGCCAGCGACTTCCTCCTCGACCCGCGCCGGTTGACGGTGGCGCTCAGCCGGTCGAAACGGAAGATGATCCTGGTCGCCGCGCGCTCGGTCTTCCAGCTGTTCAGCGCCGACGAGGAGACCTTCAAGCGCGCGCAGCTGTGGAAGAATCTCCTGCGCGACACCTGCGCCGTCCCGCTCTGGCGGGGAGCGCGCGATGGTACGCGGGTCGAAGTATGGGGAAACCGCACGAACCGGACGCGAGGATGTGTCGCTTGTGCGACATCGGTTGATACGCACGCCGTAGACACCCGATAGCAGCTTCGTTTCCGGTTTACTCTCTCACTCCCGATTGTTCGAGCATGGTCATCCCATGATGGTCAACGATTACGACCCTATGAAAGGAACCGGTAAACCGTATGCAGACACACGAATCGCCCCTCGCCGTCACGATCCGCCCCGAAACGCCCTTCGCCCCCGCGCAAGGTGGCGACACGCACGTCGTTGTAGAACTGGAAGGACTGGCACGCCCCGCGACCGCCGAACGTCGCCCGCTCAATCTCGCGATCGTGCTCGACCGCTCCGGCTCGATGGCGGGCGGCAAGCTCGACATCGCCAAGAACGCCGCCCTTCACCTCATCCACCGGCTCGACGCGCGGGATCGGGTCGCCGTGGTCATCTACGATGAGGACGTAGAACTGCTCATCCCAAGCACGGCCGTGACCGTAGACCGGCTACCCGCGCTCAGCATGGCGCTGGCGCCCGTGGCGCCGGGCGGCTCGACAAACCTCGAAGGCGGGTGGCATGCAGGCGTGCGGGCCGTGGCCGGGGTGATGGAGCGGATGCCGGGCGCGATCCAGCGCGTGCTGCTCCTCACGGACGGCCTCGCCAACGTCGGCGTCACCGATCCCGGCGCGCTCACCTCGCTGGCAAAGGGTGCGGCGGCGCACGGGATCGTCACGAGCACCTTCGGCGTGGGCGCCGATTACGACGAGCAACTGCTCAACGCGATGGCTGAGGCGGGCGCGGGCAATGCGTATCACATCGCGACGCCCGAACGCATCCACGCGATCTTCCAGGAGGAACTGGCGGAACTGATGACCGTGGTCGCCAGCGGTGTCTCCGTGCGCGTGACGCTCCCGCCGGATGTGACCGCGCATCTCCGCAACCCCGCGATTGACGCCGCATACGCTCTGCCGCGCGTGACGATCCCCATCGGCTTCGTCAGCGCGGGGGAGACGCCGCGCCTCGTCCTGCGCGTCACGCTCCCGTCGGCCTCGCCGGGAAGCGCCCACGCGATCCGTGCGACGGTGCGGTGGCAGGAGGGCAAGGGGCACGCCGTCGCCCGCGCCGCGCTCAGTTGGGACGTCGCCGAGGCGGTCGGCCCCCGGGATCCCGCCGTGCTCGCCGAGGTGGCGCGCCAGGAGGCGGCCCAAGCGCGGCAGAAGGCGTATCTGCATGAGCGAGCGGGTGATTACGCCCAGGCCGCTTCGACGCTGCGCGCGGCATCCGCGTCCATCGCCGCCTATGCCCCCCTCGAGGCGACAGGAGACATGGCGTCGCTGGAAAGCGAGGCGGTGGAGATGGCCGACGGATCGTCCGATATGCAGCGCAAGCGCATCTACAACGACATGAACCGCATCAAGCGCGGCAAGCGGATCGAGCCTGACCGGCCATAGGCGAACGGCGACAATGCATCACCCGGGCGACGCAGCGACCCTGCGCCGCCTTTTTCCGGTTTCCGCCCCAGTCTCCGATTCCTCCCGTAGAAAGACCATGCGGTCAGCGGCCACAGGACGATGACAGGGGAAGACGATGGAAATGACCTTTTCACGCCATGCGCAGGAGCAGATGCCGTGCCGGAATCTGTCGCGCGCGGATATCGCGGTCGTGGCCGAATGGGCGTGCGCGTGCGCCGGATCACCGAGCTGGTCGCCCCCACCCCCTGCCCCTCCGCTTGAGCGGGGTGTAGAGATGATTGAAGAACGGCTTCTTGTGCAACTGCTCCGCGATCTCGTGCCAGATGCCGAAGGGCGTATTCGTCTTCCGACCGCTGAATGCGACCACGTTGACGTTGCCGACGCTCTCGGGGTTGTGGAAGCCGCCCATCACTGCGGCGCGCAGCGCGGGATTGAGGGCGAGCAGCCCGAGGGCGAGGAGATTGTGCGTCTTCCCGCCGCCCATGCTCTGGCTCAACAGGAACGCGCCCGACGTACTCAGCGACGCGCCCGCGAGCCGCCTGAAGCCCTCCGTGAGCAGTTGCTTCATGCCCGCCATGACGTAGTTCTCCGCGAAGAACGCCGTGGCGTCAATCTCCCGGAGGTTATTGAGGTCGTAGACGGTGTCCGCGAGCGTCTGATCGAAGACCGATGGGCGCGGTACGCACGCCCCGAAAAGCGGTTGTGGTGTCATGCTCTTCCCTTCCCCATCCAAAACTGCCCGTCCGTCACCGTGCCCGGCGATACGATCGCAAAGCGCGATGGGGCGAAGCGGCGCCGTTTCGTTCCCTGCGCGGCGTTCCAGTGCCCTTAACATATCATCAACCACCGCGCAATAGTACGTTTCCTGAACCCTCTGCATCAATTCCGCAGTGACGATTTTTGACGCAACGGTGCCGACGAAGGATGCGCCGACCCCACGACCCGAGCGATTCCGTGGCCGGAGACATCACCCGCATGCCTTCTCACGATCTCAATCGCCGGGAAGCGTGCAAACCGGAAATCGTTACTCGGCAGTCGCTGCGGCATGGCCCGGGCAGATGAAGTAGTACGGGCAGCGCGGGCAGAGATGATCGTCGGGCTTCGGCGCGAACCGCCCCGCCTCGATGCCCTCCGCCGCTTCACGGTAATGGGTGCGCCGGTTGGCGATCACCGTCGCGGATGGCGGTGTCGGCGCGCCCGTCTTCGCTTTCGTGAAGACGGGCGCCGCGTCGAGATCGCGCGCGACATAGCGAATCTCGACGACTGGCTCGACGTTCGGCACTGCCTGTTTCGCCGCGAGATAGAGCAGCCCGTGGACTTTCTCATCCTTTTTGCTCTCGCTCGGGCGGCCCGTCAGCCACCGTTGGACGCGCACGGATTGCCGGTCCGGCGCGATAAGCAACGCGTCCGGCGTGATCGTGGCGACATACCCGCCGCCGAGATCAATCGTTTGCTGGCGATGCACGACCGTCGTTCCATCGGCCGACGATTCCGCAAGAGTGGCGGCGGCACGCTCGACTGTTTGCCGCCCGCGACGCTGGTAGAGCGCCGTATACGGATGCGCGTCCTGCGGCCCGTTCACGTCCCATTCCGCCGCGAAGCGCTCGAGCGCCTCCGCGCCCGAGAGTCGCTCGTCGGCAATCTGCCCCAGCACCGCGTAGAGGCAGCGCATGAATCGCTCGTACGAACCCCGTTCGCGGCGCTCGCGGAACCCCCAGACGTAGTCGTAGGCATAGCGTTGCGGGCAGCGCGCGTACGCGTCGAGCAGAACCGCGTCGAAGACGCGCGGAGCACCGCTTGGCGTGGAGGCCGGTTCGGCGGCTGCGATGGTCGCGGCTGCGGGCTTCGACGGCGCCGGTGGCGGCTCCGGCACGAGATAATGGAGCCAGGGCGGTGGCCGCGTCTGCGTGAGCCGCGCGCCAGTGTACGCCGAACACGTCAGCATCAGATGATCCCGCGCGCGGGAGAGCGCCACGAAGGCGAGGCAGTCTTCCTCCTCCTCGTCCCGTTCCTTCGCCCGCTCCCGGACTGCCGCCACGGTCAGCCCGCGATCGTCCGCGATCATGCCGGGCGGCGGTGGGCAGGCGAAGCGCGGCGTCGGGCCTTTCGCGGGGAAATGGCCGTGCCGGACCTGCGGGATGAAGACCACAGGAAATTCGAGACCCTTCGCCGCGTGGACGGTCAGCAAACGTACCGCGTCGATCTCGTCGGCCCAGGCGGGAAGCTGGCCGTATTTGCGGTCCTCCCGCGCGATCTCGATATCGCGGACATAGCGAAACAGTCCGCGCATCGCGTCCCCGCCGCGCGCATCCTCGCGTCGCTGATAAGCGTGGACGAAGTCGAGGAACTGGTAGAGCGCCATGCGCCGCCGCTGGCCGGCGAGCGTTGCGTCCGCGAGGAGGGGCCGGAGGTACGCGCTCCGGTCAAAGAGATAGCGCGCGAGCAGCGTATACGGCGCGACCCGCCCGCCCGCCGACGCGGCGATGTCCGCCGCCAGCCGGAGAAAGCCAGAACGGCCCGCGTCGGATAGGCCGGGGAGCGTTCCTGCCAGCTGAAGGGCGGCCGGGAAGAGCGCATTTCCACCCCGCGCTCGGCTGAGCAGCCGGTGCACATCCGCCGTCGGGATCGCATAGTCAGCGAACCGCGCGACGCGCGCCAGGCCGCGCCCGTCCGGATCGCTGGCGAGCGAAAGGAGCGAGAGAAGGTCGCGCACCTCGGGCCGCTCGAAGAGGTCGCCGAGGTAGAGGACCGGCACCTCGCGCGATTCCAGTCGCTCCGCCATCCGCTCGAGCACTGTATACGAGCGGCAGAGAATCGCTTGATCCCGATACGGCGCCCCCGCCGCCCGCAATTCCCACATCGCCGCCGCAAGCGCGTCGGCTTCCTCTTCTTCGGTCGTACTGAGCACATACGCGAACGTGCCGTCGCCATCCGTTCGGTGGACTTCCCACGACGTGAAACGATCCGCGTCGCGCCCGCCGTTCGAGGAACTGGGAGGCTGTGCCCCAACATGCGGCGCGAACGCACTGATCTTCTCGACGATTGCGCGACGCGACCGGTAGTTTCGCGCCAGGCGCACGACCGACGCGCCGGGATAGTCAGCCGCGAAATCGCGCAGGCTGCCGTGGCTCGCCCCCCGAAATCCGTAGATCGCCTGTCGCGCGTCCCCGACGACCCAGAGGCCCGCACCGTCCCCCGCGAGCAGTTGCAGCAGTTCGCGGCTCGCGCGATTCACGTCCTGATACTCGTCCACAAGGATGTGCCGGTACTGCGCCCGGATCGCCGCGCGTACCTCCGGCCAGTCCCGCAGCAAGGTGACGGCGTGGAGGAGCAAGTCGCCGAAGTCGCAGGCGTTCACGTCGCGCAGGAGCCCCTGGTAGCGGATATAGGCCCGCGCGACCTCGCTGGCCTTCGCTTGGTCTTCGCCCGCCTCCATCGCCGCCACGAGCGCCGCGTACCCCTCCGGGCTAACGAGTTCGTCCTTCGCGCGGGAGAAGGCGCTGAAAAAGGCGGGGAAGGGCGCGGTGGGGTCGGTGAGATCATCGTAGTGTGACAGGCCGAGCGACGTCACGACCGACTCGAACTGCAGCCGCGCATCAACCGGGTCAATGAGCGCGAATCCCGGACGCAGCGCGGCGATCCGCCCATCGGCGTATTTGCGCAGCAACTCGAGTGCAAAGGCGTGGAAGGTGCCCGCCCACAGGCGCGGCGCCGCGTCCGGCCGCGCGATGGCGACGCGGTCGCGTAACTCCCCCGCCGACCGATTGGAGAAGGTGAGGGCGAGGATTGCCTCCGGCGCGGCACCCGTTTCGAGCAGATACGTCACGCGGTGGACGAGCGTGCGCGTCTTCCCCGTCCCCGGCCCGGCTTCCACGAGCAACGGCCCACGCGCGGCGTGCGCCGCTTCGTGCTGGCTCGCATCGAGCGGTGCGGTTGCCGATGCCATGTCCAGTGTTGGTGCGATGTTTTCTCCCACGGGTGGCAGGAGCAGGGCACGCGCGAGCTGGTACGAGAGCATCCGCTCCGGCACGCCGAGATGGCGCGCGAGCGCCGGGACATCCGGTAGCGCGACGCCCCCCCAGCAACGATCCGCGAACCACGGCACCAGGAGCGCGGTCGGCAGCAGGAACTCGCGCGCGAAAACATTCGCGCTGCGCTCCACAAGATCGAAGGGGCTGTATCCCTCGACGCGCTGCGCGGCCCCGCCCTGCGCGTCCTCGGCGGCGGTTGGATCAATGTCAGCGGCGACGCTGATCACCGCGCCATGCCCGAGCCAGTGGTGCGCGTACTCGTGCGCGAGGACGAAGGTGCGCGTGTCCACGGGGAGGCCGGCATCGACCCAAACCATCCGGTACTCGGGATCGTAGACGCCCTGGGCGCCGTAGAGCAGCGCATGACCTGGGGGGAGCAAGGCATAGCCAATCCCGGTTGCTGCGGCCGCGCGCTCGATCAGCAGGGCGCTCCCGACCACGCTTTCCGCGCCGAGCGCCTTGCGCTCCTCCCGAGCCATGGCGCGGACGGTATCCCATTGGGTCACGAATGCTCCCGATCCGGCGCGGAAAGCGCCAGCCATTCCGCCTTCTCGGCCGGTGAGAGGAGCGGGTCTTCCCGCACGGCGGTGGTGAATTCTTTCGTCGCGCTCGTGATGACGGGGGCATGATCGGCGCGGAACTGCGCGCCTTGCGGCAGCGCCGACGGCCCGGCGAGGTAGACACGCACGTCTTCGATGCCGCGCCCAATCGCGTCCGCGACGCGGGCGAAGAGCCGCTCCGGGAGCGAATCGAATCGGATCAGACGCCGATCCAGTTGGGCGAAGAGCGACACGCTGAGGCCCGCACGGGCGGCGGCGTCTTGCGAGGTGAGGTTCACGGACTGCGCCTGCGCGAGGAGACTCGTGATCGGTCTCGCCGGGGCGAGGTCGGCAATGACGCGCGCGACGATCTCCTTGCCCCGCGCCACCCTTGCCGGATCGGCGGGCAGCGCGGACAGGTCCGGCGCGAGCACCGCATACACGCCCCAGCGGGCGGCGAAATTGATCACCGCCGCCCGATCGTCTGGATCGTCGCGCAGCGCGGGGTGGCGGTCGAGCCAGGCGCGCACCTCCGCATGATTGGGCGCATGGTCGAAATCCATGGCAAAGTCGTCCAGGATCGCCTCCGACAGCCTATGGTCGAAATGCGCGCTCATAATTTCCCCTCCGGCGCTGACGCAATGGCGGTCTCCACGGCGCGGATCCAATTATTGATCGTCCGCGGCGTCTTGCCGAATCGCTCGCTGAGCGTGGGGCCGGGCGTCCCCTCGATTGGCCATTGATACGCCTTGCGCAACACAAATGCCTCCAACTGATCCTGCGGCACGATTTCCCGCAGACGCTGCATGGCGTGCCGAATTTCCTCGCGGTCGAGGACCTCATCGGCGACGTGCATGGTCGCGTCCGCGACGCGGCCCGCCGGATCCTCGGCGTCTTCGCCGTCCCGGTCGTGCGGATTGCCGACGCGGTTCGCCCGCTCCTCCTTCGCGCGTCGGTGGTAGTGATCGTACCGATCGATACAGCGGGCTTTCAGGGCGTTCCAGAAGCGGACCTGGTAATACTCGCCACGCGGATTCTCGAGGTCGAACATCGCTTGGAATACGCGCGCAACGACGTCCCCGTGGGCATCCTCTTTGTCCGCATCGCGCAAACCGTAGAGATGGTTGTCGATGAAGCGATCGATCCGATCGAGTGTCTGCTCGACAAGCCAATCACGCGCTGCCGGATGCGCTTCGCGGTGCCACTCACGCAGGAAATACGCGAGGGATTCTGCCTGAACATCCCCGTCGGACCCGCGATCCGACTGCGTAATGCGTTCCGTGAGCGCGTGATGCGTGCGCAAGGCGAGCAACTCGTCCAACTGCGACTCGATTACCGGCAGCCGACAGTAGCGCTCGCCACGTCCGTTACACAATTCCAGCGGCACGGGCGGTGGTGGCAGGATGGGTTCATCGGATCGGGGATGTCGCACGGCATGCTCCTCTCGCATCCTCGGCAATCCTAG
>JAABUQ010009856.1_pt1 | contig 12742 bp, 10 predicted proteins | sample 5560001 | NCBI WGS metagenome assembly JAABUQ01 (sample SAMN10711888, study PRJNA513371) | rock metagenome | isolation source: Antarctica rocks | place: Antarctica: Victoria Land, Finger Mt nord | collected 2015-12-18 | reverse complement strand
CTTGATTGATGTCGACAACGACGAACGGTACCTTGTCCGCTACGAAATCACGGGCAATCTCGCGGCCAACGCGTCCGAAACCGCACAAGACAAAGTGACCCGTCAGCGACCGCACTCGACCTCGCAAGCGACGTTTGCCAAATTCATCGCTTAACTGCCCCTGAAGCAAAAACCCGGCGAACGCCAGAAAAGTGTAGCTCGTGGCGCCCACGCCGAACACGATTACGGCAAGCGTCAGCCACCGACCAGCATAGGAAAGCGGCCGCGGCTCCCCGCCACCGATAGTGGTAATTGTTGTCAGAGTCATGTAAAGTGCGTCGAATAGCGAGAACCTTTCGACGAGTACATATGCGCCGACGCTGGCCAACACGACTAGGAAGAGTAGGGTAATCGAAAGCCATAGTCTTCCCGGTACGATCGACTGACTTCGCATACACACGTGCTCCTTCGCTCGAGCAACGGGGACCACTGCTGCCGACTAGGTGGCACCGTTAGTTTCTTTAGGAGCACTCGAAGCGTACTGCCCCTGGCGACAAACGCCTACGCTTGCCGGTTGTCAAACGAAGCGCTCGTTGAAGCGCACCACCCGTGGCGTTACGACGGGGGGCACCTTCGCCGGTGCTGCACGTCAACGGAGGTTCCGAGAGGCGGATGGCCTTAGGGCACCCGGGCGTTGTCAAGAGGACGGTCGCTCATGTTAACGGGTTACGTGGCTCGCCGACATCGCGCTCGCGCATGCGCTGGACGGCGATCTGGCGGCCGCCGTGGGCCGTGCGGAGCACGTTCTCGCAGTCGACGAAGCCTGAACGCAAACCGCCATCTTTCCGCCTTATCCGCTCTGGGTCGTCGCGTGCGTTTTGCAAGTGGTCGGGCGACGAGCGAGCGGACGACGTGCACGCGCGCAAATTGGGGGCCGGTAGCGCTTTCGCACGTTTGCCGTACGGTCGTGCGCTACGGTGCGCAGATGATACGTGCGAAGCGCTCGATGTTTGCGGCGGCATTTTCTTGCTGCTCGTGAGTTGGCTCTCGACCGCGGCCGGGGCCGCCGCGCTGCAGTCGGCGAGCGCTTCTGGAAGCTTGCCGGGCATCGCCTCAAACGACAATTCGGTGGCCGGCGGCCACCTCGAGCACGGTGAACTGCATCTCGCGCTGCTCGCGCGACGCGGATTGTGGTATCCCGACGGACCGGGAACGATCGGTCTGCCGATCGAGGCGTTCGGCGAAGCCGGCGGCGCGCTTTCGATCCCGGGGCCGCTCGTGCGGGTGCCCGTCGGAACACGCATCGTCGCGAGTATCCGCAACGAGCTCGCCCACGACCTCACGATTCGCGGTCTGGCAAGGCCGAGCGAGGCGTTGACGACGGTCTTGCATGTCGCGCATGGCAGGACACGCCAGGTCGCGTTCGTTCTCGATCGTCCCGGGACGTTCGGCTACTACGGGAGCGACACCGGTGAGACGATTGACGCGCGCATCTTTGCCGACGCCGAGCTTTCGGGCGCGATCGTTGTCGAGGCGCCGCACGCCCGACGCGTCGATCACGTCTTCATCCTCGGCCTACACGCGCCGGTCAAACGGAAAGACGGCTCGCCGAACTTCATCTACTTTCTCGAAACGATCAATGGGCGCGCGTACCCGGCTACCGAACGGCTCGCCTACGCGCGCGGCCGCAAGGTGCGCTGGGAGCGTTTTCAACGCGATCGCCATGCTGCACCCGATGCATCTGCACGGGTTCTATTTCCGCCTCGTTCGGCCGGGCGCATACGACGAAGTCACGCATGGATTCTATCCTGGTGAGGCCGACGAACTGGCCTGGACGGCTAAGACCGCGGGCGATTGGATGTTCCACTGTCACATCGACGACCACATTTCGCGCCACGCGCCGCTGCGCGATATGCGTGCGGGCAAGGCCGATCCGCACCTCACCGTCGCCAAGCGGTTCCATCAACCGAGCGAACCGATGGGCGGCATAGTGATTGCGTTGCAAGTGCTGCCGCGGCCGGGCGATCGCGCGCCGGCAGTAGCGGCGTCTTCGCGGAAGCTCGCGCTCGACGTCACCTCGCGCGACGTGCCGGAGCGCGGTTCGGCTTGAACCAAAATTCGTATGCATTGACCGACGGCGCTCGCACGACGCCGCCGACAGGCTCGCTCGGGCCGCCGGTCGTGCTCACACAGGGCGGGCCCGTTGCGATTGCCGTGACGAACCACATGCACGAAGCAACCAGCGTTCACTGGCACGGCATCGCGCCACAGGACAGCTATATGACGGCGGCGCGGGATGGGGATGACGGGCGGTCGCATGCCTTCGGCGATCGAATCCGGTCGAACCTTCGTCGCGCACTTCGTGCCTCCCGATGCTTTTCTGCGGCTTTTTGCAATTGATATGCGTAAGAGCAACGCAGTCGTCAAATCGCAGATTGGCAGGTCAAAGCGATGAGCACTGCTGCGCATGAAGCGCTCATCCGAAGCTGGCCGCATCGCCGCCGTACGCACCTAGCGATCAACATAGAGGTCGAAGCATGTCAACTACGTAGCCATGGGCAATGGCAATGAGGACGGACGCTAACAAGAACGTTCTGGACCGCGAAAACAGCGCAATCGCAATTGCGCGTCTAGTGCTTGATAAACGCCAGACTTTGTATCCGAGCCATGTTGACGAGTTGTTATCGATCGCGATCTGGAAATTCACCGAAGCGAACGGCAAATATACAACGTGCTTCATAACGCGGGCAGCGCTCGACAGTGCGAGAAGCGACATTCAGCACGAGCATGTAATTCCGCGCCTAACACTTCGCAAGGCAATGATGATTCATCCGAATCGTTTAGAACAGATCATGCGTCTGGCGATCGGTTGCACGGTGACGAAAAGCGAACATCGTCGACTCGGCAACGAGTTCGGTTGGGAACGCTATCGAGCTGCCGGAGTGGAAGTTATATCTCGTCAATCTGGGGCGATCGCCCAGCTAGAAGATCTTGCGTCTAAGCTGCAATCGGCTTGGGCCGATGTTCTTGCACCGGACCGGAATTAGGCGAAAGTTGCCGTTTACCGAAGCGTGGTGTTGGAGCAGCGGCTTGACCGAAGGGCGTGCAGCGCGGCAGACTCGTCGCGAGGATCTGTGACTTATCTTGTAGGTAGGTTGGCTGGACGTTGCTGCGGTGAATCTCGGAATGCGCGGTCCCAAGGCGCAACGCCGTCGCGCATTTGACCACTTGGTTGTTCTGCTGGCGAATGAGCTTCCAATCGATGGGACGAGACGGGACCGGATTTAATGCCGAAGGTATCCAGACGCCGGCCTCCGGGCGAAAGAGGCGCTGGGTATGAATCGGCTTGAGCCGCGGCAGCAACTGAAATCCCAGGAGGCGGCAGAACGCGAAGGTCACCTCGCTCTGCTCGTGGCTGTCGACGTATTGGCGATCGATTTCCATCTCGGTGCTATGGCGCAGGACGCCCGCGATCATCGCAGCGGCCTCGGATGACGCCGGCGACTTCAGCTACGAGTGGATGCACAGCGACTTGCACTCGACATGCCAATAGATTCTGATTCCGGGGGCCACCATAGCGAAGACGCCGCTGCGTCATCAAGGTTTGGTTGCACGCGCCGAAGTGCTTAGAGTCCGCTACGTAGGCAGCCGTACCCTCACCCCCGCGATTCACCTGCTCAGCACGTCGGCTGATCTGACCTTGTGGTCCGTGAGGGTCGCAGACGGCCGTCTCGAATAACTGCCCCGTTATGGCAAGAATCGAGACGCTGCACATCGGCGAAGCCAACAATCAAATGACCGCGTGGGTCTACAAGGACACGATCGCGATTTCGCAGGGACGAGTCGAATATGTCCAAGGCCCAAAGCGCGAGGCCGTGCACCTAAGCCGTGAATACGCCACTGCGTTGCGCGATTGGCTGAACCGCGCTCTCGACCCGGGCACGGAACCTGCGGAGCAGTAGATCGCCGAGGTGAGGAATCGAGATCCCGCAGCCTGGGCATCGATTGTTGTTCGACGAGTGATAACAGAAGAAGCGTGCGGCGAATACCGGCTCGAGCGCGCGCAATTGCTGCGCCGCCGCGGGCGAAGAGGCCGTCTACCGTAACGCGGACGAGCGACCGTTTCGGATCGGAATCGCGCGGAGGTCCGCGTCGAGACGGTCGATGGACTGTTCATCCGAGACTTCGAATTGACGCTGTATCCAATGCAGTTGCGCTGTTGGAAGCCGTTCTATTCTGCTCGATAGTCGTGAAGTGAGAACCGCGCAATGCCGCCCAGGCCGGGGTGCCGAAAGGGCCGCGCGGTCCGGCGGGATCATGGTTTCCGGGGAGGACGAAGACCGGCATCTGTGCGCGCCGCAGCAATTCGACGACGAGGCCCAGATCGGCGGCTCTCGGGGTTTGGTTGTCGAAGAGATCGCCCGCGATCAGGATGAAGTCAACTTGGTGCTCGTTGGCGAGGCGAACAATCCCATCTGCCGTTCGAAGCCGCACGGCGCGAGCTTCGACCGCACAGCTGCCGGCGGCCATACATTTCATGCCGATCTGCCAGTCGGCTGTGTGCAAGAACTTCATGCTGGGCGATGGTACGCTCTCTGGGCGCCAGGTGGTTGGCACACCGCCCTTGCTCGGTCCGTGTCCCGATTGACCCGCGCGGCTATGCTATGTCCCCTATCGACCGCTATCCCGGTGCTTGGGAGCGCCTTGACGTTGGCTAGCTATTTGGCTAGCATGTTTCTTACCCATGCGAAGTTTCAGCACCTACGATGCCAAGAATCGATTGTCGGAGCTTCTGGACGCCGTTGCAACCGGTGAAACGATCGAGATCGTGCGGCGCGGAAAGCCGGTCGCGCACCTCGTTCCGGTTCCGCAAGAAAACGGACGCTTCGCTTCGCCTGCCGACGCGGCGTCGTGGCTTAGAAAAAACCGCGTGAAAGTGCCGCCCGGCACAGTGCGCGGGCTCTTAGACGAAGGCCGTCGCTGACGAAGAAACTGGTGGTCGATGCGTCGATTGCGCTCGCCTGGAGTCTGGCTGACGAGGCAACGGCCGCTGCCGATCGCGCCCTCGCGCACGTCGAACGGCATGGGGCGCTGGTGCCTACCCTATGGACGTACGAGATCTGTAATGTTCTCGCGTTGCTCGTTCGGCGCAAGCGAATTCAGCCCGACCTTGCAGCGAGCATCGGCCTGGCATTAGATGCGTTGGACATCACCAGCGTGTCGCCGCAAGGAGCGGCATGGCGCGTTGCGACGACCGCTCTTGCGCAGCGGTTTTCGTTGTCTGTTTATGACGCAGCCTATCTGCAACTGGCGATCGCCGCGGACGCTTCCCTTGCTACAGCCGACAAAGCACTCGGGGCTGCAGCAAGGACATATGGCATCGACTGTTCGGGCTGAAAAGCCGCACCGTGAAGGCCACGCCCGTCGTTACCACCGAGACGCACGTCAGGATCGCTACCTCGCGTTCCGTAATGCCAGCCGTGTGGCGCACAGCAGCGATACAGTAAGGCAATGAGCGCTCCTCCGGAGTTTAAGACGGTCGCGAGGACCCAAGCCGAAGAAGAAGCGTTGACGGCGTTGACCCCAATGCAGCGCGAAGCCGTCGCTTTCCGAAACGGAAACGTACTCGTGGAGGCCGTGCCCGGCTCCGGCAAGACCCGCGTCATCGTCGCCCGCTGTTTAGCATTGCTGGTCGACGCCGTGGCCCCGTCCGAAATCTTGCTGTTGACGTTCTCGCGGCGCGCGGTCGGCGAACTGCGCGCGCGGCTCGCCCGCTCGCTCGAACCCGACCGCATGCCGGAGATCCGTACCTTCCACGGCTTCGCCGCCCGACTGCTTGCCGCCGCCGGCGAAGGCGGCCGCTCGCGCCGCTTGCTTTCGGAGCCTTCCGAACACGCGCTTTTCGAGCGCATCGTCGAGACCATGACATTTACGTCGCTGCAGGGCGGCGTCGTCCGTTCAGCGCTTTTTCGCGAGACCGCCGCGGCGCGCGTTGCAGAACTTCGACGGGCGGTGCCGGACGCGCTGGCGCGTCTCGCCGAACGTGCGGGTCCGCGCTTGACGGACCTAATGAAGCTCGAAGCGGAACAAAAGCGCGTCCGTGCGCAGCTCGGAGTCGCAGACTACGATGATCTCGTCGCTCGCGCCGCCGCGCTTGCCCAAGCGCCCGGGAGCGCCGTCGCAAATGCGTTGCACGGCCGCTACCGCCACGTCCTCGTCGATGAGTTCCAAGACACCGATCCGCTGCAACTCGAACTGCTTCGGTGCCTCGGCGCGACCGTGTTCGCCGTCGGCGATGCCGCGCAGGCAATCTACGGCTTTCGCGGCGCCGCTCGCGACGCACTCGAGCGGGCCTGTGCAGCGCTCGCAATGACCCGCCTGCCGCTGGCCGATAGTTTCCGCTGCCCCGAAAACATCTGTGCGCTCGCGCGCGCCGTGAAGCCGGGCTCGCAGCTGCGGTCGAGCGCGCACGCAGACGGCGAACTCGTCTTCCGGCGCGCCGCATCGCCGCGCGACGAAGCTGTGTTCATCGGCGACTCGGTGGCGGCCGCAATCGCCGCCGGTACGCCGGAGCGCGAGATCGCCGTACTCGTGCGCGCCGCCGAGCCCATGGCGCGTCTCGTCGAGCGCGATCTCCGCGCGCGCGGCATTGCGGTCGCGCGTCACGGCGGCGAAAACGTGCTCGATGATCCGGCCGTCGACGCGATCCGCGCTGCGCTCGAGGCGCTCGCCGAGCCCACTCTGCCCGCCGTGTGGCAGCGTCTCCTCGGCCATCCCGCGTTCGGCATCGCCCCACTCCCGCTCCGCCTTGCGCTCGACGCAAGCCCCGTGCGAAGCGTCGAGGCCGCCTGCGCGCTGCTCGAACGGTCCCGGCTACCGGCCCGCGTGCCCGGCGCGCGGCTCGCCGCCGCATTGCGCGCGGCACAGGCTGCTTGGCGCGCAAACGAGCCCGTCCGCGCAGGCCGCGCCTTCGCCGACGAGGCGAACGTACTTGGCTTCGCGCTCGAAAACGACGAGAATGCGGTACGCCGCTCCGCGGCCGCGATCGCAAGCTTCTTCGCTGCGCTCGGCGACGTGCGATACGTTCGCGAGAAACTCGGCGCGGACACGTCTTCGGGTGCGGTGTTCGCCGCGTTCACGGAGTGCAGCGCTGCGTGGCGGACGGCCGGCGACCCGGTCGACGCCGAGCCGGGGGTGCGCGTGCTCACGGTGCATGCCGCGAAGGGTCTCGAGTTCGACGTCGTCGCAATCGCGGACGCCGTTGAAGATCGCTTCCCGCAAGCTTGGCGCCCCGATGCACTCCTCGACGCAGCCGAGCTCGCGAGCGCGCGCGATTGCGGCGTCGATCTCGGCGTCCTTGCGGACGAACACGACGCGGAAGAGCGCTCATTGTGGTACGTCGCCGTCACGCGCGCGAAACGCACGTTGCTCGTGACGTGGTCGGAAACGGCGCTCGACGGCGCACCGCAGCGTCCGAGCCGCTTCATTCCACTGGACGAGCGTACGCGCGAGGCCGGCGCCAAGAGCTTCCGTGCCCCGCTCGGTTACGACGAAGCGCCGGCGCTCGTCGAACCGCAGCCGCCGGTTCCGGCGCACCTCCCGGGCATCGTCGCAGCGAGCACACTGCAGACATGGCTCGCGTGCCGGCGCCAGTTCTATTACGGCACGCTGCTGCGCATTTCGACCGACGAACGCGGCTTCGCGGCGAAGCTCGGCATCCTCGTGCACAAAGCCATCGAAGAGTTCCACGCCGCGGTTCGCGACTTCCGCGACGTCGGTGAGAACGCAAGCGTCGAGTGGGCGCGCTCGCTGCAGGACATCGCGCGCGCGCTCATGGCGCCGAGCGACGTCGCCGGCAACGGTCACGCCGTTGCCTTCGACACGCAGCTCGAACGCGAAGCTGCGCTGCGCGCCGCGAATCGCTTGCTCGCGCGGTACGCGAAGAACCTCGAAAGCTCGGCACGGGGACCGCACGGCGGCTTCGAAGTCGACGCGGTTGAGGAGAAGGTGCGCTTTGAAGTGCAGGGCGTCGCGTTTGCCGGAACGATCGACCGCATCGACCGCCGCCCGGACGGCTCACTCGAGCTCGTCGACGTGAAGACCGGCAAGCCGAAGAAAGACGGCATGGTGGTCGCGTTCGAAAAACTGCAGCAGGCCGTGGCCGCCGGAAGTCTGCGCGAGAAAGCTCCGCCGGACGGCAACCCGCAACTGCCGTTGTATCGCCACGCAAAGCCGAGCGTCGGCGCGCTGACGTATCTGTATCTCGGCGCCAAACCGAAGCACAAAGAGTACTCGAACGCCGCGCACGCCGACCGCCTCGACGTCTCAACCGGCTCGGACGCTTTGAACGCCATCGAGGAAGTGCTGAGCGAGACGTTTTTCACGCCGTGGACCACGGGCGCGGTGAGCGAGCTCGAACCGACGAAGATCGCGCGCACCTGCCGCTACTGCGACTTCGTGCGCGTCTGCCCGGGTTATCTCGAGGACGACGATTGATCCGCGCGTGGTGGCGCACCGCGCTCGGCGAAGGCCGCGTCCCGAGCGAGGATCAAGAAAAGGTCATCACCGCGCCGCATACCGGCCGTCAGAGCGTCGATGCGGGCGCCGGTACCGGCAAAACGGCGACGCTCGCGCTGCGGGCGCTCTGGCTGATCGAATCCGAACACGTTCGCGCGGATCAGATCGTCGTCGTGACGTTCACGAGGAAGGCCGCGGCCGAGATCGGTGCGCGCATCGCCGACACGATCGACCGCGCGATCGCAAGCGGCGCGCACTTGCCTGGCGACGGCCGAGGCGTCCGTTGCACGACGATCCACAGCCTCGCCGCGGACATCCGGCGTGAATACGCGTTCGACCTCGGCTTCGAGGCGCCGCCGCGCGCAGTGAGCGACGGCGAAGCCCACGCGATCTTCCACGACGCCTTCCGCGCGCTGCTTGACGGCGGTTTCGGCGTCGATACGAGCGCCTTTCCCGTCGCGGAGGTTAACCTCGAGCTGCTCGAGCGCGACCTCGGAAAGCTCGCGCTGCGGCTGAAGAACCACGGCATCTCGCCGGACCAGTTCGAGTCGCGCGCGCTGCTCGAAGCGAACCGCTTCGCGATGCAAGGTTGGGGCCAACTGTATGCGGTCGGAAAGCGTGAACCGCGCACGAAGTGCGAGCCTAAGGACCCTGCGAGCGACGAGGAGATCGCGCGCGAAGCGGAGCGCGAGCGCGCCAACGTTCACGTCGTCGCGGCGCTCTTCAGGGACTTCGATCGCCGGCTGCATGAACGCGGTGCGGCGACGTACGGCGACCTGATCGGCGAAACCACGAAGACGCTCTGCGCAAAGCCGGAACTGGCCGAGCGGTTGCCCAAGCGCTGGCGCTACGTGCTTCTCGACGAAAGCCAAGACACGAGCGACCTCCAACTCGCGTTCATCGAAGCGCTCTTCGGCAAGCCGGGCGACACGGATGCCGCCGGCATGATGCCGGTCGGTGATGCGCGCCAGGCGATCTACGGCTTCAACGGCGCGGACGAAAAGGTCATGGGTCGCCTCTCGGCGGTCGCGGAGAAGACCCATCCGCTCGTTGTCAACCGCCGCTCCCATCAAGAAATCGTCGACGCCGGCCACGCGGTTCTCGAAGCGGCGGGCGTGATCAATGCATTGACGCCGCGGCTCGAAGCGCAGAACGGTTCCGGAACGCTCGCGTGCGTCCGGGTCCAGCATTTCGGGGCCGACGGACAAACGATCAAAGAGCGCGTTTTGCTGGAAGCGCAGGCGATCGCGCGCGAGATCGGCCGGCTCCTCCGCGATGGCGCGACGCAGATGAGTGACATCGCGATTCTCGTGCGGCGTCGCACGCACGCGACCGTCTACATGCGCGAACTCAACCGCCACGGTATTTCCGCTGCGCTCGACCGTCGCAGCGGACTCTTCGACGCGGACGAGATCCGCGACGTCCTCGCGTGGATGGCGCTCCTGCTCGACCTGAGCGACCGACAAGCCGCCGTGCGCGTGTTGCAATCGCCGCTATGCGGTCTCAGCGACGCGGCGATGATTACCCTGGCCGCACGGCGGGACTGGCTCGATCGCTTCTTGCGCGCCGTTCCCGGCGACCCGCGCGACGGTGAGGCCGCGGACACTGTCGATGCCGATACCTCAGCCCGCCTCGCTCGGGTGCGAGACTTACTCGTCGCGCTGTTACCGAGCGCTGCGTTGCCGCTGTCGACTGCGCTCGAGCGCATTCTCGAGCTTCTGCCGATCGCCGCGAGTTACGTGAGCCTCGGAAAACGCGAAGGCGCGGAAACGATCGGCGCGCAGGCCATCGTGAATCTCGCGAGCTTCGAGCTCCTCGCGCGCGAGTTCGCCGCCGACCACCCGGGCGCGCGCCTGCGCGACTTCGTGGACGACATCGAGCGCCGTATCCTGTACGACGACGCCGTCGAGGAAGCCGAACTCGATCTCGACGGCGTGCGCATCTTGACGATCCATCAAGCCAAAGGCCTCGAATGGCCGTACGTTTTCGTCGCGTGCTCGACCAAGAATCAATACGCGACGGCCGACCCGACCGACCGCGTCGTCATTTACGATCTCGACTCGGGCGCTTTCGCCATCAAGAACGACGTCGGCGGTCGCGAGACGTTCCGCTGGCTCTGCCTCGCGACGGATCACAACCCGAGTAGCGGAGAACGGGAGCCCGAGCCTCAACCACGCAAACAAACGGCCGACCGGGAACAGGCCCGCGTGTTCTACGTCGCGTTGACGCGCGCGAAGAAACGTGTCTACGTTACCGTGCCGGCACCGGCGCCGCAATCCGGCAAGACTGGCGGCGAGGCGATCTTCATACGGTCGATTCATGCTTGGGCGCAGGCGCAGGACGCGAGCGCAGACCTGACGTTCGACGCACCCGAAGCGCACGAGCCGCTCGATGGCAGTCGCCTGCGTGCGACACCGCAAACGTTCCCACGTTTCGCCGCGCTCGCGGCTGCGCCCGCGTCGACGTACCGTCCGCGCATTTCGTTCACGTCGATTTCGGCATTTGAGACGTGTCCGCGACAGGCGCGGTATCGATACCGCTTGCTGCTGCCCGATCTGCGCGACGCCCGCCCCCGCTTCGTCGGTCTGGACGGCAATGAAACGCCGATAGTAACGAATGCTGCTAGACTTGGATCGCTTACGCACCGTGCGCTCGAGGTCTGGGGCCGCGCCCAAATCGAGCATCGCCGAACGGCGCCCGGCAACGGCGTCCGGACTGCGCCGCCGATCGCTTACGGCGACGCGTTCGCAAGTGCGCTATCCGAGTTCGACGACGTTACGAGCGAAGACGCGACCCGCGCGCGCGAGAGCGGCAAACGCGCCGCCGAAGCGCTCGCCGGCTACACGTTACTCGCCGTCGAAGAGCCGTTCGAACTTGTCGTTGGGCAGACGCTCGTGATCGGCGCTGTCGATCTCATCGCGCACCCGGGCGATATGGTCGTCGTGATCGATTACAAGACCGGCACGCTGGCGGGAGAAAAGTATGCTCTCCAACTCGCGCTGTACCGGCGGGTCGCCGAGCAGCGGTACCCCAGCGTGCATGTCGGCGCCGCGATTCTCCGACTCGCGCCCGATCGCGCCGTACTCGAAAGCGCGTCTCCGCTATCACCCGACGACATCGATCGGACGGTCGCCGAAGTCGGCGAGTTGACGAGTGACGAAGCCAAAGTCGGAGCGTGGTGCGCCCGCTGTTCCTATCGCGGCTCACCTTGCCTCGCGCCGCTCGGAGCAGCTGTGTAAGGCCTTACGCCCAGCCGTGCATGGCGTACAGCTTGCATTCGATGATGCCGGGTCGTTGCCGCGATCTCTAGCGGTAGGCCCTGACCGCGACGTTGTGTCTCAAATGAAGTCGCCCCTGGATCGAGGTCAGTCGCGAAGATTGATAAGTCTTTCGAGTTCACGCGCCGCAGCATCAGGCACTGCGAATAAGTAGCCTTGATTTCCGGTGAAGTGCTTATTTAATGGCCCACGCGGACCGCTCAAAGACATTAGTGCTTCCCTCGATAGAGCGGTCAACGAAACGGGCGGATCAATCAATTTGTAGGACACCTCAACTCGACGACCTTGTTGTTCCGGGCCCGAGCCAGAGACATTGCCAGAAGGGCGCGGCGATGGCTTAGGGTCCGAAGTGGCGAGACCAGAAGCAATAAAAGTCCGACGAACGTAAGAGAACAATACGTCGTCTCGCCTTACCTGGCCGACGGCATCCCAATGATGAAGTGCGCCGGAATTTCGTTCGGGTGCCCATATGAATCCATTTTCGAACTCGTAGCGAAAATTACGCCCTTGTGAAACCCACCAGTACCTCATGAGAGATTCCTCCGACACCGTGCTGGCCTTAACGTCCTCTTAACCTCAGCTTTTCGTATGACCGGGGCTACGTCGCCCCTCACCGCGAACGATTCGGGCGAGCACCACATTAATCGGATGGGAGAGTTGTGAGCACAGGTCGCGTGTCTATCACTTCGGTAACATTTCACAATTATAAAGCCTTCCGTTCGTATTCATTGAGCCTTCAATCTATGAACGTTTTGGTCGGCGTGAACAATTCCGGAAAGTCTACACTTATCGGGGCTTTTCGTGCTCTCGATACGGCCCTACGCCGAGCGCGATCGCGCAACCCTGAACCCCTAACCGGACCCGATACGGCCACGTTTGGCTATCATCTGCCGGAAGACGCGTTCTCGATCAGCCTTGAGAATGTTCATACTGATTTAGCGGATACGGACCACGATTTCATTTCGCCT
>JAABUQ010009855.1_pt1 | contig 12744 bp, 16 predicted proteins | sample 5560001 | NCBI WGS metagenome assembly JAABUQ01 (sample SAMN10711888, study PRJNA513371) | rock metagenome | isolation source: Antarctica rocks | place: Antarctica: Victoria Land, Finger Mt nord | collected 2015-12-18 | reverse complement strand
CCAACGCCAACCCCCCCACCCTCACCCTCCTAATCCGCCCCCTCCGCTCCTCAACCGCCCGCCTCGCCTCCCTGGCCCACACATCTCAAGCTCAGCCAGTCCCACTCCTCATCGAAGGTCCCTACGGCTCAGCGACCTACTTCCCAGACCTCGCCTCCCCGACCTTCTCGCGCGTGCTGCTTGTGGCAGGGGGCGTGGGCGCTACGTTTGCGTTGCCGGTTTATAGGGATTTGAGGAGGAGGGGAGGGAGGGGCGTGGGGATGGTGTGGGCTGTGAGAAGGAGGGAGGAGGCTGGGGGGTTGGTGGAGGAGGGGGAGGGGGTGCAGGTTTTTGTTACGGGGAGGGAGGAGGGAGGGGGGCTTGGGGATGGGGAGGGGGAGGAGGGAGGGATTGAGCTTGAGGAGCGGGTGGGGTTGTTAAGTGGAACACAGGAGGAGATTATTGAGGCTGACTCTGTGGAGATGGAGCGTGCGCAAACCATCGATTTCCAAAAGGGGAGACCGGATCTTCGCATGATTGTGGATGAGATGTTCAAGGGCGCTGAAGTGGGGAAGATAGCGGTGCTGGTTTGTGGGCCTGTAGGCATGGGGAGGTCATTGAGGAAGGAGGTTGGAAGGTGGGTCGAGCAGGGGAGGGATGTGTTTTGGCATAAAGAGGAGTTTGGGTGGTGAGGAGGTAGCGACTGAGTGCTTTAGTCCGTCCATTGGAGTAGAATTGGATTCTCTTTTGAAGGCTCGAAGTCTGCTTGTGAGAGGAAGGGATGTTGTTTCGCCGTATGGTATCTAGTGACTTGGATAGGCAGCAGGGATGGGGGATCAGGGCATTTGTATAGGGAGAAGATACTAATTGATAGGTTTTACAGCTGTACGGACAGCGAGATACTCATTGAATGAAACGATGGAAGCGTGCGGCCGCTGAGCTGGGAGCAAATATGCAAAAAATCTGTGCGAGATTATCGTTGGCAAGTGGAAAGAGTGACACTTGCAAACGTGAGGGCAAAAAGACGAGGAAATAGATAGTGGTGATGACTTTCTGTTGTCCGTATTGCAAAGGGGTTCCCGAGTAAGGTAGCCACCGAGTTGCGATCCCGAGCAAAGGTAGATATAGGGAAGCGCAAAGGTAGCCTAGTCTTACATCACCTTCCCGACTGAGAGTGGACCTCCACTACCTTACTGATCTACCTCGGGATGAATACTATATGAGCTGAGGAACACAACATACCAACGCCATGCAATGCTTCCCCTACCAATATTCCCGTAAGATATGCAAGTATGTAAAGTCATGACAAGGGCATCCAACCATTTCTCATTGCATCTCCACCTCCATCTCTTGCTTCGCCTGCTTCAATGCTGACGCGCTCGTCCGCTCATCCTGGCTTCGTCTCCCACCCACAACATTTAAAGCCGCTACGCCGGCGGCGAGTAATGACGCTGCACCGTTGGCAGTGATCTCGTTGGTGGTTTTCCCAGGAGCGCCGGTGCCGATGGCATTATCAGCTGTTTCAACGCCTGTAAGGACAGTCGGAGGAGCTGGAGCTCCGTCGGTGTTGGGGCTTGGAGAGGCAGTCACATGACGGCGCTGAGAAGGTGGCGGGCCGTTCATCTCTGTGTTGGTCCGTCCGAAGAGTTCGTGCCACCACCGGACTTCGCCAGCCATTGGTAGGATCAGTCGTTCTTGGCCGCGGACATTGTCATCAATCGTGCTGTCGTATTTCTCGTTAAGGAATTGTTCTTTGCGAGAGAGGAAGTAGTCCCAGACGCTCCGCGTCTTTTCCCGGACACGGTTGTCGAGACGCTCCTTTTCGTTGTTGTAGAGGAAGGTACCGTATTGGCAGGAGTAGAGATGGTAGAGTAGACGCCGGAGGAAGCGCTCGTTGAATTCGAATCGTGTAGGGTGCTGAATCAGGAGTTGATATGTTGCGTCTAGAAATTGATGGAAGACGGGACTGGTCTCTTTAACCTTGGTGGTTGTTTTGTCTTCTTTGCTCTTGCTGGGCACTGGTGCTTTCCTGAGATGTTGTGTCGCTGCGTCGTATGGCTGCAACTCACCGTCTGAGTCCACGAAAGAGTCCCGGCTGCTGTTATCTTTGTTGAAGAAGCCTTTGGCACTGAGAAGGGCGTTCTCGAGTGCATTTCCTGTAGATTTAGTTCCGAGTTCTTGTCTGTTCATGCCGTCACCTCCTATGCGCTCGTTCTCAATGTTGAACCATTTCTCGCTCGAAAGGAAGCCTGATCGGTGGGCGAACATGTGGCCGAAAGATAGCCAGTCTTTCTCTATTAGAACAATGAAACCTTCTAGCGTGCGGTAATAGGGATCAAGACACAGCTGGCTCAGTGCGCTGAGCTGACTTGTACGATCCCATCCGTCTGAGCAGTGTATCAATACGTGCGAATGCTGAAGCGCCACTTGACGAGCAATGATGCTGGCTCCATCGAGTAAGCCTGTAATGTGCTTTAGCCACTTGCTGTTGGCTAGTGCCTCGCGATTCGGTGCTAACGGAGTCACATCGGATTCTTTTAAACAGTCGATGACTTTGTTCAGGGATTCTCTCATTACGTGTATGTTATCAATCCCAAGGTAGACCTTCGTAGCAAAACGGTAATGGTCCATATTCTCGGATCCCAAACCCACAGCTTGCATTGCGAGGGCGTTCACCGTTGGTCTTGCATCAACGATAAGATTGTGCTGTTGTGCGCCGTACACACGTGGCTCTTCTGTCTTTCCATCGCTGCTGGTCTGAGCTATCATCTCATCCTCAAGCCTTTCAGGGTCTAAACTACTCGTCTCCCTACTCACTGAAGGTGTGTTATCTTCGCTGGATCGTGGTGATTGTCGACTTCGAGGTTCTGGAGGAGTGTGGGTTCCACATGGTACGCTGTGCGAGGTGGAAAAGATCGACAGCAGTAATTTCTCGTCCTGGATACTCCGATTCCCTCGCACCCCTACGAGTGGCTGGGCAGACCGGGTTATGGAGCAATTATTGACAGAGTGCAGGTAGGTCAATATTGGTAATCGGACGCGAGACCGATATTTGCCAGCGTAGTTCAATGTATTATCGGTGATTGAGGATGGTACGGGTAGCAGTGCTGGATAGGTTGGGGAGAACTAAAAGTATCAATTATACGTATTGCCTCCGCGACTGTGGCAGAGACTTACGCCATAGTCTGTATTGATATTTGATATTCTCCAGCCTCTGTCAGGGCCCTTCTCGCTGACGCCGAGCCTTTTCCACTCTTGTCGCGCGTCGTAGATGTCCCAACCATTGACCTCCTTCTCCGGTTGCTGGGGCCTGTAGGCGAAAGCATAGAGCTTCTCGATCCTTCCAAGCTTGCACGTCCATGCCTTGATACTGTCGTATACATCTCTAGCCTTCTTCTCGTCCGTAAAGCAGAAACAGACAAACGTAAAGTCTCGGCATCGTAGGCGGATGGAAGAGGGTAAATGTGAGGCGGGAGGAGCGGGTCGTAAAGTACATATTTGAATGATAGGGTAGGTGATCCAAAGCTCGCGAGGTCGGCCTCCTGCAGAGTCGGCGGTGGAGGGCGGTGTATGAGAGAAGATAAGATGGTGGGGCGTTAGATGTAGAGTTCCTTCGACCTGCTCTCCTCTCCGTACGAGCTTCACATCATCTACCTGATGCTGGTAAGCAAGTCCTCGAATCAGTCGAGGCCTCTGCTACCTTAGCTATCCGTGTCCTTTCCATGTTCCGCACAGCCGTTCATGACATCTCGAATAGGCCTTCTAGCCAGATGAGCCGGTGAAAGCTGAGTAGGTACTGCTGGTGATGTCGACAATAGCGCAAGGGCTCAAAGAAGAAGAAGACCACACAATCACGACCAGCTTCGTTGAATTCATGATCCATGGGACTGCGAGCTTCCTCCATGCACCCATTGTACCCTGCAAGGCCATTGAGGCTTAGCGCCATTTCAGAAGCGAGCATCAATCCCGCACAAACCTAGCCCCCACTGAGGCACTACATCTTCCCACCAGCATTCTTAATCTACGGAATCTAATATCAAACCACAGTCATGGCAGCCACAGCCCAAGGAGCATCGATCTCCAAGCGAAGGAAGTTCGTCGCCGACGGAGTCTTCTACGCCGAATTGAACGAATTCTTCCAGCGCGAGCTGGCCGAGGAGGGTTACTCAGGCGTCGAGGTTCGCGTTACGCCTACCGTTACCGATATCAGTATGTCTTCTCCATTGCAGATATCCTCCTTCATCCCAAGGCTCTGGATACTGATATAGCTCCCCAGTCATTCGTGCAACCCACACCCAGGAAGTCCTCGGCGAGCAAGGTCGCCGCATTCGCGAGCTCACCTCGCTCATCCAGAAACGCTTTAAGTTCCCCGAGAACTCCGTGTCCCTCTACGCTGCCAAGGTCCAAAACCGTGGTCTCTCCGCCGTCGCGCAATGTGAATCTCTACGGTACAAGTTGCTGAACGGATTGGCCGTGAGGAGGGCTTGCTATGGTGTGCTACGGTTCATCATGGAGAGCGGGGCCAAAGGCTGCGAGGTTGTGGTCAGTGGGAAGCTGAGGGCTGCTAGAGCCAAGAGCATGAAGTTCACGGTATGTATCAGCAGAGTTGTAGGGACAAGGGAGGCAGGCAAGCTGAAGGATTACTAGGACGGCTTCATGATCCACTCTGGTCAACCAGCGAAGGACTTCATCGACTCCGCTACTCGTCACGTGCTCCTCCGTCAAGGTGTGCTGGGCATCAAGGTCAAGATCATGCGTGGTTCGGATCCTGAAGGAAAAGCTGGCCCGCAGAAGTCCCTGCCTGACTCTGTTACGATTATCGAACCAAAGGAGGAGCAGACACCGGTGCAGCCTATGAGCCAGGACTACGGTGCGAAGGCGGCTGCGGCGCAACAAGCTGCTGAGCAGCAGAGGTTGCAAGAGCAGCAGGAGCAAGGTGGAGGCGAGCAGGAGGGCCAGGATTACGGCGAATAGGGATAAGTTCGGTAGCCTGGTGGGCAGTGTTTCCAATTTAGATTGGAGCTAGCAAGCTTGAGAGATGAACGAACAAGCATGAGCACAGACAATGGTACCAGCCTTCAAAACGCTAGGGCAAGCGTGTATGTCTGGCAATTTGAGATCTGTTGCCCCTGAACCTTGGAACGGAATCTGGACTTGCGCTTGCTGCGTCTTCAAATGGTTTATGTAGGTATCTCAACCATGCATCTAACCCGTCTTTCCCGATTTGAAAACAGTATTATAAGACCCAAATACCGCATTGCACACACTACTCTAGTCTATGGTGATGTAGCCATGGCGTCTGATATACTTCCTGCTGCTGTCGTCGCAAAATATCTCACGTCAACATCGTCATCCTGCTGGAGCTTCTCCAGATTGGGTAGAATCTGCTGCTCAATGATGTCTTGGCCTCGGGGCGATGGTGGGAGTGTGTGACCAGACTTCTCCATGGAGATGATTGTACCTTCAGCGGGAAGGCGTTTCAGGGTGCCGATCAGAATTTGATACGACTTGGCAACGTTGAACCGGATATTGGGGATGTCGTCGGAAACTAGTCTGACCATCATGGGTAGAATCGATCTTTCAATAACGGAAACGTTGATGACTGGGGCAAGAGTCTTGACGTGAAACGTCAGTCTTAAAGTAAAGGGCGGAATGGAGTAACGGCCTTACCGAGATCGCAAAGCAGGTAGTCATTCGATAAAGATAATTTGGATGTTCACCCATGGCCATGACTTTTGGTATTATGGCTTCCCGCGCCCACTCAACACCAAACACTTCTGTCAGTTTTCTCAGATTTTGGGTCGCAGCTTCTCTTATCGAGAAGACGGTGTCGCCGAGCCAACTCATACAGAGCTGACTTAGTTTCTCATCGAAGAATTGCACGCCAAGCTGACTTGCAAGAAGTGGAATGTATTCGATTATGGCCAGGCGGACTCGCCATTGCTTGTCTTCCGCTAATTGGACAATCGCAGGGAGGAGCGATTGTGATAGCAGTTCGATGCCGATGACTAGTCCAAGTAAGTCTCGGATTTTCTGTAAGAGGTGCTTTGCATACCTTTGTTGACAAGCTCAAGTTTGGAGATAATATGAAGACGGACGTCCGGAAATTCATCCTTCAGCATTTGTAGGAACATAGGTAGGAGATGTGCAATGGTTCTGAATACTTGTAAGGATGGAATCGAAATCCAATGGGAATGATGATCTTACTCTTCTTTGCCTAGGATAGGTGCAAGGCCACTGATCTGTGTCCCTAATGCAGCACGTACGTGTTGTGAGCTGTCCGATACGAGATCTTCGACGCTGCCCATAATTTCGTTGAGTAACGTTTCACGATCCAGTAGCCCACAAAACCCTGCTACCAATCAGTAGGAAAGTTTCGTGGTTCACGAATCGTATCTGACCTGGTATCTGCCCAGCTATAGCCGTTCTAACCTCCGCTTCTGTGTCTTTGAGGAGCTTGACGAACGCAGGGACCAGATCTCTGGTCACTGTCTCGTCGTCTACGGCCCGGGCAACCTGCTGCATGTCAATCGCATTCCTATCTTTTCATGTATCTAATCGTACCTTCTCAAAACGGTCCGCAACCATATACCGTACCCGCCAGCCTTTATCTTCGAAGAGACTTCGTAGAGCGGTGAGTAGTGTCCCGTGACTACTTTGCTGCTCTTTAGGAATCACCTCCGCGATTGCGATCAAGATCTCCACAGTTAGAAGCCGCACGCTATCCTGATCATCGCCTGCAAGGTGCTGGAAAAGTGGGATCATCTCGTTTATGACAATGTCCGGTGACATCTCCTTGACGAACTTTGCAAGATTGTTGGCCGCCTGCCTCCGCACCATCGGCGTTTCATCATGTACCAAGTGTCCAAAATGTGTACGAAGACCTTCCTGGGACGGCGGAGTGGCTTTACTGTACGGGACGTTGTATAGTCCTGTCGCGGAGATTTTGGAGGTAAACCAGTCGGCTTTCGAAAGGCGAACGGTAAGAGGTATGAAGTAGTCTTCGACTTGTGATTGGGACAGTTGTTCGCAGATTTTGTTCAAGGACTCGACAGCCTTTTCCCGCACCAACGGCTCCTCGATTGCTGCTAGATTCTCCAGAGGTGACAATAGCACATGCCCATATTCAGGGCCACCCACATACTCCACGAAACTCCCGAGTTCGTCGCTCAGAGCTGTCAATACTTCATCCTCGTCTTCTACAGATTCTGGTTTTAGAGTCAGCGCAAGCCAAAGATTCAGAAGGGGTAGCCTGACTAACCATCTAGGAAAGGAATGAGCTCATCTCTCGTGCGTTCGGCTCCCAAGGCTAAAGCAATTGTAGAAAGTCGGTGTATTGCGTTGAGTCGTAAGAGAACATCGTCATGCTATGCATTGTAAGTCGCCTCCCATAAACCATGTCTCAGGACAATTCATCCCACCTTCAGCTCGTCAATTAGTACCGCAATCGGGTAGAGCTCATCATTCTGATTCTGCCCCTCCATCATGCCAACTATAGCTCAGGAAATAAGTCGCTGCACTTGAATAAGTCAAAGCTGGCAATTTGTTGACTTCGTGCCGTAGAGGCTCCTAGACTCAATGGAGGTATGCCAGGTTGAGATGGTCGCAGCGCGTCTTCACGAGTGTTTGCTATCCTTTCTTCAAGTGAAGCTGGGATGGAGCACCAGCCTGTCAGCAGTACCTGAGTTGAGGAGCTCTATTGGAATGATGCCGGTCCAAGCCCAAGCCGTATATCGTGAAAGTGTTCAGTATCTTAGCAAACGATCTGTATTGCAAGACGGCACAAGGAGCGACAATCAGTAGGGCGCCACAAGCTTGAATGTGATGGAGATTCAAGGGTTCTGACTAGCTTGTACGTGTTGTCTTAAGGTCGTGTGCATGCTTCATTGTGAAGCTCGGGGCTCCTGCCAGGGATCTTCGCTTGAAGCTCGGTTCAAATGCTTGGCAAAAAAAGACGCAGAAATCCAACCCTGGCCCACACAGCATTTTACCGAGCACTCCGACCCTCATCAAACATAAAAACGTTCAACATCGATCGCGCGCTTCCTCATGTACCTTTGTTTCGTCTCATTCCGAGGTTCTTGTCGGTGAATGACATGACGGACTATAAATTGGGTCGACGTCTTCTCGGATGTGAGATTGATCAATCATCGACGAATTTCTTCACACAACTCATCATTGCAAATGTCTCGAATCTAGCTCGTTCATCGCCCCACTAACACCCAACTCATTGACTTGCTCACCACTGACATCCAGTTCGTTGACTTGCTCGGAGGTCAATCTCGCGTCTCTGCCTAGGAAATGCAACTGTTGGTCCACCTCGGCCGCGTATTTCGCATCGACACCGCGAAAACGGAACCCTTTCCCGCCTCGTTCTTGACGTCGTCCAATGCAAAAAGCTCCAACGATGGCACCTACGAGCAGTATGCCACCCATGGCCCAGTCTACAGAGATTCCCGCTATTGCACCAGAGCTAAGACCGCTGCCACTGCCGTAGGTCGAAGAAGTTACTAGTGGACCTGACGATGTGAGAGTCGTGGTCGAAGCGGACGAGGTCAGACTCATCGACGATGACTTCTGGGAGAAAGATGTCTAGTAGGAAAAGAGGTCATGATGAGCAAGTAGAGAAGGGGATATTGGATCCGTTCAAGGTCTTACTGGTCGTGCGGTTTCTGCCTGAGTTCAGACCTGTATACTGAAGGCATTATAGGCACCGTAGATAACCAATTTCGTCACAATCGATGTAGCAGTCCTGTCCATGTCCACAATTGTCACGCTCGGCGGCGTTGATACTCCGAAGGGAGAGGTATATCCTAAGGTTGCTTCATTTGGTTGTGGTGAGGCGACATTGTTACATTCATACCCCCCAGGTGTATAAGCGATGCTGGTTCGAAGGGCGTGAGCACACGATGAAGTCTACAGACGACAATATATAGCCATCGTCTCGAGCGTACTATCACTATACGAGAGCGAGGAACAAGTTGTTGCATAATTGTCGGGGCATGTTCCTGGAGAGTAGTAGTTGTTTCTCTGGTCTCGATAATTGCTAGGGAAGCAAGAGCCCGTGATGAGAGGACCTTGTTGGAGTCAGGCATCAGAATTGGAGGTGAGCGAGTGTATATAAGAGAACGAAGCGAGACAAGCTGTGGGAGGCGTGAACGTCGTAGTCAATTCGCCGAGCGACATGGTATAGATAGGGCGAGACTGTTGATCAATGGCAGTTGAATGAACGCGATACATTTCACATGAGCAGGGCAAATCACCCCGAATAGGGGCGCAGCCAGCCACGATTATCCAGGGTTGCGCGACGATCACCCAGGTCGCACAAGTTTAGAAGTCCAATGTGAGCCGTGAGCAATTGGACAATCCGTAGAAAGCAACAGAGACGATCTGCATCGAACGCCATAGCAGAGGAGCAGATACACTTCGAAACGGGCAAGACCGATTGTACATTGATGCTTATCACAACCTCTAACATTACAGCAAAGTTTCACAGCTCATCAAGCTCCACCCTAACCTGACACAACTCATCATCTCTAAATACCTCCGGATGGAGCGTAAACCAACGAGCTTTAAAGGCAGCGCCAACCGCTCCAACGTAAAGAGGATTGATATTGTCCCGAATTTTGCTTTCCTGGCCTGGAAACGCTTCGACGAGAGCGTTGTGTAGCTCTTCCATGGAAGGTTGGAATACCTCGCCACTCACAACGATCGCTCTCAAGAAGTGGAAGCGATCGAATTGGACCTGCTCGTCGACGAAAGTAGAAGACTGTGTAAGCTTCGTGAGGGCGTTGCCAATCTTCGAAAGATTGCGCTCATCGTCGTCTGCCAACGACACTCGCGCACGATACTCAGAAAATGCACCATATTCCGTGACGTCGGCTACCTTGAGCTCCAGCGCATCGAGCTGATAATCCACATAAATGACTTGGTGTGGTCCTTCATCGATATCACTTCTGGGTCAAGCCGAAGGCTTGACAGGAATTAAGGCCGTACGCAAATCGGGCTGCGTTCAGCCACCGAACGATCTGCGATGGCAGATGAAATCGCAACCCTACATCTTCAGCTGCGTCGAAAACGCTCTTCGAGGATGAATCATTGAGATAGTCCGGGATGCATAGCGCATTGACCACTATCTCTTTACCAAGTGCATTCCATGCCGCATCCTGAACGTTGCGAAGGGCTTCAATGAATACCTGCCGAGCTTGGTCGCTATCATGTGCTTCTGGAGGTGCTGGAATCAGCGCGCCTTGGTTGTCTTTGATATACCACGTTCCATAGAACTGCCTAGAGGGAGTTACAGTTAGCCACTAGCTCCGGCTAGAAATTGAAAGTTTGCTTCCTTGTAATTGCTCTGCCTAAAGTACAATTACAATCACAGAAATAATACTTACGTCCTTTTGCCTTCGCTGGCAAGTGCACCAGTCATGTAAGATTGATAAGCTGGACTTCCGAGCACTTTGGCGACAAGCACTGGCTGAGTGTCATTCTGCTTTGCGAACAGTGCTGCCGTACTAAGATTGGAGATCAGCTTCGAGTCACGTAGGTCAATCTGCATCCCCTACATATACCGCTGACCCAACTCAACACCCAGTGCTGGATTTCCGTTAAGTCAGCCTTGCAACCACATTCCTCTCCCATCAGGCAACGACTCACGAAAGTTCTCTGTAGCGTTCCGATATTGGCTACTGCACACTGTCAAAGAGCAGGTGAACAAGATGGTAAGATATAATGACAACATCATCGAAAGTAGAGAAATAGTGCTGTTTTCCAAGGAAAGTGTAAGAAGCAAAGATACTGCCTGATAGATAAGCCACGTACAGCTCGGCGTTCAACGTGCGCATGGCACAGCGGATTGCAATCTGGACACATCAAACCTCTTTCCCAGTAAGAAACTGATGGACAACGGCCAACTGTAAGCACTCTAGAAGTTGTTCAATACTATTAGACATAATGCCTCTCAATATTCACTTCTACATTGCTAGAACAAACAGCCTCTGCATGGTCTTGTCAGGCGTCAGGGCGTTCTGATTGATTTCGTGCAAAGGACATTAGATCTTGAAACCCTCAATAGTCCATGCCTTATCATGTAGCATCTTGACGTGTTTCGGGCTGACAGAATGGACCCACGCGCGACGTCAATGATAAGTCGGCGCTCATCCTAGGCCCGATTAGATATCTGTCTTCTTGGCATTGGTAGGGCTGATGACTGCATGCAATACAGTCTATAATCGATCTTAGGTACGACTCAAGGCGCACTCCACACGTTGAAAAGTCTTCGATCTTCATATTTTCGAGCTACTCAATGACTGTGGTAGCTTACTCTTCGCTTGCGCGCACCTCGAGCCCTAGACAGCGTCAAGAATGCCTACAATTGCGGTAGACAAAGCAACGCTCTTCGAAGCCCTAGGTCAAGAGTAGGTACATTGCCCGAATCACGGATGCTTGCTCGGATTATTATGCTTACTGAGGACCAGATTCACCACTGAAGAGTTTGATGAACTATGTTTCGAATTTGGTATGCTCACTCTACATGGATGACAGGACGTCGATACTGAACCTCTGCAGGTATCGAGCTCGATGAAGACGTACGTTCCAGATCCTTTAACATGATCTCGTATCCTACTAAGCATATGTAGACGTCGACGAGCGAGAGGCCAATTGTGAACGGCAAGCAAGAGCCTGCGCAGCTAAAGATCGAAATTCCGGCCAACAGGTGAAGCTGGTGCTTTGTAGGCGATTAATGTGCCATTGGCTGATGGTATATGGGCAGATATGATATGCTATGCTTCGAGGGCATCTCTTTGATGCTCAACATCTTCCGTGGAAAGCAGTTGTCGCCAGAGTACAAGCTAAAGCCCCCTCCAAATGGCGAACTACAGAGCATCACTGCGACCAAAGAAGTAGGTCTCCTACTGGGAGCTATACCAGAGGAAAGAGAAGTGACAGAAGCCTGCAGACATTGAGGATACGGCCGTTCGTATCTGGGGCTATATTGCGAAACATCAAATTCACTAAAGAGCGATATGACTCCTTCATTGCGCTTCAGGACAAGCTCCATCAGAATCTGGCGAGACAGCGGACACTCGTGGCTATCGGAACGCATGATCTTGACACAATAGAAGGACCTTTCACATACGAGGCGCTGCCGCCAGAGGACATTCAATTCGTACCTCTAAATCAGACCAAATCAATGAACGCCGTGGAGCTTATGGAATTCTACGAAGTAAGGGGCCATCATGGCGGCGGACAACGCGTTCATGCTAAACCACTATCCAGAATGATAAACACTTGTCACGATATCTGCATATAATACGGGACTCGCCCGTCTACCCCGTTATCCTCGACGCCAACCGCACAGTTTGCTCCATGCCGCCCATCATCAATTCCAACCATTCCAAAATCACCCTTGAAACCCGCAACGTCTTTATTGACATCACAGCAACCGACAAGACAAAAGCCGAGATCTGTAACAACATCATTGTCACCATGTTCTCCCAGTACACCTCCGAACCCTTTACGTAAGCCGCCGCCCCTTTGTCCTCCTCCCCTCATCCCTCACTAATCTTGCCCTACCCAATCTAGCATTGAACCCATCCAAATCCACTCCCCCCACAACGCCCAATCTCGCACCGTCCCCCTCCTCGAACCCCGCGCCACAACCGCCTCAATACCCTACATCAACGCCTGCTGCGGCCTTACTCTTCCCCCCCCAGAAATCTGCTCCCTCCTCCAGCGCATGGCCTACACCGCCTCCCCCTCCCG
>JAABUQ010009853.1_pt1 | contig 12749 bp, 13 predicted proteins | sample 5560001 | NCBI WGS metagenome assembly JAABUQ01 (sample SAMN10711888, study PRJNA513371) | rock metagenome | isolation source: Antarctica rocks | place: Antarctica: Victoria Land, Finger Mt nord | collected 2015-12-18 | reverse complement strand
CCAGGATGAAGATCCAAAAGACGAAGACTTTACAATTAGTGAATAAGCTTAAAGTCGACTTCAGTCGATAACAAATCTATCGGCCTTCAGCCGATAGTAGTTTAATTTACTTTTTAAAAGAATTAGTATCAACAGTTAGTTGCTTTTTTATTAGCAGTTCAAGGAAATCATTTAAAGTAACTAATTTTTGAAATTTTACCCAGTTAGAAAGGTATGTTGATAAATTACTACTAAAAGAAGTATTAGCTTTATTTGGTTGTTTGATTTTAGGAATCAAGTTTGAAGATTTTGCAAAATTATTAGGCTTAGTAGTTGAAGTATCTGCTTTTTTATTATCCCCCAATATACTTAGAAACTTCGCCGGCACATCTATAACAAAACTTTTCTGCTCGCCCTTAACAGTAATACTATTGTAAAAAGGGTTGATGTTAGTAATTTTAAAGTTTGCATAAATACTTCTTTTAGCAGGGAAAAACCAAGATTGATTAGCTGGTTTGGGAATGGTAAGCGTACCCGCTACGGCATCGTATGCTACTGTTATTGGAACAATATTAATATCTGTTACTGTAGGTTGCGCCATGGCAAAATGAACACAAGCTATCAAGATAGATACTGTAAAAGCTAAACCTTTAATTGCCTTTAATATTCTTTTGGTTTTCATTTTTTTTAAGATTGATTACCTCAAATATCCCCACACTTGGAAAAAAATTTCACCGCTCAATCACCTTAACTTGTAAGGTATTTTTACGATATCGAAAAGGTTAAAACAAGAAATGGATACAGATGCACACCAATTTTAGGTGCATAAAAAAAGCATCTAACTGATGCTATCGTTAAATTAAAATAATAAAATATTAGAATGATAAATTCAAGTCATCTTAAAATGTAACTTGTATTTGATCAGTAAAAACACAAACACTGGCCCGTAATACAAGTATCTTTTCCACAAACGCAAGGGTTCGCTCAATAAACGGCCAAGCCATTCCAAACCTAAATTAATCCAGATTTCACCCGGGCGCTTAACAGTCCCTGCATAAAAATCAAACACGGCGCCAATGGCGCAAATAACCGTTGCGTTGATTTGATGCTGATGTTCGGCCATCCATTTTTCCTGCTTAGGGGCCGTCATGCCAATAAACAATACCTCGGGCTCAAAGTCGTTTACCGCTTTAACCATCAGTCCGTTATCTTCTTCAGAAAAAATAGTTTTAAATGGTGGGGCGTAAAATCCAGCCTTGATGGCAGGATGATCTAAAGCTAAACGCTGCTGCAATTTTTGCAAGGTTTGCCAGGACGAACCTAAGTAGAAACAACGCCCGCCGCGTTGGTTTAATTTGTTTAGCAAGTGGACATGCAGCCTGGAACCGGAAATTTTACGGATAGATTGGTTGGTATGAAATTTTACCGCCGCCACTATGCCGATGCCATCAGGCAGCAGTACGTCCGATTGCTGTAAGGCCTGTTTAAACTTGGGGTCTTTTTCGGCCATGCAAAAAGAGTACTGGTTTAAAGTACTGATACTGGTTTTACCGGCAAAAGGCAACTCATCCAAACTACCGGTAAAAAACTTATAATCCAAATAAGTTGCTTTAGCTTCCATCGTGTTTATATTTAATGTCAAGTCCATCAGTGTATTTTATAAGGCATCCTCAGATTAAAGAAATTGGGTTTGCTGCCCGGACAAGTTTTATTCTTGCCTAAGTAATGCTTGTTTTCCAAACCCGGCTTTTTCCAATAAGCGGCAGGATCAATTTGTACGTAGCCTTTTTTGTATGGTAAAAACAGTAAAACAAGCCATGCAATCATAAAAGCAGAAACCTTTTTGTATTGCCCGATTTTGCACAACAGCAAGGCAGGCATCAGTTTCAATACTTCTTTTAACAGCAAAAAATATAAACGTTGGTTAGCCTTGTGGTTAGCCCGCCGCCAAACCTGGTTGTTGCGGTTGGCATAATTGAGGTTGCGCACGGCATACATGGCTTGTGATTTAAGGTTGATTGCTGGTCTCAAATCTCCACAACGGGAACAAAAATATTTAGCGTAGAACCTCCCTTTTAAATAGGGTGTTTTTACGGTATTAAAAAGGTGAAAATGCGTTGGGAATGTGTGAGTTATTGTGGAATTTTAGGGAAAAGAAAACGAGTTTATTTAACCTTAAAATTTTATCATTATGAAAAAAATAGTATTAATTACTTTTGCTTTTGCAATAGTATTTCTTTCTTGCAATTCTAATCGTAGTTCTAATTTATCAAGTACAGATTCTATTTCAAACATGGACGTTAAACGTTCTACTATTAATGACTTTCGTACTGTTAATAATATCCCCCTTGATACTGCAGAGAAAATGGTACATCGTTATAAAAATCATGCTGGAACAGTGCTTATTGATTCGCGTACCCCACCAAAAGATAACTCAAGATGTGTTTGGTTTGATATAGATACCTTAAAAAAACTTGTAGATGGAATTAAGCTAGATTCTGGGGATGGGGTAAGAATGTATTTTGCAACATACTCTGATAAAGAAAAACCACATATTCATAGGGGACAATCTTATGATGTTAGAAAATATAATACTCTTGTTTTGATTTCCACAAAACCGTTTCCAAAAACAGATTCTAATCATCATCATTTAGACTATTACAACGGAAACAAAGGATTTTTGATGTTATCAGAACCACAAAACAAAGGAGAATTGTATCCTCCAGGACAGGATGAAGGGGCATTATTTCTACAAAATAATGGTTTTACAAAAAAATGAGTTTTTTGAATGTCAATTTAATTTTTGAAATAAGCTGTTTTATTATTGCAGCTTTTTACTCTAAAAAGGAAAAAAATATAACGTGGAAATCATTCAAACATTTTTTGTTTTTAACTTGTGTTATTGAAATTTCTGGACTAATTATCAGTAAAGTTACGCCTAAGTCTTCCAATTATTGGCTGTATAATATCTTTCTGATTATTGAAGTAGTTTTTAATAGTGCTATGTTTAGTTTATTTATAAATAAGTATATTAATAGTAAGCCCTATGTTATATTAGGGCTTACTATATTTTCTTTAGTATTTTTATTTGAAACTGTATATCATGGTATTTTTATTTTCAACAATATAACTTCAACCATTTCATCTATACTTTTTGTAGTTTATAGCTTGTATTATTTCTATCTACTTATAAAAGATCCCAATTATTATTCTTTAAAATCCTATACTCCATTTTGGTGGGTTACAGGAACTCTGTTTTTTTATTTTGGTAGTACTATTTCTAACTTATTTTTCGAAGAATTACTATCTTTAAAAGTTAGCGGACATCATTTACGCTATTATATATTTAATTTATTAAATATCATATTGTATAGCTGCTGGTCATATTCATTCATATGCAGATATTATCAAACAAAATAATTTTCCTGATAATAATTGCTACACTTATATTTTTAATAGCTCCAGCTTTCTTGTTACTATATATTTCTTCCTACAACCAACGCAAAAAAAAACACCTCGAAGAAAAAGCCCTAATGCACCAAACTTTTGCTGCCGAACTTTTAAAAACCCAACTCGAAGTACAGGAACAAACCATGCAAACCATCGGTGCGGATTTGCATGACAACATTGGCCAATTGCTAAGTTTAACTTCGCTTACTTTAAATTCTATCGAAATTGGGGATGCCAGCAAAGCACAGCAAAAAATAGATGCCGCTTTAGACCTAACCAGCCGCTCAATCAAAGAACTTCGTTTACTGGGTAAATTATTGCAGGGCGAGCAATTGATCGGTAATGGTTTAACGGAAGCGATCAGCCATGAAATTGCCTGGATAGAAAAAGCCGGTCGGTACCAAGTGGATTATCAAACTGAAAATCTTTGTGCCGAAAGCCGCAACCCGGACAAAGATTTGCTTGTTTTCCGCATCCTGCAGGAAATTTTAAACAATATTATCAAGCATGCTTTTGCCAAGCAAATAAAGATTAAATTAGACTGCCGGGACAAATATCTTGAATTAACCGTTGCAGACAACGGGGTAGGTTTTTTTGCGGATGAAGTGTCGGAAAAGCAAAATGGCATGGGCTTGTACAACATCCGTAAAAGGGCCGATCTGATGGGCGGGGAAGTCAGCGTGAAATCCGAACCGGGCACCGGTACTTTTGTTAAGTTAAATATTCCTTATCCCTGATTGAATATGAAAACCAACCGTATCCCTATCGCTATTGTGGATGACCATACCCTCTTCCGGGAAGGCGTTTCTGGTTTAATGAGTGAATTTGAAGAGCTGGAAGTGGTTTTTAAAGCAGAAAACGGCAAGCAGATGCAACAAGCATTGGTTAAATACCCGGCACTGCCGAAAGTTATTTTAATGGACATCAACATGCCGGTGATGGACGGCTACGAAACGACCTGCTGGCTAAAAACAAATTACCCGCAAATCCATGTGCTGGCTTTAAGTATGTTTGAAGATGATGAAGCCGTAATTAAAATGATCCGTTGCGGTGCCTGCGGTTACATTTTGAAAGAATCTAAACCGCGGGATCTGCTCGAAGCCATCAAAATTATAGTGCTAAAAGGAGTATTTATCAATGAAATGGTTTCCGGCAAACTCATCCGTTCTGTAGCCGCTTATGAAACTGCCCCAAACCTTAGCAACAAAGAATTGGACTTTTTAAAACACTGCTGCTCCGAGCTTACTTATAAGAAAATTGCTGATCTGATGTTTATTAGTCCGCGTACGGTTGACAATTATCGGGAATCACTTTTTCAGAAATTAAACATTAAATCACGCACTGGTTTGGTCCTGTATGCGATCAGAAATAACCTGTATCACGTTACTGCTTAATTAATTACAATCCAATGTTTTTTATGTGTATAAAAACAGTATCTTTGCGGCAGATTTAGCAATGTAGCTAAGTTCGTTATTTACATCATGAACCCATTTATTGAACTGGGAATCCGTCATGATATTGTTAATGCCATCTCTGATTTAGGATTTGAAAATCCTACGCCAATCCAGGAACAATCTATTCCGGTTTTGTTAACAGGCAGCAACGATTTTGTCGGATTAGCCCAAACAGGGACCGGAAAGACCGCCGCCTTCGGACTGCCGTTATTAGAACTGATTGACTTTGATCAGAACAAGCCTCAAGCCTTAATACTTTGCCCGACACGCGAGTTGTGTTTGCAAATTACAAGCGACATTAAAAGTTATTCCAAAAACATGTCCAACGTTAAAGTTGTGGCAGTTTACGGTGGTTCAAGCATCATGGATCAGCTCCGCGAAATCAAGCGCGGCGTGCAGATCGTTGTTGCAACCCCCGGACGTATGCTGGACATCATTGGCCGTAAAGCCATTGATTTTTCAGAAATCCAGTACGTTGTTTTGGATGAAGCCGACGAAATGTTGAATATGGGCTTCCAGGAAGACATTAACGAAATCCTGTCCACCACCCCTGAAGAGAAAAAAACCTGGCTGTTCTCGGCCACGATGCCGGCAGAAGTGCGCCGCATCGCTAAAAATTACATGACCGATCCTTTTGAGCTCACCATGGGCACAAAAAATACAGGAAATGTGAACATTGAGCACGAATACTACATTGTGAAAGCACGTGATAAATACGCCGCTTTTAAACGCATTGTTGATTTTAACCCCGAAATTTTTGGTATCGTTTTTTGCCGTACCAAAATTGAAACCCAGGAAATTGCCGAATCTTTGATTAAAGATGGTTACAATGCCGATTCTTTGCACGGTGATCTGTCGCAGCAACAGCGCGATAAAGTAATGAAACGTTACCGCGACCGCAGCTTACAATTATTGATCGCTACAGATGTTGCAGCCCGCGGAATTGACGTAAGCGACGTTACACACGTGATCAATTATTCTTTGCCGGATGAAATTGAAAACTATACCCACCGTAGCGGCCGTACTGGCCGTGCAGGTAAAACCGGTATCTCTATCGCCATCATCAACGCAAAAGAAATTGGCAAAATACGCCAGATTGAACGTGTTTTAGGTAAAAAATTCGTGAAAGCAGAGATTCCGACCGGTTTTGATGTTTGCGAAAAACAATTGTTTGGTTTGGTGCATAAAGTACATAACGTAGAAGTGAACGATTCTCAAATCGATCAATACATCCCGCGTATTATGGCTGAGTTTGAAGAGCTGAGCAAGGAAGATATCATTAAACGTTTTGTTTCGCTGGAGTTTAACCGCTTTCTGGAATATTACAAAAACGCGCCGGATTTGAATGCTTCGGCTGATGAATCCCGTGTACGTGAAAGTTCAGAACGTGCTCCGAGAAACGGTAACGGTGTAAACCCGGATTATACGCGTTTGTTTATCAACTTGGGTTCGGTAGATAATTTTACCCGCGGGGATTTGTTGGGTTACATTTGCAATACCAGCAAAATTAACGGCCGCGGCGTTGGCAAGATTGATGTAAAAGGTGTTTATTCTTTCTTTGAAGTACCAAACGCTGAAGCGCAACAAGTAATTGATGCTTTTAAAGATGCAAATTTCCAGGGCCGTGAAGTTCGGATTGAACTTTCTGGTGCTGCAGAAGGCGGCGAAAGTCATTCTCCAAGATCATCTGGCGGCGGTTACCAGCGTAGAGAAGGCGGAAGCAGGGAAAGGCGCGATGGCGGCCGCGAACGCAGCTACAGTGGCGGCAGTGGCGGTAGTTTCCGTGATTTTTCCGGCAAAAGCAGGGAAGACCGTGGCGAACGCCGCAAAAGGTTCTAAACAAATACATACTGTTTTTAGCACATAGTTTTTTAGTTTTAGTTTAGTTGAAAAAAGCTTTCGGAAATCTCCGGAGGCTTTTTTGTTGTTAACGAAAAAAACGGACGGAAGTAGAATCAGGATAAACCAAAGTCATGCTTTTATCCGACAGGTTCTTGACCAAAAATTTAGTATAAGGCCCTGTTCCTTCATACGAAGTAAAAAGCGTATCGCTTTTCATAAAATAACTTTCGGCGATTGGCTCTCCTTCATCCAAAATAAATTCTTTTGAAGTAATTTTCAGGCTGGTTTTTTTATCCCGGGAATACCATTTCCCTACAAGCTTATTTTTTTCTGCGGATGGATTGCAACCGTAAAATACAATTGCAACGGAAACTATAACCACAAAAAGCAGGTAGCTTTTCTTCCTGTTCATTTTACAAAAACAAGATGCTTCTTTTATCATCTAAAAACTGCAAACACAAAAATGCCCGGATGATCTGTCCGGGCATTTCTATTTAAAAAATAATTCTTAATTATTTAGCTGGTGCATCTTTTAGTTTCGCTTTTGAAACATAAACTTTTTTACCTTTTTTATTTACATAAAAATATTTTGAATTTTTATTGATGTAAATTGCTTCTCCGCCCGGCGCAACTTTACCTTTATAAACTTTGTCGCCTACAGCTGATACGCCTTTTACAGCAAGTTCGGCAGTTTTATTTCCAACTTTATTAATGGTTGTTCCAACTTTGCCTTTTGCGGTATTTTGTGCAAATGATTGAACAGCAAAAAACACAGCGGCTGATAATAGTAAAATTCTGATCTTTTTCATGACTTTAATTTAAGTGATTAACCCTATTAACTCAATAGTTCTGCCAATTGTTTCATTTCTGCCACCGGATTGCTTTTCTGATATAAAATAGCATAAACGGCCATGCTGATCGGCATATCAACATTGTACTTTTTATTCACCTCGTGTAGGCAATTTGCGGCATAATAGCCTTCGGCGATCATGTTCATTTCCAATTGTGCCGAGTTTACCGTATAACCTTTTCCGATCATGTTCCCAAAAGTACGGTTACGGCTGAATTGCGAATAACCGGTTACCAATAGATCGCCCAGATAAGCTGATTCGTTGATGTCACGGTCAATTGGATGGACGGCATCCACAAAACGCTTGATTTCCCGGATAGCGTTGGAAATAAGGACCGCCTGAAAATTATCCCCATAACCTATCCCATGGCAGATACCGCTGGCAATGGCATAAATGTTTTTTAGCACGGCAGCATATTCTGTTCCATAAATATCGTCCGAAATATTGGTTTTGATATATCTTGTGTTGAAATAACAAGCCAAATCAGCCGCCAGTTTTTTATCCTGCGAAGCTAAAGTCAGGTATGATAATTTTTCCAGTGCCACTTCCTCCGCATGGCACGGACCGCTTAAAACCAGGAAGTTATCCAGCGGGAACTGGTAATGCTGATGGATAAAATCGCCAACGATCTGGTTCTCGTCCGGCACGATCCCTTTAATGGCAGAGATGATTTTTTTGCCTTTAAAAGAAGCATCGGAAAGACCGGAAAGTGCCTCTTTTAAAAAAGCAGCCGGAACATTCAAAATAATAACTTCCGCTTTTTCTATTGTTTCTTTGATTTGGGTAGATAAGTTTTCCGGCTTTACACAAATTTCCACCGAACTGAGGTATTTAGGATTATGCCGAAACCTGCGGATATACTGCAGTGCTTCTTCACTGCGTATCCACCAGAAAACCTCTTTTGGAACAATATTGTCCGTCAGCATTTTGATAATAGCCGTAGCCCAACTGCCGCCGCCAATTACGGCGATTTTCAATTTATCCTGTTCCATTAAAAGCTGTTGTGATTTTTATTTTTAGTATTGCAAATAAAAGGAATTATCTCAAAATTAATCTTGCCGTAAAAGCGGATAAGCTTGATGCTTCTTTTATCAACCTTTTTTTGGTATCGATACAAAATGGCAATCACATGAAAATGCCTTATCTGGTCAAAACACCTGTTTTGTTAAAATGGTTTTACCCGGGTTTGACCTGGCACAAAAGCCCGAAAGAACGTATCATTTATTTAACTTTTGATGATGGCCCGATCCCGGAAGTGACACCTTTTGTACTGGAAACACTGGCGAAATTTCAGGCAAAAGCAACGTTTTTTTGCATTGGCGATAACGTACAAAAACATCCGGAAATTTTTGAAGCCGTTAAAGTGTCCGGACATGCTGTTGGCAACCATACTTTTAACCATTTGCACGGTTGGTGCACTGCGGATGAAATTTATTTGGAGAACACGGAAAAATGCAATCAGTTAGTCAACTCCAAATTGTTTCGGCCGCCATACGGAAGGGCAAAAAAGTCACAGTTTGCCATCCTCAAAAATCAATATGAAATTGTGATGTGGGATGTTTTGAGCGGAGATTTCGACCCGGGGCTTTCTCCCCAAAAATGTTATCAAAATATAGTTGATAAAAGCAGTAACGGTTCTATCATCGTGTTTCATGACAGCTTAAAAGCTTGGCCGCGATTGGAATATGCGCTGCCGAAAGCACTCGGATTTTGGCAGCAGCAAGGTTATGGGTTCAAAAGTTTGTAACGGCAATATTCGTTTTCCAAACGTGTTCACAACAATTTAGAAATGCAAAACCGATACTGTTTTTAGCTGTTATTTTTTGTAGATTCGCCTCAAAATGTGCTAGTTTATTAATTAATCACCTTAATAAAAATCAATAAAATGGCTTTTGATTTAAATATGATCCAGCAGGTTTACAACCGCTACGGCAGCCGTATCGAGGCCGCGCGTAAAGCAGTTGGAAAACCGCTAACCCTTACTGAAAAGATTTTATATTCCCATCTTTCAGCAGGCGATCCTACCCGGGAATTGTTGCGCGGAGTAGATTATGTTGACTTTGCACCAGATCGTGTAGCCATGCAGGATGCAACCGCACAAATGGCACTTTTGCAGTTTATGCAAGCGGGCAGGCCGCAAGTTGCCGTGCCTTCAACCGTACATTGCGATCACCTGATCCAGGCAAAAGTTGGTGCGGAAGAAGATTTGGACACTGCCAAAAGCCAGAACAAAGAAGTTTACGATTTCCTTTCTTCCGTTTCTAATAAATATGGTATCGGTTTCTGGAAACCAGGTGCCGGTATTATCCACCAAGTTGTGCTCGAAAATTATGCTTTCCCAGGCGGCATGATGATCGGTACAGATTCCCACACGCCAAATGCCGGTGGATTGGGCATGATTGCGATCGGTGTTGGCGGTGCCGATGCCTGTGATGTGATGGCCGGATTGCCCTGGGAACTAAAATTTCCAAAACTGATCGGCGTTAAATTAACCGGAAAGCTTTCCGGCTGGGCTTCTGCCAAAGACGTAATTTTGAAAGTAGCCGGTATTTTAACCGTAAATGGCGGGACCGGAGCCATTGTAGAATATTTTGGTTCAGGTGCACGTTCTATTTCTGCAACAGGAAAAGGGACTATTTGCAATATGGGGGCTGAAATTGGTGCCACAACTTCTGTTTTTGGTTATGATGCAAAATCTGAAGCTTACCTGCAAGGGACCGAGCGCGCTGCCATTGCCGAACTGGCCAATGCGATCAAAGAACATTTAACCGGTGATGAGGAAGTTTATGCCAATCCGGAAGCTTATTTTGATCAGGTGATCGAAATCGATCTTTCTGAACTGGAGCCTTATGTAAATGGCCCGTTCACGCCGGATTTAGCCTGGCCGATCTCAAAATTTGCTGATGCAGTAAGGGAAAACAATTGGCCTACTACTTTGGAAGTTGGTTTGATCGGTTCCTGCACCAATTCTTCCTACGAAGACATTACCCGTGCGGCTTCTATCGCTACGCAAGCAATTAGCAAAGGCCTTAAAACCAAAGCTGAATTCACCGTTACGCCAGGTTCAGAATTGGTTCGTTATACGGTAAACCGTGATGGCTATTTAAATACTTTTGAAAACATCGGCGGTGTGGTTTTGGCAAATGCCTGCGGGCCATGTATCGGCCAATGGGCGCGTCATACCGATGATCCGACCCGCAAAAATTCCATCATCACTTCTTTTAACCGCAACTTTGCCAAACGCCAGGATGGCAACCCAAACACGCACGCTTTTGTAGCTTCGCCGGAAATCGTTACTGCTTTTGCAATTGCAGGTGATCTGACTTTCAACCCTTTAACAGATACTTTAACCAATGAAAGCGGTCAACAGGTGATGCTGGACGAGCCGCAGGGAATAGAAATGCCGATCAAAGGTTTCGCGGTAGAAGATGCCGGATACCTCGCCCCGGCAATGGATGGCAGCACGGTGGAAGTAAAAGTCCGCCCTGATTCTGACCGTTTGCAACTGCTTGATCCGTTTAAAGCCTGGGAAGGTACAGATATTTTAGGTTTGAAATTACTGATCAAAGCAAAAGGAAAATGTACGACCGACCATATTTCGATGGCTGGCCCCTGGTTGAAATACCGCGGCCATTTAGATAACATTTCCAATAACATGCTGATCGGTGCAATCAATTTCTTCAACCTAAAATCTGATACGGTCAAAAACGAATTGACCGGCGAATATGGTCCGGTCCCGGCAACACAGCGTGCTTACAAAGCACAGGGAATTGGCAGTATTGTGGTTGGTGATGAAAATTATGGTGAAGGTTCATCCCGCGAACATGCCGCCATGGAGCCGCGCCATTTGGGTGTCCGTGCGATCCTGGTAAAATCTTTTGCCCGTATCCATGAAACAAACCTGAAAAAACAAGGTATGCTGGCTTTGACTTTTGCAGATAAAAATGATTATGCCAAAATCTTGGAAGACGATACTTTCGATATTACCGGTTTAAACCAGTTTATGCCTGGCAGCCAATTGACAATTGTGCTGCATCATATAGATGGTTCCCAAGAATCTTTTCAGGTAAACCACACTTACAACGCACCGCAGATCGAGTGGTTTAAAGCAGGCGGTGCTTTAAACATTATCCGCAGGCAACAAAAAAATGTGGCATAAAAACAGCATTGCTGTTTAATAGAAAAAGCCCCTGAAATTTCAGGGGCTTTTTCTATTTTAGGGAATATTTCAGCTTGAAATTTTGACGCACAAACTACTTCTTTTAGCACTGTTTTTTTTGTTTGCTGCTTCTGCAAAAGCGCAGGCTCCGGCTAATGACAATTGCTCTGGTGCAATTACGCTGACTACAGTTTCTAATTTTTGCTCGGCAAACGCAGCATACACAAATGTAAATGCAACAGCAAGCGGTTTGGTGCAATCTCAGTTTTGGCCTTTGGCAGGCAATGATGTTTGGTTTAAATTTACGGCCATTGCTTTTGATGTCAATGTTTCAGTTACCGGCAATGGCAGCGGAACACTTAATTCTCCGCTTGTTGCTTTATATACTACACAAGATTGTTCTAGTTTTTCTGAAATAATCGGTTCTATTTCCAACGGAACATCTGTAAGCACTTTATACAAAGGTGGTCTAACTATTGGGCAAACTTATTATGTTAGGATCAGCGCAGCAAACAATAACATAGGTACTTTTAAATTGTGTATCAATAATTATAATCCCATACTTAAAGCTGGCCAGGATTATACTTCAGCTTCCATTATCTGCAGTAAAGATGCTTTTACCCAAACCAATGTAACCGGGGCCGGTTCTAACAATCGGGAATCTGCCGGGACCTGCCTGGATTTCAATTCCGGAAACGGGCCGATTGAAGCCAATACAGCCTGGTATAAATGGACCGCTGCAAACAACGGCAACTTAACTTTCACCATTAGTCCTACTGTATCAAATGACGATATTGATTGGGTTTTGTATGATTTGGGCAATAGCGGAAGTGCAGCAAATGTAAACGCCGCAAATGCTATCAGGTGTGCATCCGGTAACGGAATAATGTGTACCCCCTTTTACAACCAGACCGGGTTAGATTTAACTTCGACCGATCTAACAGAAACACCTGGCTGCGTACCTGGTCAGGATGGTTTTGTAAAATATATTGACATGATACAAGGCCATGTTTA
>JAABUQ010009852.1_pt1 | contig 12750 bp, 11 predicted proteins | sample 5560001 | NCBI WGS metagenome assembly JAABUQ01 (sample SAMN10711888, study PRJNA513371) | rock metagenome | isolation source: Antarctica rocks | place: Antarctica: Victoria Land, Finger Mt nord | collected 2015-12-18 | reverse complement strand
ACGATCAATCGGCCGGAAATTGCTCATCGAACACGGCTCATGGCGCGAGAATCACTCCGCCCAGCCTACCTCATCAGGGTCAGCCGACATAAGTCCGACAGACTGCTAGGGTCGGCACCCAACGTCAACCACGTCGAGCTCGGTAAGCACGGCCGCTGGCGCTCCAACGTCTGGAACTACGCTGGTGCCAATGCCTTCGGGCGGACGCGGGACGAGGACCTCGATGGCCATGTGACGCCAAAGAGCGTCGCCATGCTCCACGATGCCATCCTCGATGTGACGAACCGCGCCGATATCGTGCTCGATCCCTTCGCTGGGGCAGGGTCGACGCTGGTGGCGGCACATCGGGCTCGGCGGGTCGGCTCCAAGTCAGGTGCGGTCGGCCCGCCAGCGTCCGACCAGTTCCTCGTTCAAGGCAATGCCGAGCCCGGGTCCAGTCGGCAAGTCCATGAAACCGTCGCGTATGAGCGGCTCGGGCGAAACAAGCTGCCGGCGCAAAGGGCTGTCGAACACCCCTGGCGAGACGTATTCGAAGAGGGGGGCGGCGGGGCATGCAGCCTGAAAATGACGGCCGACGGCGGATGTGATCCCTGTTTTCCAGCCGTGCGGCACCACCTCGGCGCCGTACAGTTCCGCCATGTCGCAAATGCGCCGGATCTCCGTCAGCCCGCCAGCGCGGGTGATGTTGGGCTGCACCACGGAAACCTGGCCGCGCTCCAGCCACTCGCGGATTTCCCAACGGGTCGCCGCGGCCTCGGCGCCGCAGATGCGGATGGCGCTTGCCGCCGCGAGGCGCGCATGGCCGGGAAGGTCGTCATGCTGCAAGGTCGCCTCGGCGAAGAAGATGTCGCAATCGGCGAGGCGGTCGAGCAGCCATTTCGCATCGAGCCAACTGTGCCAGCGATAGCCGAAATCCAGCGCCATCAAGATCCCGTCGCCCAGCATACGACGCCCTTCATGGATCAGCCGCACGAGTTCCGCGTCAGTGACGAGGTCGTAGAAGAGGACTTCCATCTTGACCGCGCGAAAGCCCAATGCCAGCGCCCGTTCGAACTGCGCGCCGATTTCGGTCATCAGGGCCGCGATGGTGCGGCCGTGGGCCAGCCCCGGATAAATCGTGCAGTAGGGGCGCAATTTCTCGCGCCGCGCGCCGCCCATCAGCTTGTAGGCCGGCACGTCAAGCTGCTTGCCGGCGAGATCGTGGAGCGCGATGTCGAGCGCCGAGAGCGCGTGGATGCCGAGGCCGCGCCGCCCCGGCCAGAAAGAGCCCTCGTAGAGTCGCTGCCAGAGAGCGGCAATTTCGATCGGGTCGGCGCCGATCAGCATATCGGCGGCGTTCCGGCTCCAAAGATGGGCGCTCGGCATTTCCAGAAAGGCCTTGACCGGACCTGGCGGTGCGTCGGTTTCGGAGAAGCCCGACACGCCGTTCTCGTCCGTGATCCGGACGATCACGGTTTCCGTCGTGCCATCGAGGTCGTTGGTTTCGCGCTCTGGCACGACGATTGGGATCACCTCGATCCCAGCGATTTTTCCCATCCTGGTCCTCGCAGGCGGCTCAGCGGTTCCGGACACGGCGAACGGCGCCGGTGCGGTCACGGGTTGGTCGACACAGGCTTTCTCCGACAGGTTTGGCCTATGTGGGCGGGATCAAGCAGACATCTCCTGCGAAGTCGTCAACGCGAGATCCGCGAGTTCCGCGAGGGGGATGTGGCAGCGGATGCCGCCGTTCCCTCCGGTCTCTCGCCAGGGCGGTTCGGTCGTTTCGCAAAGGCTACCTCGCTGCCAGGCACAGCGGCCGGCGAAGGCACAACCCGCGAACGTCCCAGTCGACGACGAAGGGGCCGAGGCGGCCCCGCTCGGCAGCGGCCGGAATGGGCGATCGGGGTCGGGAACCGCGCCCAGTAACGCCAACGTATAAGGATGCAAGGGCGGGCGAAAGATCGACTCGCTCGGGCCGGTCTGCATCAGCCGGCCGCGATAGAGCACGGCGACATGATCGGCGAGTCCCCGCACGACCGCGAGATCGTGGCTGATGAACAGCATCGTCTGTCGACGTTCCCGCTGGAGCCGGCGCAGCAATTCGAGCACGCGCGCTTGAACCGATACGTCCAGCGCCGAAAGAACCTCGTCGCATAGCAGGAGCGCCGGCGAAACGATCAGCGCTCGCGCGATCGCGACGCGTTGTCGTTCCCCACCCGAAAGTTCGTCCGGGTAGCGGAGCGCGAAGGACGGGTCGAGCTGGACCTCGTCCAGAATTTCCGTCACCCGCGCGCCCAGCACGCGGCCGGGCAGCCGATCGAAGAAGGCGAGCGGCCGGGCGAGCGTGCCACCGATCGTTGCCCGCGGGTTGAGCGAAGCGTCAGGGTTCTGGAAAACGAACTGAATGGCCCGGCGCTGGGCGGGCGTGCGAGCGCCGATGCCCGGTGGCAAAGGACGGCCCTCGAACAGCATGGTCCCCGCGACAGGGGGCAGGAGCCCGGCGATGCCCCGCGCGATGGTCGATTTACCGCTCCCGGATTCGCCGACGAGGGCCAGGGTTTCGCCGAGCGGGAGCGCTAAATCGATGCCACTCACCAGGGCCGGACGGCTTGGTGCGGGGGTGTGACCGCGATAGTCCAAAGCCAGCCCGCGGAGTTCCAGCACCCGAGCCGCCGCGGCTGGACGGGCCGCGGCGGCGGCGGCGGCGGGCCGCGTCGTCGCGGGCCCGATATTGCGCCACCGGCGGCACGCCACGTCGTGGCCCGGGGCGATCCCGGTGAGGTACTGCGGCTCCTCGGCGCACGCCCGCTCGGCATGGGGGCAGCGCGGGGCGAACGGGCAGCCCGGTGGCAGCTCCGCCCGGCGAAGCACGCCGCGCAGCGGCTCCCCAACTTCCACCTCCACCGCCGAGAGACGCGGTACCGAGGCGATGAGCCCCCGCGTGTAGGGGTGACGCGGCGCCCGGAACAGCTCCGTGGTGGGAGCGATCTCGACCATATGCCCGGCGTAAAGGATGCCGACGCGGTCGGCGATCTGGGCCATGACGCCGAGGTCGTGCGTGACATAGAGCATGGCCATGCCGAAACGCGTGCGCAGATCTCGCAGCAGGGCAACGATGCGGGCCTGTGTCGTTACGTCGAGCCCGGTCGTCGGCTCGTCCAAGACAAGCAGGTCGGGACGACAAGAGACCGCCATGGCGAGAACGACACGCTGCTGCTGGCCGCCCGAGAGTTGATGGGGATATTTTCTCGCGGCGCGGGCCGGATCAGGAAGGCCGACCTCGGCCAGAAGTTTTTCGGACCGGCCGGACTCGGCGGGGTGGCCGTGGGCCCGAAGAGTCTCGGCGATCTGCCGGCCGACCGGCAGACGCGGATCGAGGGCGGTCGTCGGGTTCTGCGGCACGAGCGCGATACGGTCGCCGCGCAGCCGGTCGAGCTTTGAGCGCGGCAGCGCCAAGAGGTCCTGACCGCGAAAGCGCACCGTCCCCGCCTCGACCTGCAAGTGGCCGATGCGGTAGCCGAGCAGCAGATGGGCGAGCGTAGATTTGCCGCTCCCCGATTCCCCGGCGAGCCCGAGCACCTCCCCGGGCGCGATCTCGAGCGTGATGTCGGACAGAACGCGGCGGCTCCCGCTGTCCGTGTTTTGAGCACAGGTCAGGTCCGCGACCGCTGCGAGCGGTTCAGGCGACATGGAGCGCTGTCCGCCCGAGCAGGCGGGAAAGGCCGTCGGTGAACAGGTTCAATCCGACCACCAGGGACGCGAGGGTCAGCCCTGGCGCCAGCACGGCCGAGGGCGCGACCAGCAACAGCGCCCGGTTCTCGCTGATCATGAGCCCCCATTCCGGCGTCGGCGGACGCATGCCGAAACCCAGGAACCCGAGCGAGCCGATCAGAACGGGCGCGTAGCCGGCGCGTAGCGCGAATTCGACGAGCAGGACGCCCGCGGCGTTGGGCAGAAGCTCGCGCCGCATCACGGACCAGGCGCCTTCGCCTCTCAGGCGTGCCGCGGTGACGTAGTCGCGTTCAACGATTTCGAGCGCGGCCGCTCGGGCCATGCGCGCGATCCGGGGCGCATAGACCAGGGCGACCACGCCGATCACCAACAATGGATTGCCCACGAGCGCCGGTCCCGCTCCGGCGATGGCGATGAGCGCCAGCACCAGAAACGGTATGCTGATCAGCACCTCGACCAAACGCTGAACGATCTCGTCGACCCAGCCGCCGATGTAACCCGACCACAACCCTATAACCGAGCCCACGACCAGTCCCACGAACGTGCCGGACAGCGATAACAAAATGACGATATGGCCGCCGTACACGACCCGGCTGAAGATGTCCCGGCCGAGTTGGTCGATGCCGAACGGGTGCTCCCAGCTGAGCCCTGTGAGCGGCCTGCCGACGCCCATCTGGCCGTAGCCGTAAGGCGCCCAGAACGGCCCCGTCGCGGCGACCGCGACGTGGATCGCGAGAATGGCGGCCCCAATCCGCAGGCTATTCGGCGAGCGCCGCCAAAGGGACGCGAGCCGCGCGCCGAGCGGCACTGGCGACAGAAGCAGAGCCATCGCGCCATTCACCCGCGTAGCCGAGGGTTGAGCAGCATGGCCGCGAGATCGGCGACCAGGTTTGCGGCGATGTAGATGGCCGAAGCGAGCAGCACGGTCGCGAGGATCAATGGCACGTCGCGCAACTGCAGGCTGTCCACCAGCAGGCTGCCGAAACCCGGGTATGCGAACACCTTCTCGACGATCACCACGCCGCCGATCAGATAGCCGAGGTTGAGCGCCGTCACGTTCAGCGTGGGGATCAAGGCATTGGGGAGGGCGTGGCGAAGGACCACGCTTCGCGGCGACAAGCCTTTCAGTTCCGCCATGCGAACATAGTCTGACTGAAGCACCTCGATGAGGTTGTCGCGCAGCATGCGGACGGCGTAGGCCGCCATGACGAGCGCGAGCGTCACGCCGGGCAGCACGATGGCGCGGGCGTAGCCGGCGATGCCTGAGCGCGCGTCGACGGTTGACATCGCGGGCAGCACGGGAATGAGGATCACGAACACGATCAACAGCACCGTCGCCAGCAGGAAATCCGGCATGGACAGCAGCACGAGATTGACGACCGACAGCGCATGGTCCGTCGGCCCGTCGCGATGGCGAGCCTGGATGATGGCCGGGATCAGTGCAAAGGGCCAATACAGCAGGAAGGCGAAGGCGGACAGGATCGCGGTATTGAACAGCCGGGGGCGGACGATTTCGCCCACTCTGCGGCCGCTGCTCAGCGCCGTGCCGAAGTCGCCCTGCGCGACCCCTCGGAGCCAGCGGAGGTAGCGCGCCGCCGCCGGATCGGTCAGATGCAGTTCGGCACGCATTGCCGTGACCGCGGCGGGCGTCGCCTCGCGCCCCAGTACCCGGGACGCGACATCCCCCGGCAGCACCTCGACCGCGGCGAAGATCAGCAGCGAAACGAGAAGCAGCGTTAGGACCGACGAGCCGAAGCGGATCGCGGCCAATCGCGCCAGACGCATGACCGCGCGCCGTTCGTCAACCGCCGCAGGAGAGCGCGGCGAACTTGAGATTGAAGTTCTGCGCCAGGGGCTTGAAGCCGGTGCAGGCCTTCCGCACGGCAACCACCTGATGGATGAACATCGGGATGATTACGCCTCCCTCGTCGGCCAGCATTTTGCCAGCCTTCTGATAGAGCGCGAGCCTCGCCTGCGGGTCGATCGTTCCGTTCGCCTGATCGAGGATCGCGTCGTAATCTGCGCGCTTCCAGTGCGTCTCGTTGACGGTCGACGATTGGCGATACGGATAGGCGAGCGACTCGCCCGGTGGGCGCATCGACCACGCCGAGGTCACGAGCGGCCGCTTGAGCCACACCGAGTCCCAAAAACTGTCGGCGGGGTTGACGTTGGTGCGCGCCTCGATGCCGGCCACCTTGAGCATCGCGGCTACGGCGTCGGCCATCCGCAGCATGCCCGGGACGCCCTCGGCGGTGTCGATGTCGACCTTGAGCCCGTCGGGGTAACCGGCTTCGGCCAGCAGCGCGCGGGCCCGCGCCAGGTCGTGCGGGGGCGCTTGTTTGGTGAACGATGCCGGAAGGGACAACGGTACCGGGTTGTCCGCCGCGACCTCGCCATAGCCAAGCAGAACGGTGTCAACCAGCGCCTGGCGGTCGATGGCGAGTTTCATCGCTTGCCGCACCTTGCCGTTGTCGAACGGCTTGACGTCGGTGAACATGGACAGCGTCATCGAATTGGACGCGCCGGTCTGCAGCAGGGAAACGGAGGCGTCGTCCTTGAGCGCACCGATGACCGACGGGTCGACGTTGAGCAAAAGGTCGGCGCCGCCCGACTTGATGGCCGCAACCGCGGTGACCGGCTCTTGGGCCACCGTTATGCGCAGGCACGGCGCCTTCGGCTTCCCGCCCCAATAATCTGCGTTGGCCCGAAGCAGGCGCACCGGCGCGTTGGGCGTGAACTCCTCCTGCCTGAACGGGCCGGTGCCGTCCTCGTGCAGGCGCAAATCGGCGTGTTTGGCGCCGTCCGGAACGATGTTGGTGTATTTGTTGGCGATCAGAACCGGCAGTTCGCTGACCGCGTTCTTTGTGGTGAAGGCGACCGTATGGTCGTCGAGCGCCTTGACCCCGGCGGGATCCAGGAAGGCGAGCGTCGAGGCGCCCGCGGAGCCGGTTGCCGGGTCGATGATCCGCTTGAACGTATAGACCACGTCAGCGGCGGTAAACGGCTTGCCGCTGTGGAATTTGACGCCCTGCCGCAGCCTGAAGGTCCACGTCTTGCCGTCGTCCGATGCCTGCCAGCTTTCGGCCAGTTCCGGGGTCGGCGTATATTTGTCGTCGAGATCGACCAACCGGTTGTAGGTGGGGAAGATATGGTACGCGTCGTCACCCGACTGCATATCGGCCGGGTCCATGGACTGCTTTTCGCCGCTCCACTCATAGCCGAGCACGCGGACGCATTCTTCGGCGCGGCCCGGCCCTGCCCATCCCGCGACCGTTCCGGCCAGCGCCACCGCCGCCCAACGTCCGGTTCGGCAACGTCCAGGTTTGCTTGCGATCCCACTCATGACCCGATCCCCCGTTTGGCTTTGACGCGGTTTCCAACATTGAACACCCTGCAGCAAGCAAGGTCTACTGAACGCGGAAGCGGGCGAGCACGTCCTCGTCGACGTCGATACCAAGGCCCGGGGCCGTCGGCAGCGGGATGAACCCGTCTTCGACGGTGAATTCATTGCGCACGAGTTCCTTGCGCAGCCTGCTGTCGGCGAGCGGCGCCGGCAGGAACTCGATATGCGAGCAGGTTGGCGAGACGACTGCCAGATGCACGGAGGCGGCGATCCCGATGGCCGACTTCCAGCAATGGGGCACGACGAGCACGCCTCGGTCGCGCGCCATCGCCGCCACTCGCCGCGCCTCGGTCAATCCGCCCACGCGCCCCACATCAGGCTGCACGACGTCAAGCGCGTGACGGTCGAGATATTCGCGGAACTCGAAGCGGGTGTTCAACCATTCCCCGGCGGCGATGCGCACCGGCGACGTTCGGCAAAGCTTCGCGTAACCTGCGATATCGTCGCTCGGGAGCGGCGTTTCCACAAAGAAGATGTCCTGGTCGGCCAACATGTCGATCGCCCGCAGCGCTTCCTTCCAGTCCTGCCAGCAATAAGCGACATCGACCATCAACGTCATGTCTGGGCCCACCGCGGCACGGCACTCGCGGACGATCGAAGCGATGGCTCGGTCATCCCGGATCTGCAAGCCGTTGTGGGAATAAGGCCCGTGGATACAGATCTCGAGTTTGGCCGCGCGAAAGCCGAGCGCCTTCGCCTCGGCCGTGCGCCGAACGAGGCTGTCCGTATAGCCAGGGAGCGTGTCGCCCTCGGGCAGCAATGAGGCGTAGGGGGTCACGTGCCGCTGGGCCGCGCCGCCCAGAAGCTGCCACACCGGTTGGCCCTCAATCTTCCCGCGCAGATCCCAAAGCGCCATGTCGAGCGCGCCGATGGCGCAAATCCCGAGCCCCCGGCGACCCGTCATTGCCGAGCCGGTGTAGAGCCGCTCCCAGAGCCCTTCCACGTCGGTCGGATCGGCGCCGATGAGGGTCTCCTTCAAGCCGAGGCCCATGATGTGGGTCCCGGGCGCCTCGATCATGGCCCGCGCGACCCAGGGATTAGTGTCGGTCTCGCCGATGCCAAAGATGTCGTTGTCCGTCCTTATCCGCACGACCAGGTTGTCCTGCGCCGAACTGCAGGCATCGGCACGGAAGTCGGGTACGAGCAGAACGAAGCACTCGATCTCGGTAATTTTCATGGGCCGCTCTTTTTCCGTTCTCTCGGCGCAACCCGCCTGCACAACTGGAAACTAATTTTCATATATGCAACTATGGTCTGAACACGCCCCTTTGGCAAGCCGCCTCTGGCACGATGATCGCGGACGAGAATGCCTACCGTTATCAACGGACTCACCTGGGACCACCCGCGCGCGGTGGACCCGCTCGATGCCGCCAACGCCGTGCTGGCCGCGCGACGGCCGGACCTCCTCGTCAACTGGGACAAGCAGCCGCTCGCCGGATTCGAGGCGCGGCCGCTCGGCGAGATCGTCGAGCGGTACGACCTCGTGATCTTCGATCACCCCCATGTCGGGGAAGCCGCGCGGAAAAGATTGCTGCGCCCGGTCGACGGATTGTGTCGCGCCCTCGGCTTGGAAGACGCGGATTTCGCGGGTCGCTCGCTCGACAGCTACCGTTATGATGGCGCGCTGTGGGGCCTGCCGATCGACGCGGCCTGTCAGGTGTCCTGCTTTCGCCCCGATCTGCTGGATCTTCTGGGTGAATGGCCGCCTTCAAGCTGGGACATGGTGCTAGCGCTCGGCGAACGCGCGCGGATGTCCGGTCTGTGGCTCGCGGCCGGGCTTGGCGGCGTTCACGCTTTGATGATGCTGCTGACGCTCTGCGCCAACCAGGACGCACCGCTCGCCCGCTCTCCCGGCCCCGCCTTCCCCGATCGCAGCGCGGCCCTGCGCGCGCTCGGGGCAATGCGAGCGCCTGTCGCGCTTTGCCCGCCAGAGGTGCTTAGTTGGAGCAGCATCGCCCTGCAGGACGCGATGCGGGCGCGCAACGACCTCGTCTTCTGCCCTGCCGTTTTTGGGTTCTCGACGTATTCCCGGCCTGTGCCAACGCAACCGCCCTTGCGCTACGGCAATCTGCCGGGCCTGGACGGGAGCGGACCCCGTGGTTCCACGCTCGGTGGAGCTGGAATCGGCATCTCGGCCCTGAGCCGCGCTCCCGAGGTGGCCGAGGAGATCGTCGCGCTGCTTGTTTCGCCCGAGTTACAGGCAGGGGCTATGGCGGCGGCCGGCGGGCAGCCGGCACATCGGGCCGCATGGTCGAGTCCGGCGGTGGATGTGGCGGCCGACGGCTTTAACAGCCGAACATGCGAGACAATGGAGGCGGCCTGGGTCCGTCCGCGGTTTCCCGGATATCTCGGTTTTCAGCGGGCCGGGGGTCCCCTGGTCGAGGCTTGCTTGCGGGGCGCCGATCCGCAGCGGACGCTCGACCGGCTCGACGATGCCTGGTCCGCAGCTTGGCGGTCTGGAGAATGAGCCAGCCCGAGGTCGACGGCGGGCCGGAAGCGGACGCTGACGGGGTTTCCGGCCCCCGCTACAGCGTGCCGGCGCTCGAAAAGGCGCTCGACGTGCTCGAAGTGCTGGCGGACGAGCCCCAAGGCTTATCCATGACGGCCCTTGCTGCTCGCGTCGGGCGACGTATTACCGAAGTTTACAGGATGGTGCAGTGCCTTGAGGCGAGAGGATACCTCGAGCGGGACTCCACCGACCAATACGCGATGTCGTTGCGGCTCTTCGACCTGGCGCACCGGCACCCGCCGATGCGCTTCCTGCTGCAACGCGCCCAACCGGTCATGGAAAAGCTTGCTGCGGAGACCGAACAATCCTGCCATTTGGCGATCCTGCACGGGACATCGGTGCTGATCGTCGCGCAGGCCGATTCCCCGCGCCCCATGCAATATGCCGTCCGCCTCGGCGCGAGCTTTCCGCTGCTCGAAACGAGCTCCGGCATGGTACTCGCCGCGTTCGCGGGCCTGGTCCGCCAGGCTGCGCTCGTCAACCGGTTGGGGGTCGCCAAACCGGCCGCGCTCAGCCGCAGGCTGGCTCGCATCGTTCGACGGGGAGGAGACCGCCGCGAAAGCCTCACGGTCGAGGGCGTAATCAATATGAGTCGGCCGGTGCTCGACGCGGAAGGGCGGGCGGTCGCGGCCCTTACGATTCCGTTACTTGCCTACCGCAACGACCGGGTCGGCGAAGAGGATGTGGCCACTCGCCTTCGCGCCGCGGCCGCCGACCTCTCGCGCCCTCGTCGGTTCATGGACGAACAAGCGAACGCGCGCTCCGAGGATTCATGATGAAAGATGCCGCCGCGTCCGAACAGAGCGTTGTGGCGGCCGGTCAAATTGCCGGGGTGGCATACAGGGTCCTGCCACTGACCTTGATTTCGAGATCGACCAAGTAGCGCGCGACGGTGGCAAGATCGATGTCCATTCCGAGGCCGGGCGCCTCAGGTGCAGATACCCGGCCGTGGGCGTCGGGTACCATGTGCGTCGTCGTGAGATCACGGGCCAAAGGTTTCGGCGCGAAAGGGTACTCGCAGAGTTCATCCTCCTCGGCGCCAGCGTAGGGCTGCATCGAAGCGCTCAACGCCAGGTGCGACGTGAAAGTGTGGTTGACGAAGGTCACGCCCGATTTGCGGGCGAATGCCGCGAGGACCCGGGCCGGGCCGATGCCGCCGACCCGTCCGCAATCGATCTGGAGGAAGCCGATGCCGCCGTCCTGGACGAGCCGTCGCCCCATGTGGATGTTGTGGGACGCCTCGCCACCAGCCAGTTTGACATTTGACCCGCGTGAGGCGAGCGCGCGGTAGGCCGCCACGGCCTCGCCAGCGAACGGCTCCTCAAGCCAGACCGCGCTCTGCGCTTCAAGCGCCGGAAGCCGGGCCGCGGCCGCCTCCACGTCCTCGCCCCAGATCTGTCCGGCGTCGACCAGGAGAACCCCTTCGGGCCCCAAGCCCTCGCGCGCTGCGGCGAACTGATCCGCGTCGTCCTCCAAGGTACCTCGCCCGATCGGGCCCCAGCCGAACTTAGCAGCGGCGAAGCCTTCGCATCGCGCGGCGCGACCGCGGCGCAACGTTTCCTGCGGATCATCGGCGAACAGGATCGACGCGTAGGGTATTTTCGGCTTCGACCGCCGGAACCCCAGCATCTTCCACACCGGCTCGCCGCGGACCCTGCCCAGCAGATCCCAAAGCGCGATCTCTACGCCCGACCATGTGTGGGGAGCCTGCAGGAGATCCATGCTGTTCCACGTGATTGCTGCAGCCATGCGGGCGATGTCGTCGGGCCCGTCTATAGGTTGTCCGAGGACGGAATCGCTGACCGGACGGCACGCACCATGGGACATCGGAGTCACGAACGCGGCTATCGAGACCAGAGGAGACGCTTCGCATTCGCCCCAACCGATATGCCCGCCCGCGGCAACGCGCACGAGCAGCGTGTCCTGACTGCCGTCGCCCTCGGAGGTGACCGAGGGCATTGCGAGATAGAAGAAGTCGACCGCTTCGATCTTCATTGCAGCAGGTTCCCGGCGCGCTTCGCGACGATTGTTAAGGGCTTCGACACATGTGACACGCCAGGGCTGAGGGCTCATTCAGCTTCTGGACCGGTGCGAGGTCGACGACGTACTGGTGGTTATCACCAAGCTTGACCGCCTTGCCTCACGCCATGGACGTGCGCAGCACTGTGGCCAAGCTCGCCGATATGGGTGTCCGGGTCCACTGTCTCGCTCTCGGCGGCGTCGACTTGGCAAGCTTGACCGGTAAGTTAACGATGCACCTCCTCAATGAGGTTGCTGAGTTCGACCGTGGCCTCTTGATCGAGCGCACTCAGGCGGGCCTTATCCGTGCGCAGCTAAAGGCAAGATGCTCGGCAGGCCCGCAATCCTTACCGCCGATAAGCGCTTCGAACTTGCGCGGGACTGAAACCAGACATTGGCGTGTCATCTCGTAAGCATCCGGCGAGCACCGCAGATGCCGGCCTGCTTAGCATGAAGGGCGACGTCAGGCGGCCTGAGCGAGGGTTGCGGAATCTCGGCTGGCCTTCCAGGCCCAGGGCAACAGTTCGTCGATGCGCTTGGTCGGGTGGTCGGGCAGCCGGGCCAGCACGTCGGCCAGCCAGGCCTGCGGATCGTCGTTGAAGCCCGCGAAGGCGTCGGCCTGCATGATGCCGCTGTAGGCTGCCATGTGTTCGCGCGGGTACTCGCCCGAACGGCTGCGGGAATAATGGAAGGCCGCCCCCGGCGGATCGGCACCGCCAAAGTGCCGATCGTCCCGCACGTAGGTCCACAGCCGCCCGGTGGCGGTCTTACCCTTGGCCAGCACCGGCACGGTGGTGTCGTCGGCATGCAGGCGCTCGGCCGCCAGCACGTGCCGCCGGATCGCCTCCACCAGGGGAGCGAGCGCCACCGCACAGGCCCCGACGCGATCCGCCAGGGTCGAGGTATCGATGGCGACGCCTGTCAATCGGCATTGAAAGGGGGCTCTGGCGCACTTTTGGTGCTGATCGGGGGCTTTCTCACGCGGGCTGGACCATTTGAGCGCGTAGGAGATCGACCTTGCCGCGGCCGTACATCTGACGTTTGACGAGCTTGAGCCGGGTAACTTGCCCTTCGGTCTGTCCGTTGGACCAGGGCTCGACGATTGCAG
>JAABUQ010009851.1_pt1 | contig 12750 bp, 20 predicted proteins | sample 5560001 | NCBI WGS metagenome assembly JAABUQ01 (sample SAMN10711888, study PRJNA513371) | rock metagenome | isolation source: Antarctica rocks | place: Antarctica: Victoria Land, Finger Mt nord | collected 2015-12-18 | reverse complement strand
CCCCACGCCTTCCCCCCCTTCACCCCCAATACCGCCTCAACCTCCCTCCCCTTCTCAACAGCAATCTGCCGCATCCCCCACTCCCCACTCACAATCCCCGGCCCGAAGCCCGTAAACCCTTCCTTCCCCTCGTCCACCCACTCAGCGGAAAACGCAACGGGCTTCGGCGCCTTCTCCCATTGTCTGTGGGCGCGGTACGCGAGCTCGGCTTCGGTCCAGTCGTCGGCGGTGAGGGGGCCGGTTTGAGCGGAGGCGGAGGACGAGAACTCGGGTTTTGGCCGCCGGGGGGGACCGCGGGTTTTACCGCCGTCGCCTCGGGCACCACCTGCGCCTCTGCGTGGGCCGCTGCCTTCGCGTCGGGGGGGGGCGCCTTCCTGGCGGGCGCTGCGGGGTTCCGTGCCCCGGGGCCGGTTGTCCTTTTTCTCGCTGTCGTACATGTGCCGGTGGATCCTGAATCCCTGGTCGCTGGCGGGGGGGGGCTGGGGATTGTTAAGGAAGGAGCTGTCTCCGTCGTTGGGGCGAGGGCGTCTGCGTAGGCTGAAGCGGGGGGCGTTGCTTGGGGAGGCGGCGAGGGAGCGGGCATCGATTGGTTGGGGTTGGGGGTGGGTGAGGGCTTCTTCTATACTGATGCCGGCGGGCGGGGGGGTGGAGGGGGAGGCGCTGGGGGATTGCTTGTAGATGGTTTGGATTTCGGAGGCGGAGGCGCGCAGGCGGGAGGCGCGGGGTGAGGGTGCTTAGGGTTGTTAGAGGGATAAGGGGGATGTGGTTGAGGGTTGAAGGTTGAGGGTTGAGGAGTACCTGGTATGCCCCCATCTCGAGCGGCTTCTTGAGATGCAGAGGAATGGGGTGAGGTGTGGAACTGGCTGCAAGGACAGGCAGTGTAGTTTAGGCATGCCAGGGGTTTCATAGGTCTGCCCCTGGTAATAGTAGAGTAAATTTTCAATTTCCGCATTTTGCTATGAGAGCGGTGATTTGAACAAGACTATTGCTCGTCAATTGAAATGATGAAAACTCACATGCCGCCTGGATTTGCGGAGTGCCAAGGACTCAAGGTGACAAACTCCGCTCGGAACTCAACCTCTTCCAGCGTAGGGTAAGCGCCGCTTTACGTTCGCGCGACGCAGGTGATGATCGCGAGAGCAGGTCACTCTAGGTAATCCTGGATATCAGCTCAGGCGTCACACAAATTGGCTGTTGCCTCATTGATTAGTCTCTTGTCGGGAGACGGAATACATTACATATTAAACTTTACCTTGAATTGCGTTTTTATAGGTTTGGCAGTATCTCCTATGGCCTTGAAGCTTGGGAATGTCTATTATCTAGCCGTATTACCGGCGAGGGATCTAGCTATATCTACAGGCTTCGACATACTAGGGGTGGGAACGATCATCAAGACATTTTCCCAGTGTCCGGAACGTGCTGAGGTCCTAATTTTGTCGAGTTTCTGGCTAACTAAGACCCTGGGTAGACTCGAAATCATGTTCCATGATAGAACGTTTGAGGAGATAGGCTTTATTGTGTTGATTACTGGGGCGGAGGTAGGGCAGGTTGCTTTGGTTGTGCGAGAGGAGCGATTTGGGGATAAGTGACTTTTAGGGATGTAAACCCTTTGCGTTTTAAGCCAGCTGGCTCACCCCAGCTAGCAATGATTGGTGATTATCCGTTCCATAAAGAAAGCATCGCCGACCTGCTGCTCCAAGACCATTCCATTCCTTCTGAAAATTTTACACCAAGTATTAATCTGTGGATACTTGCTGCGGAATGCTATCAAACCTGTTAGGGCGTTCGTCCAGTCGCCCCAAGTAATCACGTCTTGAATCGGAACGTGCCAGGACATGGGCATGGCTAAGCCCAGCTTGAAATCCGGCTCGTCCCATGTCAAATATGTTTTTTCCGTGGTGTCGTAGATTGAATCGCTTTGGAGTTGGCTGGTACTATCTCGAACGGCGGATCGTAGCGCATTGTAAACATGTCTTTCATCTCGGTTGACTTGCCAGGTGCACGTTGTGAAATTGAGGGCAATGTTGGTGTTACGGACGTAGTAAGTGTAGGGGTCTCTGGAGGGTATCGTTCCGGGCGGGAAGCTATTACGGAGTTAGTTGGGTTAAGATGAGTTGGTTGGTAATTGGCACAGACCCCAGAGTAGAGGAATTGAAGTCTGTAGCGTTCAAGGGGAGCAGTTGTGGACTGGCGTCAGTGAAATTATAGGCCGGAAGTTCTAGAATGTGGGTAGCTTTCAGCGTGATAAGATCGATCGGTGCCGCTGTGAAAGTATCTGTAGAATTCGGCTTGGCTGAAGGAATTGAAAACTCCTGAGCATTCGTCTGATTCAAAGAATTTCTGCTGGCTTGGAGATTGCCGATGTTACTATTCTAGCTATCAGTTCTAGTTGTCTAGTACCTGTCAATGAGAGAACTCCCCTTAGTTGATTCAAACTTGCTACAGCCTCCTTGCTGTCGGCTGTCAGTGAATGGAGAGAGCTTTCAATTGGGCTTGCGAGTGCACAAGCCCACGCACAAGCCAACCATGCGAGGAGAATCATGTTAAACCTGAGGATTGCGTATGTCGTACAAATCTTGATTCACCAAAGTTGTAATACTTATTGTCTCGGGTCGCGCAAGAATGTAAGTGAGTCTTCATCATGTTTCGCCGTTCTGCCGTCGCATGTTTGCCCAGATGATCTATCGCCTCTAGCTCTCGCCTCCACCGGTCGCCTCCAGCTTGTCGAGATGATTCGAGATTAGAAGAAGGAAACATCCCGCAGAATGCCATCAACTTCTCTAAGCGCAACGACACTCTCTTACACCAATCCCCTTTCCGCGTAGAGTCAGCGCTGCTTTACGCTCGCGTAACGTGGGTAATGGCCGCAGCTTTTGATTGTACTGGAATTACTGTCGTTTCCCAAGTTGATCTGGTGTAGTTAGCGCTGCATTCCTTGGCCAAAACCCGATAACAGAAGTCGGCAGACCAACGGGGAAAGAAGGCCGCAACGACTGTATGTCTCTAGCTACTTGGAAGAGTTATTCTCCACTACCCCCTTTTTTGGAGTCTTTGCCATTGTATCCGCTTTACGGTTTGCCCAAGTATGGATGTACCTTCAATCTGACGCACAACAGCATCTCCAATATATCCCTTGCCCCTTGGAGAAGATCAATCTCTGTTCGAAAAAGAGTCAATAGGTATTGATAAAGTATCACCATAGTGTCTCTCGTATTCGGTTTCGTTTACAGGCAGCCTCCGTCAGGACTAAGGCAAGGCTCCTGCGAATGTACCTTAGGTGATACATTTATTTGATTGGCACTCAATTTCATACTTGAAGAGCGAAAATGCTTCCAATTACAAAGGAAGAAGAGTCGGAGGACTCGTTAAACATTGGCACCACTCAATTTACGCCTCAGACAAATAGGACAATCACACAAGGGCCTGAAGGTGGCATTATGAGCAGTACTTCAATTGTAGCATTGCAAGGGTGGAGATTGTATTTGGTCCAAGCGAGGTGTGTGCCTACGTCTTGGGTAATCGCCGCTCAACACTTAGCGTAGTCTCTGCCTCGCCCTCTTTTTGGGTGCGATAGACTCGTCGATAGTCGCTACTGCGCTGGTGACAATTGGAAGAGATTTCAACGACTTCCTCAGGCTTCAATGGGTCGTTCTGGCGTATCTTCCGATTTACCTTGGTACGGCGGAACGTGATATAATCTCCAAATAACCCGACTGCTGACGGTCTTCGCAGGCTTTGCATTCATATTCTCCAGGATAAGTGATGTCATTGGGAGGAAACGGGCATCGATAACTGTACCAGGCTTTCTCACGAACATGATGGTGGGCTTTATAGCTGACGCGGTCTTTAGGCTGTTGCCATCCTGACTGCTGGTTCCCTAGGCTGTGGCTTATCCCAGGACATGGCCCAATTGATTGCTTTCCGAGCGCTACAAGGCGTTAGAGGGTCGGGTGTCTATCCGGTTCCGTTTACAGATCTACCGGAAATTACGCCGCCTAAGCAATTCGCATTGCTGAGCGGCATTCTGGCTTCACCTTTGTATACTCGTCAATCCTATAAGTTCTGTTACACACAGAAGACATTGTGCGATATGAAATGAGGCTGACGTCCGGCAGGGGACCGACTTTTGGAGGCGTCATAACCACTCAGTCTAACTGGAGATGGGTCTTTCTTTTCAATGTCCCTGTCGGTATCTTCATCATAACGTTGATGCTTTTCGCGTGGCCAAAAGCTCATCAGACTGTTGGAAAGATATCATGGCGTCAGCTAGATATAATCAGATGTCTACTCATCATTGCTGCTTCGGTCCTTCTCGTCTTCGCACTCCAAGAAGGTGGCGCTGGAGCGTACCCCTGGTCATCGGCCACCATCATTGTTTCCCTTACAGTAGCTGCGATAGCAGCTCTGGCTTTAGCCTTCTGGACTTGGTATCTTTCCACTGGAACTCGAATGTTCGCGCCGCTATTTCCTGCAAGGATTGTCCTCCATAGGGTTCCAGCAGTAAACATCCTGTGAGCCGCCCTATCATCGATCCTTAGACACCCATATACTGACCACACGTTCACGGCAGAGTGTCGACCCTAGTTGGTTACGTTCTTTTCACTGTCATTGTCGAATTACCCGAAAGATTCCAGCTCGTCAACGGCAAGACCTCAAAATCCGCGGGTATCGCTCTGCTACCACTCCTTGGCTCATCTGCTATAGCCTCAGGCATTGGAGGTTACCTGTCCAGTGTGGAAAGAACAGGTCTTTCTCTACTCTAGTAAACTGTACCGCTCTCATGGTACTCGGTAGCGGTTTGCTCTCCTCAGTGGAATACCGCCCAGCTGTGCAGAATTATCTTTACGGGTACGAGGTACTGCTTGGGTTAGGCCTTGGGGGAGCCATTGTGAGTTTAATCTTGATGCTCAAATTGAATTTAAGCGAGGAAGATGCAGGTAGGCATTCCCTCTTAGATCTTGGGGTTTGAGTCCAATCCAGCTTTTGAATAGTCACCTGGTTACGTGATAGCATCCGCCCAAGGCTTGGAGTCTCAAGCCCGGCTCTTGGGCGGCAATATCGGTCTGGCCCTTTCGACAGTCATCCTCAATTCGCACTTGACCACCGACCTACCGGGTATTTTGACGCCACAACAGATAGAAAACGTTCGGCGCTCCCTCAACGCGATCGAGACGTTCTCACCTCGGGAGGTCGTTGCAGTGGCAGAAGCATTCGCGAACGCTTTTAAAGGCCAGCCGCAGGCCTGCACAGGCGTCTCAGCCGCGTGCTTTCTGCTTTGCTTTTTGACTTGGCAGAGGCGCCCACCTTCATTTGTCGATGTTGAGGAGAAGAAGGTCCAGTTTCGTTTAGAGACGACGAGGGATCTCGAGGTGGCGTAATTTGGATTATCTTGGACAGAAAGATAATTTGTCCATCTAGCCCTACACTCTGGCACGAAAAAACTCTACCTTTACACCCTCCCATCCGTTCTTGCGCCATAGATACTCTGCTTCCTTCTTCTTCAAGGCAAGATATGCTCGATCGACGTACAAACCTCCGAATTCCTGTACGAGCAGCCAGCGCGGAATAGAGTGGTCGTCTTGTCTGAAGCAGCGGGTCCGTTGATATTCCTCGTGCGATGTCATATAGGCGTAGTCCTGGCACATGCGGATAAAATTGTTGTCTGATTTTGCTGAGGGAATTTGGTAGATTAGGAGTTTGGGGATCAGGGTCCAAGATGCTGGAAAAGAGGGAGATTAAGGTAAGGATATATAGTGTTAAGGAGATGGAAGGAAGGAGGGAAAAGAGTAAATTCATGGGACACAAGAGACTCACAATGGTCTTTGGGATTGCTCCCGCCCAGGTGATCCTTTGATATGTCCAGGCTTTGGTAGAGTCTTGGCTTAGCTCCTTTGGCGCATTCTTCCTGGTCTGCCTCAATCCAGGCATTAGTCGCGTCGTTTACATAGAACTGCGCTTCACCGCCTTGATCGGGGTCGAAATCTGGTGCGTTTCAGATTTAATGCATCAAGATCGAAATCTGGGCTATAGTGGATGGCTCCTGATAAGATCCTTTGAGGGGCCAGGTAAACCGGACTTTTGAAGGACTGGTTGCAGCTCTGGTGGTAGCTCTGGGCTCTTGGTGTCAGGCGTCTCTTCTGCTGGAGGCTCATCGTATGCTTCCGCCTTATTTTCACTATTGACCGACTCTCTCGTTTGGGGCGGTAAGGGCTGCAGCTGAGCGAATTGACTTTTCTTATGTGCGAAGTCAACGATTAGAAATAGCGTAAGGCCACGTGACCGGATCTGCGTACGGTCGTAAATGACATAGTACGTTTGAAGTTGTCCAGTTGTCTCTTTCATCAATTTGTTTATCGCCTTGGTTGCTGGCGCGTCAGGAGGCAGATCAAGCGGCTTAGACGATACATAGATGAGGCCTGTTGCTATATTGCGAAAACATTGGAGATCGAAGTTGCCACGATAAAGGCGAGAAGGAGGATGATAATTGGGGGTGAGGGGCGCACACTGCGGCAGCGGCACAATGACTTCATCGATCATACAAGACCGAACAATGTTAAAGAATATATTGAAAACCTCAGATTCCCAAATCGGCCTTTTTGAAGTTATACATGATACGTGTTGCAGGAAGCGCCGATCTTGTTGAATTGGTGAATGGCCAATCAACTGGCGTTGGATTGCCAAGACAAAAAAGCCCTAACCCTAGAATTCAATTTGCGCCCACGGGCTCTCACGCTCTCTAACCAATCCTCCCCCCTTCCACACATCTCACCATCTCAACACCCACACCCTCACCCACCAATCAACCCAAATCCACTGCCCCCGCCCCACTCTTCTCCCCCACCCTCTCCACCTTCCCTCCCCGCCAAACCCCCCCAACCCAACCCTCATCCCAAGACACACAATGCTCCGTCGCGCCCCCACCTCCATAACCCTCACCCCCGAAGACATCGCCACCTACGAGGACACCCGCCTCCAGCAGATCCAAGCTCACGCGCTCGCTTTGCAACAACAGCAATTGCTACAACAACAACACCAACACCCGCACCCCAACAACCACCACCACCAACAACAAGAACAACAAGAACCACACCACCCCCACGAACTAGCGCAGCAGCAGCCGCAGCAGTCAACAGCCAAAGCAGAGAATACCACACCCTTCACTCCGCAAGGTATGCAACGGGATGGCCATAGCCGGAGCCCCCTCGGCGGGGCTGGCGGGGATCCGAGCAATGAGTTGAAACCATTGGCGGGGGAGAGGAGGGGAGGGAGGGGAGGTGGGAGTGTGGGGGGTGGGGTGGGATGGAGTGGGACAGGAGGGAGCGTGGGGGTTGGGGCGAGTGGGACGGGAGGCAGGGGGAGGGAGCGGAGTCGGGAGGAGAGGATTCTGGGGCGGTGAGAATGGGAGTGGGTGAGTGGAATTAAGGCTTGTGAAAAGGGTCGATTGATGAAGGAGCGATAGGGTGGGTGGGAGGTGCGGAAGATGTGAGTTCGTCAATGCGAGGACAGTTGACGGTGCTGCGCACCCGGATCTAGTTGAGGAAGTGTGGGAATGGTTGTCACATGCAGATGTTCAAGGGATACATTTGGCACGCTCGAACTTCAAATCTCAAAACCAGCCGTTCACCGACGCCTATGCACGTTTTGCTACCGTGATTGCTTCGGATGCCCGCTAAATCGCTATCAGAAAGGACTGGAGTGAAGGATTGGCCCCGCGGTCCGGAAAGGTCAATTTTATTACCCGGACCGTGACGTGCCATCTTCTATGCTGTTTCCACCGCTCGCGCATCCGCTATGCAGTAAGGACTGGTGGATTGCTATGCTATGCTGCAATTCGAGGACTGATGAGAGGTTGGAAATTGGCGGTGACGGTGTGAGAGGAGGAGGGTGGAGTCAAGCAAGTTTGCTTCGAGAGGTTCAATCTTTTGGGGTACATCGTCTGGCGGAGGAGCATCCTCCTACAGCATGAACGTGAAGCCTCCACAGACCGCAGCCAGCACAAGAGCAAGACCGTATATCCTCCCGAACCCGAGAGCCAGAGCTTGAGCTTGACGAGCAGCATCACTCGTGCCTGTAGGCGAGGATGTCGAGTCGCCAAAGCCAGCGGTTATGGTGTTGGAGCTACCTGCTCCGGTCGCCCCACCTGGCATGCTCGTGGCAGACATTGTGCTTGACGAAGTGGTGTTCACACGTGTAGGGTTTTGAGCACCGCAGGGGTGATCGGTACGGCATGCACTCTGGCAGGAGGTGTCGCCTTGGGCGCAGGCGTTGACGCAGTTCGTGGCTGCGGTGGTGCATTCGTAGTAGGGGATCGTGAGGGAGAAATTGGAGAGGTTGGGGGTTTGGCCGTTGGAGCAGATGCAGGTGTAGGCAAGGGAGTTCTGGGGCCGTTGTCAGTGGATGGGGGAGTGAGGGGTGAGGAGTGGTTCTTACAGGATCGCAGGTGTTGGACTTTGGTGTGGCTGATGTACCGGGGATTTGCTGGCAGAGGAGCGGGCAGCTGCTCTTTTGGTCGGTACACCATGTTGCTGCAAAGGACTGTTAGTTGTGTGCCAGTCAAGCAGCTGGTGGTGACGGCATACCTTTGGTTGAACCATCAATCGATTTTGGGTCGACGGCTTGTGGTACAGCGAGGCCGATGAGGCTGGTGGTGAGGATAACAACGAGTGTGTTTGAATGCATCTTCGCCGTAATCTTTTGTGTGTTTGGATGATCTGATGATTGAAAGTCTCTTGGATCAAGTCAATCTGTCTTTGAAAAGTGTACTGTTTCGTAGATGGTCGGATAAGTATGAAGCAGCTTGGGGGGGAAGCCCACCAAGTGTTTCAAGCTCACCTGAGACAATGATAAGGCAACGCAACAAAAAACGTACAATAAACAGAGAGTAAAGCGAGTGTGAATAGAAAAGAAGATATGGGATCTAAGGGTAGAGGCAATGAGGATTGGGGATTGAAGAGAAGAAGTCGAGACAAGAAGAAAGAGGAGAAGAGAAAAATGGGATGGTTGAGCTTTGGTCCATGTCGAGTCGATAAGAAGTGTGCTGCATGAATCTCGAATAGTCTAACGAATAGACGGCGGCCTCGTTCCCAATATCCACCAGGCAAATTGTAGTATAGTCTGCCCAGAGTGGATGTCTGCTATTGGCTTGCAGCTTCGGGAGGACTTGGAGTAGATCCATCGAGCTGCATCTTTTGCGATTGCCTTAACGGAAGCTATTCCTCATCCGTCACATTATCCCTCGCAAACTTGCCCGCAATACGAGGTGTTGCAGGCTGGTGGCAACTGGCAACCTGTTTCACTGACGAGTAATTCACTTCAATCGGTCATATTCTTAAAGGAGCAGTTCCCCATGGATGGATTCCATAGTGAACGGCCATCCTTCCGACCATGAATGCTCAGATGATTCTAGCCATGCTCTTCAGGGTCAAAATGGCGATGTGACACCCCACCCAGGCTCATCGTCACTGGTCCCCCCGCACTGGCTTCATCACCGTCACGAATCTTACCTTTCTCTTGCAGACGATCAACCGTCTCTGATAAACCTAGAAGATAACACCGACAGTTCCGAAAGGAGGGGAAGTTTATGGGCGAAAGGCGTCTCCATTAACGATTCTGTGATTGTGTCTGGCACTGTACCTCATGTTGGGACATTCGCTGTCTGGAATTGCAGAATTGATACCCTCGATGTCTGTCTCCTTCTCGACTGCTTCTTCAAAAAATTTCTTTACAATTGTGTCCTTCCTTACTGATCCCGGTCCAGGGCGGTTCCATTAAAATACGAAAGAGGTACTATCGCACATGTTCGGCATGCTTCCCCACAGTATTGACGATGTCTAGATACTCCGAATTCTACGATTTACGAGAGAAACTTCTGACCACGTTTCCAAGCTCGGGTGGCGCCATGCCTCCATTGCCCCCCAAGAGCATAATATGTGGGTATCCCGTAGCCACGCATTACTATCTTTAGACAGCATGGCTAATCACCGCAACATCAGACAGATTTCGCCCAGACTTCTTGGAGAAGCGAAGGGTTGGTCTGGCATACTTTCTAAAGTGTGTCGACTTTCAGACTCCTTGAAGCCATTGCTGACTATACTGTAGTTGCATTCTCCTCAACCCAGACTTCTCCTCCGCACCAGTGACCAAGGACTTCATCTTCAGCTAAGCCGTGGCAATTGTGGATCAAGCTGGTACAGATATTTGATTATGCAAACTCTTCCAATGTTTTGGGAAGGCCTGTGTTGAAATTCGATCAAATCTAATGGGTCTCTCTGGAGGGACTGTAATGTATAATGGCATTTTATATTGCAGCAGACAGGCATCCTTTAAAATTATTAATTCATATATTAATCTATTGAATTGACCCCAGAGCAGGCGAAAAGCAATACTTATCAGCTGTAGAAGATCACAAGATGTGATATAGTCATTGTCTCCAAGCTCGCTAGGTAGCCATTTTCTGGGGGGAGGGGGGGGGCAGTTGCACCCAAAGGCCTTTTCTTTCGACCAGATCACCACCATGTTTGCGTTGCCCTGAAACCTCATCGGATCGCTGAAAAATGCCCGTCGAGGTCTCCAAAAACCATGGCCGCGCTCTCAAGGCCCTCGCTCCGCTCCTCTGCTCGCAAAAATGCAGATCGAGAATTGCATGCGATCGATTCTCAAATGCCTAGTACAACAACACCCCGGGGGAAGAGAACACGCGACTCCTCTCTAGGCAACGAAAGCAATGCTTCATCCAAGAAATTCAAGCCTGATCCTCCACCCTCTACGCGTCCAAAGGCCGTACCCAAGCCCCAAGCTCAGAAATCTCTCCCCATCCGAGACAGACCTAATACAAAGTACGCGGTGACGCATGTGGTTCGGTCTTGTAAGCCTGACCCGGTACCAGTCCGAGGCTCACCCAATGGCTCCATGGTCGCTACAACCACCCTCAATGGACATTCTATCGATGCTAAAATTGCCGAGCCCGCTCATAATGTTCATCAAGTCGACAAAAGAAGTCTCAGGTCGCACGATGGAGGCTCGCGGTCGAAAAGTGAACTTGCCCAGTACTTTCCCAATTACGAAGAAATCATAAGCGTTGAGCTAAAAGAGCCTGGTATGCCGATATTCCACCCCAGAAATGTACTGGCTATACGTGCTGACATGGAATTCCTAGGATTTCCTACTCCGGAAACCCTGATTTACATTTCCGATGAGCCTACAAAATCTACAAATGGAAGCAAGGTACCCACTACCCTGCATAAAGGGCGCGGTAGAGGACGTCCCCCTTCTGGCTCTCAGAATTCAATTGAGCAGAAATCAAGAGAAGTAATGGAATGGGGCGAGGAAACATTTACGACCCTCAACGACGCAACTAAACTGGATTTCTCGGCTGTGGAACTTCATAAGAAACACACCAAAAAAGATCCCATGGATGACGCTACATACCTCAAAGTCCACCGAAAAGCCGAGAGACAAGAGAAACAGCTCCGAAACATTGAAAAAGAACGAGCTATGCACGAGAAGGTTCAGCTTGAGCGTCTACTAGATGGCCTACGAGGGCACGACTGGCTACGAGTCATGGGTATAAGCGGCATCACAGACGGTGAAAAGAAAGCATTCGAACCTAAACGAGACTACCTCATCGGTGAAGTGCGGATTCTGCTAGAAAAGTTCAGACTGTGGAAAGAGGAGGAGAAACGCCGAAAGGTCCAGAAAGAGGAAGATGACGACGACGAAGAGGAAGAAGAAGATGAGGACGGAGAGGAAGCTAGCGAAGATGAGGAAGAGGAGGACAACAATAGGTCAGCATTGCCCCCACCCAAAGGCACCGTCTCCTTCAACGGCGACCCCCCAGACTACAACGATGTGGATGCCTCCGCCGCCCGCCAACTCCACCAAGAAGCAATATTAGCCACGCAACTACCTCTGAACCGCAAGCGGACGCTCACTCTCTCCCAACCATCGCCCGTTTCCAAAAGATCCACCACCATCCCTACAGCGGTGAAACCTTTCACCTCGTTCTATTCGAAGCCATATCTTCGTGCCGCGGCCATCAATAAACACCGCCGAGGTCGCTCGAAAACGGCGTTCGGGCAGCCGTTGGTGGAGCCAGCGGAACGGGATTTTGTGTTGCCCGATGAGGTATTTTCAGACGAGGCTGTGAGGGAGAGTGAGAGGAGGAGGAGGAGATGGAGAAGGGATAGTGGGGGGGCGTGAGGAGAATACGTGAGAGTAGTGAATTGGGCCCGGGGAGATTTGAGGGCATGTCAGTGTACATACACATTACTATGGGTCTGCATGGCGTCTGGTGCTTGCCGAAAGAAAAGAGCACGGTGGTGTTTATTCTTCCAGGGGTATAGAATCGTGTTCGCAAGAACGGATGCCTCTCGGCCTCAAACCATTCAGATTTTTGTAGCAAGCAATACCAATCTCATCACCAACACCACCACCTTTGCCTCCAAAAATTTCCTACACTACCACAGTCAGCATAGACAGGAACCGCTCAATCGGCTTCACCTCCCGCAATATCCCCACGCACCAACCATTCCAACTAGCGCAAACCCTAATACACCCACTCCCTCCCAGCTCCCGCACCCTTTCCCTACCAACACGACCCAACCATGCCCCCACGCCTCCCCACCCACCTCTTCCCCCCCTTCCCTCCGCCACGCCCCCACTTTCTCCGCCACCTCCAAACCCTCAACCGCCAGGCCCCCCTCCACCAACCCCCCTCCCTTTTCCCAGCGCGCCCCCTCCCCCCCTCCCACC
>JAABUQ010009849.1_pt1 | contig 12754 bp, 11 predicted proteins | sample 5560001 | NCBI WGS metagenome assembly JAABUQ01 (sample SAMN10711888, study PRJNA513371) | rock metagenome | isolation source: Antarctica rocks | place: Antarctica: Victoria Land, Finger Mt nord | collected 2015-12-18 | reverse complement strand
TACCTCGAGTGTTTCTACAATCGAACACGCAGGCATTCAACATTAAAGTATCTCAGTCCTGTCGCCTATGAACAATCAATGAGTTAAAGCCCTTGTTTGGGGTCTCTACAAAAACGGGTCAACATCAAGGTCGTTGCCTTTGGACAAGCACGAAGAAGAGAATATTCACAGGAGCGAGAGGGCTACAAGGAATTGGGCGGCAACTACTTTGATGAGCGAGATCGGCAGACCACGGAGAAACGACTGGTTCGGCGGCTGGAGAAACTTGGCTACGAGGTGTCCGTCAAAGCACCTTCTCCAGCTGCCTGAACCCTCTTTTTTCAGAAGAGAAGAGTGTCAACTTTGCGGGAGACCCGGCATCATATGAGTCGATACCTTGTGGAATCCCACAAGACATCGACTCAACCTCATGACAGGAAATCTCTGAATCCATAGAAACGTTCAAGACATACAGGGGCAAACTACCTTATATTGTCAAAAGAGGTATCTGAATGATGCCTTTGCGAGGCGTTGAGGCTGCGTACACAAAGAAATGTATCTATTTCTATCATCAAGCCTTAAGATTGTGGTAGGACGCCTCATCCACCTCTTCCACAACGTCTTACATCCCATGAAAAGGAGTTAGTATGAGAACAATTGCATTAGAAGAGCACTTTATAGCTAGAGGGTTTAGAGAAGTTATGCTGCGAAATACCTCAAGTCAGGAAGGCGGTTCGCAGTCACCGCCAACGATAACGGCGGAACGACTGGTTCAGCTTGCTGATTTGAATACCCTTCGCCTGAAGGATATGGACGCTGGCGGAATCGATTTTCAGGTGATCTCAGACATCGGGTCACTCGTCGCATCCTACGCTGGAGACGAGGAAGTGAAGTTGGCAAGGGAGGCTAACGATCAATTAGCTGCCGCCGTTGCCGCTCATCCTGGCCGTCTCGCTGGCTTTGCTATTCTACCGATGACGGAGCCACAAGCTGCCGTTGATGAACTCGAACGAGCGGTACGTTCGCTTGGATTGAAAGGCACGATGATTCACGGCATGACGAACGGACGGTTTTTGGACGATCCCGCCTTCTTGCCTATTTTAGAGCGTGCCGCTGCTCTCTCTGTGCCGATCTATCTTCATCCCGGAATACCGCCTGCATCTGTGCGAGAGGTCTATTATAGCGGCCTGGACTCAGTAATGGGTTCCTTGCTATCGACTGCTGCCTGGGGTTGGCACTCCGAGGTGGGGATACATGCTTTACGGCTGATTCTGGCCGGAATTTTTGATCGCTTACCGAATTTGCAAATCATCATCGGACATATGGGAGAAATGATTCCGTTTATGCTGGGACGTATCGATGACCAGTTTGCCCCCTTTGCAAAGCAGTTGCAGCAGTCGGTGCCGCACTACTTTTTGCACAACTTCTATGTGACGACCAGCGGTATCTTCACCTATCCCCCTCTCTTGCTCGCCATGCAGATCATGGGAGTGGACCGCATCATGTTTTCGGTCGATTACCCCTTCAGCACCAATGAGCAGGGACGAGCTTTTCTGGATCATGCCTCCATTAGTCCAGCTGACAAGGAGAAGATCAGTCATCTGAACGCGGAGCGGCTCCTCGATCTTGAGAAAGCGTAGTATTCGGGTGAATAGCAAAGAAGCAGTATAAATATCGTCAGCATGCTTTCAAAGGGAGCATGTTGACGATATTTATACTGCTTCTTTGCTATGAATCTCTTTCACCGCGTCTACGCTGTCATGCACGCACCGCCTCGATCAGGTAATATGGCGGTAGCAGTGGCAGTAGACGCGTTTGGGAGAGACCTGCGGCACCCAGAAGCACACGGTACTCGGCGTCGCTACGTTCTCGGCCCCCCGCTGCCACCAACATGTTAATGTCAGACTCTAGCACGGCCACCTCTGGCGTCCTGTCGGTGAGGAGCATGTACTCTACCAATAGCACTCTGCCCTCTGGCTGCATGGCTTGCTGACAATGCATGAGCAGGGTGACAGCGTGCTCATCATCCCAATCATGAATCACCCGAGACAGCAGATAGGTCTCGTAGCCAGCGGGCACAGACTTGAAGGCATCTCCGCTGAGAACTTGGCAACGCTCTGTAACTCCTGCTTGCTCTAACACCGATGAAGCTCCCGCAACAACGTGTGGCAGGTCGAACAACACCCCTTGTAAGGTCTGATACGTCTGTAGAATGGAGGCCAGAAGCTGTCCGTGCCCTCCCCCAACATCGACCAGATTGCTAACGGTAGAAAAATCATACCTGGTGGCGACTATCGGGGCCAGATTGGAAATCGACTCCGCCATGAACGCATCAAAAACCTCGGCGGTTTCGGGGTACTGCTCCTTGTACTGCCAATTGTTGAGTCCAAAGACGTGTTCCCAGGCCGATTGACCCGTTTGTACGCTATACAACAACGCCCCCCACACTTGCCAGAAGTCCGTTCCGCCGAAACGGAGTATCATATAGTGCATAGAGCCAGCAACGCCGATTTGGAGTAATGTACCTAGTGGAGTCATGGCGAAGCGGTGTGCCTCGTCTTCAGTGAACAATCCTATGGTGGTGAGCAGACGCAAGACGCGGTAGAGCGAAGGGGCATGTGTGTGCGTTTCCTGCGCGAGTTCCTCGTGACTTCGTGGACCCTCCTTGAGCAGATCTGGAACGCCCAGCTTCGTTATGACATAGATGGCCTGAGTCAATTGGAAGCCTTGAATGAGTTCCCGAAGATCGTCTTGTAGTCGCAAATAGTTCGTATCTATGATGTTTCTCCCTTGGTTTCTGCAACGATGTAATTGCAATCAGGGGCGTCGGTTCCTGACGTTGGCATGGTAGTTTCGACGTAAAGCCTCCTCATGCGAGGAGGAAACGATATGTCTCTCTCCCAAGCAGTATAGAGCACCTTGACCTTCCACATCTTGAACGTTCCTACGCAGTCATAGAACATTCCTGCGTTCTTGTCGCAGCGCTCCAGGCGTCACCCCTACCATGCGCCGGAAATGACGGGTCAGGTGACTTTGATCGGCAAACCCACAAGAGTATGCCACCTCGTGTAGCGAGACATCTTTGGTCAACAGCAGCCGCTTGGCATGCTCTACACGGCAGGCGATGAGGTACTCATGCGGAGCCATCCCCATCATTGTGCGAAACAGGTGTGCAAAGTGAGAGGGACTTACCTGGGACACCGCTGCTAACTCAGCCACCGAGAGGTCTTGAGTGTAGTATTCCTGCACGTAGTCAAGCGCGTGGCGAAGTCGTGCCTGGCTCAGTTCACTGGTCACTCTCAGCTCTCTTTGCTGCAATGTACTGGAGTGCCGCAAGACATGAACCGTCAGCGCATTCGCCAGTGACTCGGCATACAGACGGGTATTGAGGCCCGAGGAATACAACTCATGGAGCAACGCCAACCCCAACCGCTCAACGGTGTGGTCGTATGAGAAGGTATGGGAAAGCAATTCCACACGGTGTGCCTCGATATCGCTCGCTTCTATAATTGAGTCCATCAAGGTCGGAGCAACGTGCAGGAACAGCACATCGACATCTGTCTGCCATTTTCCTCCCACCTGTCTCTCGGCAGGCACAAACGCATAGTTGCCCTTCCTGACGAAGGTCTCAGCCAGGGTACCATAGATGCATGAGAAACTTACCTGAGCAAGTAAGCTTGGTGTTCCCAGATAGAGGACGAGCAAGTGTGAGGAAAGCTTTTGCTCCACACACACCTCATTTGGCGCAAGCAGGTAGCGCGTCGCCTCAATCCCTTGCCAACCAAGCGATTTGCTCGACTGCACAGGGGGGAACTGGCGATAAAACGAAGCCTGGCTCATCTCTTTCTTCATCAAAACTCTCCTTATCCCTGATGCCTAGGTCATCTACTCTACTAGCAGAAATAGACCTCGCAGTACTTTCTGAATGAGTATATCTTCCAGCGCACAGCGAAACCTCGTAAGAAGTACGTATTTCGCTACGTATCTTGTCCTGGCATGCTGCATCACTATACAAACTTTGTTAAATGGAAGCAGAGGGAGATGCGAGAGAGTCTTATCAATGACGATTAGATCAGGTGGTGTTCGACAGCAAAACGAGTGGCAGTGGCCCTTGAAGTGACACCAAGCTTGCTATAGATCGAGGTGAGATGTGTGGTGACGGTGCGATAGCTAATGTGTAGCCGTTCGGCGAGTTGCTCGCTGGTTAACCCCTCGGCTACCAGGTGCAATACCTCCATCTCTCGTGTCGTGAGTTCGGTAGGAGACGTGGTATGAGTTCTGACCGTGTGCATCTCCTCACCACTTTCTACCTCCCCGGAGAAAGCCCTCTCTCCTCTCAAATGCCGCACCTGTTCGAGAGAGAGTTGGTGTCCCTCCTCCCAAGCAACGGTAAAGAGCTTCTCTCCTAACTGGTTGCGTACCCTTGATTCAGCCCGCTCAAAATCGGCCTGGAAAATCATTGGTCGAGGAGAAGGAAGGGTGTCGCGTAAGTGCGCAGCCATACCCCACAATTGTGCAGCCCAAACATGCTCCCCCTGGACTGAGACCACCTCTGCCAATCCTTCCAGGTAGAAGGGGAGATTGAGTTGGTCATCAAAAAGCTTAGGCATGAAGCCTCGCAAATGAAGTCGGTAGGGAATTGGAAAACGGCTTCCCTGGAGGTCTTCTGGCTCCTTAGCTAAAGTCAGGAGTTCTTCATACAGCTCGCGTGCGCCTAGATAGTTCCCCTGACGCGCTTCCACCCGTGCTAGCACGAAGAGCGTCTCAGCCATCCCACCTCTATATGAGAGTTCCTTAAAGAGGGCAAAAGCCTCCTCCGCGAGCAGATGGGCATGGGCGAAGTTGCTCGACTCTACGAGCGCGACCTCGGCTTGACGGACGAGCGAGACAGCTACTCCCCCTGTCTGGCCGACCGCACGTAAGAGGCTACATGCCTCTTCAAATAACGTCTTAGCGGTACACACATCTCCCTGGCTATAGAAGCGCACCAAGCCCAGTTGGAAGAGGAGAGCAGCCATCGATTCCGTATTGCCCAGATATCTAATGAGAGAGAGGGCCTCCTCCCAACGTGTACATGCCCGAACGGTCTCGCCTTGTGCGAGGTCCAACAGGCCAAGTGCCATGAGAGAGCGACCAAGGTAATAAGTGTTCCCCGATCCTTTAAGATAGACGACACTTTCTTCTAGCAGTGTATGCGCCTGGATATAGTCACCTTGGTACGTGGCACTCATTCCTAATATAAAGAGGCTAAATCCGATACCGTCCTGATCTTCCAACTGTCGGTAGAGTGCTAGGCTCTCCTGTGCCAGGGCGATCATCCGCTGCTTCTCGCCCCCAGCGAGTGCTAGCGTCGCCGCGGTCAGCAATGCCTTTGCGAGTACTGCTGGAGTTGCGTCCGTGCTTTCGGCAAGTGCTCGCTTCAAAAAGACCAGTCCCTCTGCGAAATGTCCATGAAAATACCAAAACTGCCTAAGTGCCCCCGCCAGGCGCAAGGCGAGTTCTTTGCGCTGTTCCCCCTCAGCACCAGTTTTGGGTCCAAGTGTCCAATTGAGGGCTGCACGCATATTGTCATGCTCCCGCTCAAGCTGCTCAAGCCACCTGATCTGATGTGGACCTCCCAGTTCGACCTCTGCCTCCTCCGCTAGCCGCAGGTAGTAGGCCGCGTGAGCAGATTGTGTAATCGAAAGTTCGTTACAAGCTGCAAGCTTCTCTAGTGCGTACTCACGGATTGTCTCAAGGAGCAGAAAACGTGGTTCTTCTCCCTCTTGCTCGATTTGCTGTACCAGGCTCTGATCAAGAAGAGAGGAGATTCTATCGGTAATCAGAGCCACATTCCCCTCCTGCTCAGACCCCCCACACACCTCCTCAACCGCTTGTAGGGAACAGCCACCAACGAAAACAGAGAGTCGATGTAAAAGTTGCTGTTCTTGAGCATTGAGCAGGTGATAGCTCCAGTCAATGGTGTTACGCATCGTCTGCTGGCGCACGGGTGCGTTGCGTGCCCCATGTGCCAATAGCTCCCATCGCTGATCCAGACGACGAAGCAAAGCCGCAGGTGGGAATAGCTTGATACGGGCTGCTGCTAACTCGATGGCTAGCGGCAATCCATCGAGGCGAACACATAGTTCTGCTACAGCAGAACTATTCACCTCGGTGATCTGGAAATCAGGTTTGCTCATGCAGGCACGATGATAGAAGAGTGCTACGGCAGCATACTGCATGAGTTCTTTATGCGATGGAAGATGCCTGAGATCGGGGACTGAGAGTGGGGGCACGGGAAACTCGTATTCGCCGGAAACATGTAGCACAGCACGACTGGTTACGAGGAATTTGAGAAGAGGACAGGTCTGCAGCAGGTCAATCAAGAGTGGAAAGGCCCCCGCTACCTGCTCAAAGTTGTCCAGCAACAACAAGTACTGATGCTCACGCAGAGCGGCTTTCAACTGTTCAAGCGGTGGCTGCTCGTCCACACCTCGTAGTTTCAGAGTGTGGGCAATGGTAGGAATCACGAGGTCAGGATCATGAAGAGATGCGAGAGCCACCACACATACATTATCGGCAAAGTCGCCAAGGAGATCGCTGGCGGCATGCAACGCTAGGCGTGTTTTACCAACACCCCCTGGTCCAGTGAGGGTGACAAGGCGAACATTTGGGCGACGTAAGAGCGCACAAACGGAAGAGATAGCTTGCTCACGCCCAATGAGAGGCGTCAATGGTATAGGGACGTTCTGCACTACTTGGTACCTCTCTTTGATCAGTTCTATGGTAAGAAGATGGCTCCCCTCGTTCTACATTACCGTCTCTAGGTACTTATAGTGACGCATGTATGCTTTTGGTCTCAGCTCTTGTTGAAAGTCAACTATCTTAGTACTCGCATTGCCTCGATGAATATTTTACTCTCTACTTCTTCATTTTACAAGTGAGTCCACAGAAAATACTAGGGAGTTTGAGGGACTATGCCCAGAAGCCTGGACTTAGTCTCTCCGAAAAGAGTGCAAGAACATTTTATAATTTCGCAGAAACGTTCAAGACGCCGAAGGTCAAAGTGTCCTATACTGCTACTTAGCAGAGTACCTAAGTAACGCCTTTCGCCAGCCACATGTGTTCAGTAGGAAGAAAAGAGCTAGTGGAAGTCCTCGATCTCAGGTGCGCTCCTGTCTGTCCCATCGGGCATTGCACTGTTATTGAGTGTGAAAACCATGTCTCGCACGGATGCCTGGGCGGTTGGTGTTTACATTAGCACAACTGGTGCTGAATTCACGCTGACCGAGGATTCCAGTCAGCTAACCGCTGAGTACTTCTCGCGTCGTGGGGAATAGACAAGCAACCAACCACTAAGATTGGACTAGGAAAGGATGGGATTTTTCGTGTTTTTTGGGCGAGACTCATCTTGCAAGAAGTTTCTTGTGTCGATGAGTCATGAAAATCTGGACTGCATGTTGTCATTCGGACAGGAGACTGTCAGCCTAGTATTCTGCTCGCTTGTCTCTTTCTCATCTTTACACAGTTATCGGGATGGTGTCCAGGGGTAGCCGTCTAAGTGGCGTGTGTAGGCCGTTATGGATTGAAACACTAAGTTAAAGCGATAATAGACTTGGCAGTCAGCAGGGGCTAAATAACGCGATGTGCAAGTTTTTTTATTGAGCGTACATTTGACAAGTTTTTGATAAAATTTGCACTGTCAAAGGTCCTTTTGAGCGTGATTTTAAAAAAAACTTGCATCTCGTACTAGTTCAGTTAAGGAGAGTTTCTACATGTTACGAGCACTATTTCGACGAAGAGTTCCTGGCGTTGCAGTGATATTGCTATTCCTGCTCGCTCCATTCGAGGGGATGGTCTCTCAGGTCCAGGCAAAGGACCGCGCCAATTCCTCTGCCCCCGTCAGCGTCTTCGCTACTGGTCTCAACAGCCCTCGTGGTCTCAGCTTTGGACCCGATGGCAGCTTATATGTATCTGAAGCTGGCTTAGGAGGAAAGCAGTCAACGGTAGGGCAATGCACCCAGGTCAAAGCTCCTGTCGGACCCTACACCAATGGCCCGACTGCCCGCATCTCCAAAATTAGCCCGGCAGGAGTACGCACCACTGTTCTCGATGGTCTGCCCTCCGCACAGACAAATCCAGTTGGTGGATATACCACGGTAGGAGTGGCACAGACAGCCTTCATTGGTCACTCCCTCTACGCACTGCTTTCCAGTGGAGGATGTTCACACGGCAATACAAAAATACCAAGTGCTCTCATTAAGGTAGACAGCCATGAACATACCTGGAAGATAACCACTGACCTCAGCCGCTATATCAAGACACATCCTATCAAGTATCGTGATCCCGACGATTATGAACCCGATGGCGACTATTACAGTATGGTCACCCTCAATGGTTCGCTCTACCTCACGCAGGCCAATGGTCAGGAGATAGACCGTATCACGCCGAATGGTCAGATCACCCGCGTTGCTGATCTCTCAACCCTGTTCACGCCACCGGACAACTGGCAGGGACCAACTGGAATCACTGCTCACAATGGAAATCTCTACTTTGGTGTACTTGGCACCTTCCCAGCCCGTCCAGGAACTCAAAACCTCTATGAACTCACTCCGAATGGCTTTCTCAGAGTGGTCGCATCGGGGCTAACAACTGTGTTGGGTATCGCATTTGACAAACACGGTCATCTCTTTGCCCTGGAAAATTTCACCGTCCCTGGCTACCCTGGCCCTAAAGCTGTCGGGACGGGCAAAGTCGTATGCATCGGGAAAAACGGCACCATCAATACGGTTGCCTCTGGTCTCACCTTCCCAACGGGCATGACCTTTGGACCTGATGGAGGCTTATACGTCTCGAATCTTGGGTATGGAGTTCCTACACCAGGTGCTGGACAAATACTCCGTGTAGATACGAGTACAGCTACCTGTTAATACATTCTCATGAAGAGCTTGGTTTCATGAGTTGGTACATGCTAGTCATGAAATCAAGTTTAATACCTCTACAAAGCAATGAAACCGCCCTAGGAGCGGTTTCATTGCTTTGTATTTATAGGGTGCGTGTTCCCGTTCCACGCCCTTGTCCAATCTGCTCTCCTCGGAAGTTTTATTTTTCCTCCTTCTCTTCGTCCTTGTTTCCAAAAAGAACATCCAATTTATCCATCGCCTCCTTTTGCATAGATGGCAATACATGGGAATAAGTATCCATTGTCATGCTGATTTGACTATGCTCTAGAAGCTCCTGCACTACCTTAGCAGGTACTCCTATAGTTAGTAAGAACGTTGCTACGCCGTGCCTAAGATCATGAAACCGTATATGGAGGGAGAACTAGGATACGTGCAAAAATAGCTCATAGCGGTGTAAAACCGCTTCTCATGCCAATTCAGATACTTTCACAATGGGGGAAAAAAGGATGCAGAGAAGTGCATAAATGGAGGGTACAACTCTTTTTGCGACCTCTTTTCATGTATTTTTAAGGCGAACTTTAGAACAAAAGTGCTCTATGATAGATTTTTGCACGTATCCTGATGCTGTTGGCGAACCCCAAAGAGCAGGGCGGCTAGACAGAGACTGCTATCATAAGGACAAACAACGAAGAGAAACTTAGTATGACGAGGTGAAAGTATATGTCCTTAAAACCAGAACCGATAGGCTCCGTCCCCGAGGAAACGGCTCGGATTGCTCATGCCGCCTTTCCGAAAGGCAATAGATACATGCTTCTCAGAGATGAACTGGGCACACTCTATCAGGATGAGTTGTTTGCTGATCTCTTCCCGGCTTGTGGTCAACCCGCTTTGGCTCCATGGCGACTGGCACTGGTGACGCTCATGCAGTTTTTAGAAGGGTTATCAGACCGTCAAGCCGCTGAGGCCGTGCGCAGTCGTCTGGATTGGAAGTATTTGTTGGGGCTTGAGGTAACAGATGCTGGCTTTCACTACTCGGTGCTCTCTGAATTTCGGAGTCGTTTGTTGGCCGGGAAAGCGGAGGATCGTCTTCTGGAGACGCTGCTCGCGGACTTCAAAGCTCGTGGTTGGCTCAAAGAGCGTCAATGCCAACGAACAGACTCGACCCATATCTTGGCCGCAGTTCGCAGTCTCAATCGTCTCGAACTAGTGGGGCGTACTCTGCAACATGCTCTTAACCTACTTGCAGAGGTGGCTCCTGACTGGTTGCTGAGCCAGATCAGCCCGGAGTGGTTCGAGCGCTACAGCCGCCCTGTGGACGAATATCGACTTCCCAAAGAGAAGGCAGAGCGGCAGGTTTTGGCGGAGCAGATTGGCAAGGATGGACAACATCTCCTTGTAAGCATCGCGCAGTCGGAGATGACGACCGTACTGGAGAAGGCTCCCGCCATCCTGACGCTGCGCCAGGTCTGGGAACAACAATACGATTTGCAGGCTTGCTCAATCCAATGGAGTCCCACGGAGAGGCTGCCTCCTTCAGCAGAACGCATCGCCTCTCCTCATGATATCGAAGCTCGCTACAGTACAAAGCGTAGCGTGACCTGGGTTGGATACAAAGTCCACCTAACCGAAACCTGTGACGAGGTGTCGCCTCATCTGATTACCCATGTCGAAACGACCGCGGCGACCGAGGGAGACAGTAGTGCCCTTCCTCGTATCCATGAGGCTCTCGCAAGGCGAGGAGTGCTCCCAGGGGAGCATATCGTTGATACTACCTATGGGTCTGCTGATTTGCGGCACGCCTCTCAAGCCGAATATGGGGTGACATTGCTCTGCCCAGTGCATCCTGACATGAGTTGGCAATCCCAGGAGAACGGAGCCGTTCAGTCAAGCGATTTCCAGATCGATTGGAATATCCAAACCGTCACCTGTCCACAGGGAAAGGTCAGTCGCAATTGGAATGCAGAGCGTGGGCCGCGCAACAAGCCCACCATTCAAGTTCGATTCCACAAAGCAGACTGCCTTGCTTGTCCTGCCCGTACTCAGTGTACACACAGTACTACTGCCCCACGCGAACTCACGCTTCATCCACGTGAGGCGCACTTAGCTCTTGCCGCCGCCCGGCAAGAGCAACAACTGCCGGAATTCAAAGAGCGCTATGACAAACGTGCAGGAGTAGAAGGCACGATTTCTCAAACGGTGTGTGCTCTGGACATGCGCCGTTCTCGCTACATCGGCTTGGCCAAAACGCACTTGCAGCATGTCCTCACTGCTGCAGCGATCAATCTGATACGCGTTGCTGCCTGGCTGGAAGATATCCCCTTCGCCAAAACGAGGCGCTCACCCTTTGCAGCTCTGCGTGTAGCGTAGGTACCGCGTTCAAAAGGGTGAGGAGGGAGCTATTCGCCAACAGCATCTATCCTGATCCTACCTCTATCATAAAGGGCTACTAGGGCTACGGGCTACTAGAGCTAGACGTTTTGCCGCAATTATGCTATATTCAAAGCGTTAGTTTTATGAGAAGAAACGCTGGCCTGACGGCGGATCGAAACCAGACGAGGAGGTCATGATGAGGGTCGTTTTCGTACATGGAGCATGCGTCAAAGACGGATCTTGGTGGTGGCACCGAACCGCTGAGCTACTGGCAGAGCGGGGCGTCGCCAGCGAGGCGCCAGCCCTCCCGAGCTGCGGTGAGATGGGTGAGTCGGTCGGCGCAGGAGGACCTGGGCTGACCGACGATGTCGCCGCCGTCCGGCAGGTCTTGACCGCGAGCGATGAGCCGACCGTCGTGATTGCACATAGCTACGGCGGGATCGTCACCGCCGAGGCTGCGGCGGGCGTCGGCTCCGTGCGCCATCTGTTGCTCGTGTCCAGCTATCTGCCCGAGGTCGGGCAGAGCCTGTCCTCGTTCGGCGGTGAGGCACCCGCCCCGTTTCTCGACATCGATCCTGCGGGCGGGACGTTCACCGTCCGACCGGAAGCCTTGGCCGAGACGTTCCTGCAGGACTGCGATCAGGAGATCCAGCGAGCGGCCATGGACAAGACGGCTCGGCAGAGCTTGGCGGTCCTCGCGCAGCCGGTGCAGTCAGCGGCTTGGAAGCACATCGCTTCGACGTATCTCGTATGCGCCAAAGACCAGGGGACCCCCGCCGATCGGCAACGCGAGTTCGCTCGTCGGGCGGGCAGCGTCGTAGAACTTGATGCCGGTCACCACCCGTTCCTCTCTCAGCCCACTGCCGTACGCGACCTGGTCTTCGGGCTGTGACGTCGACCACCGATGTGCATGCGGACACCGCCTACAACAGTCAAGACGTCGAGGCCCTGATTCCGCAACTGCATAGCCCTTCTAAATAGTTACGAGTTTTATGGTCCTACCTCTTTAAGAGGGGAGTGAGGCTCAATATCGAGAGAGCGTGTGCGCTAGATAATTTTTGACGGTACAAATGGTCAACACCGTCAAAAGCAAAGAGTCCCATATGAAAGTTTTGAGCGACGGAAAAACCGAGAAGAAAGATGAGATATCAGATTTTTACAAGTTGTGAGCATTCTATAGGCCCTTGAGTAATCCGGTCCGTTCATACTCAAGGGCCTTATTCTCCCTTTCCTTGCATTCTTGAAGCACATTTTAGAACAAAAGTACGCTGTGATAGATTTTTGCACGTATCCTGGTCCTCCCTCTGCTAGCTCATAGCGGGAGGTGATACGGGTCACAATCCGTCCATTTGCATTGCAAACAATGATCACCAAGCCAGCTGATCTTCACCCGAATAAGTGGAGGCCCCAAAGAGGGGATTTAACACATCAATTGTTCGTACTGGAAAGGACTCACATAGTGTAACGTCGAATGTCTCCGGCCCCGGTTATAGAAACATTCGATATAATCAAAAGTGGTACTT
>JAABUQ010009847.1_pt1 | contig 12757 bp, 12 predicted proteins | sample 5560001 | NCBI WGS metagenome assembly JAABUQ01 (sample SAMN10711888, study PRJNA513371) | rock metagenome | isolation source: Antarctica rocks | place: Antarctica: Victoria Land, Finger Mt nord | collected 2015-12-18 | reverse complement strand
CCACTGCTTGCCGAGCCGACGAGCGACTAAGGCAGTGGTCCCGCTGCCTAAGAAGGGGTCGAGGACGATCCCGCCCAAGGGACACCCAGCTGTGATTGGCGTCTCAACGAGTTCCTCTGGATACGCGGCAAAATGATTTGCCGCAAGCGGTCGGGTATTTATTGAGAATATGGACCGTTTATTGCGCAGACCTTGTTGATAGACTGCTGGCTCGAACTGCTGCTCGAAGTAGTAGTGGCGTGATATGGTAAAAAAGAACAGGTACTCGAAGTCCACAGTGAACCGGTCGGTAACGCTCTCCGGTAGAGCGTTTGGCTTTTTCCAGATCAGCACGTTGCGGAGTATCCAGCCACGCTGGACCATCGCGATAGAGAAGCGGAACGGGATGAGGTAGAGGGACTTCTTCGGAATATCGGTACGCGGCGGCTTAGGAAAGGTGTAATTGAACCGACGCGCCTTCGCCTGGAAAGGAGAGGGATGACCGCCACTGCTACCACTGTAGCTGTCGCCCATATTCACCCAAAGCGTACCGTCGCCTCGCAGCACTCGCTTTACCTCGTCGAACACGTCACAGAGTTTTGTGATGTACTCGGTATAGGTTGGCTCCAGACCTAACTGTCCGGCAACGCCATAATCCCGCAGCGAAAAATAGGGCGGGGACGTGCAGCACATATTGATAGATTCGCTTTGCAGAGACTGAAGCACTGTGAGTGCATCGCCGCAGATAACCGTGTTTGTAGGTATCATGCTCCCTCCTCCAGCCGTTTTCGCGCCACACGGTACCACGTCTCATCCACCTCTATCCCAATATAGTTCCGCTTGAGGTTCTGTGCCGCGACGCACATTGAGCCTGATCCGGCGAACATGTCTAAAATCGTTTCGCCCTCATTCGTAGACTTGCCAATAAGGTACTTAAGTAGGCTGACCGGCTTCTCGGTCGGATGTTTCATGCGACTAGAGTAGACCTTGTTGAAATTCAGCACGTTGCCGTCGCGCTTGCCCAGCAGATGTCGTCGGCCTTTATGAGCGTATAAAACCATTTCATGTTGGTAGCCATAATTGCCTTTGAGGTCACCGCGGGTTCGATTGTTTTTCGCCCATACCAGCACGTTCTTGAGGTTAAAATACTTCTTCACTACTTCCGCCATCGGCTCATACACGTGCCAGTCGGTAAAGATATAGACATGGCTATCGAGCTTCAGCTTCTGTACTGCAATCGCCAGTGCATTGTCGAGCAGACTATATGCTTCTGGCCCATCGTTCGCGATAGTAGTCTTTGGCATGCTACGAGACAGGCTTTTATAATTCATCCCATACGGCGGGTCGGTAATGATGCAGTCCACCGAGTCATCGGGTAAAGTGGGAAGCACCTCGAGGCAATCCGCTAAGAATAAAAACGAGGCACTTCGAGCAAAGCCAGGATTACAGACGCATCCCTGCATGTGGGCGAATCTCCTTACCGTGCTTTGGGCATAGCTCTAGCGTTTTGTTCTAGCAAGCTTGATTGTGTCAAAGGCTTATCAGGGGTAAGAACACAGAGTATGATGGGTAAAGGCAGACGATTCCACTATATGCAGTGATTACAGCACGTTTGCTTCGTTCCTCGTAGTTCCTGGATGAATTGTGGAAAAGATTTTTATACGTTACACTGACGGCTCGTTATTCCTTTCGAGTGCTACTGCCTTTGCATCACATCCCATTTCGCGCAGAAGTTTCGCATACTTTCTTATGGTTTCTTTAGTATATTGGTGCGTTGCCCCTAATTGCCTTTTCTGGATAGCAAGTGCTTGCAGGTAGAATGTTTCTGCCTGCTTGTGTTTCCTTTGATTATCGTAGAGTACTGCTAAGTTGTAGAGGTCATCAGCCACGTATGGGTGTTCAGGCCCGCATGTTTTGGTGTCGATAGCCAATGTACGTTGGAATAGCTGCTCCGCTTCGTCGTATCTCTTCAGCTTGTCGCAAAGCCATGCTAGGTTGGTCAGGCTTTGTGCAACATTCGGGTGATCCGGCCCCAAGTGCTTTTCTCTGATGGCAAGTGCTCGTCGGTGCATCGGCTCAGATGCTGCATACTTTTCCTGGAAGTCGTAGAGAAATGCCAAATTATTCAGGCTTTCTGCAACATCAGGATGCTCCTTTCCTAGCAACTTCTCTCGGACTGCCAATCCTCGCTGTAACATCGGCTCTGCGTCCTCGTACTTTTTCATGTCAGAGTAGAGCAACCCTAGATTATTCAGGCTCTCGGCGGTATCGACATGTTTCGCCCCCAACTGTTTCTCCCGGATTGTCAGGGCGCGACGATGCAATGGCTCAGCGTCTTCGTACTTTAATTGATGACGGTAGAGCACTCCTAAGTTGTTGAGGCTTTGTGCCGTGGCAGGGTGTTCATGCCCCAACTGCTTTTCCCTCATCTTCAACGCCCGCTGATGCACTGATTCCGCCTGTGCATACTTGCCTAGGTGATCGTAAAGCCATCCCAAGTTGTTGAGGCTTTGCGCTGTATCAGGATGGTCTGGTCCCAAATAGCGCTCGCGGATTGAGATCGCCCGCGTCAGCACCTGTTCCGCTTCTGTGTATTGTGCCCGCTCGTCTAAGTAGGTACCTGCCCTATGGAATAAATCTGAGACTTCTACTGTCGGTGTTAACTCTTCCTCAGTCCATGTTGCACACACTAACGTGTGCGGCAATAAACGCCCGCATTGTTTCCAATCTTTAAAGTCTACGTCTGGAAAGGCTGCATGTACGGTTCGCATGACCCGCTCCCGCCATAGTTTTCTGTCTTCAATAGACATGCCGTCACCCAGAATGGCCTGCACCAGACGATGCATAGAGAGTATCTTTTCTTGAGCATTGCGCTTGATGAGAGAATACCGTCGCAGGGCAGCCACAACCGCATTGAATGACTTGGCATCGAGCTTCAGGCTATCAGCTTGGTAAAACACTTCCTCTGGCATGGCATCAGGCTGGAGGAACGAACAGAAGTACAGCACATCCTCGACCGCAGGATACAGCATGCACGTCTTTCTAAAACTTAATCGAACGGTTGCTACGACTGTTTCTGGATGATAACTATTGCCAGGTGGACCACCCTTATCTAGCAGGAAACTGTTTTCTTCTTGATAGAGCTGTATATAATCCGCAACTGACACGCCCGTCTCTTCGATATATGCCCCGGCTTGATCCAGCGCCAGGGGATGCCTTCCGAGCAGCTCAACAAGCTGTTGGGCTGCCTCTCGGACTTTAGAGCCTACGGCATCGAGGGTCGTCTCATCCTGTATCATGCCTGACCGTCGTAAGAGGAAGAAAAGCCCTTCCTCTGATGTCATCTCCTCAACCTTGATTTGTATCGCAATATTGCTATCCCGAACAATCTGTGAACGTGTAGTGAACACTACATTCCCAAGAGGCTTTACCGGTAGGAAGGAACGGGCAAGTTGCAGGTCGTCGGCATTATCCATAATTAGCAGCCAGCTCGTATGCGTTTCTAGCCAACGTTTGACTGCCTGTACGCGCTTGTCCAACTCACGCTCGTCGCTCTCTTGCAACTCTAAAAGACTGGCTATGGAGTCGTAGCTCGCCTGGATCATCGCACCATCAGAGGCATTCACCCATAGCACGGTGAGATACACCTTCGGGTAGTGACTGTATGCATATTCAAGGGCAAGTTGCGTTTTTCCTATGCCACCTAATCCACTTATACTGACAGACTGCGTAATTTCAACAGTACCCGTTTCCTGGAGGTGTTTGCCTAATTGCTCAAGGTGCATTTCGCGACCAGTGAAGAATGGGTTCTGCGAGAATGGTAAGTTGTGTATTCTCGGAGGCGCTTGTGCCGCCGCTCGGTAAAGCTCCTCTTCATCCTCTTTATCCAGCTTAAAGTAGTCTGCTATTCTCCTCAATTTCTTAACAGATGGAACACTCTCGCCATTCTCCCATGCCACATAAAGACGATGGGAAAAACCTAATGCGTCGGCCATTACTGGCTGTTTCCAAGTTGGCCCCTTTCTTATTCGTAACGCTCTAAGCAGACTCCTGAATTCAATCTTTTCACTCTCCATTATGCCCTCCAAAAAATGCACAATTTATCGGCATTTCTGCACATCAGATATCTTATGCTTGGTCTAGAGAGTCGTCAGGTTATTGCCCACGACTTTCCTGAAAGAGAGAATGCGTACCGGCGCATATTCACTACCCTCCATTGTACCGCATTTTTTAGCCCTTGACTGATGATGTATAGCGAAGGTACTGTCAACTTCGCGGTAAGAGAAAGCGAGGCAAAATTCATGTCCAAAGCTAAAGCCTTCATATGGGCAGTTATCCTGACTAGCAGCGCAATCCTATTCCTGTTCTGGCACGTGTATACATGCACTTTCGTGCTCCTGCTCATCGCCTGCCCGTTTGCGGTTGTCGCCTACCGTAAACAACGCCGCGACCTAAGAATTGTCGAGGGGGCTACGCAAGCGCAGCTCGACCAGCCACAGACGCTAGTCATACCGATGATGACCAGCAAAAACACCCAAGGCCGTTTATTCGTTCCGCCACCGATAGATCGTCGTCCCTAGTCTCATAAAGGAGGCACTATATGCCATTTATGTCTGATAACTACTACCAGGCATTGAGTCCTGCCAAACAAGCTGAATTACTCAAAACACATCTGCTGCTCGGCTACCAGCCAGAGACGCATGACCATCTATGCGTACCTGATGTTGACCGTTACGCCGGTATGTACGTGAGCGGCGTTCAAGGGACAGGAAAATCAGCACTGCTGGAAAACATGATTGCCCACGACGTGCGAGTAGGCAACAGCGTCATCGTGCTAGACCCGCATGGCGATTTAATCACCCATTGCCTGGCACAGTTGCTGCCTGATCGGTTAGTTTCAACTTTCCTGCTAGACATGGAAGACGAAGCGCACCCCTTTAGTGTCAATGTTTTTGCTACCGGCAAGCTGGATACCGACTTGGCGCGTACCCAGGCAGTCGAGCGTATCATGCACATCTTTGAAGTGCTGTGGGACGACGTGTTGAAGCAACAGAACCTACCTCGCTATGTCCGAGCGGCCACAATCGCCTTGCTAGCGAACCCCGGCTCAACGCTGGTAGATATGTACGCTTTGCTGACAAGTGACGCGTATAGAGCGCGCTTGCTGGCTAACGTCACCGATGGGAGCGTTATACAGTTCTGGCAAACAAACTTTGAAAATTTATCATCCGCTGAGCAGTTGCGACGGGTGCAACCGCTCATCAACCGCTTAGAGACGCTGTTTATGGGCAGAAACTTAGTACGGAATATCGTCGGACAGCGCGTCACTACAATCAATTTTCGACAAGCTATCGAAAACCGGGAGATAATCTTTATCCGCTTGCCAGTGAAGACCGTCGCTCAGGATGCCCGACTGATCGGTACCATGCTCATGTCACAGATACACAGTGCGGTCTTTTCGTTCGCGAATGTGCCAGAAGCGAAACGGCCTGGTGTCAGTTTGTACGTTGATGAGGTGCAAAATTTCGCTACGCCCGACTTCGCTGAACTCTTTACAGAGGCACGCAAATATGGCATGAAATTAACTATCGCCCACCAGTATCGGGCACAGTTACCAAATTCTTACAAGATTCGACCATCACAGCAAGAACCAAAGTTTTTTTCCAATTGACGCCTGAAGACGGGCGCGAGATGGCACATGTTTTCCCAGCTCAAGAAGAAGCAGTCAAACCGGAGGACATAGAAGCCCATCCGGTCAACTACTTGCTGACTTATGGCTCCGACGATCCGCAGGTAAAAACGTTTATCGAGACATACCTGCGTCCCTTGCAATCACAGAAACGCGGCGGCAAGGTAGATATCCAGGGGAGTTCACATCTGACATACGACTTGTGGAACGGAATCAAGCAGAAAGACGATCTTTATGTGTCCGATCCCACCCCCTACTTGGACAACCTGCTGTATCAGACGATGCGACTTCAAAATACCAACCTAGACATACCGAAAGAAGTAGTGTGGGGATTTTCAAATTGCGGCCGAGGCTTTTTCAATACTCTCCGCCTTACGTTTGGACATGACCTGCTAAGTCCGACGGTACGTTTTCCACCTATATTAGTGGTACAAACGGCAGATGGAGATTTGCGATGGACCCGCAAGCCGGAAAGCGGTATGGAACAGCTCTACCATTTCCTATTCCACTTGCGGATGATCATGTTCGTATTAGCTGAAGAACCGATCGGCAAGAAGAGCAACCCGAGTCATGCGGCGGTCGGACAAATGCTCACGAACTTACCGCGCCGGGCAGCATTCGTAAGAAGTGCTGAAACAGTCGGCGTCATCTACACCGAGGACACGCCAAACCGCTTACAAGGAAGGGAACTCGTCAAGCGTATCCAAGCCATTTTGACACAGACGAGGAAGAAATACGGCCATCCGAAGGCTGAAATCGAACGGATGTTTACGCACCCGGACGATGATACGCCGCCACTGCCCTCACGTTGGGAGAACTTATAATGACTGCACCATTTCGTGTAACCCCTATCTATGATGTACTTTTGCGGGGTAATACCGACATCGGCGTCGGTTTATATCAACTGCATCTCGCTACCGCCGAACAGCTGACCCGACTGCACTACAGCCCAGGCACGCTCAAAACTGTCAAGCAGCGATTGAAGACGCTCACCGATAACGGGTATGTCCAAGCCGATAGCGTCCCGACCAGGCAGTACAAAAGCCCGTACTTCTATAGCTTAGGTGCTAAGGGGATTCAGTACTTAGAAAGTATTGGCATAGATGTACCGCAAAGCTTCCGAGAGAGCAAAGAGGTCGGTCAGCATTACTTGTTCATTCAACACGCGCTTGAGCTGAATGACGTTCTGGTGGCCGCTAGTCTGCTGCATACTGTAGCACCGTCTTGCACCTTGGCGGCGTTCGTCCACGAGCGGACACTTAAACGCCGTCCGTATGTGGCAATGTGGCAGGAGAACGGCAAGACGCAGACCCAACGCTTAACGCCTGACGCATTTTTGGACTTCCGGGTGACAACTGATAATGGACAAAGGCGTATCCCTGTCCTATTGGAACAAGATAGAGGCACCGAGGGACAAGAGCATTTCAGGCGGCGCTTACGGGCTTATCTCGTCATGCTAAAGAAAGGCGACTACCAGCACTACTTAGGCGTCAAGGCAGTCACCATCGCCTTTAGCACGTTTGCCGGTGAACTACGCCTGAAACAAATGCGTGATTGGACGCAGTCGGAACTGACGGCTATCGGCGCACCATCGTCTATTGGCAGCTTATTCTTGTTTGCCACGCTTGAGAGACCGCTCGAACCGCGCCGTGTCTGGGTCGAGCCGCATTGGTACAGCTCGCATCCGAATCAACCGCCGTTTGCACTCTTGTCCGAAGCCTAGACAGGCAGTAGTCCCTAAACCACTGCTTGGCGTAGGGACTACTATCCGCCCAAGCCCCCAACTCGCGATGACAAAACAAGTGTTTACGATAAAGCCGACCATTGTTTGGAAGGTAGATATGTAATGGAAAACCACCAGAACGAACGTATGAATACCAATACGACTAGACAGGAGCATATCAGCACTAACGATCTGCTGTTGAGTACCCGTGCTTATAACCGTAAAGAAATTTCCTTTGACGAATGGTTGAAACGTTCAAAGAAGTGGGCGGAACATATACTTAGGCAATATGGACAAGCAGGATCATCATTAGAAGATTGACATGAGCAGGGACGGGTTAATGAAGATGCCGCTTTCTGAGATACCGATGAGGTAATGTGTTATGTGTCTGCTATCTTTGGGTGATGGCGTAGGATCACCACTTGGATGGTTATGTGCTACGATAACGCTGGGACAATTACGAATGACTGCGGCACGAAATACTTCAGCAGCACGCAGTACAGAACTGTTCACAGTTCCTTTATAGCGCGTAATATTCTCTACAACGTTATTCTTTGTATCGAGAATCAAGATACGCATCTCTTCATGTGGCAAATACATCATATCCATACGCACTAGATTCGCCGCATCATCCGCCGACTTAATCTGATACTTCTCTTCGGATGAAACTCGCCCTAGTCGCTTGCCAATCTCTAATGCCGCAAGCAGTTGTGCTATTTTTGCTTCGCCCAATCCATGCTCATTGGTGAGTTCTCCAAAGCTTATACGTGCCAGTCCCTTGAGTCCACCATACTTCAAGAGCAGCTTTTGTGCTAGTTCAAGCACATTATCGCGCTGAGTGCCTGTGCGTAATATAATCGCCAGCAGCTCAGTTTGAGAAAGACTTTCGGCACCTTCAGTACGCAAACGTTCGCGTGGTCGTTCATCAGGTGGCAAATCATGCACAGTCGCATGATATTCTATACGTCGTGGAGGATTCTTCTCAATTGTTTTTTCTAATGTAGAGGGGACGATAGTGGTGAGCGCGGTAATTGTGGTAGACATACTAGAAGCCAATCTCCTTTTGTGCTGCTTTCACAGCTTAATGAAATTGACAATACACCAAATCAACTGAAAATGCAATAGATTGAACAAAGATATTGCAGAATATATCACTCTACCAACCAAAGTAGCTATAGATACGTCTACACTGACGTGTTTGAAGCATCACTGCATCTCTAACAAAAAAAGATAAGACAATGCACTTTACCGTTCATAATATAAAATTCGGCCACAGTTTGTACATGTTTGCAAGTCGGTACTGATACGCACATGCTGCAACTCGCTTGGCGTCAAGATCACTCGACACCACTGACAGGAACCTTGCTCCACTTTGGAAACAGCTCTTCCTTGCTTTGACCGCCGCATTCCATCATAGCGTTGCAGCAAATCAGCGGGAATCGTACCTGCCACCTGTGTACGTTTTGTCTGCGTCTCCTGCTGGCGCACCTCCAACTGCTCACGTCGCTCAAGAAGTACCGTGCTTTCCTTTTGCCACTCTTCCTCAGCTTTTTGTAGCTCACGCAGTTTTCGTTGCACTTCCTCCTGTAGTCCCTCCGTCGTATCCATCACCTCTAACACCACCTCTTCCTGACGGTGATGCTGCGCCCGCAACCTTTGGACCTCTTGCTGCAACGTGTTCAGGTCCTTTGAATTGACACTGGCACCACTATACAGCCGTTGTTCCTGCGTCACAAGACGACGCTGTATGTCCTCAAGAGACCACTCAGCCTCCTTTTGTGCCTGCTCACCTGCGTGTAACTGTTGTTGCGACACAGTATACGCTTTTTGCGCCTTGTGCAACATGACGTTGCCTTGTAGTGCTTGCATCACACTCTGCTTTTCCGCGTTCAATCGGTCTAGCTCAAGATCAACCTGCTGCAATTGAAAAAGTGTTGATGTCATCTGTACTGTACTCATACGTCGCAAAATCCTCCTTTTCGGGGCAGATGCATGTTTAGTTTTGGACTACTATTGTACTGCTTACATAACATAACCGCAAGTAGGGGCACCATTCATTGCGCCCTCGCCCCATTCGAGTATAATAAAGACAACATACAACGGAGGAACACAGTATGGCACAACAAGAACATATCCCTGAACAAACAGTCGATCCCGCTTTTCGCCCCATTACAAAAGTCGAACGACGCGGACTCTGGCTAAAAGAATATGGCGATCAGGATTTCGCCCTACAAACGTGGATACGCTTAGTAGAGCAACAACAGGTTGAGATAGAAGTCATGTTTCAAATGCATGGTTTACTTGTTTTCGGTATATTGATCAGCACAGCTACCTATGCACAATTCTATATTGATCTTCACGAATACACCTATCGACAGGAAGAGCCAGAAACCGCAGACTTCCTACGCGAATACTACACTGCACTTATTCCTCCACCCGATCAGCCGGAGATAGGGCCAGAGGGACTCCCCTTTGTCTTTCGCTACGCCCATTTGCGTGACACAACTATCCTGAGCGCGGGCCACAAAAGCAAAGTTCCTTACTGGCGCGGCAAATTAAGCGAGATAGACGCCTTTGTCATCGGTGCAAGTGCTGGAGAATAACGGTTCAAATACAAAAACACACATACCTACCGTGACAGATATGTATGTTTTTGTATTTGAACTGTTACTCAAATTTACGCGTTAATCTGTACCGTTGTTCCAATAGGTGCCCATTTATACAACCATGCTGCGGCACCAATAGGCATCGCGACACAGCCATGCGAGCCTTCTTGCCAACCATCAACAGGGTCATAATGCTCTTTGTTCGTACCAGGACCATACACAGAATGCCACCAGGAGTCGTGCAGGAAGTAGCCGCCAGCTTTCCATTCCAACGCATAATTGATATGTGTTGGTGGATACCAGTAAGGTGAGCCAGGAGGAAATGGAGAATAGAAGGTCGTGGGACTTAGCTTCGCGAATACATGATACGTTCCTGTTGGGGTTGCTAACGCAGGTCGCCCGCTCATAATCGCTGCGTTATACACCTCTTTTCCATTCTGGTAGGCATGTAACCATCCATGCGACAAGCTTACAACAATCACCTTGCCCTGTGCAGAAGACCTACTACTGTCACCATTATCAGAGGTAATGACAACCAGTCCTGCATAAACATAGAGAGGCGCACTACTGAGGCTTGACACGCGATACCAAGTTGCATTGTCGCTCCAAACGGCTTGACCAGAGACTGAGGCATAAATGGTAAGCTTTCTGTTCTGAGCATAAACAGTGACGAGTCTACTGCTCGCGTTCGGAGCAGAGCGCACACTAGCAGTACCCGTTGTATATCCCGATTGGATACTAGTAGCAGCTACAGCTCTCGCAGTAGAGGCATACGAGTTAGGACTCGTGTAAAGAATGGCGCATAGGGCTAGCAGCAGAGCAAGAGGTACACCATAAGAAACTTTTTTGATAGTGTTATACATAGACAAGTTTTCCCCTTTATTAAGAAGTAGAGTATAGTCCTCTCATTTGAGTATAACCAATATCATTCATAGAAACAAGTAAATATTTCACATTTTTCAGTGACTTTGCACACATACAAAAGAGGAAAGGACATGACAGGGGCAAGCCCTGTCACTACTATACACAAACTGGCGTGGTAATCCACGTAGTGGCGCATTCGTTGTATAGTAGTGACAGGGCTTGCCCCTGTCATGTTTTCTTGCTCTTTCTATATCAAAAACTGCTAAAACAGCGAAAGCTGCTCTGGTGGCTCCTCTTTTTTTGTCTTCTCTGCTACACTCGGTGCCTCGACCGCTACACGTTCGGCTTCTTCAATAATCCGGGGAATCTTTCTGAAGTCCTCACGAATAACATCTTTGAGACTGGCCTGGTGTAGCCCAGCCGCTGGATGATACATGGCGATGCATACGCGACCATCAACCTTACGAGCACGACCATGTACAGAACTGATCTTCTCGCTCCCGAAGAACTTTGTCATAGAGTAGCGACCAAGCGTGACAATCACCTGCGGTTGAATAGCTTCTATCTGCCGATCAAGATAGTTGTCGCACACTTTAATCTCTTCTGGCAAGGGATCACGATTGTTCGGTGGGCGACACTTTACGACGTTCGTAATAAATACATCAGCACGTCTCAATTGGATACTTCCAAGCAGCTCATCAAGAAACTGTCCGGCAGGACCGACAAATGGGCGTCCCTGCTTATCTTCGTGAAAGCCTGGACCTTCACCAATAAAGAGTATTTTGGCGTTGGGTATGCCCTCACCAGGTACTGCCTTGGTACGCCCTTTACAGAGATTACATTTGGAGCAGGTAGAGACCTCTACGGCAACCTCCCGTAGCGTCTCCTCTGACGACATAGCCATTGTTTCCTCTTCTAAAAATATTTAAGGATAGCTGTCTGGACGGAGAGTTTGTATCCTTAAAGGACACGAACTCTCCGTCCAGACAGCTATTTTCATCTTTACCAGCGACGCTCTGGTGGGCGTTGCCCGTAGCCACCACCCTCGCGGCGTGGGCCGCCAGAGTCTCGGTTATTTCCGCCAGGACCCATAGGCCGACGTTGCCCGAAACCACCACCACTCCCACCGCTATTGTTACGATCATTGTTATAACCACCACCACTGTTGCGATCATTGTTATAACCACCGCGATCACCATAACCACCACGATTGGGGGGACCGCTTTCACGATCACGATTGCCACCACGATCACCGTAGCCACCGCGATCACCATAACCACCACGATTGGGGGGACCGCCGCGATTCGGACCACCGCGACTTGGGCCACGCTCACTCTCTAGTTCTGCCTGTGAGGGCATCTCACCACTTAAAGCGGCACGACGTGAAAGGTTGACGCGTCCCTGACCATCGACCTCAATCACCATTACTGTGATTTCATCGCCGACAGAAACAACGTCCTCTGGTCGCATGACCTGATAGTCAGCGAGTTGTGAGGTACGCACCAGCCCCTCTTTACCAGGGAGGATTTCGACAAAGCAGCCAAAGTCCACCAGGCGACGCACCGTACCTGTATAAATACGACCAACCTCTACTTCTTCAGTAAGGCCGCGTACCGCGTCCATCGCGATCTGCATCGCCTCGCCGGACGTGGCGGAAATGTTGACCGACCCATCATCCTCAATGTCGATCTTCGCTCCGCTCTCCTCTTGGATTTTGCGAATCATCTTGCCGCCTGGTCCGATGACTGCGCCAATCTTATCGGGGTTAATCTTGATGGTCTGAATGCGTGGCGCATACCCTGACAACTCCTCACGGGGAGCATCAATTGCGTCCAGCATCTTCTCCATGATAAACATGCGGCCTTCGTGTGCCTGCTCAAGAGCCTGCGCCATAAT
>JAABUQ010009845.1_pt1 | contig 12759 bp, 11 predicted proteins | sample 5560001 | NCBI WGS metagenome assembly JAABUQ01 (sample SAMN10711888, study PRJNA513371) | rock metagenome | isolation source: Antarctica rocks | place: Antarctica: Victoria Land, Finger Mt nord | collected 2015-12-18 | reverse complement strand
TTCTTGGTATCATCGTTTCAAACACCGTCTCGCCGAAGTGATCGCGGACGTCCGAGGCGACCATCTCGCATAATTTATTGCGTCGGTCGAACATAGTAAGAACAATCCCGCTAAGAAGTAGTGCAGGATTCGCGGAAGCCCGCACGCGGTCGAGCGTTCTGACAAGCTGACTAAGCCCCTCCAGTGCGAAGAATTCGGCCTGTAACGGGACGAGTAGGCCATCCGCGGCGGCGAGTGCATTGACGGTGAGCAAACCGAGCGAGGGTGGACAATCGATTACGACGAAATCGACCGCCGGAGCCGCATCGAGCGCGGTACGAAGACGGAACGAGCGGTCTTCGAACCGGACCAGATCGATCTCCGCCCCCGAAAGGTCCACCGTAGCTGGGACAATCTCGACATTCCGCGCCGAGGTTGGCGAAGTGGCCGCTGCGATCGTCGCGTTGCCGAGTAGCACATCGTAAATCGACCGGGCGCGCGCCGCCCTTCGCACACCGAGCCCGGTCGACGCGTTGCCTTGCGGGTCGAGATCGATAACCAGTACGCGGCGGCCGAGATGCCCCAACGCGGCTGCGAGATTGACGGTGGTCGTCGTCTTCCCAACACCGCCTTTCTGGTTAGCAATCGCGAGTCGCATCGTCTCCCTTCCGCATTACCGAGTGTGCGATAACGATCCGTCCTTCGGGTAAGGTTCGGCTTGGAACCAGCCTGTAATTGAACGCGAACTTTTGGCCCGCCTCGACGAGTTCGTTTTCCACGCGGGCACCTTTGGGCAAAACCCAACGCGTATTCACTGCCGCGAACTTTAGGGCATAGTCAAATAACTGGTGCAACGGTGCGAGCGCACGCGCGACGATCGTTGGCGCTGGCCATGGAGATAGCGATTCGATGCGGCCATGGAAGACGCGCGCGCGTTGCGCGAGGCCCAACTCATATATGACTTCACGTAAGAAGGCCGCTTTTTTGCCGATCGATTCGATCATGTCAACTTCGGCCCCTAAAATCGCGAGGACAATTCCCGGAAAGCCCGCGCCGGCACCCAGGTCGAGCCAACGCGAACCAGCATGGCCGTGATCCAACAATTGAGCACTGTCGCAAATGTGACGCGTCCAAATGTCGGGCAAAGTCGATCGCGCAACCAGGTTCATACGCGCTTGCGCCTCGATGACGCAATCGATGTAGCGGTCGAATTGCGCTAACTTCTGTCTCGAAACGTTGTAATCGGTTGCGAATTGCGCCCGTGCGTCAACCGGCATGGCGAACGTAGGCGAGCAACGCCGACAGGCTGCCGGGCGTCAAACCTGAAAGGCGGTTGGCTGCACCGAGCGTAGCTGGCCGAGCCGCAGTCAAGGCCTGTTTGGCTTCGGTAGACAGACCGGCAATGCTGCCGAAATCGAGGTTGTCGGGAAGTCGTAAATCTTGGTTTCGGCGAAATGCGGCGACTTCGCCGCTTTGCCTGGCGATATACGGAGCGTACCGAGCCTCCGACATCAGCCCGTAAACCAGATCGGCGCGAATCGATGTCAGTTCCGGCCATAATTTTAATGCACATGGCCAATCCACGCCGGGAAAGCGCAACCACTCGAGCGCGGTACGGCAGGCACCGTCGGCGGGTGCGGAAGCGCCAGTAAGTACTATTTGATTTGGGGTCGCGCGTAGTCGGCCGAGAAGTCCTCGCGCGACTTCCCGTTCGCTCGATAGCTCGGCTGTGGCCTTGGCCCGAGCTGGCCCTATGCATCCGGCCGCTAAACCGCGAGGTGTCAGCCGTTCGCTCGCATTATCCAGGCGGAGCGCCAAGCGGAACTCCGCGCGGGACGTGAACATACGATAGGGCTCGGTAACGCCGTGCGTCGTAAGATCGTCTATCATCACGCCAATGTACGACTCGGTACGATCCAATGTCATGCCAGGCAGACCCAGTGCCGCATGAGCGGCATTCACGCCGGCGATCACTCCTTGCGCGGCCGCCTCCTCGTAGCCCGTGGTTCCGTTAATCTGGCCGGCAAGGAATAAACCGTGGACCGATTTCACCGCCAGCGTGGCGTCGAGCTGTCTTGGGTCGCAGTAAATATATTCGACGGCATAGCCGGGCTTGGTGATCTGTGCGGATTCGAGACCAGGGATCGATTGAACCAGCTTGGATTGCATGGCCGGAGGCAATGCGGTCGACAGTCCATTGGGGTAAATCTCCGACGAATCGAGGCCTTCGGGTTCCAGGAATATCTGGTGTCCCGCGCGGTCGCCAAATCTCAAAATCTTATCTTCGATAGATGGGCAATATCGTGGTCCAGGGCTCGAGATCGAGCCATTGTAAACCGGCGAGTTCTGAGAATATTGCCTGATCAGCTCATGGGTTTTGGAGCTGGTTCGAGTTGTCGCGCAAGCAATCTGGGGAGCCAAGCTGTTGCATGTCGCGTCTGACAAAAATTGTGGGGTATCGTCTCCGAGTTGTAAGTCCAAGATGGACCAATCGATGGTTCGGCCATCGAGACGCGGCGGGGTTCCCGTTTTTAATCGACCGGTGTCGATCTGCAAAGCCTCGAGCGAGCCAATAAGGCCGTCGCTGGCGTATCCGCCAGCCCGTCCGCCGCGCGTTTGAACATTTCCCGTGTGCAACATTCCGCCAAGGAAGGTACCGCTCGTGAGGACGACCGCCAATGCGCGGATCTCCTCCGCTTGTACCGTCCTGATTCCGACGACCCTACGACCGTCTGACAGCAGTTGCTGAACGTCAGCTTCGATCACCGATAGGCCAGCGTGGAAAATCATGTCGCGCATGGCCAACGCATAGATCGAACGATCTGCCTGGACTCGCGGACCCTGAACTGCGGTACCCTTGCTCCGGTTCAACAAGCGGAAATGGATCGCGGCACGATCCGCCGCGCGAGCCATAAGCCCATCCAGCACATCGATCTCTCGAACGAGGTGACTTTTGCCGAGACCGCCTATAGCGGGGTTGCAGGACATCTGACCGAAATCGGTCGATAGTCGAGTGACAATCGCGACTTTTGCTCCGACCCGCGCAGCGGCCGTTGCAGCCTCGCACCCGGCATGACCGCCGCCAATCACTAAAACGTCGAAAGACACCGCCTAGTGTAAAATCTTGCGGCAATCGTGACAAGCGCAACCACGTTCCACGTGGAACATGGCCGGCCACCTATTTCCCTATGCAGAACTTCGCGAAGATTCGGTCGAGTACATCATCGGTAACTCGGCCACCGTGCAGTTGCGTGAGTTCGCCAATCGCCGACCGTAATGCCTCCGCTCGCAATACCCCATCGAACTCCTTCACTGCCGTATCAACCTCCGCAGCAGCCTTCTCGATCGCTTGCCGCTGGCGCATATTCACGATCAATCCTGGTTCACCGCGACTAACGCTGGTATGCGCCCATTCAACGAGCCAATTTTCCATATCGGCCAGCCCCGCCCCGGTGACCGACGACACAAAAATGGAGCCGTCGTATATCCCTGGCGCATGACCGGTTAGGTCTATCTTCGTCCGGACATGCTGGCCAATGGTGTCGTGTGTAGCCGCGTCGTTCAGATGCAGGATCAGGTCCGCCGTGTCCGCCCTGGCTCGCGCGCGCCTTATGCCCTCCAACTCGATCGGGTCTAGACTCTCGCGAAGTCCAGCTGTGTCGACGAGCGTAACTGCGACGCCGGCCAAGTTGAGCGCGACTTCTACCAGATCGCGCGTGGTGCCCGGGGTGGGTGCTACGATCGAGACCTGACGGCGTGCGAGCGCGTTTAGTAAGCTCGACTTGCCTACATTCGGCGGTCCAACAAGCACAATGGTGAGTCCATCACGTATGCGCTCGCTAAAGCTGGCACGGGCCAGTTCACTCGTCATCTCCGCGTATATTTCATCCAGCATAGGTGTTTGCGACAAGGCTACATTTGCAGTTTCGTCCTGGTCGGAGAAATCGAGATCGGCTTCCATCGCCGCGAGTATGTCGATCAGTCGCCTTCCCCAATCCGACGCCAATCGACTTAGGGCGCCCTCGGCTCCAAGCATTGCTTGCGCCCGTTGTGCTTCGGTCGAAGCATCGATCAAATCGGCCAGAGCCTCGGCTTGAGTCAGATCGAGCTTGCCATTGTCGAACGCACGACGGGTGAACTCGCCCGGCTGAGCCAGCCGGACACCGGGCTGAAGGAGAAGGCAGGAGAGAACCGCTTCGACGACCGCGGTTCCGCCGTGGAGATTTAGCTCGACAACGTCCTCTCCGGTGGCGCTCGCCGGGGCCGGGTAAATCGCCGTCAAACATCGATCGAGCAGCGCGCCATTCGCTGGATGTATGAGCGCGCGCAACCTAAGAAATCGTGGTGGGGGCAAAACCCCGGACAGATTACGTACAGCCTGGAATGCTGCCGGGCCCGAAATGCGGAGTAGGGCGATCGCGGCCGGCGGACGCCCCGACGCCAACGCTACGATCGTCGTACATTCGGACGCAACTACCGGGTCGATAGCGGACCCTCGCTCGTTGCACGCCAAAAAAGGCGCTGCCATTGTTCCAGCCCCTCGCTCAACCCGGTTCCCCATGCGCGGTAGAGTCTTTCGACATCTTCGGACTTCACGCCTTCACCCGCGAAGCTTTTCATTTTTTCGAGATATACATCGTGTAGCGGCGTCAGGTCAGGTAGGCCTAAAAACCCACGCGCCTCTTGAGGAGTGCAATCTGTCGTAACGTTACCTGCACCGGTAACTCCCTCCAAGCGCGCGGAGACTAATGTATAATTAATAGTGAAGGGTAGGGCCACTACGCAACTTGTCCGGCCCATACAGGATGCAGATTCGCGTCCGAGCTATGCATCCAACTCGATATCCCAGTATAAGTAATCACGCCAAGTCTCGTGCAAGTAGTGTGGCGGGAAAGCGCGCCCATTTTCCTGCATATGGTGCGTCGTGGGCTGAAATGGTCGTTGCCTGGGCAACATATGCGCCTCCGCAGGCGTTCGCCCACCTTTGCGCAGATTGCAAGGCGCGCACGCTGTCGTGACATTCTCCCAAGTCGTGCGCCCACCATAAGCGCGCGGGACTACGTGATCAAACGTCAGATCATCCTTGATGCCGCAATATTGGCAAGAGAATTTGTCACGCAGGAATAGATTGAACCGCGTGAACGCCGGGTGCGTCGCGGGCTTCACGTACGAGCGTAGCGCAATCACGCTTGGCAGCCTCATCACGAACGATGGCGACCGGATCTCACGCGCGTATTCCGCCACCGTATCCACACGTTCCAAAAAGACCGCCTTCACCGCCGTCTGCCAACCCCACAGCGATAACGGATAGTAGGACAGTGGCGTGTAGTCGGCGTTCAGCACCAACGCCGGACAGGATTCGGGCGGAACAAGGGCGGCTGATGGCAGCATCGGCACTCCGGCGTTGGCGGGAGCCCGGGAACAAGAACGCCCTGTCGCACTCAAGGCGGCTCGCTCCCAAGCGGCCCGTCTAAAGATCAGGTGATGCCCCTTACACCGCAATATGTTGCGTTGTCATGACCAAAGCGCTTGGCATCCCACCGCTTGGCCACGCGCGTGCATAAAGCTGTGGATGGAACGACCGAATGTCGCTTGTCCGGGCACCGACCGTGCGCGACACGCAGGCGAGATGGCCACGCTTTCCACCGCCCAACGCCTGCGCTCGATCGCATCGGGTTCGGTCGGCAACCTCGTCGAGTGGTACGACTGGTACGCTTATACCTTCCTGTCGCTTTACTTCGCGCCGGTCTTCTTCCCCAAAGGCGATCCGATCGCGCAGCAGCTCGATACCGCCGCGATTTTCGCGGTCGGCTTCCTGGCGAGGCCGCTCGGTGGTTGGTGGCTCGGGCGGCTGTCGGACCGACGTGGGCGAAAGGCCGGGCTGGTTGCCTCGATCCTGCTAATGGGCGCGGGTTCGCTGATGATCGCGCTGACGCCGGGCGCAGCGCGTATCGGACTGGGCGCACCCATCCTGCTGGTGTTCGCTCGGCTGTTGCAAGGCCTGTCAGTCGGCGGCGAGTTTGGCGCATCGGCCGCCTACCTTTCCGAGATCGCCAGCGACCGCCACCGTGGTTTCTGGGCGAGCTTTCAATATGTAACCCTCGTCGGTGGACAGCTCGCGGCGGTTGGCGTGCTGCTGATTTTGCAGGCGACGCTCAATGAGGCCGAGATCGTCGCCTGGGGCTGGCGCGTGCCGTTCGCTGTCGGCGCGGTGCTGGCGGTCTCGGGCCTGTGGCTCCGCCGCTGCGCTCGAAAGCCCGGTTTACGAGGCGACCGATCCGAGTGCGCGTGGCCGGGTCGGCGTACTGTTCCAGCAACCCGCCGCGTTGCTGACGGTGATTGGACTGTCGGCGGGCATCACGCTCGGCTTCTACAGCTTCACTACGTATATGCAGAAATACCTGGTCAACACCGGCCATTGGACCAAGGCAGCCGCGAGCGGCGTCGTCGCGGTCGCGCTCATCCTATACGCGCTCACGCAGCCACTATTCGGCGCGTTGTCGGACCGCATCGGGCGCTTTGCGATGCTGATGCTGTGCGGTGCGTTCGGGCTGCTGTTCACCATCCCACTGCTTCACGCGATCGGGGGCGCTCGCGATTTCAACGGCGCGCTGTGGCCGATGCTCGGCGCGCTCGGGCTGCTCAGCTTCGGCACCTCGATCTCGGGCCTAATCAAGTCCGAGCTGTTTCCCGCCCCCGCTCGCGCCACGGGTGTCGCGCTCGGTCATTCGGTCGCGGTGGCACTGTTCGGCGGCACAGCCGAATATCTGGCACTATGGGCTACACGCCACCACCACGATGACTGGTACGCATCATACGTGAGCGCGGGCTTCGGCCTGCTGCTCGTGATCGCGCTGACCCAATCCGCCCGCATCCGCCGCGCGCGGATCGAGGTCATCGCGTAAGGCTCTCGTCACCCAGGGCTTGTCCCGGAGACGCCCGAAGCCGCTTAAGCCGCTGCCAACTCGACGGGGAGGACACCCTTAACCTGCTCCACCACCGAGCGAAACGCGTCGGGTTCGTTCATCGCCAAGTCTGCCAAGACCTTGCGGTCAAGCTCCAACCCAAGCAATTTCATTCCGTGCATAAAGCGCGCGTAGGTCAGCCCCATCTCGCGCACGCCGGCGTTGATTCGCTGGATCCACAGCGCGCGGAAGTTGCGCTTGCGCACCTTGCGGTCGCGGTAGGCGTATTGCCCCGCCTTCTCCACCGCCTGGCGCGCGATGCGGATCGTGTTCTTGCGGCGGCCATAAAAGCCTTTGGCCTGTTCCAGCATCCGCTTGTGGCGGGCGTGGGCGGTAACACCGCGCTTCACTCGTGCCATCTACCCGCGCTCCTATTTCAGGCCGTATGGCGCCCAGAGCCGAACCGCCGGAGCGTTCGATTCCGAGAGCACCCGCGTGCCACGGTTGGTGCGGATATATCTGGCATTGTGGCTGATCAGCCGGTGGCGCTTGCCGACCACGCCATGCTTGATCTTGCCGCTTGCGGTCATCTTCATGCGTTTCTTAACGCCGCTTTTCGTCTTGAGCTTGGGCATTTGTCCCTCCTTGGGAGCTGGATGGATCGCCACGGCAGCCCGTGCGCGCGGTCCCGAACATGAACCACGCATAGCCGGGCGATCCTGCTATCGAAGTACTGGGCCATACGGCGTCGCTCGGTCTGATGCAAGCGCGACGGGGCCGGGCCGATCAGCTCCTCTGTGCGCCTTTCTTCAAAGCTGCCGCAACCATTCGACGGCAGTTACGTAGCATTAATGTCTGTAAACCTTCAGACGCTAACTCAGGAGGGCATATGCGCACCAATCCGTTGATCCTGGCCGCCGCACTTACGCCGGCGCTGTCGCCCGTCGCGGCGAACGCCACACGCTACGTTTTCGATCTTACCGGATCACGCACCGCGCATTTCGCGCTGGAGAGTACCAAACCAAATTTCTTTAGCGACTACCAGACACAGTTTCAAAACGTGCGGGGGAACTACGGCGGCGCGCCCGGTATGGCCAGCGCGATCAGCTTTGGCGCGACATTGATAATCAACGCGGTCGACGTTTCGGGCACGTCGCTCGGCTTCACGCAGTTTAGCGCGAACGTGCCGTCGTTGTTCACCGGCCCGACGTCGGACCCGGTGTTCACCGTCGGCACGTTTGCGCTGAGTGGCATCATCTCGGGCAACAGCTTTATCACGATCGCCGTTGCTGCTCCCGTTGCCGAGCCGGGCGGCTTCATGCTGCTGGCCGGAGCAGTTGGCACTACGGCGTATGCGGTCCGCCGTAGGGCGCGCGCGACCAGTTAACGGGCTGCCGTCGGATCCTGCTGGACTATGCCGGCGTAAGCCGACATCATTGGTCAGCAGGGTACAGACACGGAGACGAGCGATGGCCAAGGGACAAGCGAAGAGCGGCAAGGAAATCCGCAAACCCAAGAAGGAAGAGAAGAAGACGATCGCCGCCAACCCCTCGACCAAGGGCACTCCCTCGTCGAACTGAGCGCTTCACCGAACGATCCGGGAACCCGGATCGTTCGCGCCTCGTATAGATGATCATGGCGACCGCCCAACCCAAACGGCCGCGTCGCGATCCCATACGCATCGGCCTGCATACGATATTTTCGATCCTGGCGACGCTGATCGGTCTGCTCGTGCTCGCCTACGCGATCCTATGGATCACCAAGGGGCGCTTCCTAAAACCCTATTTCGAGCGCATCGTCTCGCACCAGGCGCACCGCGCGGTGCGGGTCGCGGGCGATTTCCAGCTCTACCTCAACCCCAACATCCACTTCCTCGCGCAAGGCTTGAGCGTCGCCAACCCCGCCTGGGCGGCGCACCCGCAACTTTTCACCGGCCGTAACATCGAGTTCGAGCTGTTTACGCTGCGGCTGATCTTCGGCGAGCGACGCTTCGCCTACCTCACCGTCGATGGCGGCGACGCGGCGCTCGAGTGGAACAGGGCGCGCCAGAACACGTGGACCTTCGGCCCCGACACCGGCGGCCCGACCAAGATCCCCGCGATCGAGCGGCTGGGCATCACCGACACCCGTCTGAGCTACGCCGATCCCGCGCTGGCGCTGAAGTTGGGCGTCAAGGTCGGCGACATCGCGGGCGCGCAAAGCAAGGTCGATGGCGCGATCGGCTTCGATGGCAAGGGCACCGCGCAGGGCAAGCCGTTCGCGCTGACCGGCAAGCTGCTCGCCCCCAACACCACCATCGCGGGCGGCCGCAACCCGATCGTGCTCGCGGTCACCACCGGCGACAGCCGCCTCGACGTTTCGGGCACCTTGCCCGGCGCGACCGTGCTGGAGGGCGCCGACCTCAAGGTCCAAGCAAAGGGCAAGGACGCGAACACGCTGCTCGCGCTGCTCGCGGTGCACGCGCTCGCCACGCGCAGCTACAACCTTTATGCCAATCTCACCAAGGCGGGCATCGAGTGGCGCTTCACCCGCATCCACGGCGGCTTCGGCGACAGCGACCTCGCCGGGCGCTTGACCTTGGCGCTACCCAACAACCGGCTGATCGCGACAGGCGACCTTGCATCGCGCAAGCTCGACATACTCGATGTCGGTCCCTGGATCGGCTACGATCCCGCCGCATTAACCGCGCACAAGGGCGTGATCCGCACCGTCGCGGGCACGCCGCGCATCATCCCCGACGCACCGCTCGCCAGCGATAGCCTCAATGTGTTCGACGCGCGCATCCACTACCGCGCTACCGCGATCCGCACCGGCTCGTTGCCGCTCTCCCACTTGGACATGGGTGTCAACCTCGATCACCGCCTGCTTAAGCTCCAACCGTTGGATTTCAGCGTCGCCAATGGCCGCTTCACTGGCGCGGTAACGCTGGACGCGCGCCGCAATCCGGTGGTGACCGACTATGATTTCCACCTCGGTGCGGTGCCGCTGCAGAAGATGCTCGCCTCGTTCAACGCCCCCGCGGGCGGCACCACCGGCACGATCCGCGCGCGGCTGAAGCTGCGCGGCTACGGCGACACAATGCGTAAATCGCTGGCATCGTCGAGCGGCCGCATCGCGGTGGTGGTACCCAACGGCACGCTGGCGCTCGGCGCGTCCGAACTCGCCGAGCTGAATGCGGGCCGCTTCGTCGAATCCTTTCTCAACAAGACGCTGAAAAAGCCGTCCACCATCCGCTGCGGCCTAATCGCCTTCACCGTCCGCTCGGGCCAAGCCACTGCCGATCCGATGCTGATCGACACCGATCGCAACTCGATCCACGGCACCGGCGGTTTCAGCTTTGCGAACGAAAGCCTCGACTTCAAGATCAAGGGGGACAGCAAGCGCTTCAGCCTGTTCTCCGCGCAATCTCCGATCGGCGTCGGCGGCTATTTCGCCAAGACCAGCATCAATCCAATCAGCAAATCGCTGCTCGCGCGTATCGGCAGCTCGGTCGCGCTCGGCGTCGTCGCTACCCCCTTCGCCGCGCTCCTCCCCTTCATCGACTTGGGCGACGGCAAGTCGAGCAACTGCGGCCCGGTGCTGCGTGGCGAACCCGCCGCCGATCAGCGCACGCTTTCCAAGTAGGACGCGAAGGCGGTGCGCAAGGCGGAGAAACAAGCCGTCAAAGCCGCCAAGCGCGAGGCCAAGCGGGCCGGCTGACGCGCTTACACCACCGCGCCGCTCGCCGCCAACACCGCCAGCGTCACCAGATCGCTCGCGCTCGCGGTCATCGGGGCGATCTGCACCGGGGCGCTCATGCCTACCAGCAACGGCCCGATCACGCGTCCGCCGCCCAATTCCTTCAGCAATTTGGCCGCGATGTTGGCGGCGTGCAGGCCGGGCATGATGAGCACGTTAGCCGGGCCGGTCAGGCGGCTGAACGGGTAGCGCCGCGCCATTTCGGCCGACAACGCGACATCGGCGGACATCTCGCCCTCGTATTCGAACCCGGCGCGTCGCTCGTCGAGGATCGCCACCGCCTCACGCAGCACATTGGTGATCGAACCCATCGGGTCGCCGAAATTGGAATAGCTGAGGAACGCCGCGCGCGGTTCCTGCCCCATGCGGCGCGCCACAGCGGCGGTACCCTCGGCGATGCACGCCAGTTCAAGCGCGGTGGGCCGCTCGTGGACCGTCGTGTCGGCGATGAACACCGTGCGGCCCCGGTTGATCGCGATGTGCACTCCGAACGGCACGCCCGTTGGCGCGGGGTCCAAAGCAAGGTTGATCTGCGCGAGCGACTGCGCGAAGCTGCGCGTCACGCCGGTCACCACCACGTCGCCCAGCCCCAACGCCAGCAGCGAGGCGGCGAACACGTTTCGGTCCTGATTGATTAGCCGCAAGCAATCGCGATGGAGATACCCCCGCCGTTGCAGCCGTCCATATAGCCGTTCGACCATCGCGGGGACGTGCGGCGAGGTCCGGCTGTTGTGGATCTCGAACCGCGCGTCGTCGTCGAAGCCCATGCGCTTCAGCCCGGCGCGCACCGCTTCGTCGCGGCCGACCAGCAGCGCGCGGCCGTAGCCCTCGTTTTCGTAATTGATCGCCGCGCGCAGCACCGTCTCCTCCTCCGCCTCGGCGAAGATCGCGCGCTTGGGCGCGCCCTGCGCGAGCGCGAAGCTCTGCGCCAACACCGAAGTCGAAGGATCCAACCGCGCGCGCAAATCCCGTGCATACGCCCGCTCGTCGATGATCGGTCGCCGCGCGACGCCCGATTTCATCGCCGCGCGTGCCACCGCAAGCGGCACCGCCACGATCAGCCGCGGGTCGAACGGCGCGGGGATGATATACTCCGGGCCGAAGGTCGGCTGCCGACCGTACGCCGCCGCCACCTCGTCGGGCACCGTCGCGCGCGCCAGTTCGGCCAGCGCGTTCGCCGCCGCGAGCTTCATCTCCTCGTTGATCGTCGTCGCGCGCACGTCCAATGCGCCCCGGAAGATATACGGGAAGCCGAGCACATTATTGACCTGGTTCGGATAATCGCTCCGCCCGGTCGCCATGATCGCATCGCTGCGCACCGAGCGAACCTCTTCGGGCGTGATCTCGGGATCGGGGTTCGCCATTGCGAAGATGATCGGATTGGGGGCCATCGAGGCGACCATCGCGGGCGTCACCGATCCCGCTACGCTGAGGCCATACAGCACGTCCGCGCCGACCAGCGCTTCGGCCAACGTGCGCGCGGCGGTGGGCGCCGCGTGCGGGGTCTTCCACTGATTCATGCCCTCGGTTCGGCCCTGGAAGATGACGCCCTTGCTATCGACCAGGATCACCTGGTCCGAAGGCACGCCCATCGCTTTGGCCAGTTCGATGCACGAGATCGCCGCCGCCCCCGCGCCGTTGACCACCAGCTTCACGTCGCGCGGCGTCCGCCCGGTCAGCCGCATCGCATTGATCAGCCCCGCCGCGCTGATGATCGCGGTGCCGTGCTGATCGTCGTGGAACACCGGGATATTCATCCGCTCGCGCAGATTGCTCTCGATCATGAAACATTCGGGTGCCTTGATGTCCTCCAGATTGATGCCGCCGAAGCTCGGCTCCATCAGCGCCACCGCGTCGCAGAAGCGGTCGACGTCCTCGGTGGCGAGTTCGATGTCGATCGAATCTACGTCAGCGAAGCGCTTGAACAGCACCGCCTTGCCCTCCATCACCGGCTTACTCGCCAGCGCGCCGAGGTTGCCCAAGCCAAGGATCGCGGTGCCGTTCGAAATGACCGCGACCAGATTGCCCTTGATCGTATAATCATAGGCCGCGTCCGGATCCGCCGCGATCGCGCGCACCGGCACCGCGACGCCCGGCGAATATGCCAGCGACAGGTCGCGCTGCGTCGCCATCGGCT
>JAABUQ010009844.1_pt1 | contig 12759 bp, 11 predicted proteins | sample 5560001 | NCBI WGS metagenome assembly JAABUQ01 (sample SAMN10711888, study PRJNA513371) | rock metagenome | isolation source: Antarctica rocks | place: Antarctica: Victoria Land, Finger Mt nord | collected 2015-12-18 | reverse complement strand
CTCCGGCACCGCAGCAGGTTGCCTCGGAACCACATGTGCCTTTGCCCACGTCCTCCGATTCGGTCATGGCCGAATCGCCGCGGTCACAGACGCTGGCGGTGGTGCCGCAGCCCGATGCGCTGGTTGAATCAGAGTCTCTGGTCGCCCCGGCGGCGGCGGCGGCGGCGGCGATGTCGATGGGATCGCTGATGCGCACCCTCGAAGCGGAGCGCCAGCCGGCCTCGCGGTCCGCCAGCATGACCGTCGATGAGCTGGTGCGGGAGGAGTTGCGGCCGGTGCTGAAGAAGTGGCTCGACGAAAACCTGGCGCCGATTGTCGAGCGCCTGGTGCGTGCGGAGATCGAGCGCGTGGTGGGCCGGAGCAGTTCCTGACCGGCGGCAATCCCGCTTCACTCCGACTGAACGGCCGACCATGCTGAGCAAAAGCTTCTCCGCGCCCGATATCGAGGCGCGGCTGTATGACGGATGGGAGCGATCAGGCGCGTTCGCCGCCGATCCCGCCAGCGGCGCCGAGCCGTTCACCGTCATGATTCCGCCGCCCAACGTCACCGGCAGCCTGCATATGGGCCATGCGTTGACGATGACGGTGCAAGACATCCTGGTACGCTGGCGTCGGATGCAGGGACGCGACGCGCTGTGGCAGCCGGGCATGGACCACGCCGGGATCGCCACCCAGATGGTGGTCGAGCGGTTGCTGGCAAGCGAAGGGACGACCCGCCAGGCGCTGGGCCGCGCCGGGTTTACCGAACGGGTGTGGCGGTGGAAGGCCGAGTCCGGCGGGGCCATCACGCAGCAGCTGCGGCGTCTCGGCGCCACGCTCGACTGGCAACGCGAGCGGTTCACCATGGACGAGGGCTTGTCGCGTGCGGTGCGCGAAGTGTTCGTGACGCTGCATCGCCAGGGGCTGATCTACCGCGACCGCCGGCTGGTGAACTGGGACCCGAAGTTTCAATCCGCCATATCGGATCTCGAGGTCGAGAGCCGCGAGGTGCGCGGCCATCTTTGGTACGTCCGCTACCCGCTGGCCGGCGACCCGACCCGTCACGTCACGGTGGCGACGACGCGGCCGGAGACGCTGCTGGGCGACACCGCTGTCGCGGTGCATCCCGACGACGCGCGCTACCGCGACCTGATCGGGTGCATGGTCGTGCTGCCGATCACCGGCCGCGAGGTGCCGATCATCGCCGACAGCTACTCCGACCCTGAGAAGGGAACCGGCGCGGTCAAGATCACTCCGGCGCACGACTTCAACGATTTCGCGGTGGGCCAGCGGCACGGGCTGGCGATGCCCTCGGTCATCGACCGCGCCGGCTGCATCACGCTGGAGGAGATCGGCGGCGACGATGCGTTCCTGCAAAGCCTCGCCGGCGTCGACCGTTTCGCCGCGCGAAAGCTGGTTGTCGCTGAGCTGGAGCGGCTTGAGGTGCTGGAGCGGGTCGAGCCGCATGTCCATCAGGTGCCGCACGGCGACCGCTCCGGGGTGGCAATCGAGCCTTTGCTGACGGTGCAGTGGTACTGCAACGCGGCGGAGCTGGCCAAGCCGGCCATTGCGGCGGTCGAGAGCGGCGCCACCCGGTTCGTGCCGCAACAGTGGGAGAACACCTTCTTCGCCTGGATGCGCGACATCGAGCCGTGGTGCATCAGCCGGCAACTGTGGTGGGGCCACCGCATCCCGGCCTGGTACGGACCCGACGGCACGGTGTTCGTGGCGCAGGACGAAGCGGCTGCCTTGAGGCAGGCGACCGCGCATTACGGCGCTGCCGCGGCGCTGACGCAGGACGAGGACGTGCTCGACACCTGGTTCAGCAGCGCGCTGTGGCCGTTCTCGACATTGGGCTGGCCTGACGCCACGGCGGATGTTAGCCGCTACTACCCTGGCGACGTGCTGGTGACCGGCTTCGACATCATCTTCTTCTGGGTTGCCCGGATGATGATGATGGGCCTGCACTTCATGGGTCAGGTGCCGTTCCGAACCGTCTACATTCATGGCTTGGTTCGCGACGAGCGCGGGCAGAAGATGAGCAAGAGCAAGGGCAACGTCGTTGACCCGATCGAGCTAATCGACCGCTTCGGCGCCGACGCGCTGCGTTTTACCGTCGCCGCGTTGACCGGTCCGGTCCGGGACGTGAAGCTGGGGCCGGCGAAGGTTGCGGATTACCGCGGCTTTGCCACCAAGCTGTGGAACGCGGCTCGGTTGTGCGAGATGAATGGCGCGGTTCCTGACCCGGCGTTCACCGTCGCCGATGCCTTGTTGCCGTTGTCGCGGTGGGTGCTGGCCGAGGCGGCGCGCGCGGTCGGCGAGGCGACGGCGGCCCTCGAAGCCTACCGCTTCGACGACTACGCGGCGGCCTGTTACCGCTTTACCTGGGGTGTCTTCTGCGATTGGTTCCTTGAACTGGCCAAGCCGGGTTTTGTTGGGGACGATGCGCCGGAACTGCGCCGGGTTGCCGCACATGTGCTGGGCCTCGTACTGCGGCTGATGCATCCGGTGATGCCGTTCATCACCGAAGCGTTGTGGGACGAGTTGGGTTATGGCGAGGCGTGCAGCCTGATCCGCGCCGACTGGCCGGTGGCGTTTGAGGTGCCGGGGGTCGAAGCGGCGCGCGACGAGCTGGATTGGCTGGTGCGGCTGATCGGCGAGGTGCGCGCGGTGCGGGCCGAGATGAACGTCGCTCCCTCGGTTCTGGCGCCGGTGCTGCTCAAGGACGCGGCGCCGGAAAGCTTGGCGCGTGGCGCTCGCTGGGCCGAGGCGATCGGCCGCATGGCGCGTGCCAGCCGATTCGGCTTGCTCGAAGGCGAGGTACCACCCAACTCGGCGCAACTGGTGCTGGGCACCGAGACGATCGTTTTGCCGCTGAGTGGGCTGATCGATATTGCCGCCGAACGGACACGACTGGCAAAGGACCTGGCGCAAATCGTCAAGGACCGTGACGTGGCACTGCGCAAACTCGACAACCCCGACTTCGTCGCTCGCGCCAAGCCAGAAGTTGTCGAGGAAAACCGTGAGCGGGTGCGCGTTGCCGAGCATGAGATGGGGCGTCTTGAAGCCGCGCTGGCAAGGATTTCGGCATGATCGACCACAGCGTGCTGAGCCTGTCCTGCCGCAACCGGCCTGGCATCGTCGCCGCGGTGTCGTCCTATTTGTTCGATGCCGGCTGCAACATCCTGGACGCGCAGCAATACGACGATACCGAAACCGGCCGGTTCTTCATGCGTGTCGTGGTCAACGCCGTGCAGTCCGAACGGTCGCTGGCCGAGGTACGCGACGGTTTCACCCCAGTGGCCGAGCGGTTTGCGATGACGTGGCGTATGCGAAGCCGCAGCGAACTGCAGAAGGTGATGCTGTTCGCGAGCAAGTTCGACCACTGCCTGGCCGACCTGCTGTATCGTTGGCGTATCGGGGAGATCCCGATGGACGTCGTCGGCATCGTCAGCAACCATCCACGTGACACTTATCATCATCTCGATTTCGCCGGCGTGCAGTTCCATCACCTGCCGATCACCCGTGAAACGAAGATGGAGCAGGAGACCCGGATCTGGGAGTTGGTGCGCGACACCGGCACCGACTTGGTCGTGCTGGCGCGGTACATGCAAATCCTGTCCGATGCGTTGACGGCAAAGCTCAGCGGCAAGTGCATAAACATCCACCACTCGTTCTTGCCGGGCTTCAAGGGTGCGCGCCCCTACCATCAGGCCCAGGCGCGCGGGGTAAAGCTGATCGGCGCCACGGCGCATTACGTGACGGCCGACTTGGACGAAGGTCCGATCATCGAACAGGATGTGGAGCGCATCAGCCACCGCGACACGCCAGAGGATCTGGTGCGCAAGGGCCGCGACATCGAGCGCCGAGTGTTGTCGCGCGCAGTGCGGCATCAACTGGAAGACCGCGTCATACTGAACGGCAACAAGACTGTGGTGTTCACCGACTAAAGCCTGTTCCGATTGGACTGGATCGGAACAGGCTTCAGACTCTGAACTACGGCGGGCATCTCTATCCGATGAGTGATCCCGGTTGGTTTGAAGATACTTCAGGCGATGCAATCATGGAACGGACCGAACAAGTCGTTACGCAAACTGTCACGCCGCGACGAGCCAATCGTTTTCGCGAACAATGACTTGCCTGAGAAGGGTGAGAACCTGACCGCCCGCGCTTGAATGCCCTGTAAATGCAGCAGTGAGCGCGCCTCCCGCCAGCGGATTGGGCGACGCTTCCGTGCCGGTAAACGCCATCGACCAATCCGGGAAATCGCGAGCTGTGATCTGCGTGCATTCCAGGACGGTCACGTCCCCATGCCGACTATCGCATTGAATGCGTTCGAAGGCGGTTTCGACCATTCCAACAGGACCTTCCAGCACCTGAGCAAAACACCCCTCGCTAAACAGCAGTCCGCCGGTGACGCCATCGCGGACGTTATTTTCACGCGACTTGGCTAGAATGTGCTGGACCTCTTCGTTGTAGGTTTCGGGTGCGCCGGCGAGGCGGTTGCGGCTGCCATAAAGTACGCGATAAAGCTGTGCCATTGCGGTGATCCTCTAGTTTGACGGGTTTATGCCTGTTTGGCGCTGTGAAGGGCCGCGAATTCGGCGATCAATGCGCTAACCTGGGCTACTGGAACGGGCTTGCTGAATAGATAGCCTTGCACCGACGTGCAGCCTTCAGCTCGGATGCGCGCAAGCTGGTCCGATGTTTCGACACCCTCGGCAATGGTGGACATTCCAAGGCTGCCGCCAAGCGCCGTGATCGCGCGGATAATGGCGGCCTGCCCGGTGACATCGCCATTGTCTTTGACAAAGGAGCGATCGATCTTGATCTTGTCGAACGGGAAACTACTGAGTTGGCTGAGCGACGAGTATCCGGTGCCGAAATCATCCATCGCTACCCGCACGTCCATCCCACGCACGCGATGCAGCACTTCGAGCACGGTTTTTTCATTGCGCAAAAGTACGCTTTCGGTGATCTCGATTTCGAGACGGTGACCGGGCAGGCCGGAATGTGACAGCGCTTTTGCCACCATATCCACAAGTCGGTTGCTGTCTTCGAATTGGAGCGGCGACACGTTCACTGCGACAGAAATGTAAGCGGGCCAGCGCGCGGCCTCCATGCAGGCCTCGCGCATCACCCACTCGCCCAAGGCCACGATCAAGCCCATTTCCTCAGCCAAGGGAATGAAATCGATTGGTGGCACCAAGCCACGCTCCGGGTGCCGCCAGCGGAGCAGCGCTTCGAACCCCACCACGGTTTCGCTTTCCAGGTCGATTTGCGGCTGGTAGTGCAATTCGAATTGACGAAGCGCCAGAGCCTTGCGCAGATCGATTTCCAGCGCGCGGCGCGCCAGTGCGCGGACGTCCATCGCTTTTTCGAAAAAGCTGTACATGCTCCGGCCGCCGTTTTTCGACGCGTACAGGGCGAGATCGGCGTTTCTCAACAACTGGTCGGGTTCATGCCCGTCCTGCGGCGACATCGCGATGCCGATACTGGCGCCGATGTTCACCAGATGACCTTCCACCAGGTAGGGGCGGCTGAGCACATCGACGACGCGCTTGGCCAGTATGCCCATGCTGGCCCGGTCATGTCCCGACGGCACCATGACTGCGAACTCATCGCCGCCCAGCCGTGCCACCGTCTCCTGACGCCGCACGACCGAGAGCAGCCGCTTCGCCACCAGGCGGAGCAGCGCATCGCCGATTGGATGGCCAAGCGTGTCGTTGACGGCCTTAAACCGGTCGAGATCGATCATCATCAATGCAGGGCCGACGGCCGCGTCATGCTGAGCCGCAAGCATTGCCACAACTCGTTCGTGGAACAGCGGGCGGCTGCACAAGCCGGTCAATGAGTCGTGCATGGCACTGTGCAGCGTTTGGGCTTCGGTAAGCCGCCGTGCGGTGATCTCCTCGAAGCACGCAACGCAATGACCGTTGTCGATCCGGCTGAGTTGCAACGTGAAAACACGTTTTCCGCAAGCGGACATGAAGGTCTGGCTGCTTGGCGACTCAGTGCTGGAGGCAATGGCCAGACAAGCCTCATGGACTTTCTGAACGGTGTCGCTGGTGAGGACCAAGCTCGCCTCAAGCAGGTCGAGCACCGCCGTGCATTGCCGCAACACAGAAGGAGGAATGTCGAGGATGACGGCGAGGCGGTCATTGGCAATCAGGATGTCAAGCGTTTGATTGAAACTGAACAGGCCTGAAGTGACACCGTTCAGGATGCCGTGCAGGTCCGCCAGCGTATAAGACCGCTCTACCTTGACTGGCAGGCTCGCGTCCGGCGCCAAGGACAGTTGCAGCATGGAGGACACAGGCACCTCGTCGTATGCTGCAGTGAAGGTATCCGGACATCCCGGTGTGGGTGCAGCACCACGTTCCGGTATGAAGACGGAAAACCTTTGCCGGTCGGTTAATTCCGACCAGCTACTTTTGCACAGCGTGCCGCCTGTTACCGGAAGCCGATGTCCACGTTGGCAGCGCCGCCGAGGCGAAACCATTGCTCCCAAGCCTGCGCGATCCGCCGCCGCCCGTCCTGCGGCAAGGGTGGGCGGCCCGGGGCGTCGTCGCGGCCGAAGCCGAACACCCTAACCGTCGCTCCCGCCACGCGCGGCACTAGCCCCGCAGCATCCAGCCGCTTGTCGATGCTGGTTGCCGTTAGGCGGCGCAGCTCGCGCTCAGGAATTAAGGCGGAGTTTTCCAGTAGGTCGGAGAACAGGATGACTGTCCGGATCGGCCGCGTGCTGTTCGAGGCAGTCGAATAGGCCCGAGTTATCTCTGCCACAGTACGGAACAGGTCCGATTGCGGCGTCTCTTCCGGGTTGCGCAGCATAGTGGCCAGATCGACTGCAAGTGCCACGGTAAAGGCGCCGAGCCGGGCGCGCGCCACCGTTGGCGAGCAGGTCGAGAGCAGTCCAGAGAAGAAACTCTCATCGGGGCAGGCGGGCTTGCACTGCTCGAAGATTTTGCGGCTGCCGGTGAAGGCGCCGGTCATGGTGTATGCGACCAGCCGGTCGCCAGGGCCGAGCTGGTCGATCAGCCCGCTGGTCGCATCCAGGAACACCGAGCGGTCTGTGGCGTCGAACTGCGTCGTGCGATCCAACAGCAGGATAGCGGTGGCATGGCCATAGCCGCAGTAGTCCTCGGCGGCAGCCGCGGGCAGGCAGGTGGCCAGCAACATGGCGACGACCAGCAGCAGGCGCATCATGCCGGGCGATCCTCCTGCAGCTGCGCCTGCAAAGCGCGCCGGATGTCATGCTCGCCGGTGGCCTGGATGTCCTGGATCGAACCACCGCCGGCGCCTTCCGGGAGCGCCGACAAAGCGCCCTCGACGAACGCCAGGGAGCGGCTGCGTACCCCGTTGGCGATGCGCGCGACCGTCTCTGTAAAGAATGGTCCGACCGCCGTCTCCTGTACCGCCATTTGATCGTGCCTCGCCTCCGTCTCACGCAGCAACTCGTCCAGCGCGCGGATGCGGGTGTCATGCTCCTTCTGTGCGGCATCGAGCCGTGACTCGAACCGGGCGCGGGTGCGCATCAGCCGGGTGCGGCTCCGGCGCTCGCCATGCCATGCGGCTTCGTAGTCGGGATGCGGGTCGTGCCGCAGGAACGAGGCGGCGGCGCCTACCGCGAACAAGGTGATGTTGAGGACCATCAGCGTATATCCTGCGGGGCCAAGCCGAGTGGAGGCGACCTGCGACACCGCCGTCGCGGCGTTTCCGCGCAGGATGGACTCGACCTGCTGCTGCAGCGACCCGCCTTCGTTTTGCAGCATCTGCACGTAAAGCTGCCGCATCGAGGCGAGGGCATACACGAGCGTGGCGGTCACCAGCAGGATCAGGACGATCCCGGCGGCGTGACGCAGCTGTTTCCAAAGCGGCGGCTGCGGCTCGCGGCGTACCAGCAGGCCGGTCAAATGCGCCAGGAACATCAGCGCTATGCCTACGGCGCCGGCCAGGATCAGCGAGAACAGCGGTTGTTCCTGGAAGAACAACTCGAACGCCAACCGGTTGATCGGCACCTCCGCCACCGCCAGAAGCAGCAGCACGGCCCAGTAGGTGCCCACCAGTTGCCGGCGCAGCAGCCGGCCGCCGACCGCCGCCCGAACGCTGCGATGGTCGCGCTCCGCCTGTTCGAGCGTGCGCGCCTGGGCGCTGTAGCGGGCCGAGGGTGGACCGAGTTTGCTTTCCAAGGCGGACAGGGCGCGTTGCCGCTCCTCGCGACTCTCATGCAGCTTCTGTCCGATATGCTCGTCGCGCTCCCGCGCCAGGTCGTCCACCTGGCGGCGCAGGTCGGACGCCAGCGCGGTCAACTCGCTGCGAAGCGACAGGGTGGCGGCCTTTGCCCTGCCAAGCAGCCCGTCCTCGAAATCGCGGTGCCGGCGTTGAACCAGCGCCAAATCTCTGCTGGCGGCCTTTTGCCCGCTGGCGCGGTCGGCGCGGAGGTCGCCGTCGCGCGTGTTCAGCCAAGGGCCGGCGGTTCGATCGGCGATGGCGAGCAAAGTTTTGTCCATGCTGCGGACGGCTTAGCTTGCTTGTGGCAAGTCGTCTAACCGGCATGGCCCATCCAACCGGAAAGAAGCTGCACCGACCCACGGATCAATTGTACGGACAACAGGCAACCTACCACGGCATAGCGCCTTGCAATGTGCGTGCTGGATCGGCGGCATCCTCGGCTTCACGATCCTGCTTTGTGTTGAACGGCTGACCGCGAAAAAAGGGATGCATTCATGTCCGAGATGACGCTTTGGGGCTTCGACGGTTCCACCTACGTGCGCGCCATCAAGATGCTGCTCGCCGAGAAGAACTTCACGCAGTTCGAGCAGGTGCCGCTCAACGTCCTGGAGGGTGATCCGAAGAAGCCGGAGCACCTGGAGCGCCATCCTTTCGGCAAGGTCCCGGTGCTTGACCAGGATGGGATGCGCATCCTGGAAACCTCGGCAATCGCCCGCTACCTTAACGACGTGCTGCCGGGCAAGTCGCTGATTCCGGCAACGCCGAAGGATCGCGCCCGCATGGACATGGTCATCGGCATTATCGACTCCTACGGTTATGGCGCGTTGACCGGCGGCGTCGCGGCCTACCACCTGTTTCCCGATTTCGTCGGCGGCAAGAACGAGGCAATGCGGCAAGGTGGCATTGAGACTGGCCGCAAGGTGATCGAGTTCGCTATGAAGACCAAGGGTTCCTCGCCCTTCATCGCGGGCGAGCTAAGCCTTGCCGACCTCTATCTTGCGCCGATCCTGTTCTATGTCTCGCTGACCCCGGACAAGGATGCGGTGTTCGATGTAGAGGGGCTTGCCGATTGGTGGACGAAAATCCAGGTGCTGCCGAGCTTCACCGCCACGCAGCCGAACCTGGGTTGAGGGATCAGCCCAAGGCAACGTGAAGGGCCGGTGAGTTAGCCTTGCGGTAATATGGATGAAGTGAACCGTATGGGTGCGGTCCACTTCATCTCTAATTGTTGTCGAAGTCAGTGCTGCAACAACTGCTCGGACAGCATCTGACCAGTGGGCATTTTGAAGTCTTGAAGGATGTATGCTTGGCCATCCGAAGTCATCACGATAGTACCAGGTGCTAACTTCTTGGCGTGCTGCATCATCATTGCAAGCATTGCTGGATCCTTGAAGTTATCAAGCTCGCGCAACGTGCCGCTATTGTCATAAAATTCCACGCGCCGCCGTGGATTGTCGGCGAAGGCCGAAGCACTGAATGACAGTGCGAGAAGTGCGACGATGATCTTCTTCATGGTGCTCGTGTCCTCGTTGGCTAACGGGTGATTCCGCTTGCCGACCTTCGAGACCCGGCCGACATACGTTACTATATTCAGCGAATATTATTTTTCTGTAGCAATGTAACCTTTGTCACAATGGCATTTGCAAGGAGCGGCTGAATGCGAGGGAAGTAAATTCAGGCCTGCCGATACGGCCCGGTGTTTGAAACGCAGCCTAACAATTCGAGCGAGCGACGCATCCAAGCATCGTTCCGCGGCGTAAACCTCCGTCAATAGTGACATCATCAAGGTGTGACGGCATGTGTAAGAAGGCAGAGCCACACAAAAACGATCTATTAAACTTGTCGCAAGAGTTACAGAATGCAGACTTAAACGCTAAAACGGCGTTGAACGCCGATTTGTCGGAGCACAACCTCGCGGGCGAAGGTCTCCGCCATTTCCTTGAAGCAGATGCGGCCGCGGTTGCAATCAAGCGCGAAATCAGACGTTTGAATTCCAAAGTACCCGCTGCCAAGGAAGCAGATCAGCCAAGCCAAAACGATAAAAGATGAGCGTTCGTGGCGGCTGGGCGGAAGCAGCGTCATGCGCTTGGCGGATGGGGTGGGATTCGAACCCACGGAACGCTCACACGTTCGGCGGTTTTCAAGACCGCTGCCTTAAACCGCTCGGCCACCCATCCGTGCGCATGTTCTAGCGTCCTCGCCCAGGAAATCCAGCATCTCCAGGCTTGGCGGCTGAGCTTGCGTCATCAGCCGACGGTGTAAGGTTGCAACGGCACAGACCTCGCTGGCGCCCTGCGGTGCGCTGTTGACGAATAGTGGTTTGTCGCGCGCGCCTGAGAGCGGTATTGCTGCCATGTCACACGATGCGGGGCTGCATGAGCGTTCGATCCTTGGCTATCGCCGGCGTTGCCGTGGCATCGCTGGCTGCGTCACTCTCGCCCGCTGACGCGCAATCGTCGCCGGCGCCGGTTTCGACCGCGGCAAGCACGGTGCAGCTCGGCCCCGATCCGACCGCGATCTATACCTTGGAAGACGAGAACGCCTCGCTCAGTTCGGCGTCGCTGACCGACCGCTATTATGTGAATGGGCTGAAAGCCAGCTACACCTCGGGCACCGACGGGGTGCCGGGTTTCGCCGCCGATATCGGCCACGCGCTGTATGGCGATGGCGAGCAGCATCTCACCTTCGGCCTCACGCAGCAGATCTACACTCCCGCCGATGCGTCCTCGTTCAACCCGCCCGCGAACGACCGGCCGTATGCCGGCGTGTTGCTGGCGAACCTGGGTGTCATCACCGACAGCGAGGACACCCGCAGCATCATCCAGGCGAGTGCCGGCGTGGTGGGACCCTGGGCGTTGGGCGAGCAGATCCAGAACGGGTTCCACGACCTCATCAGCCAAGCCCACAACAACGGCTGGCACTACCAGCTGCGGAACGAGGCGGCGGTCGAGTTCGTGTCGTCGCGCATCTGGCGGCTGCCGATAGCCCAGTTCGCAGGATTCGAGACCGACTCGCTGATCGATGCCTCAGCCGGAGTCGGCAACGTCCGCATCTATGGCGAAGGCGGGGCGCAACTGCGGTTCGGCCAGGGTCTCGCATCGGACTTCGGCACTTCGCGGTTGCAGCCGGGCATCTCCGGCGGCGATGCCTTCAAGCCGACCCGGCCGTTCGCATGGTATGTCTTCGCCGGCGCCGACGGCCAGGGCGTCGCCCACGACATCACGGTCCAGGGCAACGACTTTGAAACCAGCCGCGGCGTCAAGATCAAGCCGCTGGTCGCGGAGTTTGAGGGCGGACTGGCGCTGATGGCGTTCGGCACCCGGCTTACCTACACGCAGGTGTTGCAGACCCAGGAGTTCCAGCATCAGAAGGGCGGCCTCCACCAGTTCGGCTCGCTTGCTTTGTCAGTGCGGTTCTAAGCGTGCCGACCCGCCGGTCCCTGCTGGCTGCGGCGATCCTGCCGGCGGCAACCACGCTGCGCCGGCCGACCGCATCCCCGGTCAGTTTTTCGGCATTCCTGTCCGGTGTGCGCGCCGAGGCCCGCAGCCATGGCATCGCGCAACATACGCTTGACCAAGCCCTGACAGGTCTCCAGCCAAACCCCAAGGTCATCGAGCTGGATCGCAGCCAGCCCGAGTTCACCCTCACCTGGCAGCAATACCGCGCGCGCATCGTCTCCGACGCCCGCATCGCGCGGGGCCGCCAGTTCTACTCCCAAAGCCGCCCGCTGCTGGCGCAGGTCTCGCAGCGTTACGGCGTGCCGGCCAGCGTCATCATGGGCATCTGGGGGTTGGAGTCGAACTTCGGCCAGTCGACTGGCGGTTTCAACGTGATCGACGCGCTGGCGACGCTTTCGTGGGAGGGGCGTCGGGCGGCGTTCTTCCGCAGCGAACTGATGGACGCCCTGCGCATCCTCGACCACGGCGACATCGCGGCGGCGCAGATGACCGGCAGCTATGCCGGCGCGATGGGCCAGACGCAGTTCATGCCGGACAGCTTCCTGAAATATGCCGTGGATTGGCGCGGCACCGGGCGGCGCGACATCTGGGGCGACCTCGGCTGCGTGTTCGCCTCAACCGCGAACTACCTGGCGCGCGAGGGGTGGCAGTCCGACCGCTCCTGGGGCGACCAGGTGACGGCGCCGGCCGGGTTGTCGCCGTACGACGTCGGCCGCGAGCATCTGCTGCCGATCGAGGAGTGGGTGCGCCGCGGCGTGCGGCGGACCGACAACGCACCGCTGCGGGCCGGTGCCGGGACTGCGGCGCTCGTCCTGCCGGGCGGGGTGGGCGATGACGCGTTCCTCGTCTACCACTCCAACTTCCGCGCCATCCGCCGCTACAACCCGTCGGATTTCTACTGCATTTCAGTGGGGTTGCTGGGTGACAGGATCACCGCGTGAGGGCAGGGCTGCGGCTGGCCGTGATCGTTCCGCTACTGAGCAGCTGCACCCTGTTCCACCACCGACCGCCGACGCCATTGCCGCTGGCGCATTACGTGGTGGGCGAGCCCTATGTCGTTGGCGGCGTCTACCAATATCCGCGGGCC
>JAABUQ010009843.1_pt1 | contig 12762 bp, 11 predicted proteins | sample 5560001 | NCBI WGS metagenome assembly JAABUQ01 (sample SAMN10711888, study PRJNA513371) | rock metagenome | isolation source: Antarctica rocks | place: Antarctica: Victoria Land, Finger Mt nord | collected 2015-12-18 | reverse complement strand
CCCTGCTCGGCGCGTTCACGGCGACGAGCGCACTCGCGACGGTGAAGGCGCTCTATCCCACGAAGATTACCGGGTTCGGCACGAAGATCGCCGTCGGTGCGGTGGCGGAGGTGAAAGCGGCGCTGGCTACGCAGGGCTACGTCCGCAGTCCTGTCGGGCGCTTCTATCTCCTTCCCACCGATCGGCCCGACGCGGCGATCGCGGTCTACTGGAAGTGCAAGCACCTCGGCTGCACCGTGCCGCCGCCCAGCGCGGAAGCGGGCGGCAAGATCGAGTGCCCCTGCCACAACTCCTGGTACGATGGCCGCACCGGCGCCCTCCTGAAGGGGCCGGCGACGCACCCGCTCGATTACATGCCGATCAGCATCGTGGACGGCAATGTCGTCGTGGACACGGCGAAGGTGACGACCCGCGACCGTTTCATGCCGGGCCAGGCAACGCCGTTGGGCTGAGCGGCGCGTTGCCCGGCTCCCCAGAACTGCTCGAACCCGCGCAGCGTTCCTCCACGGAATTCGCGCAACGGCGGTCGGTTGTCCGCTTTCCGCCGTCGCGTTCGTTTCCAGAGATAGGTGGGCAGATGGGTGAGTGAGGGTCGGGCGGACGGGAAATTGGTCGAAGAGGCGCGGGCGGGGGATCATACCGCGTTCGCCGCGCTGGTGACGCGCTACCAGCAGGCGATCGGCGGCTATCTCTTTCGCCTGACCGGTGACCGTGAGGTGGCGTTCGATCTCACGCAGGAGGCGTTTGTGCGTGCGTATGATGCGCTCGGACGCACCCGAGCGGGGCTGCAATTCAAGCCGTGGCTCTACCGCATCGCCACCAATCTTGCCTATGACCACCTGCGCCGTCGTCGCCGTATCGCCTGGGTCTCGCTGCACGGTATTGACCGGGTTGTCTCTGCCGATCCACCCAGCTCGGTGGAGGAATGTGACCTCGTGCGGCAGACGCTCGCGCGCCTGCGCCCCGACGAACGCGCGGTATTGCTGTTGTGCGGCTTGGAACGGGTATCCTACCCGGATGCCGCGGCGATGCTTGGCGGCAGTCCTGAGGCGATCCGCAAGCGCTTCACGCGGGCGAAGGAGCATTTCCGCCAGGTATACGCGGCACTCGATGAAGTAGTTATGCCATGAGACCCGACGACAACAATCCCGCATCCCGACAATCGGCGGCCGACGACGTGGAGCAACTGCTCGCGCGACTGCGCGAGCGCGAACCTCGCTTCGATGTCGTGCAGCCCGTGCTACGGCGGATCGCGGAACGGCCCCCGCGCGCGGCATTCAGGCGCGTCGGCGTCACGCTGGCGGTCGTGCTCGGCATCGGCCTGTTCGGGGCGCTGATCGTCGCGCCGGGCGCGCTCTCAGCGGCGAGAAGCTGGTTCCGTGGGGTCGTCGTGCGTGAGGTGCCGCCGCCCGGTCAACCCGGCGCACCGCGCGCCGTCATTGCCACATCGGGGCCGGGTGGCGGACCAATCCGGCACGTCAGCCTCGCCGAGGCGCGCCAACTCGTCTCCTTTCCCGTGGCGCTGCCGCAATCGGTGCCGTCCGGATTCACCCTCGCGGACGTGACGGTCTTCCAGCCCGACCCCGGCATGCCGCCCAGCCAGGTCTTCGTCATCTACCGCCGTCCCGGCGCGTATCGACCGCTCGCGCTCACCTATCAGGCGGCGGGCGGTAGCACGATCAGCGCGCCGCCGGGCGCGACGCGGGAGATGATGGTCGGCGAGTACCACGCGGTCTACATTGACCAGGCGGCCGAGGGGGCGCGCCCGGCGGACGGCGGCGCGCCGTTGCAGCTGGGGCGGCTCGTCATGGAGCGGCCCGATCTCGTCCTCATCGCAGCAGGTGACCGGCGTGACGGGCTTGATGCAGCCGCCCTCGCGACCGTACTGGCGTCGGTCCCGTAGCGCGATCTGTCCGGTTTGTGCGTCGCCGTTCGTTTCAGGGAAGTAGGCAGTGCCGCATGTCGCATGCGCCACGACGCGATCCGGTCCTTTCTGTGCGCATCGGTATGCAGGGGCGGTCATCGTCGGAGGAAGGCGTGAACCGAGAATACCGGGCCGCCGAGGATATACGCAGACGCCATCACACCGCGAAGGAGAGGCAATGATACGAGGCAGGAAGGCATTGGGAATCGGCGGGGCCGTGTGCGTCGGGCTGGTCCTGCTGCTCATCGCGCTCGCGCCGACAAGGACGGGGAGTACGGCGGTGCGCGCCCAGCAGAGCGACGATCCCGCGCTGCTCCGCGAACTCGCCGAGCGTCTCGTCGCTCCCGGCGTGGGCCTGAATGGGCAAGCGCAGACCGCCGAACTCCTGCCCGGACAACTCCCCGACGATTTGCCGCTCGCTCTGCCGCAGCCACCGAACAGCCGTGTGATCGGGAGCGCGGTCCGCAAGACCGACGCGCGGGCGACCGGCTGGGATGTCGTCCTCGATGTCCCCGGTGTGCCTGCGGACATCACCGCCTTCTTCCAGCAGAACCTGTCGGGGGTGGGGTGGAATTCCCCGCCCAATCGCGGGGGCCCCGGACGCGGGGGCGGGTTCCAGTCGAGTGCGCTACCGGCGAACAGCGCCTATTTCTGCCAAAGTACCCGCGGCCCCTTCCTCTCCGTGACAACCTATGCCAAGGCCGGTGGGCCGAACGACGTGCGCGTCCATATCGAGACGAGCAACCCCGGCCCCTGTGCAAACACCGCCGGGCAGCCCTCGCTCTCGGACCGCACCCCCAGCCTGAGTCCACCGCCCGGGGTATTTGTCCAGGGAACGGGGGGCAGCGGTAGTTCGACTCGCTATACCTCGGATGCCATCGCGACCACCGAGCAGAGCGCGCAGGCACTGGAAACGGCCTACGCGCAGCAATTGATGGCGGCGGGGTGGACCCGCCTCGCGGGGGGCGCGGAGGGCCCGCTCGCCTGGAGCACCTGGAAGGTGCCCGGAGACGGCGACTACGAGGGGTTCCTGACGGTGCGCGAGACGTCCGCACCGAACCGGCGGGATCTCCATGTAGACATGTCGTCGCTCACTGATCCGGTCGGCGCGTCCGGCGCCACCCCAACTGCCGCACCCGCCCCGACTGTGGGCGCCGCGCGGACGACCACACCGACCGTCGCCGCCACGCCCGTATCTACGACGATGACGCCGACACCAACCGCGCCACCGACGAATTGACCACCCGACGGATGCACGCGAGTGGCGTGATTACCGATTGATGGCCCGCGACGCAGCAGACAGGAAGGGAGAGGGCGGACGCGCTTCCACAGAGGAACAGGGATGAAAGGGACACATGATGACCGACCAACCACGCCGCGAGTCGCTTCGTCGTCTGTCCGGGAACGGAGCGTTGCGGTGCATTGTACTATGGAGATCATGCCTGCTCACCGAGCGTCTGTGATCCTTGTCCGCCCGATCGTGCGGTGATCGTTCGTCGCATTCCTGTTTACATGGAGGTTTGTCTCGATGGCCGATGATCTCTCGCCCGCCCGCTTCGGCACCGCCTTTAAGGCATTCATGGACGCCGTCGTCGCGGAATCCTCGCCGCCGCGCAGCCCGCTGCTCGAGCGGATTCAGGCGCATCTCGGCGCTGACTCAACCCAACCGCCCGTCATCGCGGAGGAGTTCGACTCCTTCGAGCATCCCAATGTCCAAGTGGCGCTGGACGACTATCTGAGCGGCACGGGGCGGCGCGCCGTGCTGGTCGGTGTGGCGATGGACAACAAGCGCTTCATGGCCATCAGCCTCTCCGACCTCGTGAGCCGCGTTGGCGGCGTCGGTCGCCCGGTGCTGGTCGAGGGGCCGGTTGACTACGTCAACGTCCACCTCGCCGCCGACCGCGTGCTCGCCTGTGTCCAATACGGCCTCTATCTCGTCGAGGATGGCGATGCGCGGCTGGTCGTCTTCGTGACTGGCCCCTCTGATCGAGGTGGCCCGCGCATGAAGGTGCGGATCGAGGTGCTGGCCACGCGGCCGGAGGAGGGTCAGACCTTCCTGACCGCGCTGCTCGACGGCATGCGGCGGCTGAATGTCTATCGCGGGCACGTTCTCTCGCTCGGTCAGGCTCAGCTCGGCCCCGGCCCGCAGACGCTGGTCGCCTTCCACGCTCTGCCACCCGTTGCCCGTGAGGATGTTGTGTTGCCGTCAGGGCTGCTGGAGCGGATCGAGCGACAGACGGTTGGCTTCGCCGCGCAATCCGCGCGCCTGCTGGCGGCCGGTCGCTCGCTCAAGCGCGGCCTGCTGCTGTACGGCCCGCCCGGTGTCGGCAAGACGCTGACGGTGATGTACCTGGTTGGCCGGATGCCGGATCGGACGGTATTGCTCACCACCGGGCGCGGCATGGGGCTGTTGCAGACCGTCGTGCAGATGGCGCGCATCCTCGCGCCCGCGATGGTCGTGCTGGAGGATGTAGACCTGATCGCCGAGGAGCGCGGCCAGCCGTTCGGGCGCACCGGCCCGCTGCTCTTCGAGCTCTTGAACGAGATGGACGGCCTGCGCGACGATTGCGACGTCATCTTCGCGCTCACCACGAACCGCGTGGACATCCTCGAACCCGCGCTCGCCGCACGCCCCGGGCGGATTGATCTGGCCGTCGAGTTGCCGCTCCCGGATGCCGAGGGTCGGCGCCGATTGCTGGAGCTCTATGCGCGAGGATTGACGTTGCGGGATGTCGCCCGCGACACGCTCGTGGAGCAGACGGACGGCGCAAGCCCGGCATACATCAAGGAGCTGCTGCGCAAGGCGACGGTGCTCGCCGCGATGGACGGGGCGGAGATGGTAGTGACGGGGGCGCACATGGAGGCCGCCCTGGCTGAATTGCAGGACGGAGGCCGACTCGCGCAGCGCCTCCTCGGCTTCCGCTCGGCGCAGGAATCGGCAGAGAGCGTCGGCTTGCCCTCCTCGCGGCCCATGACGCCGACGGGCTTCCCCGTGGCCACAACGCGGACGGTGCGGCAAGGAGGCGAAGGATGACCGGTCGCTCCTGCCGTGCGCGCGGTGTCAGCCTCGGCCTCTTCGCCCTCCTGCTCTTCTCTCCGGTCGTCCTGGCGAAGGGCATACCGACGGAGGTGGAGATCACCGGGCCGGGCATCGCGACGCCGATCCGTGAGACGAACCCGCTGGCACTGCCCACGCTCGGTCTCGACGGCTTCATGGAGACGACCACGACCGTCACTCCACCCGCGGGCGATACCCTCGCCTATGAGATGACGCGCGATGGCGGGGAGCGCGTCCGTTTCTATCCCAGTCCGGGCGGGAGCTGTGGGGCCGTTTTCTCCATCGGCGATCCGGGGCAGATCGGCACGGAGTTCGACAATCACTGGTATCGCGCCTCGCCAATCGGCGATGAGACGATGCGGCGCATCCTCGCCCAACAGGGGATTGATCTCCCGGGGAACTCGCCCGGCACGGTCGCTATCGCCCGGCGAACAACGGGGGCTGCGGGAACGGGAGCGACGACTATCTCCGCAGCAGATACCGCCGCCGTGCTCACGCGGACGGTCTATCCCGCGTGGCCAATCGCGATACTGAGCCTTGGGATCGTCGTTGCGGCGACCGGTGGCTACGCGTTGGGACGGAAGCGCCAGGCATGAGCAGGCAGGATGGGGTCGGGTTCCCGGTACGAAGGGAGTAACGGCGATGATTAGCCCGCGTGCGCGCCTCCCCTGCCTCGTGCTCACGGGCATCGCGCTCCTGCTCGTCGGCTCTGGCGTGGGGCGGCTTGCCCCGGCATCCACACGCACCGCAACGCCAACTGACACTGCCCAAAGCAGGGTCGTTCTCCTTACCCCCTTGCCGATCACGACGGTTCCCGGTCACCCGGCGATCCCACTCCCGAATGTCATCGGGCTGGATGGCGATGCGGCCCATGATGTGCTTATCCGACGCGGCTTCGTGGATGTGGAAGTGACCAATGACGTAACCCGGCCACCCTTTGTGGGGACGGCAACGCCGGATCAGGTCGCCACGGTCATCGAACGCGGGACCAGGACGACGCTGCCGCCGGGGATGCGACTCGCACCAGAGACCAAACTTGCTCTCATCGTGTATGCGCCGAATGGATAAAAATCCAGTGGCGGATCGTGTCGCGAGCCAGTTCGAGGATTGACAGGCCCTCCGCCCGAAGCAACTGACTATCCGCCTGCACGGACCTGTCCGGTTTGCCGGTATTCATTCGTTGAAGAGGATGAGAGCAGGATACCGTCGTATTTGCTCTCGCACCGGTGGTTCCCCACCACCACTTCCCCACTCCCCGCCCCCTGCGGTTCTCCCACCAACGGGGGCTTTTCTTTCACGAGGGCATGTGATGGATTCGCACATGGAGGGTATGATGGCGAAGGTAACAGTGGACATCTCGCTCAAGCACCTCGACGCGGCGCGGCGATTTGGCATCTCGCTTTCCGAGTCATGCGAGAGCGCCATAGAGGAAGAAGTGCGCAACGATCTTCTGCCCGTCATGGCGATGAATCCGGCGGCATGGGAAATCCTTCGGGCTGCCAGGCGGGAGGCCGAACAGCGCGGCCATAGCCATATTGGCCCGGATCACATCATGCTCGCCTTACTCACGAGCGAGGACGGTCCCGCCCAGATCATGCGACACCTCGGGGTGCTCGATCAGGTCTACAGCGAGATTGACACGGTGATGCGGTCCGAGTCGTACTTGCAGGGCAGCAACCGCGTCGTGGATAGGGAAGGCAATCCGCTCGGCTACATGTATCTGAACGAGGACGGCCATCCCTACGTCGGCGATGCGGACGGCAACCCCAAAACGGATTGATCGCACGCGCTCGTGTAGACCGCGCGTGCCGCGGCAAAAGCGGGAACCGATGCGTTGGATACGCTGTAGAGAATGTAACGAAGAGCAGACGCCCGATGGCGGAGACGACGGGAGGGGACGATGCGGAGATTCTTCACTATCGGTTGCATGCTGGGCCTGATCCCACTCCTCGTCAGTGGGTGCGGTGCGGCACGGACGACCGCGCAGCAGCGCGTCGGCCCGCCGACCGATCTCTATCTCTTCGAGGTGCATCCCCCCAACCAGTTACCGCCCGGCATGGCGCTCGTGCCGCTCGACACCCAGACGCTCGGCGATCGGCAGGATCGTCCTCCCCTGAGCCTCGCTACCCGCTTCATGACCGTCTCGCCGGACGGCGCGCTGTTGGCGACGTTCGACTACGCCCGGATGGATGGGCCGCTCTCGCCGCCCAGAGACACAACGGTGACGGTCCGCGATAACCGGACGGGTGCGGCGCGGGGAAGTTTCCATCCTCCCGCCCCGGTGCTCGGCACGCGCCTCAGCCGCGACGGTGCCCGGCTCGTCGTCCAGCCATATCCGTCCGGCAATCCATCACCGGACGAGTGGAGCGTACTGGACACTGCGAATGGCCATGTCCTTGTCACGGTGAACGCCGCGCCGTCAAACGATTATTTACCGACTCTGATCGATGCGGATGCGCAGGCCCTCTACCGGTTCATCACCGCAGCGCCTGCCGCCACTGCGCCGGGGCCCCGGCCCCTCTCGCTCATCGCCTACGACCTGCGTACGGGCGCTGAACGCGGGCGGCTCGCGCTCCCGGAGGTGACAACGGGGAGCTGGCCAACGGGCCGCATGACGCAGGGCGAAGCGGTGCGGGCGGCACTTTCGCCGGGGATCGCGCTCTCCCCCGACGGTCGGCAGATCGCCATCGCCCATGCCGATGCGGACCGGGTGACGCTCATTGACACGCAGCATCTCACCATCGCGCGTACCATCAGTCTCACGGGTGGATCCAGCCTGCTGCACGTCCTGGGTCTCATCCCGCAGCACGTCGCCGCGAAGGGTCCCCCCGGCGTCGGAACGAGTCGCGATGCCATCTACGCGCCGGATGGACGCTCCCTGTACCTCTCCGGCGTCCAGACCCTGCTCGATGACCACGATGCGCAGACCTTCCATAGCCTCGGTCTGACGCGGCTGGATCTCACGCGGAACACGATCACGGCCAATGCCTTGCCTGGGCGAACGATCAACTGGGTGCTTCCCGCGTCCGATGGGCAGAGCATCTTCGTTTTCGGCCCGAAACAGGGCGAGGGTGACAGCCATATCCTGCTCCCCGACATCCCCTCCCTCCTCCGGCGACTCGATGCCCGGACGCTCGCGATCCAGACGGAGCGGGAGTTTCCCAGCTACCGGGGCGGCCGGTTGATCCAGACCTCGGATGCGGGGAGATAGACGCGTGCGGTGTTCCAGGGGAGCGCAGCCGATGGGTGGAGGAATGTGATGGGGCGGCGGTGGCAGCGAAGCAGACTCGCGGATGTACTGGTCGCCGTGCTGGCGTTGGTCATGCTCACCGCCTGTCGCGATCGCCCTGAGGGCGCCGCGCCCGTTGCCACGGCGACGCCCGCTGCTGCAACGCCCGCGACAGCGCCCATCGCGGCATCGCAGCCCACAGCACCGGTATCCGTTTCGACAGGGGAGGCGACGCCCGCCCCTCCGTCGTCTACAGTGGGGACCGTGCTGAGCTTCGTGCTCACCGAAACGGCGGTATCGCAACGCCTCGACGCCGCCGGCGCAGCGATCGGCGAGACGCGCGACGAGACGCAACGCTGGTACCAGGCGCCGGATCGCTGGCGCAGCGAGACAACGGACACCTACACGCCACGCACTCCCGCAGGCGGTCAGGCCAGTCGCACCGCCTGGACGCTCGTGAGCGACGGTGCGACGCTGTGGCGCGCGCAGGGGAATGATGTCCAGATCAACCGCGCCGACGCGCGCCAGGACGGCGTGGCCGATCTGCGCTACCGGAATCAGTACGGGCAGTCTGCCACCAATCTCGACAGTTTGCTCGCCGCCGCCCGGAGCTGCTACACCCCGACGGTGCAGAGCGATGAGCGCGTCGCGGGCTGGGTCGCATATGTGATCGATCTCGGCCCGACGAAATGCCCGTCCGCCGACGGCGCACAGTACAACGGGAAGCGGCGGCTCTGGGTGGACCGGGAAACCTTCTTCACACTCAAGGATGTGACGTATGCAGCGCACGACGGTCATGCCATCGCGACGCGGGAAGTGACGAGCGTGCAGTACAACGCGCCGATTGATCCCGCCCGCTTCACCTACACGCCGCCGCCCGGCGCGGCCATCCACGACTTCCGCCCCCGGCCCGCCCCGACGGCGGAGCAATACCGGCAGCAACTGGACGCGCTGGCGAAACAGGCCGACTATCCGCTCTTTGTGCCACAGGATGTCCCCGCAGGTCTCGTCCCGCGCCAGCCGCAACTCGATCCGCCCGTCCCGGGCCTTCTCCTCGCCTATGTCTCGCCCACCGAGAGTGGGACGAACTCCCCCGCCAGCCAATACGGCGTCGAAATCGCCGAGCGCAAAGCGAGCGCGAGCGATGTGACCGATATCGCCAATCAATCGGAGCCGGTCCAGGTTGGTGCGATCGCGGGCTGGTACAGCCCCGGTGTCCGGAATGCCGACGGTACCGGTGGGAGCGCCAATCTGACGTTCGTGCGCGATGGCGTGCGGATCGGCCTCGGCAGCTTCGTGCTCGGAAAAGACGATTTGCTCCGCATCGCCGTCTCGCTCGCGCCCGTGCCCGGCGGCCACGCGCCGCTGCCCACCCCGGCCCCGCTCACGCTCGCGCAGATCCGCCTGCAGATGTCGTTCCCGGTCTTCGTGCCGACCGCCATCCCGGCGGGGTTGACCCCGGAGCCGCCGGTTGGTGGGGAGCGGCCGCAGGCGACGGTCCGCATTGATTACCACACGGCAAACGGAGTGAAAGCGCTCACCGTCCTGAACGGCCCGGTGGGATGCTGCCTGGACGGCCTGTCCCCGAAGCACGACGGGGAGCCGTTGACGCTGCCGAACGGCATCGCCGCGCATTTCCTCGCTGGGACGCCGGAAACGGGCGGGCCAGTCCTCTGGTGGCAGCAGGAAGGGGCCTATCTTGCCCTCTCCGGCTCCAATGAGACGAAGGACGACCTCGTGACGATCGCCGCGTCGCTGTCGAAGACGGCGGACCTCGGCGCGACGCAGCGACCAACTGCTCGCCCGACGCCCACGGCGATCCCCGCCCCGCCATTCACTATCCTACGCCCAGCGTGGCTACCGGAACCGCTGACCGTGCGCGAGCAACCGATCCCCGGCCCGCAACCGAGCGATGGCGCGGGGGTGATCCTCGGCTTCGACCCGCATCCTGACACGCCGCCGAGCCAGGCGCTGATGACGCTGCGGGAGACGCCGAAGGCCGCAACCCCCGCTGTGGCGACCCCCGACCCGCAGGCGGCGCATGAGATGATTGGCGGGCATGACGTCACTATCGTGCGCAGGGGCGAGGAATGGATCACGCTCTCCTGGGTGCAGGGCGATGTCGCGCTGACGTTGACGAACCCGGCGCGCTACACGCCCGATCAGTTGCGGCGGATCGTCGCGTCGGTGCAGTGAATTGGGCGAAGGAGCACAACGATGCGGTCAATGATGCCATGCCACTCCACACGACGTGCCTTGTTCGGATGGGCGGCAGGCACGGCCGTGACCGCGCTCATCACCAGTTGTGACCTCACGCGCGCGACCGCGCCGCCCGCCGCCAAACGAATCGATGCATTCGGCACGAAGGTCAACGCGGGCAGCATCACGGAGATCCGCGCGGCGCTCGCCACACAGCAGTACGTGCGCAACACCGACGGCCGGTTCTATCTGCTTCCGGTGGCGACCGATACGGTGATCGCGATCTACTGGAAGTGTCCGGTGGAAGGCTGCACGGTGCCGTCACCCAGCCCCGCGCTCGGTGGGAAGCTGGGATGCCCCTGTTGTGGCGCGATGTATGACGGGAAAACGGGAACGGTCCTCAGGGGGCCGACGAACCGCCCCGCCGATTTCGTCGCGCGCCCGCTCGACTGGATGCCGATCAGCCGGGAGGGTGGCAACGTCATTGTGGATACGGGTCGCGTGATGATGCGCGCCGGGTATGATCCCCATCAAGCGCTACCCCTCGAATGAGGAGACCGCCCGCGGTATCCTCCTGATGCAGGAGCGCGCGATGGCAAGGGCCACGACCCCGAAGGATGATCCCTCTCGGGGCAAGGGTAGGGAGGGAATGTCATGCGTTACGGGAAACGAATGAACGTCGGCAGCATCGTCCTCGTGGGCATCGCGCTCGGCCTCGTGATGACGGTCTCGTCGGGCCGGAGCGGACCTGCCATCGCCCGCGCCGATCCGACGGACGATCCCGCCGCACTGCGCGAACTTATCGGACGCTTCCTCACCGTGCCCGGTAGTGGTCCGACGAGTCAGCAGCAGGCCGCCGATCTGCTCCCCGGTCAGGTGGCGAGCGACCTGCCCCTCGCTCTGCCGCAGCCGCCGAATAGCCGCGCCGTCGGTAGTGTCGTGCGCCGGCGCGGGCAGGACGCCGTGCTTTGGGACGTGATTTTCGACGCGCCCGGCGCGCCCGCGGACATCCTGCAAGCCTATGGGCAGCAACTCGCCGCCCTCGGCTGGACGAAGCCGCCGGTCGGCCCCTTCGGGGGCGGCTTCCAAGCCACTGCACCGAACGATACCGCCGCCACCTTCTGCCAGACGATCGGCGCCGCCCCTTTCCTGACCGTGACGGCCGCTCCCGAAGCGAGCGGGCAGGCCGACGTGCGCGTGCATGTTGATGCCACGGGGCCGGGGCCGTGCTTCATGCCAACCGCACCCGGCCCGCCGCCGTTGCCGGGGGTGGGACGGCTGCCCGCCCTCGCGCCACCGGCGGGTGTGCCGGTGCAACCGAATGGGAGTGGTGGCGGGAATAATCGCTTCACCTCGGAGGCGACCGCCCTGACCGACAAGCGCGCGGCGGATCTCGAAGCATTCTACGCGCAGCAGGTGCAGGCGGCGGGTTGGACGCGCGTCGCGGGGGGCGCGGACGGGCCGTACGCGTGGAGCGTGTGGACGCTGCCGGGCGGGGACGGCTACCAGGGGCTGCTCGCGGTCCTCGAAGCGCCGGGACAGAATCGGCGGGAACTACGCGTGCAGGCGGAAGGGCCGGCGAACCAGCCGGGGCCGACCCTCCCCGGTCCCGTGCCGACGGCAACCCCCGCACCGGCGATCTCCACGCGACCGGCGCCCGCGTCGGGGAGTGGGCCACCGCCGACGCCTCCACCCTTCCCCTCGGTCGGACCCGTGTCCACGCTCCCGCCGCAGGGGTACGCGCCGCCCTACATAGCACCGAATGGGCCGTACACGCCCACTCCGGTCGTGCCCCCCGTCGCGCCGCCCGGCCCAACGGCGACCCCGGCATCGTGATGGCGACACGTCCGGTTGCGTCATCGAACATGGCGGGGAAGGAGATGCAGCGCCCGGTCATGCTTCTCGTGGTACTCTCTTTGCTCCTCCTCGCCGGTTGTGGGGAGCCGAATGGGCGGCTCGCCCAGACCGCGACCGTGCCGCCCACGCCGATGGAATCTGCCGCCGCGATGCAACCAACCGTCGCCGCTGCCGCGTTCCACGGCCAGGGGACGTTCGCGTTTGTCTCGGCGGGCGGTTTGTATCTCCTCGACGGCGACGCAGGCACGCTGCGGATGATTCCCGCGGCGGGTCCCGTCTCCCATCCCACCTGGTCCTTCGATGGGCGCTGGCTTGCTTACCTCGTCCGTGGCGACGCCGGGAACGGGGAGCGGCAACTCTGGGTCGTGCGTGCCGATGGACAGGGCGCGCATCGGGCGCTCGGCGCCTCCATCGCCAATGTCCTCGGCTTCAGCTACGCGCCGCCCGTCGAGCCGATTCCCGGATTTGCCTGGTCACCAACCGCCGATCTCCTCG
>JAABUQ010009841.1_pt1 | contig 12765 bp, 6 predicted proteins | sample 5560001 | NCBI WGS metagenome assembly JAABUQ01 (sample SAMN10711888, study PRJNA513371) | rock metagenome | isolation source: Antarctica rocks | place: Antarctica: Victoria Land, Finger Mt nord | collected 2015-12-18 | reverse complement strand
GATTCCGCCTTTTGCCGCTCGTCGGCTTTCGCGCGGTACGTGCGCGACGCACGTTCCGCCAGCGCCGTATTGATCGAGGCAACGGCGCTTTGGTCCTGCGCGATGACCGCATGCCGATACGTCTCGAGATTTTTGGTCGCATCGCGCAAGACGCTCTGCTGCTGCGCGCGCGCATGCTCCGCGATGCCACCCGCAATCGCCGTGCCGCCGGGACCGGAACCGCCGCCGCCGACCGCCGCGTTGATCGCCGCCTGCTCCTTCGCCGCGTAGGTGCGCTGCTTGTCCGCGAGCGCCGCTTTCGTGCGATTTGCCGCGAGATCGAGTTCGTGCTGGAGACGCTTCTCCTCGACCGCGATATCCGCACCGGAACGCGCGATCTCCGGGCCTACACTCTGCAATTGGAGGGCCTGGACGTCCTCATCGAGTCGCGCCAATTGCGAGTAGAGCGGGTGTCGCTTGACGAGCGCTTCCATGCGCACGTACCCGACAAGTCCGCCTGCGACGGGGTGCGGCGATTCCGCCGAAGTCGCGGCCGGCTGGCGCGCGCACGCGGCGAGCGACGCCGCGAGCGCGCCGCAGAGCACGGCGGCGCCGAACGCTTTACTTGAGCGCGCTCGTAACATCGTTTGTGATGTCCGTCCCGCCGTAGATGAGGTTGCTGCGATCGATCACGAGTAACAAGCCTTTTTTCTTCGCCACATCCGCGATGACGTCGCGCGTCTTGTCGACCAGCGGCGCGATCTCGGACTTGTTCTTATCCGCGAGGGCGGCCTGATATTCTTTGAAGACGCTCTGGCGATCGGCGTCCGATTTCGCCGCCTTGATCTTTGCCTGCGCTGCCTTTTGCTGGTCGACCTGGAACTTCGCAAAGTCGTCGTTGGCACTCTTGAGCTTGGGCACTTGATCGATCTGCGTTTGATCGACGAAGCCGACGCTCGATGGCGGCGGCGTACTCACGGGCGGGATCGGGTCGCCGGGCCCGGCGAGCAGCGAGATCACGTTCTGCGTGACGTCCTGGCCGCCGAAAATCATGATGCGCTTGTCGACGATCACCGAGAGGTTCTTACTCGAAGCGACGGACGCGATCGCCGTCTGTGCGCGCGCGAAGAGCGGCGCGAAGAGTTCCCGCTGGCGCTGCGCGAGCTTATTCTGGAATTCTTGCGCGATGCGCTGTTGGGAATTCGCGTCGCGCACCGACCGCATCCGCTGGGCGAACTGCCGGTCGAGATCGGCTTTGTAGCCCGCCAGTTGCCGATTCGCGTCGGTGAACGAGCGGATGTTCGAGAGCGCCGCCTGATCGACGAAGCCAATATCGGCCACGTCGGCCGCGAGCGCATGCGGCGCGAGCGCGGTCGCGGCGAGCGCGAAGGCCGCGCACGTGACGGCCAACCGTTGCGGGAGATTTGCCATTAGAAACTCTGTCCGATTCCGAAGCTGGTGTGCCCGCCGCCCTTGCCGCGGGCGAAGTCGAGCCGGATGGATTTGAAGCCAAGTTGTGGGACATCGAAGCGCAGACCGATGCCGGCGTCGGTGCGGTAGAGGAACTTGTTGTAGTCGACGACGAGCTGACCGAAATTGGTGATCGGCTGCGCGCCGCGAATACGCTGCCCGCCGTAGTCGTAGAAGAGTGCCACGTTGAATTTACGATCCTGGGTGACCGGGATGCGCAGCTCCGATTGCAGCAACAGCTCTTGCGTGCCGTAGAAGACCTGGCTGTAGCCGCGTAGCTGCTGGTCGGTTAGGACGAAGAGTTTGCTCGGCGGGATCGCCCCCGTCGCATCGCCGACCAGTGAGTGGAAGGCGAGCGTCGCGTTCTTGGCGACCGGGAAGAATTTCGCCGCATCGAAGGTCGTGATCGTGTAGCCGAATTGCGAGCCGATGCCGCGCCCAGAAAGTTCTTCGGACAGCGTGGCGTTGAGACCGCGGCGCGGGTTGAAGACGTCGTCGCGCGTATCGCTCTGCAGGCCGAGCGTCACGGAGTGCAAGTTGAAACTCTGACCGTTCGCCGTATCAGCGATCGACGGCGCGTTGATGCCGAGCGTCGTGCCGTTGGTCGTCGAGCCGAACGGCGAGTTCGTGACCGCACCGTTGAAGATCGTCTGCTGGCCCTGGAGGAAGTAGCCCGGCGGCAGCACGACGTCGTTCGCGAGCCGTTGGATCGTCAGACCGACCGTCGCCGTCAACGTATCGGTGAGTCGGCGGCCGACGTTGAGCGTTCCGCCGTTACTCCGGTTGCCGTAACGCGCGGCGATATTGGAGATGAGGTTGGCGTTGGGCGTGAGCACGACCGCCTGCCCTCCGACGGCCGTCGCCGTCGACCCACTTCCGCCGCCGGTCGGTGACGGCGTCGAGACGATGGGATTGAAGCCGGTGGCGTTGGTCGAATTCGAAGCCTGGTAGACCTGGTAAAAATTCGTCTGGGAACTCGTGAACAGCGACGCGCCGAGGCTGTATTTCTCGCTACGCGGCGTGTTTCCGAGGTAGGGAATGTTGTACGTGAGCTGCGCGTCCGAAACGCGCGAGCCGCGCTCGAGACGCACGGATGCGGCGTTGCCGGTTCCGTTGATGTTGTTCTGCGAGTAGGACAGCGTGCCGGTCAGGCCCTGACCCGTCGGGCCGCCCGAATAGCCGGCACCGACCTGCGCGGTTCCCGTCCGTTGCTCTTTGACATTCCAATCCAGCGTGACCTGATACGGTTTTTTCGGATCGGGACCGGGCTTGGGATTGAGATCGACTTTTTCGAAGAAGCCGAGATTATTGAGCCGCTCGTAATCGCGGCGCAGCAGCCCCTGCGTGATGATCATGCCGGGGCGCAAGCGCAACTGGCGGCGCACGACGACGTCCTTGGTGACGGTGTTGCCCGTGATCTGGACGGCGCCCACGACCGCGACGTAGATGGAGTACTTCACGTCCGCGGTGCCCTTGGCGAGGTCGACCGTCGTCGGATCGATGCCGGCTTCGAAGTCGCCGAGTTGCAGGTCGTATTTCTCGTAGAGCTTCTTAAGGCTGTCGTAGTCTTTGTCGCGCGAATCTTCCGAATATGGCTGACCGGCTTTGAGCGTCAGCGCCGACTTGATGACGTTTGGCGCGAGCAACGGGTTGCCCGTGATCGTGATGTTGCGAACCGTGAGGCCTTCGCGAACGGTCAGGCTGAGCACGCCGTCCTTCGAGATGTTGAGCCCCGCGACGTGGGTTGGGACCTGTCCCGCGTACCCGATCTTGTCGTAATACGAATTGATCTTCAGCACGTCCTGATGGAACGTGTTGGTGTTGAGCACCTGACCGACGGCCGTATCCATCAGTGCGAGCAGCGTGTCGCTGGGCACGTGCTCGTTGCCCGAGAAGGCGATGCGCTCGATCACGGGGTTCTCGATCACGCGGTACGTGACCGCGATCCCATCGGGACGTTGGCGGATCAGCGGCGGCACTTGATCGGAAAAATATCCGAGATCGAAGATGTTCTGCAGGTCTTCGCGGACGGTTCGCTCGTCGAACTGTTGCCCCGCGCGCGTGCGCACGACGGCGAGAATCTTATCCGTTGGAACGTGCGCGTTGCCGGAGACGTCGACACTGACGACCTGCGGCGCGTTCGCGGGCGCCGGGGCGCCTCCGTGGCTCGGCGGTGACGTCTGCGCGGGGACCGAGGGAACCGTCGCCACGGGCGCCGGCGCGGCCGGAAGCGCCGACGCGGCCGACGGCAGCGCTGGCGCCGCCGAAGCGGTGGGCAGCGCGAGGGGCGTCGCAAGCGGCGCGGGGCTCGGCGACGCCGCGGCTTTCGAGCGAGCGAAAACGGGCGACCCTCCGAGTCCCGGGGCGAGGACGCCCAGGACCGCGGCAAGCGCGACGGTGGTTCGTCGCACGCGACGAAAACGAGAGAACATACGCAGTAAGAGCTTCCTTCGACCTCCCAGGCCGCTGGCGAGCGGCGGAAGGTAAGTATCGCGAGCCGTCGAGCGACGAACGCATGGCACGGCCCTCGCCACGACATCTATACGGGGAGACATCCCCAAACACCCGGCACCAGCGGAACCGAATGCTCTCCGAACGACGATATCATCTGAACAGTCGCTGGAGGCTCAGAGAAAAGCCCGCCGTTCCCGAACTCGGCTGTGCCGCTTGCAGCTTGATGTTGCCGCCTGAGCCGAAGGGGGAGGGCGCGAGCGACGTGAGCCCACTCGCCCCTAGCGTCTGGAAAACGGTGAGCTGTGCCGCGGTCGAATCGTTGGGCTTGATCTCGAAACCGAACGTCTGACGGTACGGGTAGCCGAAACTGGTCCCGTACACGGCGTTGATTTTCTTGCCGAGCACCTTGCGCGCGGTGACGCCGACGTTGCCCGTGTAGTCGACGTTGACGTTGAAATTCGTGAGACCGACCGCTTGCGCGAAGCTCGTTTCGATCGGCGCGAGCAGCGTGCGCGTGAACTGGGCGTTCGCAATTCCGAACGCTTCCTGCGCGACGCTGAAGTTGCCGTTGCTGCGTGCGGCGAGCGTGCCCGATGGGGCGCCCGCGAGCGTCGTGCTGCCGTAGAGCGTCGGCGCGCCCGTCGTCTCGCCGAAGAGGTTCGACGCGCCGAGTGCGGGAGCGCTGAAGAGCAGCCCGAGGATCTGTTGACGATCGTACGGCGGATCGGAACTCAACCCGATCGTGAGGTTCGTGACGGGTCCGGTGAGATCGAGCGTGACGTCGGCCGAACCCGAGACGTTGCGCACGGTATTGGGATCGGGGTCGATGACGTGCGTGATCGCCTTCGCATCGAGCGTCGGGATGAAGCCGGCGTCGGGGAAGAAGCTCACGCGCCCGTCGAGGATGCGGAAGACGGTGTTGAAGTACGTGAGCGTTCCGCCCGTCGAATCGAAGCCGCCGTCGAGCTTGGGTTCGCGTGACGTCCCGCCGACGTGCAGATCGCCTTTGCCGCCGATATCGACGTTCGAACTGCGCACGCGCACGTTGCTCGCCGCGGCGATCGTCAGGTCGAGTGCGAGGTCTCCGGGCTGCGGCTTCGGCGGCGGCGCGGGCGATGCCGCGAACGCGCCGCTACCGTTATCGGCGAGCAACAGCGCCGCGAAGGGAATGACCGCGTCGCGTAGCGACACCGTTCCGCCCAGACGCGGCCGCGCGCCCGCGCGGCGCACGAGGGCGATCTTTCCGTCGATCTGTCCGCCACCGTACGCAGGTAGGTTCAGTCGTAAACCTTTGGCTTCGGCGCGGAAATCGTACGCCGACGCGTTCGCCGGATTGACGAGATCGTACAACGATGCTTCGCCCGTTGCGTCGATCGTGCCACTGCCGGAATTCGCGTGTAGCGAGACGAGCCGCGCATCCGTACCCGCGAACGCGAGCGTACCCGCGACGTTCGTGAGCGGCTCGGTTTCGAACGGCGCGACGATGCGCCCGCGAGCCGCGGAGCGCCCGCGGTACCGCCGACGAGGACGCGTCCGTCGAGCTTGCCGCCCAGCATCGATCCCTTTGGTAGCAGAGGTGCGAAATCGGCGAAATCGATGCCCTTCGCCGCAAGTTCCAGCGAGATCGGAGCGCTCGCGGGGCCGAACCCGAACGGCGCGACTTGAAGCGGCACCGAGCCTGCGAGAAAGAGCGTGCCGGTGGCGAAGCCGACTTCGACCGACGTCAGCACGATGTCGCGCCCGGCGAGTGAAAATTGCCCGAGGGCGCGTGGCACCGCGACGCCGCGCAGCGAGGCCGACTCCAGATCGAAGCCGCCCGCGATGCGCGGCCGCACGCGGGTCCCGTCGATCTTCACGTCGATTTCGGCCGTGCCCGTGACCGGCAGGCTCGTCCCGAACAATCGCGCCGCAACGGAGGCGACATTCGGGCTCTTCGCGTGCACGGCAAGCGCGACTGGATCGCGCTCGCCGAACCCGAAGCTGCCCGAGCCCACGAGAGCGAGCCCGGGCACGTCGAGTTGTGCTTGCGAGACCCTCGTACGCCGCAACGTCGACGTTGCCGCGAGCGTCAGGCGCTCCACCGGAAACGTGCCGAGCGATCCGCCCACGAGCGTCGCGGTCGTGCGAACGTCGGGATTGCGGAGCGCCCCCGCGATCGTCGCGTCCGCATCGACCCGGCCGCCGATCGGCACCTGATAGCCGATCGCAGGCAGCCAAACGCCGAGGTCGAGTCCGCGAAGCCGCGCCGTCCCGGTGAAGCGCGAGCGTTCCAAGAGTCGCTCGAGGGGCGCGTGCGCGGCCAGGCCAAGTGTCCCTGCGGTCTCGAGCCGCCCAGAGACGCCGCCGAAGGCGATCGCACCCGTCACGTTGGTTCCGCGCGACGTCCAGTGAGCCGTCGCGTCGCCGAGATCGAACCGGCGCACGTGCAGGCCCGCAATCGCGACGTCGGCACTCGTGCGGATTGCGCTGCCGCTCCGCACGAATTGGGCCGCGATGCGGCCGCGGCCGCCCAGCGTGTCGCCCGCATCGAAGAAATCGTTGAAGTCGCCGAGATTCGCCCGCGGTGCGTCCAGCTGGAACGCCGCGTCGTTGCCGTGGACGTTCGCGCCGAACGAGGTCGCCGTCGACCCGACCGTCACCGTCCCCGCGTGCGCCATGAGACCGCCGGGGGTGATCGCGACCGTCGCCGCCGCGTCTCGAAACGCGAGGCCGTTGATCGTTCCCTCAGGAACAGCGACGCGCCCCGAAACCGCGAGATCGGCCGGCGTGCCGCGCACGAGCAGATCGCCCGTGAGCGTCCCCGCGACGTCCCGGCGCTGCGGCTGCGCGGCGCGGACGAATGGCGCGAGTCGCGCCTCGTCGATCCGCAGCCGCGCGTCGTAGCGCGGCACACGCGAGCCGACGCCCGTGACCTCTCCGTCGAGCGAACCCAGCGCCGCCCCGAGTTGCGCATCGGTTTGGCGAAACGCGAAGGTCGCGCCGCCCAGGGTCACGTCGCCGTTGGCAGAGAGGGGAAGCCGGTCGAGCGTCGTTCCTTCGCCCAGTGCTATACCGCCGTCGAAAAGCGACTGCTTGCCGACCGCGCCGAACGAGCCGATGGCCGCAACGCGACCGCCGCCACCGAGCGGAACGATCGACCGGAGCCGCGACGCGTCGGCACCCGCGATCGAGACGCCGAGCGACGCGAGCGTCTCGAGGTTCCCCGCGGCGACGAGCGTGCCGCCCGCGACGTCGCCCGAGGCGGCGTAGATATCGACGCGCTTCCCCGTCACCGCGAGGGTTCCGGAGAGCCCATCGATCGGGACGCCCTTCACCTGCGCGCCCGGGGTGCGCGCGCCCAACGCTTGCACGATCGTGCGATGTGGGTCGATCTCGAGAGCGATCGGTCCGTCCACGGGCCCGCTCGCACCGACGTTCCCGGTGAAGGTTCGAAGCTGCGCGAAACTGCCGCGATAGGTGCCCTCGAGCGCGAGCGCCGGCCCGACGTACGCGCCGCGCCCGGCAAACGAGCCCCACGGGCCGCTCGCCGCAACATTGCCCAAGCCGAAATTGCCGATGCGGCCGACGACATGTCCCGCGACGGACGCGAGCGCGAGCCCGCCGACGCGCAGGTCGCGACCGCGGATCTCGCCCGCGATGCGGAAGTCCGACGGCGGCCCGATGCCGGCGAGCGACCCGTCCAGACGTCCGCCGAAAGTCGGCGCCGCAAGCGCGATGCCGGGCAGCCGCGCGGGCGCCGGGAGGGCGGCATATGGGTAGTCGCGCGCGGCGAGCCAAAACGCGCTCTCCCCGGCGCTCCGGTGGAAGGTAAACGCGCCCGCGATCGTCGCGCCGTCGGCTCGCGCGAGCGTGAAGGGGCCGTAGCTGCCGTCGCCGCGAGCATCCTCGCGGAAGACGCCATCCAGCACCGCGCCGCCGCCCGCCCCCGCGATCGTGCCGCGCGCGTCGAGCCGCAGCCCGGGACCCGCGAGCAAGCCGATGGCCTCGACGCGCGCGAACGGCGCGACTTCGGCGAGGTACGGCACGCGCGCCGCCGGGCCCGTAACATCGACGACGAGCTGCGAGCGCGTGACGGCGCCCACGCGAATCGTGCCGCCCGCCGCCACATCGAGCCCGCCGTACCGGGCGCCCAGGCCCACGACGTCGAGGGCGCCATCGTAAAAGATCGCGCGCGCGCCGAGGTCCGAGAGCGGAAACCTACCGTAGGCGAGCGCGGGCGCATCCAGCCGCGTCGCGATCAATGGCAGCCCGACGGGACCCTCGAGCAGCGTGCCGAGACGCGCGGCGCCGACGACCGGCAGATTGCGCGAGAAGGCGAACAGCGTCCGGACGCGATCGAGCGGTGCGTCGGCGAGCGCGATGCCCAGCCGGAACTGCAAGTCCTTCCAATCGTAGAGGCCGCCCGCGACACGGGCCGGGATGCCGTCCAGCCGCGCCGCGAGCGCCGGCGCCGCAAAGCCACCGTCGAAGAGGTCGACGCGGCCCGTCATCTCCGTCGCGTTCGGCACGAGTCCGGGAATGCGCATGCTCCCCGAGGCGAGTTCCAGCGACCCGGCGACGTGATACGCGAGCGCGCCGCCCGGCGCAGCGAAGCCATACGCGCGCAGGTCGAGGCGCTTGGCGAAACCACGATGGAACCGCGCGGTCGTCGAATTGATGAAGTAATTAACGAATGGAACGATATCCAGCGACTTCGCTTGGATGCGGTGCTCCGCGAAACCGCGCGGCACGTCGATCCGCCCGCTCAGATCGATCTTCGCTTGCCGATCGCGCGCGACGTCGCTGTGCAGCCGATACAGCGTGACGCCCGCGCTATCGTAGGCGAGCGTCCCTTCGAGTCCGTCGAATTCGAGCCGCCGCGATTCCGGGAGGACGCGATATCGGTCCTCCACGCGCAGCGACCCATCGCGCACGCGGGCGGCGAAGCGCAACGGAACGTGAACGACCGGTTGCGCGGGCGTTGCGGGGCCCGATCCGGGAGCCGCTGCGAGCGAGGCGACATCGAACGAGCCATCCGCGCGACGCACGAGTGTGACGCGCGGCCCCTCGACGTCGATCGCCTCGAGCCCGTATTGGCGCGCCGCACCCGGCAACAGGTCGCGCAGATGGTAGCGCACCGAAACCCGCCGCACGGTCAAAAGCGTCGCGCCGCCGCGGACGAGCGTGATGCCCGTCGCCACCGCGCGATCGCCGCGCAGGTCGAGCGTGTCGAATGCGACCCGATCGCCCGTGGCCGCATCGAGCAGCGCAGCCACGAGCGCGCGCGAAAGCGGCCCGGCGAACGCCGCCGTCGCCACGACGACGAGCAGCACGAGGGCGCTCGCAGCTACGATGAAACGGGTCCGACCTTTGGGCACGCGCGTTGCTCCTCGGCCGCTCAACGCATCACGACGCCCACTCGGCACACAGCCGGATCACAGCGACCCGGTTTAAAGGTCCAAATTTTTGACGCTGCGCGCGTACGCTTGGATGAATTCTTTGCGGGGTTCGACTTTGTCGCCCATGAGGGTCGTGAACATCTCGTCGGCGGCGACGGCATCCTCGAGCGCGACGCGTTTGAGGCGACGGCTCTCGATGTGCATCGTCGTGTCGGCGAGCTGCTCGGCGTCCATTTCGCCCAGCCCCTTGTACTGCTGGATCTGAAAATCTTTGGGATCGCTATCGCCGATGATCGCCTTGAGCTCGTCGTCGGTGAACGCATACCGTTGCTTCTTCCCACGCTTCACGCCGTAAAGTGGCGGCATCGCGATGTAGACGTAGCCCTTTTCGATGAGCGCGCGCATCTGTTGGTAGAAGAACGTGAGCAAGAGCGTCCGGATATGCGACCCGTCCACGTCGGCGTCGGTCATGATGATGACCTTATGGTACCGAAGTTTCTCGCTATCGAAGTCGGCCGCGATCCCCGTGCCGAGCGCGGTGATCATCGCGCGGATTTCTTCGTTCGCGAAGACCTTGTCCTCACGCGCCTTCCAGACGTTGAGGATCTTGCCACGCAGCGGCAGGATCGCTTGCGTTTTGTAGTCGCGTCCCATCTTCGCGGTCCCGCCGGCGGAGTCGCCTTCGACGAGAAAAATTTCCGAGACTTCCGGGTTCTTTTCCGTGCAGTCGACGAGTTTACCGGGCAAACCCATGCCGTCGAGCGCGCTCTTGCGCCGCGAGAGGTCGCGCGCTTTCTTCGCAGCCTCGCGCGCGCGCTGCGCCTGCATCGCCTTGTCGACGATCGCGCGAAAGTGCTTGGGGTTCTCTTCGAAAAAGAAGTCGAGCCGCTCGCCGACGAGCGTGTAGACGATGTTGCGGACGCGAGCGGTGCCGAGTTTGGTCTTGGTCTGTCCTTCGAACTGCGGGTTCTCGAGTTTGACCGAGACCACGGCGGTGAGGCCTTCCATCACATCGTCGATCGAGAGGTTCGCGTCGTTCTCTTTGAGCACGGCGCGTTTGCGCGCATAGGTATTGACCGCGTTCCCGACGGCATTGCGGAAGCCGACGAGGTGCATGCCGCCTTCGGCCGTGTTGATGTTATTCGCGTACGTGTACACATTTTCGGTGTACGTATCGGCCCATTGCAGCGCGCACTCGACGATGACCTCGTCGCGTTCGCCGTTGGTCGAGATGATGGGATGGAGCGGATCTTTCTTGTCGTTGAGGTGCTCGACGAACGAGATGATGCCGCCCTCGTAGAGGAACGTCTTCTCTTTCGGTTCCTCGGGCCGTTCGTCGCGCAGCGTGATCGAAATGCCGCGGTTGAGAAACGCGAGCTCGCGCAACCGTTTCTGCAAGATGTCCCAGTGGAAATCCGTCGTGTCGAACATCGTCGCGTCGGGAACGAACCAGGTGTAGTTTCCGGTGCCTTCGACGTTCTCGGCGATCACGTGCAACGGCTCGGTCGTAATCCCGCGCTCGAATTTGATTTCGTACCGTTTGCCGTCGCGTTTGACGCGAACCGTCACGTGTTCCGAGAGGGCGTTGACGACGGAAATTCCGACGCCGTGCAGACCGCCCGAAACTTTGTAGCCGCCGGACCCGAATTTGCCGCCAGCGTGCAAGATCGTCATCACGACCTCGACCGTCGACATATTCTCCTCGACGTTGAAATCGACCGGAATACCGCGGCCGTCGTCTTCGACCGAGCAGGACCCGTCGCGACCGAGGATCACGAAGATCGACGTCGCCTTGCCCGCCATCGCCTCGTCGACCGAATTATCGACGGCTTCGTAGACGAGTTGGTGGAGGCCGCGCTCCGAGGTGTTCCCGATATACATGCCGGGCCGCATGCGAACCGCCTCGAGGCCCTTGAGGACCGAGATTTGGTCGCCGGTATATTCTTCCATCGTTACGTCGTTCTTCTACAAATGGCTCGCCCGCGCCTTATCGCGGGCGACCGTTCAGGGCGGCGGCGACGCGACGGCGTGGGGCCACAGCAGCGCTTCCAAGTCGGCGCCGAGGAGGTTGCGGACGACGGCGGATGTGATCCGGTCCGGCGGCAACCGCGACTGCAGCAGGACGTACGAACTGCCGACGTGCCGCTCGAGACCGGAGCGGCTCACGCGTCCCGCCGCGCGGGCCCGTTCCAAAACCAGCCACCAACGCTGTAAGAGCACCTTGCGTGCGCGTTCGAATTCCGCAACCGACAGATCGGGGAGTTGTTCGCGCAGATCGACGAACGTCAGCCACGGCGCCATGTAGACGATGCGCTCGATCTGCGTCCGTCGCGCGAACTCCGCCTCGCCCGCGCAGGGCGCGCATCGATCGCGCGCTGCGCCCGCCGAACCCTCGACGCGAACGCCGCAATCCGCGCACGTCGGCCCGTTCCGCCGCGGGGCCGCCGTCATACGCGCGCGCATCCGGGCAAAGGCCTCGTACATGTCGGCTGCGGGTGGCAGGGCATCCGGGACGGCTCGGCCGTTTGCGGAACGCGGACGCGGGGTCGCTGCGGCCGCGACGCGACGCCGACCGCGCGGAACGAGCCCCGTGCGGAAGACGAGCTTGGAAACCACGATACCGGCGGGCAGGGCGCGCACCTGCGCGAGGATCTGGAGTGAGAGAAACTGCAGTTGTTGGCTCCACGCGCTCGATCGCGTGCCGATCACGAGGTTCTCGCCCGAAAGCTCGAGCGGCGCCGCGTTGGCCGCGACGTCGCGACCCACGATCCCGGGCCAGGCGGCAGCGATCGCGTGCAGCGGATCGATCGAGGCGCCGCGTCCGGGCGTCCAGCTTTCGAGCGACGTGCGAAGCGGGCGAAGTCCGCCGCCGCGAGTTTCTCCGCCGCTCACGCCACGCGTTCCAGCGTCGCGGCGCGGATCCGATACGCCGCGGCAACGGGGACGTCGACGTCGTGCGTCGTCGTCACAAAAGCTTGCTCGAAGGAGCCGACGCCCCGCAAGAACGCCCGCTGACGGTCGGGATCGAGCTCGGAGAGCACGTCGTCGAGGAGCAGCAGCGGCGCCTCACCCGAGCGGGCTTCGAGCACGCCGTATTCGGCGACCTTGAGCGCGAGCACCGCCGTACGCTGCTGGCCCTGCGAGCCGAAGGCCGCGAGCGCGACCCCGCCGAGGTTGAAGAAGACGTCGTCGCGATGCGGCCCCACGAGGGACGTGCGCCGCGCGACCTCCGCAACGCGTCGTTGCGCGAGCCGCACCGCGAACGCGGCGGCGACGCCGTCACTCGTCGGCACATCAACGGGCACGTCGGGGGCGTAGGCGATCTCCAGTTCGCCGTCGCGCTCGCCGACCCAGGACCGATGCGTCGCTTTCGCGCGCTCGTCGAGTGCGGCGACGAACGCACGGCGCGCGAGAACGATTCGCGTTCCGAGCACGATGAGTTGCTCGTCGTAGGTTTCCAAGAGCGCCTCGTCCGGGGCGATCG
>JAABUQ010009840.1_pt1 | contig 12767 bp, 13 predicted proteins | sample 5560001 | NCBI WGS metagenome assembly JAABUQ01 (sample SAMN10711888, study PRJNA513371) | rock metagenome | isolation source: Antarctica rocks | place: Antarctica: Victoria Land, Finger Mt nord | collected 2015-12-18 | reverse complement strand
GGAGCGCCGGGTCACCGTGCCCGAGGCGCAGCTCACGCTCCGCGAGTCCGTGCGCCGGGTGACCTCGATCGCCCTGGTCCACGAGACGCTGTCGCAGAGCCTGGGCGAGGAGGTGGCCTTTGACGCCGTGGCGGACCAGCTGATGGCGATGACGCTCGACGTCGCGGTGACCGGTCATCGCCCGAACGTCTGCAGGACCGGCTCGTTCGGCGTCCTGCCCGGGCTGCTCGCCACACCTCTGGCGCTGGTGCTGTCCGAGCTGCTGCAGAACTCGGTGGAGCACGGCGGGGCCAGCAGTGTCGAGCTGCTCGTTGAGCGGCGCGACAAGGTCTTGACGGTGCGGGTCCGCGACGACGGAGCCGGGCTGCCAGCGTCCTTCTCGCTGGAGACCTCGAAACGGCTGGGGCTGCAGATCGTGCGCACGCTGGTGGTGGGCGAGATGCGGGGAACCCTCACTTTGGACGCCGCTCCCGAGCGAGGAACCGTGGTGGCGGTGTCACTGCCGGTGACTGCGTCGGAGCCGCGCGCCGAGCGCGATGCGTGATGGGTTGCAGCGGTGGTCAGGCGGAAACGGTGCGTGGCTGCAGCGACCGGCGGCGCAGCAGGCGTCTCTCGTCCTCGCTGAGCCCGCCCCACACACCTGAGTCCTGCCCCGTGGCCAGCGCCCACTCGAGACAGTCCTGGGCAACTGCGCACTGGCGGCATACAGCCTTGGCCTCGACGACCTGGCGCTCGGCCGGCCCGACCGTACCGATGGGGAAGAAGAGCTCAGGATCCTCATCCCGGCAGAGAGCACTGTGCCGCCAGTCCATGGGCAGTCTCCTCGCGCATCGATGGGCCGGCGGCTGGGTTCGCCGTGGCGTCCTTGCTCTACCCGTTACGGTGCTGTTGCCTGCACCTCTCGGTTACCAGAGGTCACTTTCGCACCTGCCGCGCCACAAGGCAACAGCAACGGACAGTCAACCAATAACCAACATCCGGAAGTGACATAGGTCACCACGAGCCCGGTCAGGCGACAATTCGCAGTGCAGCGGGGACAGAGCGGAACCGCACCGAGGTGCGCTCGCTGAGTGGCTCGCCATCAAGCTGAAACGGAAGGGGGGTGTCGGAATCAAGGGACAGCTCGGGCAGGTCGTGCAAGTGCACCGCGTGAGGTCCTTGCGGCTGCGGCTTCTGGCGTGACCACTGTCCGAGAGCGCGCAACGCCGTTGCCGAGCTCAGCTTGCGCATCCCCAAAAGATCAAGGCCGGTACTGAACGAGGCCAGGGGCGTGGGCCGCAGCGGCCGGTTGTTGACGAAGGTCCACGGGTCGGTATTGGTGACCAGCGCAAGAACCAGCCGCTCCGGTGAGCTGAGGCCGGGCGCGGTCAGCGTGAGCAGTGGCCGCCGCCGCTCCGCCCGGTAGTACTCCCGCACGCTGCTGCGGATGTAGAGAGCAGAGGTCTTGCGCCACCCCTTGGCGCTCTGACTTTCGACGCGGCGCAGGGCTGCGGCGTCCATACCAAGGCCTGCCGAGAAGGTGAACCAGCGGTCGTCGGCCAGGCCGAGCCCGACCCTGCGGCTGCGACCGTCGCGCAGCGCATCCAGCAGCTCGCTCGTCGCATCGACCGGGTGGTTGGTGATGCCCAGGGCGCGAGCAAACACGTTGGTGCTCCCGCCCGGCACGATGGCGAGAGCCGGGACGGCAGGCGACGGGCCTTGCACCAGCAGACCGTTGATGACCTCGTTGACCGTGCCGTCGCCCCCGAGCACGACCACGAGGTCGTACTCGGCGTCGACCGCCTGCTCACCCAGCTCGCGCGCGTGACCGCGGCTCTTGGTGGGGGCGACGTCGAGCTTCAGGTTGGCATCCAGGGCAGACGTCAGCACGTTGCGGGTACGGGTTGTCGTCACGGTGGCCGTTGGGTTGACAACAAGTAGCGCCCGCATGAAAAGCAACCTACCCAGCCGGGGCCCGCTCACCGCGAAGGCTCGCGTGACGATACACAAAGCTCTGGAATGACGCGCTGTAATGAGGACGAAGCGCTCTAGAATGGCAGGGGTGTCCACCCGTGCAGCAACCGGGTTGTTGGTGGCGCTGCAGGCACTCGCCCTTGTCGTGATCGGCCTGGTGCTCGGCGTCCAGGCGACCACGGGCCGGCCGAGCGACCAGCTCGGTGCGCTGCTGGGTGCCGGGCTTGCGGTCGCGACCGGCATCGCCACGGCCCTGCTGGCCAGGGGGCTGTGGCGGCGTAGCGCCAGGGCCCGCTCGCCGGTCGTCGTCCTGGAGCTGCTCTGCCTACCCGTGGCGTGGGACCTGTTGCAGGCTCACCGGACGCTGATCGGCATCGCCGTCGCCGGCGCGGCGGTGCTCGCCGTTACCCTGGTGGCCGTCAGTACCCGGCCGAGCGGCGCCGCTGGGAAGCCTGCTCCTCGCCGGTGACCCGCTTTCGTGGCCGATGACGTGCTACTCGTCGGTGAGTAGCCCTCGCCGTAGCTGAGCTAAGGTCCGGGCCAACAACCGGCTCACGTGCATCTGCGAGATGCCGAGCTCGGAGGCGATCTGCGACTGAGTCATGCCGCCGAAGAAACGCAGCATGAGAATCCGCTTCTCGCGGGCGGGCAGCCGCTCCAGGAGGGGCTTGAGCGACTCGCGGTACTCGACGCCCTCGAGCCCTTCGTCATGGATGCCGAGGGTGTCGGCGACGGCCGGCGCATCCTCGTCGCCGCCGTCCGGGGCGTCGAGCGAGACGGCGGAGTAGGCGTTGGCAGACTCCAGACCTTCCAGCACCTCCTCCTCGCTCATCTCCAGATGGCGAGCCAGCTCGGCCACGGTGGGGGACCGCCCGAGGGTCTGAGAGAGGTCGTTCGTGGCTTTCGTCAGCGCGAGCTTGAGCTCCTGCAGGCGGCGCGGAACGCGGATGGCCCAGCCCTTGTCACGGAAGTGCCGCTTGATCTCGCCGACGATGGTGGGAGTGGCGTAGGTGGAGAACTCCACGCCGCGGTCGAGGTCGAAGCGGTCAACCGACTTGATCAACCCGATCGTCGCGACCTGCACGAGGTCGTCGAGCGGCTCCCCGCGGTTGCGGAACCGCCGCGCCAGGTACTCCACCAGCGGCAGGTGCATCTCGACCAGCTCGTCGCGCACCCTGTTGCGGTGCGGGTCGCCCGGCTCGAGGCCTGCGATCTCGGCGAAGCGCTCACGCGCGAGCGCTCGGTCGGCGCCGGCTCCAGGGCGGCTGCTGGTGCTGGCCAGTGCCGATGTGACCTCCGGGTCGAGCGCAATGGCCGCTTCCGGGTCGAGCTCCGCCGGCGGCGACTCCGCGGTGGGATCGAAGGCACTGCTAGGGCCGGTGTGGTCGGTGAGGGCGATGCCGTCGATGCCGTCGATGCCGTCGATGACGTCCGGATCGGGCACCAGAGCCCCGCCCGGAGTCCCGCCGGCATCGCGGGGGGCACTAGCGACCCCGGCGGCGTGACTGCGCGGGTCGGGCACCCGCTCGTCGGCGGTCAGGCTCATGTGACCCTCGCTTCGGCACGCCGCTTGTGCAACTCGATGCAGACCACCCCGCCAGCGCCGGCGTGGCTGCTCACGGACCCCGCCAAGGCGGACAGCACTGTCCAGGCGAACGAGTCGCGCGCGGGCTCCGCGCCCGTCGTGGTGGGGACCGAGACGGCGATGCGGAAGTCATCTCCGGACAACTCGAACTCGCAGGACAACTCGGCGCCACGCACGGCATCGGGCAGGAGCATGGCGCATGCCTCGTCGACGGCAATCCGCAGGTCCTCGATCTCCTCCAGGGTGAAGTCCATGCGGGCGGCGAGCCCCGCAGTGGCGGTCCGGAGCACCGACAGGTAGGCACCTGCCGCGGGCAGACGCAGCCGGACGACGTCGCGAACGGCGCCACCGACTTCCGTGTCGGACTCGTCGAGCACGGCCATTTCCTCCCCCAGCGACGACCCTGCGCGAGCCTACCGGGCAACGGATCAGCCGTGCAGCGGCAGTCAGGTGAACGCCGGGCCTTGCGTGCCGCCGGTCAGGCCACGGTGGCGGCGAGGCTGGTCAAGGCGGCGCCGTCGAGGCGAAACGTTGTCCATTCGTTCAGTCCCTGGCCGCCATGACCCTGGTAGAAGCCCTGCGCGTCGACGTTCCAGTCCAGCACCTGCCACTCAAGGCGGCCCCAGCCGCGCTGGACGGCGATCTGCGACAGGTGGGCAAGCAGCGCCTTACCGTGCCCAGCCCCCCGGTGAGCCGGCTGCACGTAGAGATCCTCCAGGTGAATGCCGTACCGGCCGAGCCACGTGGAGAAGGTCCGAAACCACAGGGCTAGCCCGACGACGATCCCGTCAACCTCGGCGACGAGGCAGGAGGCGCCGGCGTCGGGGCCGAACAGCGCCGTGTGCAGCAGGGGCTCGGTCGCCTCGACCGCGTCGGGCTCCCGCTCGTAGGCCGCCAACTCGCGCACGAGGGCGAGCACAGCAGGTACGTCGGCCGGTTCCGCCGCACGGATCACGCCGAGCTCCTCGCCCTGACGGGCACTCAAGGGGGGTGGTTGCGGGCGCACGAGGACCACTACACGGCGCGAGAGACCGGCCCGGCGGGTGGCACCGGTCCCTCGTGCAAGGGCCGTGCGGGCGCTCAGGCGGGCTTGCCGCCCTTGGTCTCCCAGAAGATGCCCGCGACCTCGTCGATCAGGGCGAGCAGCTTCTTGCCGCTCTCCGGGTCGACGGAGCCCTTGGCCCCGCCCGCACCGGCAGCCTTGGTCGCCCGCCAGAACAGGTCGTGCAGCTGGGGGTACTTCTCGACGTGCTCGGGCTTGAAGTAGTCGGTCCACAGCACCCACAGGTGCTCCTTCGCGAGCTCGGCCCGCTCGCCGATGATCATGACGGCCCGGGTGCGGAACACCGGGTCCGTATTGGCCTGGTACTTCTCCTGCATCGCGAGGACGGACTGCGCCTCGATGCGGGCTTGCGCGGGGTCGTACACACCGCACGGCAGGTCACAGTGGGCGCTGACACGGATCGACGGGTGCAGCAACGACATGGTCACTCCTTCTTGCTTGATGGGCCGACGGCTTGTTGTTGCCGGCTGGCCAGCGGTGTGGCGCGGGCCGAGTGGTGCATACCCTGCGACTCTCGTGGCATGCGACTAGCGATACTGCCCCGCAGACGGCGGGACGCGGCAGCGGTCACAGCCGAAGACCCTAGGCCGGGGCGGGGCAGCTGGGGCAGTTGGGGAGTTGTGGGCGTCGACGGCCGCTCGATGGTGCCGACGCTTGCGCCGGGCGACGCCTGCCTCGTGCGCTGGGGCGGCAGGCCGCGTACCGGCGATGTCGTCGTCGCCCGCCTGCCCGCCCGACCACTGGGCATAAAGCGGGCGCGCTGGCACGATGCGGCCGGCTGGTGGCTCGCCTCGGACAACCCTCGGGAGGGAACCGACAGCGCGACGTTCGGTCAGGTCGGCGGGGAGGACGTGCTCGGGCGGGTCGTGCTGTGCTACTGGCCGCGGCCGCGGCTGGTCCGGCGCTTGCGGTCCTGACCCCGCCGCGCTGCCTGGGGCCGCGTGGGATAGTCGAGTACCGGGCGATCCTCGGCAGGCACTGCCGGGCGACCCCCCGGTTACCTCATCCTCGCCGCCGCGCGCCCTGCAGCGTCGTGCGTCCGGCCCTCGGGAGCAACGTGAGCACCTTCCAATCGACGCCATCGACGCCATCGACGCCATCGACGCCATCGAGGGATCCCCTGCTGCCCGGGGTGCCTTCTGGTGGGGGGAGCAGCGGGGACGCGGTTTTCGAGCTGCACCGCGGCGGCAAGATCGAGCTGGCGCTCACGGTGCCGGTGCAGACCCGCGAGGACCTCTCCCTGGCATACACCCCGGGCGTCGCCCGCGTCTGCACCGCCATTGCCGCCGAGCCGGCCCTGGCCGACGTCTTCACCTGGCGCGCCAACACGGTTGCGGTCGTGAGCGACGGGAGTGCCGTGCTCGGCCTCGGCGACCTGGGTCCGGCGGCAGCCTTGCCCGTGATGGAGGGCAAGGCGCTGCTGTTCAAGCGCTTCGCCGGTATCGACGCCGTACCTATCGTGCTCGACTGCACCGACGTCGACGAGCTGGTCGAAACCGTGGTGCGCCTGGCACCGGGCTTCGGTGGCATCAACCTCGAGGACATCAGCGCCCCGCGCTGTTTCGACGTCGAGCGCCGGCTCCAGCAGCGGTTGCACATCCCGGTCTTCCACGACGACCAGCACGGCACCGCCGTCGTGGTGCTCGCCGCGTTGCGCAACGCCGCCGCATTGACCGGCCGCACCCTCGGCGACCTGCGCGTCGTGGTCAGCGGAGCCGGCGCGGCAGGCGTTGCGGTGACGCGGATCCTGCTGGCCGCCGGCATCGGCGACATCGCCGTGGCCGACAGCAGGGGCATCGTCTCGCGTGACCGGCACGACCTCAGCGAGGTCAAGTCGGGACTGGCGCAGGAGACCAACCTGGCGGGCCGCAGCGGCTCACTGGCCGGCGCTCTGAGCGGCGCCGACGTCCTGCTCGGCCTCTCAGCCGGACGGGTCCCGGAGTCGGCGGTGGCGACGATGGCCGCCGACGCCATCATCTTCGCGCTGGCCAACCCCGACCCGGAGGTCGACCCGGTCGTCGCGCACCGCTATGCCCGGGTGGTGGCGACCGGTCGCAGCGACTACCCGAACCAGATCAACAACGTCCTTGCCTTTCCCGGGATCTTCCGGGGAGCGCTGGACGCCGGGGCCACCCGCATCACCGAAGGTATGAAGCTGGCGGCCGCGGAGGCACTTGCCGAGATCGTCGGAGCCGACCTGTCGGAGACGTGCATCGTCCCCAGCGTGCTCGACGGGCGGGTGGCGCCGCAGGTCGCGGCCGCGGTGGCCGCAGCCGCCAAGGTGGAGGGTGTGGTCCGTCCGAGGTGACGCAGGATCTGGCCCCCTGTGTCGGCGAACCAGGACCTCTGGCAGCCGCTGGGCGGTCGAGCGTCAGAACCGGTGGCAGGAGGGGCAGCGTACGCCCTCACCGACGGGGCGAAGCGCGCAGCACCCCGGATGGGTGCAGTGCACGAAGTCGTCGGATGCGTCGATGACGACCGCCGCGCCCGACGCCAGCGGGGTCGCAGCAGCGGCGTGCTGCAGCGCCTCGTCTCGCACCTCAGTCGCGCGGGCCGGCCGCCGACGAAAACCGTTGCGCCGGGTCGGTGAGCTGGCCGGGGGTTGGTAGAGCGCCGACGCCATGCTGCGATTCCACCATGCCCTGACGGTGCACAGGGTCCGACACGCGCGGCGGCCGTGGGCAGGAGCGTCCCGCCTCGAAGCCGCGGCCGCTGCTCGCGCTCGCAGCCATAAGCCTGCCAATGGTGCTCGCCGTCTACGCCGCCCGCATCACGCCCGACGACCCGCTCTCGGGACTGGAGGTCGCCGAGCAGCCCGAGCCGCAGGCACGCGACGGATGGGTGCGGGTCAAGGTGCAGGCGTGCGCGCTCAACCACCACGACCTGTGGTCGCTGCGGGGGGTCGGCCTCGCCTCCGACAAGCTGCCGATGATCCTCGGCTGCGATGCCGCGGGGGTGACCGACGACGGTCGGGAGGTCGTCGTGCACGCTGTGCTGGGCGACCCGGCCGCGGGCGGGGGCGACGAGACGCTCGACCCCAAGCGCTCGCTGCTGTCCGAGCGCTACCCCGGCACGCTCGCCGAGTACGTCGCGGTCCCCGAGCGCAACATCGTCGACAAGCCGGCGTCGCTGAGCTTCGAGCAGGCCGCCTGCCTGCCGACCGCGTGGCTGACCGCCTACCGGATGCTCGCGACCCGGGCGCGTCTCGAGGGACCATCGAAGGTGCTGGTGCAGGGGGCGGGCGGCGGGGTCGCCACCGCACTGATCGCCCTTGGCAAGGCCCTGGGGCACACGGTCTACGTCACCTCGCGGGAGGACGGCAAGCGGGAGCAGGCGCTCGCGCTCGGTGCCGATGCCGCGTTCGAGTCCGGTGCGCGCCTGCCGGAGCGTGTCGACGCCGTGATGGAGACCGTCGGCGCCGCGACCTGGTCGCACTCGCTCAGGTCGCTACGGCCCGGCGGCGCCGTGGTCGTCAGCGGCGCGACGAGCGGACCCAACCCGGAGGCCGACCTCAACCGCGTGTTCTTCCTGCAGCTGTCGGTCGTCGGCAGCACGATGGGCACGCGCGACGAGCTGGTGGGCCTGCTGCGGCTGATGGACGAGACGGGCGTGCGGCCGCTCATCGACGAGGTCCGTCCGCTGGCCGACGCGCGTGCGGCCTTCGAGCGGATGCACACGGGCAGCGTGTTCGGCAAGCTCGTACTCACCACCGGCTGATCGGTGCGCCTGGCGGTCGTCGCAGGACCAGCCCCGGGTCACGCCTTCCCCGCCGCCGGCCTCGCCCACGGTCTGGCGAGCCGCGGGCACGAGGTGCTCGTCCTCACCGGTGAGGTGTGGCTGACCGCCCTTGCCCGCGACGGCCTGCGAGCCCAGTGTCTGCCGATCCTTGCGCACGACGCGCGTGACAGCGACTTCGGCTTCCGGATCTACGGCCGGGGCGCCCAGTCCGCGGTTGGTATCGCCGAGCTCGTCCGCGCGTTCGGCGCGCAGGCCGTCGTCGTCGACACGCTGACCGTGGGCGGCGCCTACGCGGCCGGGCTGCTGGGACTGCCCTGGATCGAGCTCATCCCGCATCCGCTGCAGGACGTGACCGACGGCATCTGCGCGCCCGGTACGGGCCTCGCACCGGGGCGCGGTCCCGCCGGCCGGGCGCGCGACGCACTGCTGCGGGGGCTGAACCAGCGCGCGATCGACAAGACGATGCACGAGCGGTGGGACGCCCGTCGCTCGCTCGGTCTGCCGGACGAGGGGCCGCCGACCGGCCGGCTGGTCGCCACCCTGCCCGGGTTCGAGATCCCGCGGGCGGACTGGCCACGGCGCACGGTGCTCGTCGGGCCACTCGAGTGGGACCCGGCGACGGCCGACCTGCCGCTGCCGCCGGGAAAGGTACCGCTGGTGTTCGCGTCGGCGTCGACGGCCCCAGCGGGGGCGACGGGCATTCTCGAAGCGTCGCTGCGCGCGTGCGGGGCCCTCGGCTACCGGCTCGTCTGCACACAGTTCGACTCTCACGCTGGCCCTCTGCCCCGCTCGGTCTCGGTCGGACCCGGCCGGCAGGCTCCGTCGCTCGACGCCGCCGACGTCGTGGTGGCGGGTGGCGGGCATGGGATGGTCGCAAAGGCTATGGCACGGGGGTTGCCGCTGGTGTGCATCCCGGGTGGCGGTGAGCAGTACGACAACGCCCAGCGGGTGCGCCGGCTCGGTGCTGGGGCGTCGATCCGGCCCAAGCGCCTGACGGCCGGTCGGCTGGCCACCGAGCTGAGCCGGCTGGTGGGCGATCCGTCCTACCGCCGGGCGGCGCGGCGCGTCGCCGCCAGCGCGACCGGCTTGGGTCCGGCGCACGCGGCAGAGGTCGTCGAGCGACTGCTCGGTGCCTGAGCGCGGCTAGTCGTCGTCGAGCCGGGCCAGCCACGTCGCGAGCCGCTCCACCGGGTTCTCGAACTCGGGGTGGTCGTCAACGAAGTCACGCATGCGCTCGGCGAGCCAGGCCAGCGTCACCGTCTCGGACCCGCGCCGGCTCGCCAGCTCCTCGAGCCCCCGGTCGGTGAAGTACACCGCTAGCTGCCGGTCCCGCCCGCGCCGGCGCCACTTGCCGCGTCGGCACCGTCGCGTGCCGTGGCAGCCGCCCGCGACTTGAGCAGCTGCCCCAGCCCGAGGCAGAGGCCGCCGACACCGACGCCGAGCAGCAAGTCGCGGCAGAAGCTCTCGACGACGTAGCCGCCGCCGACGCTGGTCACGGTGAGCGCTGCGATCGCGGCGATGACACCCAGGGCGGCGACGGCGTAGCCGAGGACGACGAGCAACCTTCCGGCCCCTTCCGGGGTTGACAGGCCACCGCGCGGGGCGGACGAGCGGGTCGCACCGGAGTAAGGCGAGCCCTGGCCGTAGGCGGGCGGCCCCCAGCCCTGCTGCTGAGCGTAGGGCGGCTGGCCATACGGCGAACCGCCGTACCCGGCCGAGGAGGGGGTGACGCCGTACCCGCCGGGCTGGCTGTTCCCGTAGCCGCCAGGCTGGCCGCCGCCGTAGCCACCCGGCTGGCCGCCGCCGTATCCGCTCTGGCCGTACGCGGGCTGGCCGTAGCCGCCCCAGCCTGCGGAGCCGGCGGCCACCTGCTCGGTTGCGGGTTCGCCGTAGCCGCCCTGGGTCTGCTCAGGCGGCCGTCCTGCCTGGCCTGGCTGTTCAGTCACGTCGTGCCTCTCCCTCGCAGGTGATTAAGCCTGGGCACGCCGTCCGGCAGTCGGGTGCGGCGCTCGCCCTGGGACCCCCGGGCGCCGCTGCCCCGCGCGGTGCCCCGCTCCTTACGCGCGCAGAGCGGCCTCGACCAGCGCCTTCTGCTCCCGCTCGTGCACTGCCGCCACCCCGGCCGCCGGCGAGGCCGATGCCCGCCGCGAGACGCGGCGCAGCCGGACACCCTCAGGCAACCCGTCTGGCAGAGCCTGCAGCATGTGGGAGAAGGCGCCCTGGTTGGCCGGCTCCTCCTGCACCCAGACGACGTCGGTGGCGCCGCCTGCCCCCACGCCGTACTCGGCCAGCACCTCGGACACCTCGTCGACCGGGGTCGGGTACAGCTGCTCGACCCGGACGACCGCCACGTCGGAGGCGTCGTCGCGCTTGCCGCGGGCAGCGAGCAGGTCGTAGTAGACCTTGCCGGCGCACAGCAGGACCCGCCGTGGCCGGGTGACCGTGTCGTCGGCGATCACCGGCTGCCACTCCCCGCCCGTGAACTCCTCCACCGCCGACGCCGCCGCCTTCAGGCGCAGCATCGACTTGGGTGTGAAGACGACCAGTGGGCGCTTGTGCGGGGCCAGCGCCTGTCGGCGCAGCAGGTGAAAGTACTGCGCCGGAGTCGAGGGGAGCGCCACGGTCATGTTGTCCTCGGCGCACATCTGCAGGTAGCGCTCGATCCTGGCCGAGGAGTGGTCGGGCCCCTGTCCCTCGTAGCCGTGCGGCAGCAGCAGCGTCACGCCCGAGCGCTGCCCCCACTTGGCCTCGCCCGAGGACAGGAACTCGTCGACGATGGACTGAGCGCCGTCGGCGAAGTCGCCGAACTGCGCCTCCCACAGCACTAGGGCCTCGGGCCGCGCGACGGCGTAGCCGTACTCGAAGCCCATCGCCGCGAACTCACTGAGCAGGGAGTCGTAGGTGTGGAACGGCGCCGCCCCGGGCAGCGTGCGCAGTGGCGTGTGCTCGGCGGCTGTCGCGCGGTCGACGAGGACCGCGTGCCGCTGCCCGAACGTGCCCCGCCGGGTGTCCTGGCCGGTCAGGCGAATCGGCGTGCCTTCGAGCAGCAGCGACCCGAAGGCGAGCAGCTCACCCATGGCCCAGTCGATCGAGGCGTCGCCGACCATCTTGGCGCGGCGCTGCAGCTGGGGAGCCAGCCGCGGGTGGACCGTGAAGCCCTCGGGCAGGTGGGTCTGCGTCTCGACGATCTGCTTGACGACCTCGGGCGTGATTGCGGTGACCACGGCCGCCGTCGAGGTGTCGTCGGCGGCCTCCATAACCGGCCGGCGCACCGGAGCGCTCGACGCTTCGTGGGTGGAGGCGAAGGCCTTCTCCAGGTGGCCGCGGTAGGAGCGCAGCGCCTCCTCGGCCTCGTCGAGCGTGATGTCGCCGCGGCCGATCAGCGCTTCGGTGTAGATCTTCCGCACCGAGCGCTTGCTGTCGATGATGTCGTACATCAGCGGCTGGGTGAACGATGGCTCGTCGACCTCACTGTGCCCGCGGCGGCGGTAGCAGATCATGTCGATGACGACGTCCTTCTTGAACGCCTGCCGGAACTCGTACGCCAGCCGGGCGACGCGCACGCAGGCCTCGGGGTCGTCGCCGTTGACGTGGAAGATGGGCGCCTGCACCATCCGCGCGACGTCCGTGGCGTAGACCGACGAGCGGCCGGCGAGCGGCGAGGTCGTGAAGCCGACCTGGTTGTTGACGACGACGTGCATCGTGCCGCCCGTCCGGTAGCCCCGCAGCTGGGAGAGGTTGAGCGTCTCGGCCACGACGCCCTGGCCGGCGAACGCGGCGTCGCCGTGCATCAGCACCGGCAGGACGGTGAAGCCGTCCGGACCCTTGTCGAGGATGTCCTGCTTGGCGCGCGCGATGCCCTCGACGACCGGGTCGACCGCCTCCAGGTGCGAGGGGTTGGAGGTCAGACTGACGAGCACCTCGCCGCCCTGCTGTCCGTGGAAGGTGCCGTCGGCGCCGAGGTGGTACTTCACGTCGCCCGAGCCGTGGGCGGTGTCGGGGTCGACGTTGCCCTCGAACTCCCGGAAGATCTGGTCGTAGGACTTGCCGACGATGTTGGCCAGCACGTTGAGCCGGCCGCGGTGCGGCATCCCGATCACGACCTCGTCGAGCCTGTCCTCCGACGCGCCCTGCAGGATCTCGTCGAGCACGGGGATGGCAGACTCCCCGCCCTCGAGCGAGAAGCGCTTCTGCCCGACGTACTTGGTCTGCAGGAAGTTCTCGAACGCCTCCGCGGCGTTGAGCCGCTCGAGGACGTGCAGCTGCTCTTTGGGGTCGGGGCGCTCGGCGCGGCGCTCGACCCGCTGCTGGATCCAGCGCCGCTGCTCGGGGTCCTGGATGTGCATGTACTCGATGCCGACCCGCCGGCAGTACGAGTCGCGCAGCACCCCGAGGATCTCCCGCAGCTTCATCGTCCGCTGCCCGGCG
>JAABUQ010009839.1_pt1 | contig 12767 bp, 12 predicted proteins | sample 5560001 | NCBI WGS metagenome assembly JAABUQ01 (sample SAMN10711888, study PRJNA513371) | rock metagenome | isolation source: Antarctica rocks | place: Antarctica: Victoria Land, Finger Mt nord | collected 2015-12-18 | reverse complement strand
ACAAAGGCGATGCGTTCGGCCAGGTCCGGTTGGTCCGGGCGGAAGTTCACTCCGAACGGTTGGCTGGTGCGGTCCTTCATGGCCCGCACCGCTCGGCGCAGCTGATCCACGTTCATGGTGACAGCGGCGAGGATGCCGAAGCCGCCGGCCGCGCTGGTGGCCGCCGTCAGCCCCGAGCCCGAGACCCAACCCATGCCCGTCTGCACGATCGGGTACCGCACGCCGAGCAGCTCACACAACGGCGTGTGCAAGGCGGCCAACGGGGCCAAGGGCGCCACGGCCGTGCCATCGCTGGCTTCTGATGCACCGTCAGACATGTGGCGCAGCAGCGTAGGCCGTGATGCTGGGGGACCGATGCCGCGCCTGTGTTGTCAGGCAGAGCGGCGCTGCCGGTACTCCTCGACCGCTTCGACGGACAGGACCCACCGACCCTTTGGGTCCTTCTCGTAGGGAAGCTGTCTCGACACCACCGCTTCGATCACCTCGCGGAGATCAACGCCCAGCACCTTGGCTGCCTCCCAACTTCGCAGTTGCCCTCTGGGCGCCGTCGGGGACTCGGGCTCGCTCATGGAAGCAACCGGTCGACGATCAGATCAGAAGCGCCTTCCAGCACCAGCAGCGTCTCTGTGGCCTCGCTCAGGGTCAGGCCGATGGCGGCAGGCGGCACTCGCGAAGCCTACGAGCCGGCCAGGAGACCGGTCAATGACTTTCGTGCTGTTCCATTCATCGGCGCTTCGCCGAAGCCTCAGGCCGGCTCCGGCACCTCCTGCTCCCGCCGGCCGTCAGGGTCGATCACCTCGCGGATGAGCCGCAGCTCGGCCTCCGTGGGCAGGCGGCTGGTGGGCACCGTGTCAGGAATGACCAGCTCGAAGCCGGTGGCGGCCACCACGTCGTCGACGGTCACGCCGGGGTGCACCGACCGCAGCCGCATGACGTGGTCCGGTGTCTCGAAGTCGAACACCCCGAGGTTCGATACCACCCGCGGGATGCGGTGAAAGCGCGCTGCCGTCGGGCCCAGCTCGGCGGCCCGGTCGTACCCGCTGCCACACACCACGTCGACCCGCTCCACGAAGACCTTGGGCGAGTGGTTCGGCACCCAGTAGCTGGTGGGGTCGTTGATGGTGTTGCCGGGCGCCCCCCGGAACCCCAGCAACTGCACCTTCGGCCGGGTCGGGTCGGGGCCGAGGGCGGCGATGTTCTGGTTGCCGTACCGGTCCACCTGAGTGGCGCCCATCATCACGTGACGGCGCCCGGACCACACCACGTCGAACATGCGGCGGTAGGGTTTCCACGCCTCGATCACCTTGCCGCCCGGCCACTCGAACGCCTCGTGATCGGCGACGAGGGCGGCCTCGCCGTCGGTCATCATCAAGTCGGGCTCGAAGGTGGCCCGAGCCAGGCGGCCACCGATCATGGGGATGGTGCCGATGGGGTTGGCCAGCACCTCGCCGTCGCCGCGGAAGCACTCGGCCACCGCCACGCAGCACACCTCGGCGCGGGTCACCGCCGGTCCGCTCCGTACCTCATCCTCGACGCCCTCGGCCTCGTGGGCGCCCTCGGCCCTCATCGCCCGGCTACGTCGTCGCGCTCGGCCACCCTTGGCGCGGTAGGTCGCTTCGTCGGGGAAGGTCAACCACTCGGCCCGGAAGGCGTCCCATGCATCAGGTGTCTTGGCGCTGGCTGCGTAGGCCCGCTGGAAGTCCTCGTCGCCGGCATAGTCCGGGTCACACGACGCGGGATGGGCCCCGCCCGGCGCTTCCACCACGCCGGTCACGAACAGACGGTTGACCCGCAACCGGGTGACATCGGTCTCGGCGGCCAGCTCGTCGGTGGCGACGAGCCGTTCGCACGACAGGTAGCCGGCGTCGGCTGCTTCCGGCATGAGATCGTCGAAGTAAGGGTCGGGACCGAGGAAGCTGGCGTTGCCGCGGCGGTCGGCCCGGTTGAGGTGGACCAGGGCGGCGTCGAGGCGCAGCACGGGCACGCGACCAACTCCTCGCCGTCGTCGTACGGCGAGGTGATCGTGCGCAGTCCGGGGTTGACCCGCACCAGGTCCGAGCCGAGGCCGGCGCGGGTGGGCAGGAACGGGACCCGCCACGCCTCCGCTTGCAGCCCGAGCAGGAACATGCCTTCATCCATCTCGGTGCCCTCGATGGTGCCGGTCTGGCGGGCGGCCCGGAAGTGGGGCTCCAAGGGGATGGAATCGAGCGACACAAAGGCGAACACCAGCCTGCTCACCTTGCCGGCGGCGCACAGCATGCCCACATCGGGGCCGCCGTAGCTCACGACGGTGAGGTCGTCGAGGTCGCTGCGCAGGAGTGGCCCGCACCAACGACATGGGCCTTGCGCCGGCTTCCCCACCCGCCGATGCCCACCGTCATGCCCGACTCGAGTCGGGCCACCACCTCGTCTTCGGTCATGGTCTTGTCCCGCTGCCGGGGACCGGCTTGCCCCTCCCCGGTGCCCTCGTCCGTGGCCTCGCTCATGTGGCGTCGCTCATGTGGACGTGTCGGTGGGGCGCTTGGCCACGAACGCGTCGCGGTGCTCGTCGGCCACGCCGGCCAGGTTCAGCTCGAAGGTGAACCCTTGCTCGAAGCGGTAGCTGCGCTTCACGTCCCACGGGTCGATGCCGTTGAGCGACTCCTTGGCCGCTCGGATGACCGCCGGCGACTTGGCGGCGATGGTGCCGGCCAGCGCCAGCGCAGCGCCCCGCAGCTCAGCGGCCGGCACCACCTGCAGCACCGAGCCGAACTGGTGCAGCTCGGCGGCGGTGGCGGTGGCCGACGTGTAGACCATGGCCCGCATCCTGTGCTGGGTACGAGCCGCGACAGGTGGGTGGCGGCGCCGAGCGCGCCCCGGTCCACCTCGGGCAGGCCGACGTGGTGGCGTCGTCGCTGGCCACCACCACGTCGGCGTTGCCCACCAGGCCGATCCCGCCCCCAAGCAGTAGCCGTGCACCGCGGCGATCACGGGGACGGCGCACTCATAGACGGCGGCGAAGGCGGCAGAGCACCCGCGGTTGGCGCCGATGAGGGCGTCGAAACCTTCGCTGGCCTGCATCTCCTTGATGTCACCCCGGCGTTGAAGCCGCGGCCTTCGGCCCGCAGCACGACCACGCGGGTGGCGGGGTCGGCACCGACGCTGCGGACAACCTCGCCCAGCTCGAACCAGGCGGACACCGGCAAAGCGTTGACCGGCGGGTGATCCATGACCACCTCGGCGATCCCCTGGTCGTCCACGGTGTGGGAGATGGCCACCCGCCTGTGTCTAGTACGTGTGAAGCCTCGGTCTGGTCGACGTCGATCCCAGGCAGAACCCCCATCTCGGGTCCCGGGTCGCATTCGGGGCTGGTCACACCTAGCCTTCTCAGGGTCCCGACGCCGCGCCGCGCCCCGTCAGAGAGGTGGTGATCGTGGAAGAGGACACCATGCGACCCGCCACCGGCCGGCCCGGCCGGCCTCTCCACCGTCGGCGCCTCGTGTTGGTGGCCGTGCTGGTCGTGGTCGTCCTCGCCCCCCGCGCTGGCGCCGACCCACCGCCTTCGGCTCCGATCCTTCGGGTCAACCGGATCGACGTGCGCCGGTCGCCCGCCATCGATCTGGTCGTGACACCGCCCCGAGAGCTGTCCTTGCTGACCCTGCAAGCGGCCGACCTCACGGTCAGCGAGGCTGGCCAGCAGCGACCGGCGCAGGTCACTCGGCTGCCCGACGCCGACCTTGACATCGCCATCGTGGTCAACCTGGCCGGCGGCACCGCCGACGTTCGCGCCACCCGCGGAGCCGCCCTCGAGCTGCTCCGCCGCCTCCCCATCGCCTCACGCACCACCGTGGTCGCCACCGGCGGCTCCGCTGCCCCCGCGGCGCTCACCGCCGACAAGTCGGCCACCATCGACGAGCTGGCCCTCCTTCGAGAAGGCTCGCGGCCCCTCAGCGACGCGGTCCGTCAGGCCGGCGGCACCGTGCTTGCCGGCGGCCGCCCTCGACCTACCGTGGTCGTGGTCAGCGGGGCGGCGGTGGCGGACCCGGTCGGGTTGTCGGGGGCGGTGGCCCAGGGGCCCAAGTGGCGCCGTCCAGCTCTCTACCTGGCGACGGCGGGGAGCGCTGCCGTCACCGACCCGTCCCCGTTCAACGGTGGGATGCCGGTGACAGTGGCGCGGGCCTCGCAGCTCATCGGCGCCACCGACCAGATCAACACCGAGCTCTCCAGCCAGTACCTCGTCTCGTTCCGCTCCGGGCGCTCCTCCCCGAACGTCACTGTCGCCGTCGCCCGGGCCGGGGTCGCCGCCCAGACCACCGTTGCCCTGCCCGCCGGCGCTTCGCCGGGTTCAGGCCCTGCGTCCGCTCGTGGCCGCCCGCCGGTCCCGTTGCCCCGTGGAGGGTCCACGCTCCCCACCAGGACGTTGGCGCTCGTCGCCGTCGCCCTGCTCGTCGCAGGCGCGCTCCTGGTGATGGTGAGGGGTCGACGCCGGCCCGACCGCTCCGTTCGACCCGCCCCGGCACCCGGACCACCGGTGGCCGCCGTCCCCGCCAGCCCAGCCGACACGACCGCAGGGGTCGCCGCAGTCGGCGCGGTGGCGACGACCGCCACGCCGCCGCCGCGTGTGGACGACCGCACCACCGCCTCGGTCCGCGCCGGCGATAAGGGGCTGGAGCAGTTGGCGGCGCGGCTGGCCAGCCTCCCGGACGGCTTCCCGCTCGATGCGCTGGTGGTCCGCGAGGTCGTCGGAAACGCCACGGCGGCGGGCAGCACGCTCACCGTCGCGGGCGCGTTCCGCGACCTGAACTCGTTGTCGGCCGAGATGAACGGCTCGGCGTGGGTGCCCCTTTGGGTGGAAGCGATGTGGTCGGGCTTCGAGCAGGCCCGTGGCCACGGTCTGAGTGCGGCCCTCCTCGCCCACGTCGGCGACGAGGTGGGGAGCGCCAGCGCCGATGGTGGAGAGGTCCAGCCGCCGGAGGGTTTGGCGGCGAGGTTGGCGGCCATCGACGCGTCTGGTCGCAGTCCGGCCCTCCGAGCGGCGCTGGCCTACCAGGCGGTGGCCTCGGACTGGCCCGATCCCGAGAGTGCGGAGCTGCTCGCACGCTTCTCGATCGTCTTCTCCCTGGCCGGCGACGGCGCGCTACACCAACCGGTGCTCGACGTCAGCGAGCACCTCGGTCCGCCACGGGGAGGAGCTCACGATGGGAACGCAGAAGCGGCCGGCGGGAGGGTCGGTTCCGAGGAGGCCGCCCTGGTGCCGGTGCTCGATGCCATCAGCGCAGCCAGCGCCCTCGCCGTCGAACGGGTCTCCTCGTTGGAGGCTCTCCGAAGGAAGTGGCACGCCAACTCGGCGGCCGAGCGTCACCGGGCCCGCGACGTGGTGGACGCCATCCTGGCCAACCCGATCGTCACCGTCGCCGGGCTGGTCCGCCAGCTCCACATGAGCCCCAGCACAGCCGAAGCTCACATCGCCGCCTTCGAGGCCTGCCGGCTCTTGCGGCCGATCGGTTTGTCGTCGCGCACGCCCTACTGGGTGGCGCCCGCCGCGTTGGCGATCGTCGCTGACGACCCGTTGGCGCCGCCCCGTTCTCTCGCCCACACAACCAGGAGCTGATCATGCGCACGAACTCACGGAACCTCTGGCCGGCGGCCGCCGTCGTGGCCATCACGCTGCTCGTGGCGGCGATGGGAGGGTCGGCGACCGCGGCGCCGCTCGACCCTGCCCCCACGTCGGCCACGGTCACGATCGTCCACGGCCTCCGCGGCCAGCTCATTGACGTGTACCTCGACGGTCGCCTGCTCTTGAAGGGCTTCCAGCCCGAGCGAGTTACCGATCCACTCCAGTCGCCTGCCGGTGACCATCGGGTGGAGCTGCGCCCGGCGGGTTCCTCGGCCGACGCCGTGCCGGTGGCGGCCGCCACCGTCACCGTCGAACCCGGCGCCAACCTTTCGCTGGTCGCCCACCTCGACGGCGCCCGGCATCCCACGATCACCAAGTACGTCAACGACACGAGCCCCGTCGCGCCTGGCAAGGGCCGCCTGGTCGCTCGCAACTCGGCCGCGTCGGCACCGGTGTCAGTGGTCATCAACGGCGCCCCGGCGGTCACGGCCCTGGTCACCGACGGCGAGTTCCATGCCGATGTCGCCCCGGCCACCTACCAGGTCGCGGTGAAGGATCCGGTGGGCGCCACCATCGTCCCCGCCAACGACGTGCCCGTGCCGGCAGCAGCCTCCACGATCATGTACCTCATCGGCTCCCAAACTGACAACAACCTCATCTGGATCGGTCAGACCATCTCCGGCCTGACCGCTCCGCCCACTGTCGTGAAAACAGGGAACAGCGGTCTGGCCGCGCCCCACCCCGACCGCACCACTGGGCTGCTGGTGGGCGGTGCCATCGGGGCCGTCCTGGCTGCCGGCTCCGCCGCGGTGGTACGTCGCCGGTGCCGGCGGTGGGCTCCGCTCGGGTGAGCGAGGCGGACCGTGCGCCGCGTACCAGCGTCGGGGTCGGCACGGTCCTGCGAAGGTGGCTGCCGGCGGTGCTCGTGGCCGCGGTCGTGCTGGCGGCCGGGGTCGGCGCCGGCGCCGCCTGGTGGCCGCACGATCGTCGCACCGACCCAGTGCCAGCCGGCCGCCACCCTCCTTCCACCCGGCCCCTTCCCCAGCCGGTGCTCTCGTCGGGCATCGATGTTCCGGCCGTTGCCACCCACCCCGCTCACCTCAGCGATCTCCGGCAGGACCGCGGGTCCCCGCCGGTCTGGGTACGCGTCGGCGGTATCAACGCGGACGCGTCCGTCGTTGCTGTCGGCGTCGACGGCTCGGGCGAGATGGCCGTGCCGCCGGGCGCGTCAACGGTGGCCTGGTACGAGGCCGGCCCGACGCCGGGCCACTCCGGCACCGCCGTTCTCGCCGGCCACGTCGACTACGACGGAGTGCAGGGGCGCTTCTTCCACTTGGGTGAGGTGGGGCTAGGAACGACGGTGACGGTCGCCTACCAAGACGGCACCAGCCGCGACTTCCGGGTGGTCGACCGGCGCCAGTTCGCCAAGCCCGATCTGCCCACCGCCGAGTTGTTCACCACCACCGGTCCGCCTCGGCTGGCCCTGATCACCTGCGGCGGCTCCTTCGACCAGCATGCCCGTTCCTACGCCGACAACGTGGTGGTTTACGCCGAACCAGTCTGACCCCGTCTGACCCCGGCCCGGCGAGGCCAACGCCTGGCGCAGGACCGTTCGAGCCCGGCCGTCGAGCCGATCCGAACCCTGGCCCGTCGACCCCGTCTGGCCCCGGCTGACCCGGCCCGTCTGACCCTGGCCGGTCAAGCCCGCCGGTAGCGTCGCCGCCATGCCTCTGCAGATCGATCTCGGCGGCCAGGTGGCGCTGGTGACCGGTGGGACGCGGGGGGTGGGTCGCGGCATCGCCGGCGTCCTAGCCGAGGCGGGAGCGTTGGTGGTGGTGTGCGGTCGCAACCGGCCGGCTGAGGAGGCCGGGGCCGTCGAGGTCCGGACCGCCGACGTGCGCGATCCTGAGGCGGCCATCAGTCTGGTGGAGGGCGTGGTCGCGGACCACGGACGTCTCGACGTGGTGGTCAACAACGCCGGCGGCTCGCCGATGGCCGACACCGCAACCGCTTCGACCCGCTTCAGTGAGCAGGTGATCGCCCTGAACCTGCTGTCGGCGCTGCGCGTGAGCCAGGCCGCCAACCGGGTGATGCAGGACCAAGACGGCGGCGGGGTGATCATCAACGTGTCGAGCCTCTCGGGCCTGCGCCCGTCGCCGGGGACGGCGGCCTACGGCGCCGCCAAGGCCGGCCTGGTGAACCTCACCGAGACCCTGGCCATGGAGTGGGCGCCCAAGGTGCGGGTCAACTGCGTGTCGCCCGGAGTGGTGCGCACCGAGGAGCTCGAGGCCTACTACGGCGGGCCCGATGGCGCCGCCGCGGTGGCGGCCACCGTGCCGATGGGACGGGTGGCCGAGCCGGCCGACGTGGGCCATGCCGTGGCTTGGCTGGCCTCACCACTGGCCGGTTTCGTGAGCGGGGCCAACGTGGTGGTGCACGGCGGCGGCGAGCGTCTGGCCTTCACCGAGCACCTGGGCAGTCGCTGAGCCCACCCCCGGGACCGCGATGGCGGCGTGGCGGCTGCACTAAAGGCGACCAAGAGTCACTGGGTACGGAAACCGGTACTGGTTGACTCTTGGTCGGCGACGCTGAGCATGAACGCGGCCTGAGCGCCTGGAAAAGCCAGGCGCCAGCAGACGACCTCGTCACGCCGGCTGGGTCAGCGGACCTCGAACCTGGTGCTGCCTTCCGGATCCGCGTCGGTGGCGTCGACGTCGACGACCTGGGCGTTGCTCGGGCCTCGGCCCGCCCATGCCTCGAGCTCGGCCACGGCCGGCGCGTCGCCCTCCACCTCGATCTCGACGGCACCGTCCTCACGGTTGCGCACCCAGCCGCTCACGCGCAGCCGGTGGGCTTCGCGTTGGCAGGAGTCCCGGAACCACACGTCCTGCACCCGGCCGCTCACCACCAGGTGGCGGCGCACCACTTTGGTCATGGCGCCCTCGTGCCGAGCACGGCCTGGGTCTGGATGACCTTGGCCACCCGCCGGTCGTCGGGGCCGAACACGTCGGTCTCCACCACGATGGTCGTGCGCCCAACGTGCAGCGGGTGGGCGGTGGCCGTGGCCGTCCCGTCGCGCACGCCGGCGAAGAAGTTGGTCTTGGACTCGATGGTGGAGGTGCCGGTCGCTCCCTCCGGGAGGTTCAAGAACGCGCACGTCCCGCCCGCCGAGTCGGCCAGCGCCATCACCGCGCCACCGTGCAGTGCCCCGCCGGCGGTGCAGAGCTCGGGTCGCCAGTCGAGAGCCAACACCACTTCGGTGGCCTCCACCGTGACCGCCCGGACGCCGAGCAGCTCGGCCAACGGCATGGTCTGGGAGATGAACGTCTGCTGATCCTCGGTCACCGGTGCCATCCCAGCAGGTGCCTCACGCCCGGAACGTGACCGTGCGGGGCGTGACCCGGCCGGCGAAGTCGACATCTCCATCGGCCAAGCCTGCGCCCACGCCATCGGAGCCCGAGCCGTTGGCTCTGCTGGTCCCGTTCGGTTCGACGACGACAGGCTGGCCTGACTCGGCCCGCTCTGCTTGGCGCAGCAGCCACCAGATGGGGTTGGCCATGAGGTCGAGGTCGGTGGACGCGTACTGCTCGCCCCCGAAGCGGCCGATCTGCTCGGTCTGGCGGGCGAGCATGCCGGCGTCCTGGCCCAGCACCCGCCGGCCCCGCACGGCCACGATCGGTCTCACCACGGCCGCCGGCACCGGGGAATGGGTCCGCAGCACGAACCAGGCCCGGGTGCGCAGCGGCGACAGCGGCAGGTGCAGGATCGTGTTCACGATCCGCAGCCAGGTGCCGGCCCGGTACTCGATCTGGGCGATCGACGGCAGGAAGAAGCGGTCCCAGTGGTCGAGAGTCACCTTGCCGCCCGGCTTGGCTCGCCACTTGCCGAGGCCCACCGGCTCGCCGAGGTATTGCACCTCCACGCCGCGGCCGCCGGCCACCTCTCGCCGCACCGCCGTGACCTCGCTGGGTTGCCCGCCGCGCAGCAACCCACCGTGCAGGAAAGCGGTGTGGGGCACGTCGAGGGAGTTCTCCAGCGCCGCCGTCAGCGTGCACTCCAGGTCACAGGCGAACACGGTCTGGCTGGTGCGGGGACCGAGGTCGGGCAGCTCGAACGGTCGCCCGCTCGGCTCGGCGGCGGCCTCACCCCACACCCACACGAACCCGTCGACCTCAGTGGTGGCGTGGGTGGCCACGCACCGGGCGGCGGCGTCGGCGTCGTCGTCTTCGTAGAGGCCAGGCACCGCTCGGCAGTGGCCCCCGCCGTCGAACCGCCAACCGTGGTAGCCGCACTGCAGCGTGCCGTCAGCGTGGACCCGGCCGAGCGAGAGGGGCACGTTGCGATGCGGGCAGCGGTCGACCAGCGCGTGGGCCGCACCGAACCGGTCCCGAAACAGCACCACCGGCGTGCCCATGAGCGTGATGGCGTGCGGCTTCAACGACCCCAGGTCCGACGACCGGCACGCCGGATACCACCACCGCTTGGGGAAGGCCACCGAGTAGCCGGCTTCCTCCTGGCCAGACGATCGCGGAGTCATGGGTACGTAGCCGTGAAACCGGCCTGGGCGAAGGCGACCCGCTTGACGGCGTCCAAGGCGTCCGCCGGCTGCTCCCCCGCTCTGACGCCGGGCGAGCGCGACAGGGCGTAGAGGGTGAACTGGTAGTGGTGCCGCCCCGAGGGAGGACATGGCGGGATCCAGCCAGGCTTGCCGACGCTGTTGTTGGCTTGAGTCAGCCCGGCCGGTACTTGTCCCTGGGGGAGGTGAGGCGAGCGGACCGGGATGGCCGTGACGATCCAGTGGACCAGGTCGTGGGCGTCGGGATCGATGACCACCAGGGCCAGTTCCTTGGCCGCCGCGGGCACGCCGCGCCACGTCACCTCCGGTGAGATCCCTGAGCCCTTGCAGCTGTACGCCTGAGGGATGGTGCCGCCGAGGAAGTCGGGACTTCGCAGCTCAAAGCGAGGTACGGCCGGTTTCGAAGATGGCTTGGTCGCATCGCTGGAGCCGCCCCCGCAACTGACCAGGAGTCCCAGGATGACACTGGCGGACAGCAACGTTCCCAGCGGTCCGGCTCGTCCGTCCACCTGCGTGGTCATCCTCGCCGCAACCTAGCTCCAACGGTTGACCGGTCACGTCCTGTGCCGGAGGTCTACGAGCCCGATCGTTGATCCGGTTGCGGAACACTTCCAGGGTCGTGGCGCGCGAGGTAGGCATCCGTTCGCCACGGATGCCTGGGGTGATGCGGACAACTCCCTCGTCGTCGGGCCGGCCAACCAGCTCACCCGAGAAGATCAGCCGATAGACGTCCTGGCCACTCATTCGGAGGCGGCGAGCCACCTCCGGGCTACGAAGGCCTGTGACGGTGGTGTCAGCCATCATTCTGACCCCACTCCTCGTCATCCAAGAGCTGGCCGAGCTCGGGCCCACAGCTTGGATGTGACGAGACGGATCGCGCCGCGAGTCGGCTGAGGCCGCGACATCCAAGGCGAAGAGCAGTACGCCAGCTTCACGGCTGAGGATGATCTCGTCGGGTAGCTGCACGAGGGGCGAGTCATCCGACACACCGCCACCGTAGACAGGGGCGCTCCCAGCGCTTGTCGTCCATTCGAACGCCAGGAGTTGCACCTTGCGGCTCGCCATGTAGCGGGTCACAATGTCCGGGCCGAACCCCCTTAGGGTAAGGAAGTCGTCGCCTCGCGGTTTCTCCGGACGGTTTGACTGCGGGTGTCGCATGAGTGGGGGACGCCGGTGGCGGAAGTGCTACGCGACAGGACCGGGGCTGATCTCGGCGCGTCGGCGGTGTCATACACAACCGTCGCACGGCCGCGTCAGAATTCCTGTCGTGCCTCATGTGGATACTTCGCTCATGCCACAAGCGTCGACCTGGCCGCAACAAGAGTGTCTTCATCGGGCAGCGAGACCTAGGTGACGTTCAAGAAGTTCTTCTCGACGGCCGCTGGCCAGAGAGACATCGAACCTTGGCCGTGGCAGGAGCGTATAGCGGTCGAAGGCCTCCCGGACCTCCTAGATGTCCCGACGGGGACGGGCAAGACCGCCGGCATGGTTCTCGGATGGCTCTACCGTCGGACCGCACACCCGGATACGGCGGTGAGGGAGTCCACCCCGCGGAGGCTCGTGTTCACATTGCCCACCCGGGTTCTCGTGGAGCAAGTAACCGGCAATGTCAGGAGCTGGCTGGCCAACCTCGGGCTAACCAAGACGGTCGACCAGCGGGTTCTACTGGGAGGCGCTGACAGATCTGTCAATGACTGGCGACTCGAGCCGAGCAAGGACCTGATCGTCATCGGCACCCTCGACATGGTCCTCTCCCGCGCCCTCAACCGAGGCTTCGGGGTCAGCCGCTGGACTTGGCCAATCGACTTCGGTCTTCTGCATGCCGACTGCCACTACGTCTTCGATGAGGTGCAGCTGATGGGCCCAGCGCTGGAGACCAGCCGCCAACTCGAAGGCTTCCGTCGCAACTTCGGCACCGCTGCTGACTGCGGCTCCACATGGATGTCGGCCACCGTCGATCCCGCTCGGCTGAACACGATCGACGCACCCGCGCTGGACAGGATCGTGCAGCTGAGCGCGGAGGACGTGGACCCCAGGTCTGCTTCGTCAACTGCGGCACGAGACCGCTCGAGGCGGCTTCATGCCACCCGCACAGTTCACGAGATCGAATTGTCTGACAAACACAGGATCGAGGACCTCGCCGAGGCTATGGCGACCCAGCACGCGCCGGGCACGCGCACCCTCGCGATCCTCAACACCGTGGATGCAGCAAGGCAGCTCTACAACGCACTCCAGGCAGAGCTTGACGCTCAGGTCCTACTGCTTCACTCGCGCTTCCGACCGGGCGACCGCGCAAGAGTGGTTCGAGAAGCCTTGGCCGATGTTGCTCCGAACGGAACGGGCACAGTGGTTGTTTCCACTCAGGTGGTCGAGGCGGGTGTCGACATCACCTCGGCATTGATGTTCACCGAAGCCGCGCCTTGGCCGTCGGTGGTACAGCGGACCGGTCGCTGCAACCGCGATGGACTCAATCCCGGTGCGACAGTGCTCTGGGCGCCTCCAATCAAGTTTCTTCCCTACATCGAAGCGGACGTCAACGCCACGGTGGAGGCGTTGAGAGCGCTTGAAGGCCAAACGATCACCAGCGGTCTGTTT
>JAABUQ010009838.1_pt1 | contig 12768 bp, 10 predicted proteins | sample 5560001 | NCBI WGS metagenome assembly JAABUQ01 (sample SAMN10711888, study PRJNA513371) | rock metagenome | isolation source: Antarctica rocks | place: Antarctica: Victoria Land, Finger Mt nord | collected 2015-12-18 | reverse complement strand
GGCGACCACGGTAAAGTTGCTGGCGGGATACGAATCGTTATCCAAAGTGCGGTCGTCTAGGAAAAGCGACATCGTGAAGTTCAACTGACCCCCGGGCAATCTTGTGGAATCAAATCCCGTACCGTATGTGGCACATCCCACGGAGGACGAGGCCACAAGGGGCGTCTTGTTTGCTAAAAAGCTTTGACCGGCTGCAGCGGCTCCGCTGCACGTTATGGAAAAGTAGGATATCTTCATCACGCCGCCACCTGGCCCGGTGATGTTCCCAGGTGCGAGCATGACGATCGATCCGCCAGAGTTTTTTGTCGTGAGCGTTCCCCCGACTGTAATTGAGCTTGATGCCATGTACTGTTGCGCTGAATCGATGACGCGAAAACTGTAGGTTGCCGGCGAGAGCGTGATGTTCGCTGTCGCCTGCGCTGCCGGCCCGGAGGTCGGCACTGCGAGCAGCGCGGCGGTGGCAAACAGGGCGGCGCCGCGCCGCAGGGCTGCGTTAGGTGGCAGTTGCGACGACGGTGAAGTTTGTTGCCGGGTAGGTATCGGCCGATATGCTGCGATCATCCAAGAACATTCCAAGAGTGAAATTGATTGCGGTATTGTAGTTTGCCGCGTATGTGGCGCAGTTTGTGTTCGAACTCGCGGTCAATGCGGTCTGGGCCGTCGCGAACGTCTGTCCCGTACGCGCGGTACCGGAGCAAGTAATTGAGAGAGCGTTAATCGGGAGGGAAGAGCCACCCGTGCCGGTGATGTTTGCGGGTGATGCAATAGCAACCGATCCCGAACCGGTTCCGATGGTTGTAATCAAGGTGCCGGTGACAGTGATGTTGCCACCATCGGAAGCCAAAAATTGGTTGGTGTTGTCCTGCACGTTTGCCCAAGTAAAAGCGGTTCCGGATAGAGTTAGATTTGCGGACGCCATTTTATTAACGGTAATGACGATAGTGGTATTTTGAGTGACGGCGAGCGTTGGGCCTGCGGTGCATGCAAGACCCAGTAGTATGAAAGCCGTGATGCGTAGCGCGAAGATGTGGCGTTTCAATTGATATCCTTTGTAAAAGCAAGCGCCGCTTGCAAATACAAACGGCTCTCTCCGTATTATACCCACAACGGAGGCCAACATTCAAGCGTACGTTTGGACCTAACGCTCGTAGGGCGTCCAAACTTAACGCCAAGTCAACAAAACCAGGCTTTTCGCTCCCAGCGAAGCCGCGGGAGCGTCAATGAATGGGAACGCTACCACTGAGCCATCAAATCGGATATGCATGATCAAATCAACAATGTATTGCTTTGCTCAACGCCATGCTTCGACAGGCTCAGCCTGACAATGGGAGCATTACACATCAGTCCTGGACGTGCTCAGTTGCGCGGCGTGGCACTGGGCTGCGATGCTGAGCACTTGTCGGTGTACGCAGTTTTATGATGGGCCGGGGCCGAGGATCACGCGCACGAAATTGCCTGAGCGGATCCATTTGCTTACGGCTGCCTTGATCTGAGCGTTGGTGGTGGTAATTTCCATTTGAGCGTCGCGAGTTGCCTGATCGAGCGGCAGACCGAGTTCTGCGTACCGAATCAACTGCCGCGCGATACCGCCGAAACTTCCGACGCGCATCGGAATCTGCGAGACCAGCGACGCTTTTCCGCGCGCCAACTCATTGGAGTCCAAGCCGTTGATAGAGAGCTCCCTCAAATCCGCCAAAATGAGCGACTGCGCTTGGTTAATCTTTTTGGGATCCGACGCGAACTGTACTTCAAAGACCGAGCGGTTCCGGTCGAAAAGCGCTCGGGAAAAGACACCGTAGACGAGCCCGTGCACGTCACGAACGTCGTGGAAGAGAATGGAACTCCCGCCACCGCCAAACGATTCGTTTGCGACGGCAAATGGTGCAAAGTCGGCGTCGGTTCGCTTAAGCGGAGAAACCTGTGCCAACCGAACTTGCGATTGAATGCGCTGGGGATCAGGAATCACGACGTTTGCCGGCGCATTGTTTGGAACCGGCGGTAAATCGACGTTGGGCTTTGGTCCCGTCGCCTTCCATGCGCCGAAATATTTCTCGAAGGTGTCGCGCGCTTGTTGCGGCTGGATGTCACCAACCACCACGATGGTCGTCATATCCGGGCGATAGACGTTGGAGTAGTAGGCGCGCACGTCGCCGAGCGTGAGCGACGACACCGTCGCGGGCGTCGCGAAACGCTGAACCGGGTCGCTGGCCGGAAACAACGCTTTATTGAGCGCCACTTCCGCCAAGTGCTCCGGCGCGGTTACAACGCCCGATACCGATCCAAGTTCGTCGGCCTTCACTGCATCGAACCCGCCGGCCGGGAACGCCGGGTGCAACTCTTCTTCTGCTAGGAGCGCGACTCCGCGATCGAAGTTTTGGGAAAGCGTGGTCAATGAAAAAGTCGTGCCGGCCGTAACTTCGCCCGCGATCTTATCGAGTTCACCGCGCAACGCGATACGGTCTAAGCTGGTGGTGCCGAACGGCAGCAGCCCTGAAGTCACCTTCGCGATTCCGTCCTTGGCCTTCGGTGCTTGTATCGCTTCACGGGAATCTATCGAGCCGCTCACGACCACCGTGTGTGACACGTGTTCCGGAACGACGATGAGGCGGATGCCATTGGACAGCCTGCTGTCTTGTGGATTGATGGTTGCAGCGGGGACGCCGATATCCCGGAACGCGCTCAGCGCCCAAGCGGGCAGCGGATCGTGATGCAGTAAGGTCGGTTTGTTTTCGTTTCCTACAGGAGCGGAAGCCGCAGAACCGCCTGCGGTGCCGGCGCCATTCTTCGGTGCGGCGATCCCGATGATCTCATGCGCCGGGCTGACGTACGTGCGCAAAACCCGGTTCACGTCGGAAACCGTTACGGCTTTAAACGCTGCTAAAACGTCGTCGGGCGACGACAGGCCTTGCACAGCGACCGCCTGACTCCATTGAAACGCGAGATCCTCGATGGAATTCGCCTTATATTCAGCCTGCGCGATGGTGCGATTCTTTTCAGCCTCGACCAATGCCGGCGGAACACCATTTTTACGGTAGTTGTCAAGCACGCCGCGTAGAAGCGCAATTGCGTCTTGCGGTTTGCTGGTCACCGGGACTGCCGCGATGGCGGCGGCCGAGCCGGCCAGCGGATGCGTGTCGAAGTCCGTGAAGCTGGCCTGAAGCGCTTTTCCCTGCGCGACCAAGCCGAAAAGATCGGCACGTTGGCTGGAAAGCACGGCTTCCAGGATTTGTCCGGCTGCATAATCTTTGTCGCGATACCCCGGAAAACGGTACGCCAGACCGATCAACGTTGAGGGCTGGTCGCTATCGACCCGAATCGTTGCCGGAACCAGCGGCGCCAAATGGACCGACGGACGCGGGGGCAGCTTTCCCTTGGGGATCGAGCCGAAATATTTCTTCACCTGCGCAACCGTCGAGGGTCCGTCGACATCGCCGACTATGACGTAGATCGCGTTGTTGGGATGATACCAAGCATTGTACAAGGCGTGCAGTTGCGGCGAATTGATCTGATGGTCGAACGAGTGGATGGTTCCCAGGCCATCGTTGCCGTACGGCGTGCCGGCAAACATCTTTAGATCGACCTGGCGGAAGACGTTATCGACCGGATTGCTTAGGTCTTGTGTGACCTCATTTTTAATCGCGCCTCGCTCGATATTCCAATCGCTTTGCGAAAGGTTCAGCCGCTTTGCGCGCGACGCTTCCATGCGCAGCAACACGTCGAGATATTGCGAGGGCGCCGTAAAGAAATATTGCGTGACCTCTGATTGAGTGTCCGCGTCCCAGTTTCCGCCGAGGAGTTCCGCTATGTCGGCCAACTGCGACTGCGTTAGGGTCGAGCTCCCACGAAACATCATGTGTTCCAGGGCATGCGCCTGGCCTGCATATTGCTGTTCGTTTGAGCCAAGGCGATAGTTGAGCATTGCGGTGACTACAGGTGCCAACGGGTCTCGAACAACAATCACGCGCAGGCCGTTGGGCAAGGTTGCCCGCGTACCGGCACGTCGGCCCCAGTCGATTGACTGCATGCACTCGATACGAACGCGAGTACGGCGCAGACGAGTACAATGAAGCGAAAAGCTAATGACATGACGCTCCCCTTCGCAAGCGCCTTGTGCCTTCGGCGGCCGCCTGGCGTTTTCTTAGCAGCAGCTGCGGTTTGCGCCGAAATCGTTACTTGTGCGGCGCTCGACCTCTATAGGCGTCGGCTACCGTTCACCGGCAATGTGTGCGTGCGAAAGCGAAAGCTTTTCGGGGCGCAGTTCTTTTGGAACACTGAGATATCCGCCATACGCCGCTGCAAGCGCGCCCAGCAGCAGCAGAAAGAACCCAAGTATTCCCGCCTTCGAAAGCCCGCTTGCCGTAGCTTCGCCGGTTCGCCGAGCGGTTTGGCCGGCCGCGTTTGCCGCCGCGCCGACTTGCGCTTGCGCAGCGCGCGCTTCCTGTGCCCACCCGTCAACAGTCCGCGCGGCTTGGAATTTAGTGACGTGCTGCTCGGAGGCGACGACGTTGATTAACGCCTGGCGGTCGGCAGCACGACTGGTTGCGCCGGTATCGTGCAGAAAGCGGTACACGAGCTCATTGACGTTTTGATGAGTTGCCTGCGGGTTGAACGCGGCGTTTTTTCCGGAACCTTTCGCAAGATTAGCTTGGTGTTGGGCCTGAGCTTTTAGGGCCCCGGGCTGCAACTTCGCATTGCCAGTCTCTTTTAGCACGGTTTGCATGCGTTGGGTAACGGTATCGACGGTGATCCCGGATTTTTGCAACTGGGAACTAGCTGCTTGACCGATGGCAGGTGCTGCCGCCTTTACGCCGGCTCCCGCTAGTCCGAGGGCACTGCCGAACAAACTGGTCGCGCCGCCGAGCACGGTTCCAATAGCGGTGGTCAGGAAATACATCGTAACCAGAGCCGTTAAGCCCCACACTAGGATCCCGTGCAAAGCGCTGTCGATTACCCGTGGCATCCCGGCAAGCCGTCCCGCGACCCAACCCGCGGCAAAAAGGGCCAGTAGCGTTGTTATTAAGAACCAGATCGCGCTGCCGATGCCGAGACCTGCCGCCGTCGCGCTATCACCGGTTACGGGATGGATCGTGCTGGCGCCGACGCCAACCCCCAGGAGCGTCAAGAGCAGTTGTACTGCCAAGGCCACTACAAGGCCGGCAAAGACAGCGCCCCAAGAGATGCGCTTTACGAAAGGTTCTTCAAGCCTGGTTTGGAGTTCCATTTGAGACCGCCTTTTGCCGTCACCGGCCGGTTAGATCAGTTTCGTCAAGCTACCCAAGCGCTCTTGAAAAGTTACGCACGCAGGAGGAGTGCCTATTCCGGCGAGCTTCCGTAGTGCACGAAGGAGAAAGCTTCTTCCTCACGGTCTTGCCGTTCGAGATTCTCGAATTTTTCGACGACAAGCCAACTGTTGGCGGGATCGATTGCTGCTTTCTTAATTGTCGATTGGGCCCATCGTAATATGGCGTTATCGTCGCGGTCTTCTTGGATGGCCCTGTCGAAGTCGGCAGGGGTGATTCCCCAACGTTCCATCATGCCTACATCCATGGGACACGGATAGATGTAATCGTGAATAGTACCGGCTGCCGAGGCATGCGCTTTGTCGAAGACGCGCGCGAGCCAAAGAAACTGCCCCAGCGGCAGGCGCCCACGGCGTGGAAATGTTTTTCCGTCACGGAAATCGGTCGGCAAAAGCTTCTTCTCCCCTACAGGCGGCTGCGCTCAATTTTGGGAAATAGCCACTACGGCTCAGTTGTGCTGCCAGACTCTTCGCCGCAAGCGTCTCGCCGTCTTCCGAAGGGGGTAATCAGCAAATGTTCGCTACCGCAATCCTAGCGTTGGCCATGCACCCCGTTCCCTATTGGCGCTGGATGGAGCAGAAACGCGCGACAGCCGCTCGGCAAATGCACACGAGTGTGTCCGCTGGTCCCGAGTCAATTGTCGTGGGCATCAACGGCTGCATCGCTGCAATCCGCTAGTACCGGGTTACTGCGGGTTCTTGAAGGTGCCGCTGAATTGGCTCGACGATGAAGAAGGGACCATCAACGTTCGCTTCGAGTGGATTCCGGCGCGCGAGACTCACGCCAAGGCGACCATCGTGGCCCAGGAAGGTGGTCCGGGATACGCGAGCACCGGAACCGGCGATCAGTACCAAGCACTGTTCGCGCCGCTGTTAGGAAACCATAACTTATTGATGATGGACGAACGCGGCACCGGCGCGTCGTTTCCCATCGATTGCGAACCGCTTCAGACCTTTCCCGGGAGTTATTTCAGCGCCGCATTTCACCAGGCGATAGCACGCTGCGGCGCCCAGCTCGACCATACATTTCGAATGGTGCGTGGCGGCTACGTTCATGCAAGCGATCTCTTCAATACGAGCCAATCCGTTCGCGACCTGGCCGCAATCCTGACGTCGCTCGAGCAAAGACCGGTCGATCTGTACGGTGATTCGTACGGTTCCTTTTTTGCGCAGGTCTTTGCGGCGCGGTACCCGCACCTTCTGCGCTCCGTGGTGCTTGACAGCACGTATCCAACGCTAAACCAGAACCCGTTCGATCCTCCGCAACAAGCGCAGATTCGTTTCGCGTTCGACGCCGTTTGCCGGCGCAGTTTGGCGTGCAGCACTGCGGCCCCCGGTTCGTCGGTCGCGCGCATCCATCGGCTGGTGGATCGGCTTCACGCTTCCGCTCTCACCGCGAGAACAACGACCCCACGCGGGCAAGCGGTAACTATCCGTGCGGGCGCTCACGATCTGGAAACAATGCTCACTGCCGGAGCTTACGATTATGGAACGTATCGAAATCTGGACGCTGCTATTCGTGCGTGGCTGGATCGCGGTGACATCGCACCGTTGGCGCGGCTTTTTGAGTGGACGATTTCGGGACCGGCGTTCACGTCCTATCCATTTACCGAGTACTCCGCAGGCATGGCGAACGCCGATGGGTGCACGGTGTACGCGCAGCCCTTCAACGTGCTTTCGCCGATCCCGCGGCGACTGAACAATACGAGAGTGCTATCGCGAAGCTACCCCCCGCATTCGCCTATCCCGTCGCGAATCAAGACGCGCTCGCGGCCCCCGGCGAAGTGTATGACAATTGCTTGACGTGGCCGTCGCCGCGGCATTTCGATCCCATCCTCACCGAAGAGCCGCCAATCGTTCCTCCGACCCTTCCGATCTTGATTCTCTCCGCGGATTTGGACTCGGTCACCTCGCGCGGCGATGCAGAGCAATCTTTACAGCAACTGGGGCCTTCCGCACGGCTCGTTTCAATTCCCAATGAAAATCATGCACCAGCATTGGCGGATCCATTCAACTGCGCAGAGCGCATCGTCCGTGAATTCGTTGTTGCGCCAAAGGGACCACCCAACGTTTCTTGCACGCAGCACATTCCGGAAATACGCACCGTGGGTCTTTTCCCGAAATATTTTCTGGATGAGCCACCGGCTACACCGTTGCCGGGAAATCGGGCTAATGCAACCGAGCTGCGGCTGGCCGCCGTCGCCGTTGCAGCGATTGGCGACGCAATATACGGGATGCCGTACGTGCTGAGCGGCGATCCGCCGAATTGCGGCAATGATTATTGCGGTGTTGGTTTGCGCGGTGGCAGTTACCGCATCGCTCCCGACGGAATGCACGTCGCGCTCGATCGTATGGCGTACGCGCTTGGGACGTCCGTATCGGGAACCGTTTCGATCAGCGGAATCCCCACAGCCGCATATGTGAGCGCACACGGGGTGCGTGCCGAGCTTAGCCGGAGCACCCTTTCTGAGACTTTGGAAGTGTCCTGGGATCAGCGCAAACCGAGGGAACTCGCCGTCGTGCGAGGTCGCACGTCGTCCGGTGATGCCCTTTGCGCAATGGTTCCCGCACCCTAGGAGCGGTCTCCAGTAGGAACGACGATTCGCGCGTCGAGTGCGCGGCTTACGTCTACCTGCATCGCTGAATAGTGCGCTTTGGTTTGCAGATCGAGTTTGGGATTGCGCATCGCCGATTTTAGCTTTGCATTCAGGTCGGTCAATTCGTAGCGGGCCAATGACTGCGCGTCGTATGGCGTTGCCTTTGGCGGCGCCAGAATTAAGGTACTGAGCACGTTGGCGTAACGGCGTTGCAAGTTTCTATGCACTTGAGTACTCGCAGTAACCCGACCGACATCTCCAAAGACGCTGTTCTGCGTCCACGTGAATAAGTCGGACATCGACATGGTTGCGCCTCTTCCACTTTTGCTCGGAAGATCAGCAATGCGCTGCAGCGTGAGCGGATTGAACATATAGGCCAAAGCCCGATTTTGGAACCGTGCCGCTTGCTGGGCAACGGAAACGTCGTGGCGCGCCGATGGATCGTAGCCGAAACTGTTGAACCCGGAGTGTTCTTCATAGACGAGATGGCGGAGGGTGTTAGGCGAAAAACGCCAGGCGGCATCTGAAAACAAGTAGCGGTCCAGCATGTCGTAGGCGCGGCGTTCTTCGCCGCGCGAGATCGGTGTCAGCGGTGCGGGAGCATGCGGATCGCCGCGGCGAGCGCGGGAAAGATACTCGCCCCCGATGTAGTGCGACATGACGGTGGCGCAGTGATTGTATCCGCCGAGTAATGCTCCAAACGACTCGCGCTCGCTTTCGTAAGGTTGTTCCGGACGTGGAAAACGCTTGTCCAGGGACCCGATGAGGCTGCGATACAGATTTAACTGCGTCCCGCACCACGAAATAGGATCGTTGGTCAGCATGAATTGTTCGACGCGCGGATCGACCGCGTGACCGCTTGCCCAGTCGACGTCTTCATCGGAGGCAAAGCGATACATCGGGTTTGTCCACGCCGAGGCCCAGCGGCTGAGCGTGGGCCCTTCGTCCTGCGGTGTTTTCGCCCCAGGAACCGTCGCGTAACCCCAGTGGATGGCATAATAGTCATACGGGCCCAGAACCGTTTGCCAGTACGCACCTTGGCGCGTATGCCGGGGCGACACGTTAACGGGCGCGTATTCCATCACAGAACTCGCGACTCCATAGCGTGAGGTGAAGTGCTTATCGTGAATTTGCGCCGCGTTGTACGCCATATGCCCGATGAAGTTATGTTGCAGGCCGAAGTCGTGGCCAACTTCATGCAGCACAACGGCTTTAAGGAAATCGTTGATGTACTGGGGCGATGGCTCGCTGCGTCCTTGCAAGAGATCCGTCGCGACCGCTCCAAGAACGAACTGCTGGTGGGCTTGCGCGCTTCCACGAGCTTCGATCTCGGCAAAGGACGGGCGGCGGGCACTGCCGGCAGGACCAACAATGTCTTCAAATTCAAACTTGCCATACGAAACGAGATCGTTGTCGAGTAAGACGCCGCTGCGGAAAACTTCGCCTGTACGCGGATTCCAGAGTAATTGCGCTTCAGCGAAACCACCGCTGTTCGATTCGGTCAACCAGCGGACAACGTTATAGCGAATATCGTCGGGGTCGAAATTCGGATCGTTAGGCTGATCCTGCACCTGCACCGCGTTGCTGATTCCCATACGCTCGAACGCTGCATTCCACGCTAGGATGCCGGCCCGAACTGGAGCGCGGTACTGCTGCGGAATGGTGTTGCTTAAGGTGTAAACGATCGGTTTTGCGGCTGGGGAGGCTGCTTTGCTCGGATCGGAGGGTTTGAGGTTCCAGCGGGTCACAAAATGCTCGAACGGGTCATAGCGTTGCTCGCGAGAAAAGTCAATGTGCGCATCTTCGAAATAGCCGACGCGGTCGTCGATGAGACGCGGCATGTAATCGGGCGATGCCTGCAGCTCGGCGACGTTATATTTCACGCGCAATTGCACGCTGCGAGGATCGACTACCGTATCGATAACTTTTGGCTGTAAGGACGCAAAGGTCTGATCGGCCTCGACGATAACGTTTTTCGGAAAGGCTTTGGTTGAGCCGAAATGCGTGCGGGTTGGATCGAGATGGTACTCGCTCAAGGGATTGTGCGGTTCCGCCACCGTTTGATTGAGGACGTCGGTGAGATTCATGACGTCGCCGAGTAGCGCCGACATGTCGATCACCAGGCCATGAGTTGCGGGGTTCTCGGAAATGACCGGTGCTTCGCCGATGACGGAACTTGCGGTTGAGGCGGCCACCGCATTTTCGAGCGCGCTGTTGGGGGTCGCCAGAAATCTTGTTGGGGGCCAAATCAGGGAAACGCGGCGACCATCGCGCTCGAATCGAAAAACGCGGGCTTCCTGAAAGAAGACCTGACCTGAGGTTACGCCGTAGCCGCCTAGTCCATTGGCGGGAACGGCAGTTTGAATAAAGTCCCGATTGAACTGCTCCGGCGTGAGCTCGAAGAACACCTTACCTTTGCTGTGCCAAATGATAAAAAGACCGTCTTGCCTCTCCGCCAGGGCCGTGAACTTTTGATACGGCACCGCGTCTTCTTTGTCCGAAGGAGCGCCGAGTGGATTGGAGGTCAGCGCCGACGCGCCTGACGGAGCATGCGATGATTTAGGCGTGGGTTCGGGCGGTTTTGGAGTCGGAACTGGATTGGGACTCGGTTGCGCAGAGGCCGTCGGAACTGGATTCGGCGAGGGTGAGGGCGGAGTTTGCGCAATACTTTCCAGCCCCGTCCACAATACAAAAGTCAACGCGCTGCATAAAGCAATCAACCGAGCCACGGACATCGGATACCTCGTACTCTTTCCTTAGAGACGCGTGTTCTTCGCGCTAGCGGCTTACGGTCATTCAGACATCTGCCAGGCGCCTTGTTGGTCAGGGTCGCATCATATCCACGAGTGCAGCCACATGCGTTGCGTCCATGCGGCGTATGGGATAGTCATCCCGGACAAAATGGGATAGAAGTACACGAAAGCTAACGCGGCGGCGGCAAAGTAGCCGCCGACGGCGAGAAGCGCCAGTCGCCGGCGTTGTCCCTCACGCCATGCGATCCAAAGGCGCTGCATGGCAATCGCCGTGCACGCGCATATCAATGGGATGTTGACGTAGAAATGATAGGCTAACGATATTCGCGGCGATCCCATCCAAGGCAGCCATTGTGCCGCGTACGTGAGCACGATCAGTACGTAGCCCTTGTTGCGCTCCCTTATGCCGAGATATCCAATCAGCGGGACCGTCGCGAGGCCGAGCCAAAGAATGACGGGATTGGGTAGCGTATAAATCATCGCGGCCGTAGATGTCTTTCCACTGCCGTCGTAGCTCGAATAGTAGAGGATCGGACGAAGATCGAGTGGCCACTGCCACCATCGCGATTGGTAAGGGTGCGTCGCAACCAGATGAGCGTGATAGAAGAAGGCACCGGACTGCATGTTCACAACGTCGGTTAGCGTGTAAGCTCGCGGTGCTGCGCCGGGCGTATCTGAGAGTCCAATGAATTGTGGCGCGTAGGAAGCGAAATAGATCGTGCCTGTGACGAACGCCACCGTAGCCAGTGCGACGTCGAGGGAAAAGCCATGCGGATTTCCCCAGTGCGCCGGGCTGCGTGGATGAGCCGCGTAGCGGTGCAGCAGTGCAGCCAGCCGAGGCTGCGCCCAGACGCCCACGACGACGGTAAAAGCTACTCCGAATGCCATGACGCCGTACCACTTGCTCGCAACCAACAGGGCGATGGAGATGGAAAGCAGCAGCCAGAAGCCGGGGTTACTCGGCGGAGCGTTGGGCGAATACGTGATCTGGCCGGCCGGCGTGGCGTACGTAAGCCGGCCGTCGTTACGATAGGTAATATGCAGATCGTTTTCCCACAGATTTTGCAGCCTTTGCCGACCGCGGAACGGTCGCCATGCCGCATCGTTCCTTTCGTGATGACGCCGCCGTCGGGCATTAATACAGTGGAATTGTCTTCGCTGCTCAAAAACATGCTTCCATCCGGATACGATACTCGCCGTATTGTCTTTGCGGTGTGGCGCTCCAGAAGTAACCGGTAGACGAGGTAGAAACCGGCAAACACATACAGCGCTGCGATGAGCCTGGCAGGAAACGATTCATGCGGGAACCGCAACGCAACAACGGCAACGGCAGCAAGTGCACTGCCGACCGTGGCGACGATGCGGCTCCACACTTGACGCTCGCGCAATACGTTTTCGCATCGAACTTGCGCTGCGAGCCAATAGCGGTAAAACGTATACAGGGTTGCGAGCGCGAAGAACACCACGAAGCTCTCCGGTGTCGCAATGCGGGATTGCACGTAGTGCATGCCGTCAAACATGAATAAGACCGCGCCGTAGGAGGCGAACAACGTGGATGCCGTCACGCGCTTCAATAAAAGGTATAGCAGCCACACGGCAGCTGCCCCAAAAACCACGTCCAGAAATCGCCAGCCGTTGGAGTTGTCGCCGAACATTAAGGTGGAAAGTGTGATGAGCAGTTTGGTCACCGGCGGATGCGTGTTTTCGTAGATGTAGCGGCGGTGCAGATACTCCTCGGCAGCGCGCGCGAAGTACACTTCGTCAAACATTTTTTCGGCGGAAACCAGTATCGCACGAAAAGGACGAGAAAAGACGCACTCGCCAAGCCCAAGGAAACAAGGTAGTCCAGCGGCCACGATAAGCCGCAGACCCCTTCCGACGGATCGAACCACGAGCGCATCTTGAGTCGTGCCCGCCGCAGCATTGAATCGTAAACGAGCGGTGCTACCGGTACCTCTGGAGACCATTGTCCAAGATAGGAATATGACAGCCAGAAGAATGTGGCCACGTTTACCAGGGAAAGCAGATGGTCGAGCGCGCCCCACATATCGGCCTGATTCACGCCCGGTACATTGTGGGTTACAACCGTGAGGTAGCGCAGCGAGTACAGCAGATTTGC
>JAABUQ010009837.1_pt1 | contig 12768 bp, 19 predicted proteins | sample 5560001 | NCBI WGS metagenome assembly JAABUQ01 (sample SAMN10711888, study PRJNA513371) | rock metagenome | isolation source: Antarctica rocks | place: Antarctica: Victoria Land, Finger Mt nord | collected 2015-12-18 | reverse complement strand
AAACCACCACCGCAATTACACCAACCGCCCCCCCCATCCCCCACATCCACCCTCTCCCCCCCCCACCCTCATCCCTCCTCTCACACTCCTCAATCCTCTCCCTCACCCTCCCCAACCGCTCCCCCAACTCCCGCACCCTCGCCCTCCCATCCCTCATCCTTGCCCCCAACATCTCAATCCGCTGCGTCTGGCGCTGCATACTCTCCTCGCCGATCCCCGTCATAGTCGTAATTTCCGCAGCCGTGGTTGCGATTTCGGTGGTGAAGTTCTGATGGAGGGTGTTGGTGGAGGTGGCAAGGGTGTGCAGGGAGTGGATGGAGGAGGAGAGGTGCGAGAGCGAGGAGAGGAGGGCGTAGTATGTGTAGTCCAGCCGGCGGGTGGTGGTGTTGGAGAGGGCGGAGAGGGTGGTGAGGGTTTGGCGGAGGTGTCTGGTTGGGAGAAAGGGTGTGTTAGTGGGAAGAGGAGAGGAGTTGAAGTGCGTTTGGTTTGGGATGGTGCGTGGCTGGGGTAATTGTTGTCTGGGTAGATATGAGAGGGACATACTCCTCTCCCTCCAGCCGCCTCACTCGCATTCTCTCCACCTGGCCCCATTTCCGCCGTTCCTTCTCGGCAGCATCTCTTTCCCGCTCCTCCCTCGCCAGCTCCTCCGCCGGTAGCGGCTGCGGGGGCGTCTTCGCGCCGCCCGCTGTGCCATCCCCCTTACTCGTGGTGGTTTTGGCCAAAAAATCCTTGCTACCTGTGGCCGTCTTTGACATGAAGTCTCCAAAAGGATTCGATGAGAGGGTCTGAACGGCGGATTGGGGGACGCTTTTGTCGCGGCGGTGTTGGTGGTGTGAGCGGTGTGGGGCGTGGGGGATGTGGTGAGGCTTTTGCTTGGCGGGAAGGGTAGTGGACCGAGGAGGAGAGGTGAGAATTGGGGGGGCTCGGGGGGGTGATGAGGTGATTATGGTGGGTAGGGGGGTTATGGGGCGGGACATTGTGAGTTGTACGGGGATTGAAGCAGGAGCGAGACTGTTGATGTTATTGAACAGGAGAGTCTGACGGAGGAAGTGAAGGGGGACCTCGGTGCTGGGCCACCCCTATTGGAGAGCTATACACACCTTTTGGTAGGCTAGAGACCAAAATCTGGATGTGATTTGAAATACAGATAGTGGAATGGGGACTTTCGAGAATGCAGAGAAACGGCTTCCGCCTGTTACAGTTGTATCACTATATGTTAGCGCCTGTTACGTTCAATAGCAGCGTACGAGGGTAGAGAAGGGTCACAAGTTGCATATCTGTTCTTCACGATATCATGAAGTCAATTGGTACTGTCTTTCTACGGCAAGATCATTACCCGTGAATCTCGCTAAGTCGCGATATCATTGTCTCAGCTCGTAGCATCATTGCTCTTATCGAGCCCACACACATAGCCGTCCCATACGGTAAAGATTCGCTAAAAGTAAACCCATCACAAGAAAGAAGTCTATATGCAGCACCTCACGTCCCCGTCAATTATGTACAACAAAAGTTAGGTATTGTCAAGTAAGTTTTCAGTTCAGGCCGTATGTGAGTATCTTCGCCTGGCGGGAATGCCGAATCCCACACGCCGAGCAGATCGGAGTGGGTCGAGGGATCCTGATAGCGGTGTAACTCTAAAAAGCCGCCATCGCCATGCGAAATCGAGGAGGTGGAAGAGAGCGCAGCGTAGGGTGTCGATATCTGAGCGAATCGAGGTATCGAAGTATTGGGGAGCTGAGGTTGAGAATGTTTTTATTCATTGGAGAACGCGAGTCACTGAGAGCTCCGGTGGTAGTGCGCAAGGGTACCGGCCCCCTAAACAGGTGGAGCTATCTTCGCCAGCCGACGTTCCATATCACATGTGCAATGTCTTTTGCAGTATTAACCGTATCCACGACTTTCCCAAAAAGCCCATCACGGTCATATTCATCCTCGTCTCCGTACGGCATGAACATACCTGATGGTGTCCGTCGAAGACCACTGCTTTCTGCACCATCATTGTCATCCGTTTCCTTCATTTCGAGCTGGGTTGGGGGATAAAGACTGCCTCTCCGACTGGTCGAGGGGTGCCAATCCATATCGGCATCTTCGTCCTCGTCATCCAGTAGGAAATTCGTTGCGGGAACAGAAGGCTTCAAAGTTTGCTGAGATGGAGATGGGGAGAGATTCTTCCCCATACTCCAAGGTTTCTGTTTTGGTTGTTGTTCCGCGGGCTCCGGCGTATCACCGCGATAGTTGAGGGTCGTTGAAGGAAGCATAGCAATGGTTTTGCTCTTAGCATCATTACTGAAGCTATTGCGTGGTGTAGTTGGATTGCTCAGTCTCACCCTGCTGGCATTCTTCACGGGCTTCATGACAAGCAATTCCTCATCAGAAGAGTCATCGTCGTCTTTCACGGCCTTAAAGTAGCCAGGTGGTTCATCAACTTCCTTGTTGATAGCAATGCATTGCTCTACCTTGTTGTTGAAATGTATGTGTTTTCTCGTGCAAGGGGTCTGTATGCCAGATGTCGAGGTGGAAGGATCAGTTGAGGAAGACAGGGTGGCAGCTCTCGTCAGTGGAGTCTCTGGCTCCGAGGACACGAAATCTGACATTGTTCGACTTCCGAGGGCGGGCCTTTGTCGGAGGATTACGTCAGGCTGCTGAGCACGAAGCGCATCCGTAGCTTGCTTCATCAAGGTGGACGAGGATAGGGAGCGCTGGAGCATGAGTTCTGACAGACTTCGTTTTTTGAGGATGGTCTTCTTAGTGCCAAAAAAGTTACTTCGAGAGAGATGACTCGCAGGAGGGGTGGTGTCTGAGTTCAGCTGTCTAGCGTTGCCCGTCTGAAGTGGTCCATAGAGCCATGTCACATCGTGGTCCTTCATCCTGTTTACTTATTAGCATAGTAATTTGCTGGCGACTCCAAACTATGCTTACCAATTCAGAGCCTCGGGGGAGACTGTTCGTAGACGATACTTTGACTTCGCCCAAGTCCTCCACGAAGCATTCTCTAGCCTGCTACTATTGCTGTAGACCTTCCTCTTTGCCACAATGTGCCTCCAAGAGGACCATATGTCCTCTTCGTTCCAATTGTGAGACAAGTAATCGACATGTCTTGTGGGCTCTAATCGAATTGCAGAATCATCACCGGCTGTCGGCGTTTGCTCTGAAGAGTCTGAACGTGACCTTGTTGCAAGCAGGGAGTCGCTGACGGACTGTGTGATTATCGGGGCGATCACAGTCTCGATGTGTAACGGTGGATCTGGCTTGGCCGTGTCATCAAAGCAGCCTCCATCATCATACAATGGGAACACAATTGTCTCCTCTTCAGGACCACTCGTCTCGTCTAAGGATAGACTACTCGACGGTGTAGACGTGTACGATGGCTGGTTCGAGAATTCTGGTGCAGCCAAGCGAGGGGACGAGGGTGCAGACGAAGGTAGAGATGTCGGTATTTTTGTGTCGTAACCTATGGCAGCAAATTTCGATTTGAGGCTGGGCGACCTTGAATAGGAGGAGGGATTCTGCAGTAAAACGGAGGTCTGGGATGATGAACGTCGTAGCGATGATCCGAAATGGGTGTTTCCCTCTGGTACTGTTATGGATAGCACCTCTGTCATTGTGCTTCAGGTATATGGAAGGATTTCGAGGAAGGTGTTGTGGTCTCAAAGATCAATGATTTGGACTCGACAGTCCGTCAATTATTTCTTCCTCCTCCACCGAGTCCGGTCAAGGTGAATCTGGGGTACTGCACGGCATATATCTTTGACAAAGTCATCGGCCTCTACTGATCTCGAGTAAAACCCGTGGAGGCTTATTGTGATCCGGCGAAGAATGTCAATTTAATTTGGCGATCGAGATGCAGGTGCGAGACAAAACCACGGGCGTGAGGTAGATAGACGGAATGAACGAACGAAGTGGGTATCTGATATATAGCAATTGGAGGATATTGGAAAAGATTTGAGGACTGTGTGGGTGAGGATGTAGGTAGGTAATAAGAGTCTTATCGAACATGTGGGGAAATTTTAATGTTTGACCGTTGGGGCGTTGATGTGGAGTCTGGGACAAGCCCCACCAGTAAGAAAGGTTACCTTTGACCCAAATACAGACACACTCACGATTCACCAATGATTCAACGAGCAAAGCTGACAATGTCAATCAGTGGGAAGGGAATCGTTGCCTCGGTCCTGGCCAGCTGGAGGGATGCAAGAAGCAAAGAGTGCTGGTGAAAAGCTAGATGGGTAATGGAGGGAAGATGGAGAAGGTACCTTAGGGAGTAAAGATGGGGACTACGACAAAGCAGGTATCTTGTCTGACCTGTTTTCATGCTTTTACATCAGATACCTAATCGCTTGCGGACCACCAAGCAATTACAGTCAAGGCAAGGCATTTCCCCCCCTCTCTCAGCGCCACACTGACACTTTATTATTCTCGTCAGGTCGGAGAATTCTCAAAACACTAGGGAGTAGGTAGGGAGTAAGGAACGGTGTACCCCGTCTGGAGGGGTAGTTAGTCCTCTTGTACCTCTACCACTCTTTTTGTAGAGCGTACGCTGGCCACGAGTCTCAAGGGTACCCTGTATGTATTTCGTACCGGCTTATCACTGATGGTTGAAAGCCTTTCTCATTCAACTAGACTTCACCCTTGACCAATGTCCATGGTGCTCGCACGGACATCTCCTCAATCTCTGCTCTACGTGGTGTAATCTTGACAGCAATCGTCGATGAAGGCTCTCGGTCGGTACATCCCCATAGCCATACTTTGGACTAACATTCATACTTTCAAGTGATGAAGATCCTATCATCCTGCTCTCCCGCCGCCGCGCAGGATTTCTCATGCCTTGGATAGGTGGAGATTTGTACCGGCTACAAATAAAAAGCCTTGAGGCTAACATAGAAAGCTGCTAGGTACGATTTCGATCCTAACCGCAACTTGCTAACGTGAAGGGTCCTCTGAATCCCGCGACTTAATCCTAGAAGACTCATTAAGTTATTCAGTACCAATCACTTTCCCTTCTGCTCCGCCCATGTTTTCCACGACTCGCTCGCAAATGAAGGGAAGTATATAATTCAGTTTGTCGTCAAGTAGTGGACCCACAAATCTCCCCAACGCTCCCGCCAAAAACGTTAGCATCTTGGCCAGTACGGTGCCGACTGTGTCTAACTACTGCCAAGCTGCATGCGAGCACTGCCACCAGACACCCACCGCTCGAAATGGTTCTTTGCCGCTAGAGAACCAACAGGAGCCCGCACGCAATTTGAAATGCAAGGCTTTACGACAAGTCTTACGCAATCCTTCTTTGAGTATCCGAGATCGGTGCCGGTCGGAAAGCATGGATGTATTGGGGATTTCCATGCTCTGCACGCTCTGTCTCCACGCGTTCCATGTATGGTTAACCCAAATCTTTGAAGCAGTCAGGAATAACATCAAGAATTGGTGGTGGGAAGGGTGGAGCTTCATGCAAGACATTCCTTCTCGAAATGATGTTGATGCATGCGTGGAAGCTCTTTCCAACAAATCAAAGTCGCTATGAATGACATGCTTGCGTTGCATGCTCGGTATGCATATAATTTAGGAACAAAACTCCTGCAGTCTGTTTCGCGCGTTATCGGAGAACGTGCGCATTTATTCGCTTGCAGAAACGCTCAGGCCCCTAGTGCTTGTGGCTAAGGCATAAGGTAACGCTTAGGGGGTGTAGTATTAATATCACCGCCCGCAGCCTTGCAGGCTTGCAGCTGCATTATGCATGCACCCATGCATGAGCTCCTGGTTTCTCTTATCTTAGGGACCTGCGACAGGAGCAATGCAACTGCCATTCGACGGCCTCAAACGCCGATAAGCTATCAACAACATCTCACCAGCCTCATCCAGACCGTTCTGCGCGCTGATCGCCCACTGGTCCGATGTCCTTCCGTTATCAGCCTCGAGTCTCTTGAGCTGTAAGGAAGACATGTACGGAGGTAGTCAGATATGCGTCTTAAATCCATTGCTTCCTTATTCCGTATTCACTAGCGGTTGGATTCTCTCTTATCCGGTCGAGTCGGGGCCTCAAAAATCAAAAATCAAACCTCCCGCTGCGTCCGCACATGGGGCCCCCAAGCAGAAACTCACAATTATCCTACGCTCCAATTTGTCATCTTGGTCTTCAAACCAAATAGGTATATATCAGACGACGTGCCTCCAAAACTAAACCTGGATGTAGCAGGCTTCATGATGTTCGAGCCGGCTCCATGCTTCACTACGCTGCTACCGCAATTCAGCCCCCACTTTCTCTGATGTAGACTTGGGTTGCCGTCAACATGACGAGCACTGTATTGTGAAGTTGGAAATAGGCAAAGCATCCAAACAAGACCTGCGACACGTAATGACGAGCATGGGAAGATTGCTTCCTATCTATCGTTCTGATTGAGTCTAGGGGAGCAACGACATCCATGGTGCGAGCTTGAAGGAGACGTTCTACTCAAACCCAGTCGACAGGTCAATCGATTACGTCTGGAACGGACTCACGGCAAGATAGTCCCAAGCCATGGAATAGAGGAGCGTCCCTTCTCTCCGCTAATAGGGTGGAAGGCAGGAGAGGCGGCCCAAAGACTTGGAATCAGGGTCCTTCCTGGAACATGAGGCCTTTCCCTGCATACGGTTTCCCTGCATATACTCTTCTGATATTTACCCCGGTATTTTGTTTACTCTGCATGCCTATTCAAGCTATTGGCTTTCCGCACACACCATTTCAGCCCAATCAACTTCCCTACATATTGTTTTACAGCATCAATATCATCGATGGCTACGTGCCAAAGCCTAGCTTTTCCCAGGGTTCAAAACTCGCCCCTATACTTAATTTTGCTACTTTCTGTTTCCCTCTTTGAGCTCTATTTGGCAATTCGCCGCTGAGTCCTAAGTCAAGGTCAGGAAGATGGGTAAAGCATACTTTGCATAGTGTTGCTCTTGTTGGACTGGCGTGGGGGTCTATGAATGATCTGCTTGACGTTTGATCCAGATGGAAGTTCAGGGATGTTATTATGAAATTTTGCCTCCAAAGCCTTTATCCCGGCTGCCGTGGATCTCGATCACACTCCGAATTTGTGATCCTGGCGGATGGAGGCGTTCTGTATCATTACTACTATGTCGTCGATTCTCCGCTCTTACTACCACAATCGTGTAGGGTCGAAGCAAATATTATTGAAGGAGCACTCCATCAGTCATGCTGCTGAAGTTTAGCAAGATGCACTTCTCTTTTTCACCAAAATTAAAATATAAGTCGTGGCTTCGCTCTTTGCGGCTATTGCTGTTGCATTTTCATAACTATGCTTTTACATGACAGGAGCTCCAGGTGAAAGAAAAAGGTATTAAGATAGTGCGTGACCTCGATCTTTGCATGTTCTGGAACAGCATTGCTAGGGGGGACGAGAAACACGCGGAGACTATGCTATCTTGCCAAAATTAACAAACTTGGTGGAAGAGCACACGATATCTAGAGGTCACATAGAAATGGCAACGTTGCTTGCCGCATGTGAATCGATAAATTCGGCGAGCATAGGGGCCGTGAGAGCTGGAAATATCTATCCTACTACATCATTTCGGCACTCGCTGCATCACCAAACAACAACCCCATCTTTTCCCCAGCCACCAGAGGCCCCTTCGAAGCGTCGTGAGATTCCAGAAGGCCAGAATCAGATGTCCATCACCCTCAGTTCCTCTAATACCAGAAGACACCATACGCCTATGACTCAAGCTTCACATTTCTCAGACCAAGGCTCTTCTAGTCAATCTGGAACGGGGCTTGGTGTGGTAATTGAAGCGGTAGGAGCCAAGCCTCCATCAACATTCACCATTCCTTTGGCCATCAAGGGAAACTTCGACCAAAAGCTGCACTTCATTGCTGAGGACCCCAGGAGTGTCAACATGGTATTTCAGATCGTCCGCATCGGAATTCGCTCACAGAAGAGTGACGCAGTCATCGGGACTGGGATGGCTCTTCTCAAGAATCTTTGTCAGGGGCTGGCTCCAACGAATGGGAGTTTGATGAGAGAGTACATCATTGTCATAGTCGAAAGTGGATCTCTAAATAGCATTGGTACGGTTTCATTCAGCTTTGGCCACAAATTTCCACCACCTAAGCCTGTCTGAAGATAATACATTTCGGTTTTCTGACTGGGTGGACCTGATCTGCGGGTCTCCAGTCTTATCCTTTGGCTGCTCGCTTGGCTAAGAGATCAGCTAGCTCGTTGCCGGGAGGCTACTGTGGTCGAACAGCCAAGAGAGACATATTCCGACTAAGGGCACTAAGAGTCTGCAAGGAGTATGCTCAAATGCATATTGTTTCGACCAGACCTTCCTTAACGATACTGTCCTTTACAAAAACTTCATGGAAACTTGTAAGAGCACGTCTCGAATCGGAAAGGACCGCCACAATCGATCCTGGAGTCTGTTACGCTCGAAGTCGCGTGACACGTAATCCAGGCTCTCTGGTTTTCTCAATGGTATGCCGGTCTCCATGAGCTTAACTTCCTGTATTGGAACCTCATCGGCTCTGTCGACTCCCTTCTGGGCACTCTCGAATGTCGGCCTGGAGGCCACAAGTGGGTTGTGAGCTGATACGATGGGTGGTGTTGAATTTTTTATACAGCAAGCAAATGACGTGAGATCAAGAGGTATTAAGTGTGCAGCTCGAGCCTGACAAAGTCTCAACCTTTAATTTTCAAGGAGGAAATGCCAAGCGTCATCCAGAGGACGAAAATTCATCATGCAGTGTAGTGTTGGTGGAGGCTGGGAACCATGTGGCATATCAGACGCCTTCTGACGGGTATTCACATTCTCGTCTCTCCTCTCGTGAAAAGTATCGAACACTTCTTCTACCCTCGCTTTCTTTGGACCGCTATATTTTGTTGTACTACTAAACTCTACTGTTGTCTTCGTCGAAATCATCCGACTCGACGCTTATGCGCTTCTAAACAGCTCAACCGATCCTCATGAAACACCTTCTTACCCCCCTCACACCAGCCTGTAGAGCGACAAAATGAGAACTTGCAGATGAGAGGAGATTGCACGCAACCCACATCCTGGTGCTGCTTCGTCAACCAAACCTTGTTTTCGAGTCAAACACTCTACTGCGCGATTCGAGTATACACCCAAGTGCAATACAGCATTTGCCATGAAGCAATTGTCCACCTTACTCCTTCAAAGCTGTACCTTCGATCTTACTCACCGTCTAATCCCGCAGTATATCACACCTAGCGCCAACCCTCTCCCTTTCCCCATTCTCTGGCTCATCCCGCCACGCATAGCAGAATGCTCCACACCATCCTACTCATCCTCTCTCTTTCGCTCCCCCATCTCTCCGCCTCGCTCCTTCCTCCCCAAAACATACCCCACCAGCCATCATCCCCAAACCCACCCTCACCTCTCGAGCAACGCCAGCAGCGATTATGCAGGGACATGACCTGCCCCTTCGCAAATAGCTATGGCGACAACCACTGCCGTCACATCAACAGAGGCTGCAACCTTTGCGTCCGCTACTTCGGGGGGGGTTTCAGATGCAGTGGGATGTGGAGGCCAGATGTGCCAACGGTGGTGAATTCGACGGCCCCAACACCTTCAGTGCAGCAGCAAGACGTGCCTCTCCAACAGTCACCAGATACAGCTGCTCTTCAGGCGGGTGATGGTACTGCTGGTAACGTCACTAGTGGTGGCGTGGTATCGAGGCAGCAGTGTGATGCTGTGATCTGCCCTGACGATACCGATGAGGGGAATGCGTTTTGCCAGCAGGTGAACCCGGGATGTGACCTTTGTTTGTATATGGGGGTGGGGGCGGCGGGGGAACACCTTTGTTCTGGGAAGTGGGAGGGTGGGGGAGGGGGCGGGAAGTGTTTTGGTGGAGCTGGGCCTGGGCCTGGGAGGAGGTAGGGATGGTGGGCAGATGGGGCTTTTGCGATGTGTGCGAACAGGGAAGGCGTCCGAAAGAGGCGGTAAATATAGATGGGACGCTTTTGGACTGGGTTTGACCTCTCGCCTGAAGAGACTAAGGCGCTTGATAATGCTTTGATAGACTGGGTCGGTTTTCGCCCTCTTGAACTCCAAACGCCACGCTCCAAAAGCTCGTTTTTGAACGCTGGTATCGCATCTGGTACAGCCATGTACTCATGATTTCAACAATTTATTCCTCTTCTCCCTCCGCTTTACCCTCTCAACTCTCTTCCTGTGCATCTTCTCCGCCATCTTCTCGTACCGCTCTTTCTCCTCCTTGGCCGCTCTCCTGTCCTTGATTTTCTGTATAGCTCGCTGCGTCACATATCATATCAGGCCCTGCTACACAGGCTTTCAGAGAATTTCGCAGTGGTATTGCTGTACCTGTCTCTCTTCCTCCTTCTCATCCTTCATCTCCTTCTCCTTGGCTTTCGTGGCTGCCAGTGCTGTTCGCGCTGCCGTGCGCTTTTTGTAGGAGGTTTGGCCGGAGGAGGGGCGGAAAGCGGAGCGGGGGGCGTGCCATTGTTTTCCTGGAGGCTGTCAGTAGCTGGGGAGGCAGGAAAGGATTGTGGGAGGTAGCAAACCATTTTTGCGAAGGCCTGGAGCGGTCAAGGACGATGATGGCGCCGAGGCTGGAGTCATTATTGCCATATTCTCTTTCAGTGAAACGAATTGCAAACAGAACGGCGTATGAGACTCTTAACCAGGCCCTATGGAAGAAACGAGGCTGGAGTGAATGGAGGAACGGAATTTGCATCAGAGACAGAAAGGAAAGTTAGGCGAGCACTGATAAGATCTCAGCCTAAGATAAAGATTTTCCATATTTTTTCTTGCGCCAGCCAGCCTGCCATCGAACACTCACGGCGACACGACACATGCGCAAGTACCACTTGAGACGCTGCTTCACCCTCGAACGCGCTCTTGGCAACAAGACTGTCTGTATGGCTTCGCATTCGCTAAATAGATTCTCCGAAGGGATCACCAAATCCCACACCAAACCTCATGTATTTCCTTCGATAACATCAACAGGCCGTCTGGCTCACCACTTGCCAAACGGCCATATGCCCTCTGACCCATTGTCATCATGAGCAACTTGCCATCCGAGAGTCCTTCCACTCTCTCCACAGGCCTCAATGGCTCTAATAACATTGGCCACCCGCCCCCCTCCACACCTTCCTCTCCGCTCTCTATCCCCATCCCACCTCCTCCACCTGCTCAGTCAACCGAAGCAGCAAAGGACATCCTCTTCGGCTCCCTCGCCGGTGCTATTGGAAAAGTAATCGAATACCCTTTCGACACCATCAAAGTCCGTCTACAATCCCAGCCGCACCCTCCAATCTACGCGGGCCCCCTCGACTGCTTTCAAAAATCCCTCAAAAACACCGGCATCCGTGGCATCTACCGCGGCATATCCGCTCCTCTCGTCGGCGCAGCCATCGAGACCAGCTCGCTGTTCTTCAGCTACAGGATCGCGCAGGATGTGCTTTTGTCCACTCTCTACAAGAACAGCCCCCAAGCACCTGTGGAGGCTGGGGGAAAACTCCCATTCAGCGCGCTGGTCGTGGCCGGCGGGACATCTGGTGCATTCACCTCTCTCCTCCTCACGCCAATCGAGCTCGTGAAATGCCAGATGCAGGTCCCCGCCTCCCCCAGCCAGACAGGCCGCGGCCCTCTCCAGATCATCGGCGAGGTGTTCAAGCACCACGGCGTTTTCGGCCTCTGGCACGGACAGCTCGGGACGCTGATTCGCGAGACCGGGGGCAGCGCCGCATGGTTCGGGAGCTACGAGGGCGTGTCGGCGTTGTGTCGCGGGATGAACGCTCGGGCGTCTGGCCTCAAGGATGCGTCCCTGGCTCCTCTCCACGTATACCAGCAGCTGCTCGGGGGCGCGGCTGCGGGCGTCGCGTACAATTTCATCTGCTTCCCGGCTGATACTATTAAATCGCGGATGCAGACTGGGGAGGTCACTGGGGGGTTGGGGGAGGCCCGACTGTCTTTTTTGGGGACTGGGAGGCAGATTTTGAGGGAGGGAGGGGCGAGAGGGTTGTATAGGGGGTGTGGGATTACTTGTGCGAGGGCGGCGCCGAGCTCGGCGGTTGTGTTTACCATATTTGGGAAGTTGAAGGAGTGGGCGGGGTGAGTGGCTAGGGGGTTGAGTAGACGGAGCGGGTGATGGGGGGAGCGGCAGGGAGTAGCGATAGTCAAATAACACGGAGAAAGAGCTTGAGAACGGACTTTGTTCGTATACATCATATCTGCTGCATTCTTGTCCTCGCCCCACGTCCCCCATCTTACCAAGCACATCGCCATCCCTTCCTATACCCTCCACCCTTAACCGGACCCCCCGAAACCCTTCCCATCACCCAGCCATCCCCCTATCCAACCCCTACCCACCCTCCCACACCCCCGGCCTCTGCCCCCACGCCGTCCCCCCGTCTCAAATCATCAGGCCCAAAAGAAAGTGGCAGCAACTATACTCCACATCAGTATGTTGCAATCCCCCCAAGCAAAGCGCGAGCAGGAACAAGGAGCGCACCTCATCAAGCGTCCTGACGGCATAATTCCCCTCTGGATCAACCATGAAAATCGGCGTCGTCTTCGCGCAGAATTCTCGAATGCTGTGGCCTATCAGTCATCCTCCTGAGATGGAGCAGGATGGCTTTGGGGGATAGTTGTGAAAGGAGACGTACAACTGTCTACACATCCCGCACGGGCTTGCCGGGGGGGAGATGTCGCTTGCTACGGCGATGGCGCGGAAGGTTTTGTGGCCTTCGGTCTGGCGGGGATGTGAGTAGGTTGGAATCAAGATCGGGAAGGAGGATG
>JAABUQ010009836.1_pt1 | contig 12768 bp, 12 predicted proteins | sample 5560001 | NCBI WGS metagenome assembly JAABUQ01 (sample SAMN10711888, study PRJNA513371) | rock metagenome | isolation source: Antarctica rocks | place: Antarctica: Victoria Land, Finger Mt nord | collected 2015-12-18 | reverse complement strand
CTGACCTGGCGACCGTCCTGGACGCGACCCGCCGCCAAAGGGGCCATCCTCGTGGCGCTCACGCAATTCTTCCCGGTCTTGCAGATGATCAGCGGCATGGTCGCGGTGGGTCTGGCCTGCAAGATGACCGGAACCGAATCATTGCTCGACGACGATCACTTCGGCCGGAAACTCGACCTGGGCGGCGGGTTTCTCGCGACGGTCTTGACCGCCCCGCCGCTGCTGGCCGTCAGCATCGTGGTCGGCGCGATCGCGCAGTGGGTGTTCGCGGGGCCAGCTCGGCTGCAAACCGCCAAGCCGCCCATCACCTCCGACTCCGGGCTTTGATCATTTCCACCGAGGACTCGACCTTGAGTCACTTCGCATCGACCCACAAGTTTCTCGTCGTCTTGCTTTGTCTCGCGGGCTGCTCGGCGGCGACGCCCGAAGACCTGGCGATCGGGCGGGCCAGCCGGGTCGTCATCCGCGAGGGACTACCGCACCCGAACAACGAAGAGCAGGCGTTTCGGGCCGAGAAAGCGAGTGGCAAGCCGATGGTTGAGTTGGCCGGCTACCCCTTCTATCAAGGGCCGCTCACTTTATCCCCCACCGACCAGACGGCACTGATCGCGGTTCTGCGGACCGCGGGCACCTATCAGACCTTTGCCGGCGAGAAGAAATGCGGCGGGTTCCACCCCGACTACGCGGTCGAGTGGCGGGACGGCGCCACCACCCGCACGACCCTGATCTGCTTCGAGTGCGGCGAGGTCAAAATCTCGGGACCAAGCGGCGAACACCGCTATGACCTCGCCCCCGAGGTTAGGGAAGCGCTCAAGCAAGTGCTGACTTCGTACCGCCGGCACCGGCCCGAATTCTCCAACCGGTAAGCCCATCCGATCCAGCTCAGGCCAGGATCTCCCTGACCACCGACCCGGCGACGTCGGTCAAGCGGAAGTCGCGGCCTGAGTAGCGGTAAGTGAGCTTTTCGTGGTCCAAGCCGAGCAGGTGCAGGATCGTGGCGTGAAGGTCGTGGATGGCGACCCGACCTTCAACGGCCTTGAAGCCGAACTCGTCCGTGGCCCCGTGGATGTGGCCCGGCTTGATCCCACCGCCGGCCAGGAACATCGTGAAGCCGAACGGGTTGTGGTCGCGGCCGTCGCCGTTCTCGGAGACCGGGGTCCGACCGAACTCGCCGCCCCAGATGACCAAGGTGTCTTCCAGCAACCCGCGAGCCTTGAGGTCGGTGATCAGGCCGGTGATCGGCTGGTCGATCTCTTTGCACTTGGTTTTGATGTTCTTGCTGATGTCGGCGTGGTGGTCCCAACCCGAGTTGACCACCTGGACGAATCGGACGCCGTTCTCGACCAGGCGACGGGCGAGGAGGCAAGAGTTGGCGAACTTCCCGGTGCCGTACAAGGCGCGAGTGGCGTCGGATTCCTTGCGGATATCGAAGACCTCGGGGGCGGCGGTCTGCATCCGGAAGGCGGTTTCCATCGACTTGATCCGCGCCCCGAGCATCGCGTCGTGCCCCCGGTCGGCGTCGTGGGCTTTGTTCATCTCGGCGAGGAACTCAAGCTGGCGGGTTTGCCGGGCGCGGTCGATCTTGGTGTTCCGGAGGTGGCGGATCATTTCGTCGGGGTTCGGCTTGTCGAGGTCGATCGGCGTCCCCTGATGCTCGCCGGGAAGGTAGCCGTTCCGGGATACGTTGAAGTAGTTCCCGAGCGACACGAACCCAGGCAAGTCCTGGTTGACCGTCCCCAAGCCGTAAGAGACCCACGAGCCGACGACCGGGTGCAGTTGGTCGATCCGCCCGGAGAGCATGAAGTTGGTCGCCGGGCCGTGGTTCGGGTTCGAGCCGTGGACCCCTCGGAGGATGCAGATATCGTCGACCACGGTCTTCAAATGGGGCATCAGCTCGCTGACTTCGATCCCGCTCGCGCCGGACTTCTCGAAGCCGAACGGGGATGCCAACAGCCCACCCGTGACCCGCTCGGTCCGGAGGGCCACGCCGTCGGGGCGCTGACCGGCGAACTTGGCGATCTGCGGTTTGGGGTCGAGCATGTCGAGGTGCGACGGCCCACCACCCATGAAGAGGTAGATCACCCGCTTGGCCTTCGGGGCGAAGTGGGGCCGAGCGAGGTCGGCGGCAAGGAGCCCCTCGGCGTGGAGGAAACTCGACAACCCCAGTCCGCCCACCCCCGCCAGGGCGGAGCGGAGAAAACCGCGACGGGTCGGGTCGAAGTGGGAGTTCATGCCGTCAGATCCTCGAGTAGAGAGGTGGAAGGAGCGAGCGGTCAAGTCAGTCAACAAACAAAAACTCGTTGCTGATGAGCAAAGACTGAGCCAGGAGCGACCATGACTCGCTTCGGTCGGGGCCACCATCAAGCTCGACCAGGCGGATGGCCCGGTCAACTTCGTTGGCGGTGGGATCACGCTGAAGGACCGTCTGGTACAGGTTGCGGACGCGGTCGGCGGGGTCGGGCAAGCAGGTGTCGGCCGCCAGCCGCTGGGTCAAGCGCTCAGCGCGGGCGAGGAGGAACGGACTGTTGAGGAAGTAAAGCTGCTGAAGCGGCGTGGTGGTCTGGTCGCGACCTTCACCGTGGCGGTTCGGGTCGGGGAAGTCGAACACCTTCAAGACGTCGGTCAATCGCTGGCGACTGACCTTGCCATAGACGGTCCGACGGAGGAACTCGCCGCGATCGAGTTCGCCCGACCGACCCCCCACCTGGGAGACGTCGAGCGAGCCATCGACAGCCAGCAAAGTGTCGCGCCACGACTCGACATCCAGGCGGCGACGGTCGACGCGGCCCAACCAACGGTTCTCCGCGTCCTTGGCCCGAGCGGAATCGGCTGCGGCCCCCTGGCTCGCCTGGCGGTAAGTGCTCGACAGGGCGATCTCGCGATGGAGCCACTTCAATGACCAGCCCGACGCGATGAACCGGGCGGCCAAGTCATCGAGAAGCTCAGGGTGGGTGGGCGGTTCACCGAGCTTGCCGAAGTTGCTCGGCGTGCTGACGATCGGTCGCCCGAAATGCCACCCCCAGACCCGGTTGACGATGACGCGCGCTGTCAACGATTGCGCCGGACCAACAATCGAGTCGGCCAAGGCGAGCCGGCCACTCCCGCCCCCCTCAAACGGCTGCGGGTCGCCGGGAGACAGCACGGCGAGGAACCGGCGAGGAGTGATCGGACCCGGACTGGTGACGCTCCCTCGGAGAAAGATCGGCAAGTCGCGGCCGGCCCCGGAGCGATAGTCGAGCCAGGTCCAGGACGGGTCCGACCCATCGACCCAAAGCCCCGCGTCACGAACCCCTGGCGCGGTTGGACCCTCAAACCGCTTGCGTTCTTTGACCGCCTTGACCTTAGCTTCCGCCTCGGCGACGGTCTGCTTGGCTTTTTCGACGTCGCCGTGAGCCTTCTCGACCACGCCCTTTTGTTCCTTGGCGTATTCGAGCCGGAGTTCGAGGTCGGTCAACACGCGCCGGTTTTCGGCGAGGCGTTCGGCGGTCTCGGTGTCGGTCTCAACCATCGCCCGGTCCACGAGTTGAGTGCTGGCGATCACACCGGCCAAGGCATAGTAATCGGCGGTCCCGATCGGATCAAACTTGTGGTCGTGGCAGCGAGCGCAGGCGACGGTCAGCCCGAGAATCCCGCGGGTGACGGTGTCGAGCCGTTCGTCCCACTCGTCGGCGACGATGGCACCGATGACCTCGGCCGATAGCTTTGGTTCTTTGTGGTAAACGGGAGCGAGGCCGAGGAAGCCGGTCGCGGCGACCTCGGCGGGAGGCAGACCCGGTTCGAGGTCGGCCGCGAGTTGGCGGCGGACGAATTCATTGTACGGCAGGTCATTGTTGAGTGCGTTGATCACCCAATCACGGTAGACGAATGGGTTCCGCTGGGGCTTGCTGGTCGCCTCCGAAGTTGGGTTGTCCTCGGCATACCGCGCGACGTCAAGCCAGAGTCTCCCCCAGCGCTCACCATACCGGGGTGACGCGAGGAGGCGGTCGACCAGTCGGCCATAAGCTTCGGGCGACGAGTCGGCCACAAACGAAGCCACCTCGTCGGCGGTGGGCGGCAACCCGGTCAAGTCGAAAGAGAGCCGACGGATCATCGTCCGCCGGTCGGCTGGGGGCGATGGTTGCAGACCTTGGTTGTCGAGGCCCTTCAGGACGAACGAGTCGACCCGCTTCCGGAGCCAGGTCGGGTCCGATACGGCGGGCAACGGCTTTTCGGTCGCGGCCACAAAGGACCAGAACCGTCGCCCCGCCTCGAAGTCGATCCCCGCTTTCGCCTTGCCGGTCGCCTTCGCGGCGGCGTCCCCAGCGGGAGCGAACTCGGGCATTGGCGCCCCGATCTCGATCCAGTGGCGGAAGTCGGCGATGGTCCGGTCAGCGAGTTTGGCGTCGGGAGGCATCGCGGCAAGCTCGCCGGAGTGGCTCAGGGCCGCCAGGAGGGTGCTCTCCTCCGGCTGAAACTTACCCGGTTCCGACTCGCCGAACATCGGCCCCGACCCACCCCCCTGGCGGATCGAGGCGGACCCATCGAGCCGAAGTCCCCCCTTGGCTCCTTTCGGGCCGCCGGCATGGCACTTGAGACAACGTTCGACCAGCACCGGGCGGATCTTGGCTTCGAAGTACTCCACGCCGCCGGATTCCGGGTCACTCTTCGCAACGACTGGGTTTGTCCCGACCAGCCCGACGGAGCAGACAACCACCAAGATCCAGCCAAACCTGGGCATCAATCCCGACCCCCCTAAGACGGTTCAAGTCGAGCCACCGAGTCGCGATGATCTCGGCGGTTCCGACTCTCGATTGAAACCTATTCTATACCTAGGCGACAAGTCCTGGTTGGCCGTCCCGACTTGGTCGGCCGCACGCCAGCCACGGCTCAAGCCCGACCGCCATGATGCTTGCGCTTCGTCATCATCGTGAAAGTCGAGCTAACCACCTCATCAGTCAGGGGGATGTTGACGGCCACGCTTTGCGCCGCCACACCGCCCGGGCTGGCACTCGCCGGCTGGGCGTAGGGGCTCGAGCTGGCCGGCACCGTCTGCCCCGTCGCAGGCGTCCCGAACTGCTCGATCACGTCCGCCCCACCGCCGCTGGGCCGGTAGGCCAAGTCCCCCAGGGCCGGCAGGTAGACGGCGATGTCGGTCCGGCCGTCGCCGTTGTAGTCCCCCGGTCGGGGGATGCTTTGCCCGGCCCCCGGGGTGCCGAACTGCATTAGGTTCAACCATAACGTTACGGGGCGGGCTGGCGATGCCTGTATAGGACGCAGGGAGCGGGATATCGATCTGCCCGTTCGCGCCGAACGAGGCGCCCACCGAGTAGCCATCCGCATTGTACCGGCGCATAGCCAGGTCGGGAATTTGTGATGGGTTGGTGGTCTGTTGAGCATAAGTCCCGGCGACCACGATCTTGCCATCGGCCTGGACCGCCGCGGCGGTGGGGTTGCTCAGATCCGACCCGGTCCCCGCGTCGAGCTCCCCGAGGACTACCCCCGCCTGACCAAACGTCGGGTCCAACGCGGAGATCGCCAGCGCGAGTCGCGGTTTCAAACGTTCGAGCCCAGGCCGAAGCGAATGCCGACTCCGACCCGGTCGCCGAGTTGAGCGATCCCCACGCTTTCGACTCAGGCCGAAACGATGAGGACTTTTGTCAAAGTCCGCCCAATCATTGCGCCTCATGGGGTACCCGGGGGTTTGATCTTGAAGATGGTTGGTCGTGATGTCTCCAGAACGAAAACTTCACAAGCTGAGGATTAACCCTTTGTTTAGGTCTTCGTCCCAACAGCGGTACTTTCCTTTACCGATCTTGGATGATTGGATTGTGTAGGCCACAGAACGGGTTGTCCAGAAGATTCCTTCCGTAGTCTCTAGCTTTTCTCAAAAGCTCCTCGAAGCCGCATTCCCTACAGTTTATCAATTTAAGTAGGCTCTCATGTCGAAAAGTAGCCCGTTCTCATCGCGAGGCCAGGACCGCTCAGGCTCGATCGTCCGGGCGGCTCGCGTTATAATGACCGCGATTGCGAGCCGCCGGTCCTCGACGCGACCGGGCGGCCGACTCCCTGGAACAACAAGACCTCGACCATGACCCGATCGCCTCGAACCGTCCGAGTGGCCCTGGTGCAGATGCGCTGCACGCCCGACCCGGCTGCCAACGTTGACCGGGCTTGCGACCTGCTCGGCGAGGCGAGCCGCCAGGAGGCGCAGATCGCTTGCCTGCCCGAGTTGTTCCGGAGCCAGTATTTCTGCCAGACTGAGGATCATGCCTTCTTCGACCTGGCCGAGCCGATCCCCGGACCTACTTCGGCCCGACTGGCCGAGGTGGCGCGGCAGACCGGGATGACAATTTTGGGATCACTGTTCGAGCGGCGGACGGCGGGAATTTACCACAATACGTCGGTTGTGATCGACAAGACCGGAGCGATCGTCGGCAAATACCGGAAGATGCACATCCCCGACGACCCGCTCTATTACGAAAAGTTTTACTTCACCCCCGGCGACCTCGGCTTCCAGGCGGTCGCGACCGAACACGCCTCGATCGGCTCTCTCGTCTGCTGGGACCAGTGGTATCCCGAGGCCGCGCGGCTGACCGCGCTCCGGGGGGCGGAGATCCTCTTCTACCCCACCGCGATCGGCTGGCACCCGGCCGAGAAGGACGAGTTCGGCCCCGCCCAGGCCGACGCCTGGCACACCATGCAGCGCGCCCATGCCATCAGCAACGGCGTTTACGTCATGGCGATCAACCGGGTCGGCCACGAGGGTCCGGCGGACGGTGGGATCGAATTCTGGGGCGGCTCGTTCGCCGCCGACCCATTTGGTCGGGTGATCGCCCGAGCATCGCCGGACCAAGAAGAAGTCCTGATCGTCGACTGCGACCTCCAGTTGATCGAGACGACCCGCCGGCACTGGCCCTTCCTTCGCGACCGCCGGATCGACGCCTACGGGCCAATCACCCAGCGCTTTGCCGACTGAGGAAAATACTTCGAGCCACGAATTGACACGGATAAAACACGGATTAATCCAATCCAATAGTTTCTTATCCGTGTTCCATCCGTGTTCATCCGTGGCCAAAGTCGCTTGATTCTTTTCTCGGGAACTTGCTCGACGATGACTCAGCTCGCCCAAACGCCCGCCGCTCTCGGCTACCGGATGCCCGCCGAGTGGGAGCCGCACGCGGCCACCTGGCTGGCCTGGCCGCACAACCGCGAGGACTGGCCCGGTAAGTTTGGGCCGATCCCCTGGGTTTTCGCCGAGATCGTCCGCCACCTCGCCCAGGTCGAGCGCGTCGAGATCCTGGTTCAGGGGGCCAAAGCGGAGCGGCAAGCGACCGCCAAGCTGGACCGGCTGGGGGTGGATCTCAGCCAGGTCGGGTTCCACCACGTCAAGACCGACCGGGTCTGGACCCGCGACTCGGGGCCGTCGTTCGTCGTCAAGCCGACCGACCCCGCCGACCCGAGCGGCCTCGCCTTGGTCCACTGGTCCTTCAACGCCTGGGCCAAGTACGCCAACCACACCCGGGACCGCCGCGTTCCCCGAGCGATCGGTAGGATCGTCGGCCACGACCGCTGGAAGCCACGGGTTGACCTCGGCGATGGCCAAAAGCCCGTCCGGGTTGTCTTGGAAGGGGGATCGATCGACGTCAACGGTCGGGGGACCGTCCTGAGCACCGAGGAATGCCTCCTCAGTCCGATCCAGGCCCGAAACCCGCAGCTCTCCCGGCGCCAGATCGAACAAATCCTGGCCGACTCGCTGGGGACCCCGCACGTCGTCTGGCTCGACAAGGGGATCGCGGGGGACGACACCCACGGTCACGTCGACGACCTGGCGCGGTTCGTCGACCCCGCAACGATCGTAACCGTGGTCGAAATGGATCGGGCCGACGCCAACTATCAACCGCTCCAGGACAACCTCGCCCGGCTCCGGGCCGCCCTCGACCAAGATGGCCAGCCGTTCCGGGTGGTCGAGTTGCCGATGCCGCGCCCGGTCGTCTTTGAAGGTCAACGGTTGCCCGCGAGCTACGCGAACTTCTATATCGCCAACAACCTGGTGCTCGTCCCCACCTTCAACGACCGCGCTGACCGCGTGGCTCTCGGCATCCTCGCGAATCTGTTGCCCGACCATGAAGTCGTCGGGATTCATGCCGGCGATCTGGTCTGGGGATTAGGAACCATCCACTGCATGACCCAGCAGCAACCCGCCCACGGTTCGATCCCGCCGGAGGTCGTGGATTGAAGGGGGGAGTTGGTAATTTCCGCCCCCGAGTCGGAAAACTTGAAAGAAATCTCGGCCGACGCAGTATTTTCTTGTGAGAGCCTCGATCCGGGTGAGAAATCTGATCCAGTTCGGGGGATCGCTGACGTTGAGACTTTCGCGGCGGTCCCAACCCATTTGTTGGCCTCCTTGCCACCCCAACGTTCTCGAGCGGTTTCGCTGTCCAGGGTGAACTTATGAGGTATCGGCCGTGTCGCGAAAGCGGAGACAGCCGCCCGGAACTGAGTTCATCGGCACGGCGGATGCTTTGTGACCGGGCACCCCTCGACCATTCCCACCTCGATCTTTCGACTTTCTTTGCCGTTTTGTCGATTTCCTCTTCGGACGGGAGGTAGCCATGTTCTACAGCGTCGCGAGTCCGGACTGGAAGCCCGGACAGCCGCTGGCCCCGGCGGGTGCTTTGCTGTTCCGGACGCTTGCCGAGGCCGCCTCGTTCGCGCCGGATGCGGTGGTCGTCGCGGTCGCCGTTGAGTACGACGCGACGAAGCAGACCCTTCGAGCGCAAGGGCATGGGGGATTGACGGTGGGCCGCTGGGCCGCTCGGGCGGTCGGTAATCGCCTGGGGGGGATCATCGTCTTTGGCACGATCCCCGCCGCCCTGCTCCGCTCGACGATCGTCGAGCCGGTGGCAGCCTCGCCGGCCTTGGAGGCGGAGGTACGCCCCACGGAATGCTATGGCTGGGATTCGCTGACGATGGCGCTTTTGGCTTGACGCGAAGTCCGCGCTGTTTGCGACTGCTTGGCGAGGGGACGGTGGCCGGTGGTCGGCCATCGTCGTCGGATTAAGGAGTGGAATGGTGTTGAAAATGATTGCCAACCGAGCGACGGCAGCCTGGGTCTTTGGTCTGGTTGCGACTTGGGGTTGTGTGACCCTGGCCCAGCAGGGTCAGGTCGGGCAAGGGTTCGACAACGCCGGCCGCGTCATGAAGCGCGGGTTTCAGTCGGCCGGCAACGCGGTGCAAGGCGGCTTCCTCAAGACCCGGACCTCGGTCCACAACATGGAAGTGGTTTCCCGGGTCTACAGTCGGCTCCACTGGGATAAAGCGCTGACCACGTCGAACCTCGAACTGGAAGTGACCAACGGCGGGATCGCCACGTTGACGGGCGTGGTCCCCGACGCGGAGGCCAAAGCCAAAGCGCTCGCCCTGACCTCGGAGACCGTCGGTGTCATGCAGGTGGTCGACCAGGTAGTCGTGACGCCGCCAATCCCGCCGATCCGCCCGGGCGCCGCCCCGATCGTCCCGGGAACGCCCCCGACTGTGATCCCACCCACAGCCGATACTCCGCTCTGATCATTGGAAGCGGGATCATGCCGCCGATACTCCCCGCTTGAATCGAGGCGGTTCGAGTGTCGGTGGCTCTCAATTCAGCCGAAGCCAAAGGTCGGTCACGCCGACGACCAGCAAGCCGAGGCTGATCGCGATATTGACCTGAAAAAAGGCCAGGTTGACCCGTGACAGGTTGTCGGGTTTGACCAAGGCGTGCTCGTAGATCAATAGCGCGGCGACCAGCCCGACTCCCACGAAATAGGTCAGGCCCATCGGGTACACCCATCCGAGGCCGAGGAGGGCCAGCACGGTCAAAGCGTGACTGCACGCCGCCAGTCGGAGCGCTCGGCGGACCCCGAGGCGGGCGGGGATGCTCCGGAGGTCGTGGGCTTGATCAAAGTCCACATCCTGGCAGGCGTAGATCACATCAAAACCACCAACCCAGCACAAGACCGCCAGACCGAGGAGCACCGGCGACCACGCCAGGTCGCCCCGGAGCGCGATCCAGGCCGCAATCGGCGCCATCGCCAGGGCGAACCCCAGCCAGTAGTGCGCCCAGGGGGTGAACCGCTTGGCGTAGGAGTAACCGAGGAGCCAGCCGAGTACCGGGAGCGCCAAAATTACCGGCCACCGGTTCGGCCAGAACAGGGTGGTCGCCGCGAGGAAGATCAGGCTGGCCACCAGCGTGAACCCGACGACCGACCCGACCGAGAGCCGTCCGGCCGGGAGGTGGCGGGTTGCCGTCCGCGGGTTGATCGCGTCGAAGTCGCGGTCGACCAGGCGGTTGAACGCCATCGCCGCCGACCGGGCCGCCACCATGCACACCACGATCCCGAGCCAGTCTTGCCCCCGCCCCCGCCAACCCTCCGGCGACCACGTCGCCAACGCGGCTCCCAAGAGCGCGAACGGCAAGGCGAACAACGTGTGGCTGAATTTGATCATCCCCAGGAGTTCGCCGACCACCGCCAGCCGAGGAGGTCGTGCTCGCGGTTGCGCTTCGGATTGCATGCCTTTTCCTCTTGATCTCGTGTCGACCACCCGGCGAGTGACTGGCTCACTTCCTCAAATTGAACCGCCGGTCGAATTTGATATTCCCAAAAACTCCGCAAGCCCGGCCACCCCTCCGTTCGAGAAGTCGCCGGGCGTTGCGTTTTTGGGTCGATCCGCGCAGCATCCTGAGACGAAGCTTAGTCCTTGTTGGCCTTCAAGCGCTTGTCGGACTCAGGGTGCTTGACCCGCCCTTGAGCGTGAGCCTCATGGTCATCGGTCGTCGCGGTCTCGTGCTCGTCCGAACCGTCTTCCTGACCCGCTTTATTGCCCTTGAGGCGCTTGTCGGACTCGGGATGCTTGACCCGGCCCTGGGCATGAGGCTCATGATCGTCGTCGGCCCCATTGTGACCGTTGCTCGCGCCTTCATGATCCCCCTTGTTGCCCTTGAGGCGCTTGTCGGACTCGGGATGCTTGACCCGGCCCTGGGCGTTCCCCTCGACGTCGTCGCCGTCGTCGTGTGTGTCGCGCGTCTCGTCAGTTTTCCCTTTGCGACCACGCCCGGTCGTGACGCCCCCCTGCTCCAACTCTTCGCGGAGTTCGTGAATCCGGCTCTCGATCTCATCCAGCACCCGAACGGCCCGATTGATCACGCGGCGCTCTTTTTCACCTGTCGACGTCGCGAAGCTCCCAGCGTTGATGGTCAGAGCCGGAGTGGCGGAGAGTCTCCGGCTGCTGGCAGCACTTCTTGGCAAAGTGCATACCAAACAACGGGCTATTCGCAATTGTCAAAAGGTTCATACCACGGTTCAACCGGAGTATTGCGGCCCGACCCGACCAATCGCCGCTTCAAACGGGGTCGTGACCCCACCGCCGGATCAGGTCGACCTCGACCCCAAGCTGGTCGCAGATCCGCGCCACCACAAAGTCGATCAAGTCGTCCAACGATCGGGGCTGGTGGTACCAACCCGGCATGGCGGGCAGGACGATCGCCCCGGCGCGGGTCACCGCGGTCATGTTTTCGAGGTGAACCAGACTGAGCGGAGTTTCGCGCGGGACGAGGATCAGCTTGCGCCGCTCTTTGAGGTGGACGTCAGCCGCGCGCGTGACCAGGTTCGCGGTGATCCCGTGCGCCACGGATGCCAGCGTGCTCATACTGCATGGAGCCACGACCATCCCGCTCGTCCGGAATGACCCCGACGCGATCCCCGCGTTGAAGTCGTTCTGGTTGTGATAGATGAGCGGTCCCGACCCGAGATCGCCAAAGGGCGACGGGTCGAACCGGTTCAGGGCCACGCTGATCCCCAACTCCTCGCGGAGCACCTGCGCTCCGCTGGTGCTGATCGTCAGATGCACGGTCCGCCCCGCCCGGCAGAGGACTTGAAGGAGCCGGACCGCATAGGGGGCACCACTTGCCCCGGTCATTCCCAGGACGATTGGCGGGTCGACCGACGTCATCCGCCGGTTCCCGGCGGTTTGACTCCGACGTACAAGGTGGTGATCCCGAACGTGAGCGGATACTGGCGGAGTTCGGTCAGCCCCCGCGCCTCGAGCAGGTTGAGCATGTCTTGACCGTCGGGGAACTGGAGCACGCTTTCGGGCAGATAGCGGTAAGCGTTGTACGAGTTCGGCGCCAGCGTTTGACCCACTTTGGGCAGGACGTTCCGGAAGAAGCCGAGGTAGAGCCGGCCGAGGATCGCTCCGCGCGGGCGGGAAAATTCGAGGATCGCCACCTTCCCACCGGGCCGAGCCACCCGGATCATCTCGTCGACCCCTCGGGTCGTGTCGGCGACGTTGCGCAGCCCAAACGCGACCGTGACGACACCGAACGTGTTGTCGGGCATCGGCAACCGCTGGGTGTCCCCTTCCACGAGGATCACCGCCGAATCCGCCTGGACTTTCCGCAGTTTCTCGCCCCCCAGGACGAGCATCTCGCGGCAGAAGTCCGAACCAACCACGGGGGATCGGCCCCCCCCGGCCCGGTGATATTCCAGTGCGAGATCGGCCGTCCCCGTGCAGCAATCGAGCACCGGAACCCCCGGCTCGGGCGGAACGGTCCGGGTCGTGAACTTGCGCCAGGCCCTATCGATGTTCAGGCTCAGGAGGTGGTTGAGCAAGTCGTAGCGGCCCGCGATCGCCGCGAACATCGACCGGACCGTTGCATCCGACTTGTCGACGGCCCGAGGGGTCGAGGCTTCCGGGAACTCTTCAACGACCATCATTGCGCGTCCCGCCCGGTCGAGGACAGAGGTTATCTCG
>JAABUQ010009835.1_pt1 | contig 12770 bp, 6 predicted proteins | sample 5560001 | NCBI WGS metagenome assembly JAABUQ01 (sample SAMN10711888, study PRJNA513371) | rock metagenome | isolation source: Antarctica rocks | place: Antarctica: Victoria Land, Finger Mt nord | collected 2015-12-18 | reverse complement strand
CCGCGCGGTCCTCACCCCCGAGGAATACGCCGATGCCTCGCGGTCGACCCAATACGCGCACTATACGCCCGAGGTCGTGATCGCGCGGGTCTGGCAGGGGATCGAGCGCCTGGGCTTCACGGGTGGCGCGGTCCTCGAGCCCGGCGTGGGGACCGGCCTCTTCATCGGCATGACACCGGAACACATGCGCACGGGCACGCACTACACCGGCGTCGAATACGATCGGGTGACCGCGGGGATCGCCACGCTCCTCTACCCCGAGGCCGCCATCCTCCGCGCGGACTTCGCTCGGACGGCCTTGCCGCCAATGTACGATCTGGCCGTGGGCAACCCACCGTACTCCGATGTCGTCGTCACGTCCGATCCGCGCTATAAGAAGCTGCGTCCGCGCCTGCACGACTACTTCTTCGCGAAAGCGGTGGACACCTTGCGACCGGGCGGCCTCCTCGCGTTCGTCACCAGCTGTGGCACGCTCGACAAGGGCAACGATACGGCGCGCCAGTACCTGGCCGCCCGCGCCGACCTCGTCGGCGCCATCCGCTTGCCGCGCGGCGTCTTCGCCAAGACGGCCGGCACAGACACCGCCGTCGACGTCGTCTTCCTGCGGAAACGCGGCGCCGGCGCCACCCCGGACAGCAGACCCTGGGCCAACCTCGTCGCGATCCCCGCGCTCGTCGCGGGCTCGAAGACGGTCGAGGTCAACGAATACTTCGACGCCCATCCCGAGATGGTGCTTGGCACGCATGCGGTGGCGACCGGTCCCCACGGCCCGGCGTACACGGTCGATCCCGCCCCGGGGCGCGACCTTGATGCGGCGCTCGCCGAGGCCATCGAGCGTCTGCCGCGCGACCTCTACACGCCTCCGGCGCTCATCCCGGCGCCACCGTCATCGTCGGGCATGGCTACGGTACCGACGGCGGCGACCGCGCCAGAGACGGGCCGCTGCCGCGAGGGGAACTATCTCGTCGCGGACGACGGCGCCTTGATGCAGATCGTCGACGGGTTTGCCCAGCCCGTGCGAATCAAGCACAAGGGCAGGGGCGAGGGCATGTACCGGTCGCACGCCCAGACCGTCGCCGCGCTCGTCCCGATCCGCGACGCGGTACGTGACATCCTGCGCGCGCAGGTCGCTGGCGGGGACGGAGCGGAGGCGCAGCGCCGCCTCCATCGGGCCTACGACAGGTTTGTCCTAATCGCATGGCCCGATCAACCTGACGGTGTACTCAGCCTCATCGGACGCAGGTGAGGAAGCCAACGACGCGGACCAGAAGGGCTCGCCGCGGACCCCGAACCTCTCGCCATTCCTCGACGACCCGGACGCGTATCTCGTGAGCTCCATCGAGATCTACAACGAGGAGACGGGCGAGGCCCGGAAAGGGCCTATCTTCTCTCAGCGCGTGGTCGCGCCGCCGTCGCCGCCGCAGATCGTGTCCTCGCACGACGCGCTCAGCGTCGTCCTCGATGAGATGGGCCGCGTCGATACCGCGCGCATCGCGGAGCTCATGGCGTGGCCCGAGGAAGCCGTCGTCGCTGATCTGGGCGACAACATTTTCCTCGACCCGGACACTGGACGCTGGGAGACGAGCGACGCCTATCTCTCGGGCGCTGTGCGTACGAAGCTGCAGCTCGCGGAGGCCGCGGCCAGGATCGACCCGCGCTTACGGCGTAACGCGGAGGCGCTGGCGCGGGTCCAGCCGCCCGACCTCAAGCCGTCGGACATCACGGCGCGGCTCGGCGCCCCGTGGGTGTCCACGACCGTGGTGGAAGCCTTTGCCGAGGAGGTCCTCGACGGGTCGACCACGATCGCGCACACCGCCGCGACCGGCACATGGACGGTCGTCGGCTACAGCTTCCGAGGGAGCGCCGCCGGTACCAGCGAGTGGGGCACCGAACGACGCCACGCCGGCGTCCTGCTGGAGGACGCCCTCAACGCGCGGCTGCCCAACATCTACGACACGATCCGCAACGACGACGGCTCGACGCGAGAGGAGCTCAACGTCGAGGCGACCGAGGCCGCGCGGGAGAAGCTGGCGAAGATCAAATCGTCCTTCCAGGACTGGATATGGCGCGACGCCGACCGCGCCATGGGCCTGGTCCGGCTATACAACGACGGGTACAACAACCTGGCGCCACGCCATTTCGACGGTTCTCACCTGACGCTGCCCGGGGCGAGCCTCGCGTTCGGCCTCTACGAGCATCAGAAAAGGGCCATTTGGCGTATCTTGACGAGCGGATCGACCTATCTCGCGCACGCTGTAGGTGCGGGCAAGTGCCAACCCCTCGACGCCAAGGTGCTGACGCCGACCGGCTGGCGGCGGATGGGCGAGTTGTGCGGCGGCGACCGGGTCATCGCGGGCGATGGCACGGCCACGACGGTCGTTGGTGTCTTCCCCCAAGGGGAGAAGGATATTTACAGGGTCACGTTCAGTGACGGTTCTTCCACCGAATGCTGCGACGAGCACCTCTGGCTCACGCAGACCTACGCCGAGCGCACCGCCACGCATAACGAAACGCTCCTGAGCAAGGACTGGCCATCGGCGAAGCCGAAAGTCCGCGCCCTCGCGGAGATCCGGCAGAGCCTGCGCGCTCCGCGTCTCGGATCCAAGAACCACAGCATCCCAATGGTCGGCGCCGTTGCGTTTGCCGGACGACCGGTCCCGATCGATCCATACCTGCTCGGCGTCTTACTGGGCGATGGATCGCTCTCACGCGGGTCCGTCATGGTGACTACGGCGGATGCGGAGCTCCTCGCGCACATCGCCCCGCTCCTCCCCGATGGGGTCGGGATCGTGCCAAGCACGATGGAGGGCAAATGCCCGTCCTACCGGTTATCGTGCGGTCTGGGGAACCGCTGTAACCCGTTGCGCGCGGCCCTCAACGAGCTGGGCCTGGGAGGGGTGACATCAAAAACCAAGTTCATCCCGGAGGCGTATCTCTTCAACACGATAGAGGCGCGGCACGCCCTGCTCCAGGGGTTGCTCGACACCGATGGCGCCTGCTCCCGCCGCGGGCATTCCGTGTACTTCTACACGGTGTCGCCGGCGCTGGCCGATGGGGTGATCCATCTGGTTCAATCCCTGGGCGGCACTGTGCGGCGTCGCCTTAAGCATCCGCGCTACACGCATGACGGCGAGCGACGGATGGGCAAGCCCTGCCACGTCCTGTGCATGTCGTTGCCGCCGACGGTCGCCCCGTTCCGGCTCTCGCGGAAAGCGCGACTCGTACGCCCCAAAACGTCCTATAAACCGACGCGCTACATCGTATCGGTCGAACCAGTCGGGCGAAAGGAGGCCCGATGCATCGCCGTCGCCCACCCGACCCACCTGTATGTGACCGATGACTTCATCGTCACGCATAACACCCTATCAGTCATAGCGGCCATCATGGAACAGAAACGCCTGGGGCTCATAACGAAGCCGATCGTGGTTGTCCCGGGGCATACGCTCAAGCAGTGGGCAAGGGAGTGGATGGCGCTCTATCCCGACGCCAACATCCTCGTCGCCGACGAGGCGCAATTCCACAAGAGCCGCCGTCGCCGCTTCCTCGCCCGCGCGGCGACGGGGGTGTGGGACGGTATCGTGATCACGCATAGCGCCAACTCGTTCATCCCCGTGCCGGCGTGGTTCGAGGAGCGCATGGTCGACGATCAGATCGCCGAGTTCGAGGCGCTGCGCGCGGAGGTGGATCCCTCCGACCGGGTCACGCGGAAGCAACTCGAGCGGCAACTGGAGGGCATGCGGGCAAAGATCGACGCGCTCCAGTCGCGCAAGGACGATCTGGTGGACCTGGCCGAGCTCGGCGTCGATCAGATAGTGGTGGACGAGTGCTTCCCGTACGACACGCCGATCCTGACGAATCGCGGCTGGCTCCCCATTGGGCGCGTCGTGGAGAAGCGATTACAGGTGTTGGTGCTGTCGTGCGACCGCGGGAGGGGGCGGCTCGAATGGACGCCGATCGTGCGCTGGCTGCCGCGCGGCCCGCGAGAAGACCTCGTGCGCGTCGTCCACGAGTTAGGGTCATTCGTCTGCACCGGGAAGCACAAGATAGCGGTGGAGGGCGACGGGTATGTCGAAGCGCATGAACTCAGGCCAGGTACGGTCCTGTGCGCATTGCGGGAAGCCTCTGCCCCCGATCAGCCACCTGAGGCGCACGTTCTGCGATACAATCTGCCGGGAAGCGGGGTGGCAACCTCCTACGAAGGCGATCTGCGCGGGGTGCGGCGCCACGTTCCCGGTCAGATGTCCGAACGGCGCCCGGCCGCAAAAGTATTGCACGCCGGAGTGCGCGCACGCCGCGCGCGGCGCCGCGCCGAAGAAGGTTGTTGTAACGGTGTGTCCCGGCTGCGGAAAGGAACAAACGATCAAGAGCCAGGGGCCGAAGAAGGATGCGCGGCCACGCTTCTGCTCACGCAGCTGCCACATGAAAACCAGGAATGCGGAGTCAGGCGAGAAAGAGAGGTTTGTCGAGCGTATCTCCCCGCACTGGGGCAAACTGAAGGGGCGCGCCAATCCCAAGGTCGCCGCATGAATGCGCGAGAACAATCCGATGCGGAACCAGTCTACGAGGGACAAAGTGTCCGCGTCGATGTCGGGACGGACATTCTTGGCGCGGGGGGGCAATGGGACGACGACGGAGCCGCAGCGCCGGTTAGCGAACGCCCTCGATTTGCCGATGGAGTACGCGGTCGCGACCGCTGCGGTGACAAAGGCATGCTCGAGCTTGCCGAACGCGTACAAGGTCGACATCGCCAACCCGGCGCTGAGGCTCGCGATCGAGGTCGACGGGCGCACGCATCGCCAGCCAACGTGGACGTATCTCGATCGGAGGAAGACGGAGGTCTTGTCCGCACTCGGGTGGTCCGTGTTGAGGTTTACGAACGAGGAGGTGATGACCGGGCTGCAGGCGTGCGTGGAGACGGTGAACCTGTGTACGACATCGAGGTAGCGGACAACCACAACTTCTTCGCGTCGGGCATCCTGGTGTCCAACTGCCAGGAATTCCGCAAGCTCTCCTATGGGACAAATATGGGGTCGATCAAGGGCATCGACGCGGAAGGGTCGCAGCGCAGTTGGGATCTGTACGTGAAATCCCGCTATGTCCTCGCCGAGAAGAATCCGACGCGCGGGCTCATCCTCGCCTCGGGTACGCCCGTGACCAATACGCTCGGGGAGGTCTTCACGATCCAGCGCTACATGCAGGAGGGCGCGCTGCGCGAGCGCGACCTGCACAACTTCGACGCCTGGGCCGCGATGTTCGGTGAGGTGCGCGCGGAGTTGGAACTCCAACCCTCCGGCAAATACAAGAGTGTGGCGCGCTTCGCGGAGTTCACCAACGTGCCGGAGCTGATCCAGATGGTCCGCTCCTTCATGGACGTCCTCATGCCCAGCGACCTGCGCGATGTCGTCGCCGTGCCGCGCGTGCGGGGCGGGCGGCGCGAGATCGTACGCTGCCCAGCCACCGATGCCTTCAAGGCCTACCAGGGAACGCTTGCCGCGCGCATCACGGCCATCGAAGGGCGCGCGGGTAAGCCGCGGAAAGGGGACGACATCATCTTGTCGGTCATCAACGACGGCCGCCACGCCGCCATAGACCTGCGTCTGGTCGAGCCGGACCACCCCAACGAGCCAGGCAACAAGATCAACGCGTGCATCGACAACATTGCCCGGATCTGGGAGGAGACCGCGGGTGCCCGCTACCGCCGACCGGACGGCGCCCTGTACGAGACGCCTGGGGCCGCACAGATGGTGTTTTCCGACCTCGGCACCCCCGCCGCTGAGGCCAAGCGCGGCTTCTCGGTCTATCATTGGATCCGCGACGAGCTCGTCGCCCGCGGTATCCCCGCCTCCCACATAGCCTTCATGCAGAACTTTAAGAAGTCCGAGCAGAAGGTGAGGTTGTTCGAGGCGGTCAATGCGGGCGTGGTCCGCGTCCTCATCGGGTCGACACAGACGATGGGGACCGGGGTGAACGCGCAAACCCGACTCCGCGCGCTCCACCACATCGATTGCCCGTGGCTGCCGAGCGATCTCGAGCAGCGCGAGGGGCGCATCATACGGCAAAAGAACCAGCACGAGGAGGTGGAGATTTACGCGTACGCCACGCTAGGCAGCCTCGACGCGGCGATGTGGCAGACGCTCGAGCGCAAGGCCACATTCATAGAGGCGGTCCTGAAAGGGGACACCAGCATCCGGCGCGTCGAGGATGTGGGCGAGTCCCAGTCCAACCAATTCGCCATGGCGAAGGCACTCGCCAGCGGCGACGAGCGCCTGCTCACGAAGGCCGGGCTCGCAAGCGATCTCGCCCGTCTGCGCCGCCTCAAGGCCGCCCATTTCGACGACCAAGTCGCCATCCGTGGTCACCTCGCCGACGCGGACGCAACCATCCGGCAGGCGGCGCGGCGCATCACGGCCATCGAGGCCGATCTCGCGCGCCGAGAGGAGACGCGCGGCGACAAGTTCCACATGGAGGTCGCCGGCGCGACCCACGCCGAGCGCAGGTCCGCGGGCGCCGCGTTGATCGCATCCGTCGAACGGCACGTCGGCGAGCGGTACCACGGCGTCGCGAGGCTCGGCCGCGTCGCCGGCTTCGACCTCTACTTTAGGGGGGCCGCCGGCGTCACGGCGACACGCTACGGCTATGAGCTCTATCTGGAGCGCACGGATTACGAGCAGCCGATCGACATACGGGTGGATACGGGCGAACTCGGCGCGATCGCGCGCCTGGAGAACGCCCTGTCGGGCTTCGACAAGAACCTGGCGCACTACGAGCTGGAACGGGCGCAGGCGGAACGCCGGCTCGCCGACTTTCACCCCCGCCTCGGCCAACCGTTCGAGTTCGACCGTGAGCTCACCGAGAAGGAGGCGGAGCTGGCCGCGCTCGACGCCGAGCTCACGCGAGAGGAATGCGGCGACGAGGCCGTGGGCGGGCCGGACGGCGACGCCTGTGTTCGGCGTTTGAAAGTGGCCCCACTGCGGCGCTCGAATCTGGCCCCGTTTCAGGTAGTGTACCGTATGCGCCCGACAAGTCGTCGTAGCGTCGATGGAGGGGGCTGTGTGTCCATCCCCGTCGTCCGTACGCGGCACGCGACCGGGACCCACGCGCGCGTGTCGCCCTCTTCTTTTTCCCAGTAGCTGGCCGTCGCCTCCCTTCCGGTCGCGTGGGGTGACCCTGTCCAGCGGCTCTTTCTCCCCCTGGGGGACTGTGTCGTCGGCGCGCCCCCCGACTCATTGGTCCGGGTCCGCGTCATCGTCGCCCTCGGTCTCCAGGAAGGCGCGGGCGAGCGCGTGCAGACGCGCCTGGGTGACGGCCGCCGCGTCGCCCACGTACGCCTTGCGCAGATGACCATCCGTCCGGCGATAGGCGGTCCAGTACGCGCCCCCACGGGCGCGCCGTTCTTTGCGCACCGTCATCCGCGCAACGATGGAGCCTTTGGCAGGATCGACGATGGGGTAGGCGAAGCGGATCGTCGTCGTCGCGTTGAGCCAGGCGGCCCACGCCGGCGTAGCGAGCCACACACGCTCATCGCCGGGCTGGGAGCCGTCGATGTAGGCGCGGCCCTCCCACGGCAGCACCCCCACAAAGGGTGTGGTGGCGCTCATCTTTGGATGCTCCTTTCGGCCCAAAAGTTACCCGACATCGCTACCCCCTCCTGTCCGCATGCCGCCACGCGACGCGCTGGCCTCGTGCTGACCGCTGCTGTGACGGAGGCGGAAGCTCTGCCCCGCGACCTGCAGCACATGGGCGTGGAACGCCAGGCGATCCAACAGGGCGGCGGTCAGGCGCTGGTCGCCCCCGAAGAGACTCGTCCACTCCGCGAAGGGCACCGTCGTGGTCACGATCAGGCTGACCTGCTCGTGCAGCACGGACAGAAAACTGAAGAGCAAATCGGCGCCGGCCTTGGTGAAGGGCACGAAGCCCACCTCATCGATGACCAGCAGCTGGTGGCGTAGTCGGGCGGCCTCGAACCGCCCCAGCCGAGGGGCGGCTGGGGCCTCGATCACGTCGTTGGTCAGACCGGCCGCCGTGTAGAAGCGCACGCGGTGCCCTTGCCGGCACGCCTGCACGCCCAACGCGGGCGCGACGTGGGTCTTGCCGGTGCCGATCTCGCCGGCCCTCAGGATGTTCTCCTTGGCGGCGATGTAGGCGCCGCGCGCCAGGTCAAGCACGAGGTGCCGGTTGAGCCGCGGCATTAAGGAGAAGTCGTACTGGTCGAGCGTCTTGAGGGTGGGGAACGTGGCCGCGGCCAGCCGCCGCTTCTGCCTGTTCTCGTCGCGTTGCGCCAACTCCTCGTCGAGCAGCGCGAGCAAGAACCCGTCATAGGAGAGGTTGCGCTGGGCGGCGTCCTGGGCCACCTTGGGATAGCGGGCCAACACGACGGGCAGGCGCAGGCGACGCAGGTGCTCCTCCAAGAGGAGCGTCTGGGCGGTGGCGTCGGGGCTGGGGATCGTTGGCGCGGTCATGGGCAGACCTCCTCATACGCAAAGCAGTCGAAAAGCCGGTCGAAGCGATGGGGGTCGGGCAGGGCGATCTGGACCTGGGCCAGGCGTGTGAGGGTAGGCAGCGCCGCTAGGTCGATCGTCGTCGCCGGCAGCGGCGCGTCAAGCTCCTGGTGAACGAGTTGCTCGACGCCATCGGCCGACCCGCAGCGTAACCCATAGGCCCGCTCCAGCGCGGCGGCGAGCACGGCCGGTGTGTAGCGCGCGTGGAGTTGCAGGATGCGCACGAACTCACGCCGCGCCTCCGGGGGCCGCGCCTGTTGGAGCGCGTCGAGGTAGGTGCGGTAGATCGGCGGCCACTGCATGGCCCACTGCTGGATCGGACGGGCCAGCTCGAACGCGCCAGCCTTGCGTTCCAGCAAGGAGAGATAGTGCAGCGGGTCGAGCTGCGCGCCATCGCGTCCGTAGAGGCGGGGATGCCGCGCCACACCGGTCTGGCCGTCGGTGATCTCGACCTCCCAGGGGAAGGCGCGGAGCAGCAAGCGCTGGCCCTCATACAGGGTCGGCACGCTGTAGCGGTTGCGCTCGAAGGTGACCAGGCTCTGCCGCGTGGCCCGGACCGCCCGCGTGCGGCAACACGGGTAGCCGTGCCGCTGCGGCGGGAGCAGATGCGCCTGTTCCTCCCGCCACCGCGCCCCGATCAGGCCACCGCGCCCCGAGGCCGGGCGCGCGTCCTCCCGGACGCGGCATTCATAGAGGTAGGCGTTAAGCGCCTCCCACGAGGGCATAGCGGGGACAGGCACCAGGAAATTGCGGCGGCTGTACCCGACCAAACTTTCGACGAGGGGTTTCTCCTGCGCGCCCTCCTGGCCCGGCAGGCAAAAATGGCTCGCGAAGAGGTGGTGCCCGCGGAAGGCGACGAACGCGTCCTGCTCGGTGCGGTTCCGGCCTTCCAGCACCGTCTGCACGGCGCTGGTGAGATTATCGTAGGTGATGCGGCGCGGCACGCCGCCCCACAGGGCGCACGCCGCCTCGTGGCCGGCGAAGAAACACTCCTGGCGCGCCGCCGGGAACGCGCACACGAACGGCTTGAGCGAGTAGGCCAGGCGGATGCAGAAGAGGGAGGCCATCTGCTCCACTCCGGCGATGCGCACCAGGGCGTCGCCCCAGTCGCACTGCGCCTCCGCTCCCGGCGCGTACGCCAGCGGTAGAAAGCCCAGCGCCGCGCCCTGGCGCTCCTTCTTCCAGCCCTGCACGTACTCCCGGACGGCGCGCTCCTTGCCCGCGTAGCCATGCTCCGCGACCAGCCGGTCGTAGACGCGCTTGGCCGTGTGCCGCTGCTTACGTGGCGCCGCGCGGTCCGCCTCCAGCCACGCGTCGATGGTCGGCGACACCGGGTCCAGCAGCGGGCGCACGCGCGGCGTCCGCTGGCGGTAGCGGCGCGGCGGGGGACTTGCTCCGCTGATTGCTGCCCGCCCCACCCGCCGATGGGGCCGCTGCTCCTGAGAGATCGCCCGGATACTCTTATGCTCGACGTAGTATGCCCGTCTGATCATCTCGATGTCGTCCACTGGTAGCATGCCTTCCCCCCGCTCACTCCTCGCGTCCTGTCCTGCGAGGGTAGCGGGTTTGCCTGCCCACTGGGGCCACTTTCGCGTGCCGTTAGTCTTTCAAATGGGGCCGTTTCTCAGTGCCGAATACAACGCCATCCACACGCCCACCGACCCCGCAGGAGACGAGGAAGGCGAGGTCGACACCCCGAACGACGACGCCTCGGACCATCAAGCGGCCTGATCAGCCCAAGCGCGCCGTCCGGACCACCCCATACCTCGTAGGCGGACCACCTCACACCTCGTAGAAGGATGAGGCGCCGGCGCCCGACCAGGCCGAGGGCGATGGTGCGGTGAGCGCGCCTGCCGGAATATCCGGACGCGTGCATGGGCATGGGATGACAGATGACGAAAAGGACTAGTTGACGCGCCTAGCGGCCGGAGCGACACCGGCCGCATCTTTTCGATAGGAGCACGCCATGGGCGCGTGGGGATGAAACGGGTTGTTCATCAAACCGTCTTGTCCCCACGCGACCGAGTTCAACCGGCATGACGCCTTGGCAGGACGCAGGAGGCCGCTCGCCATCTTTTTTTGGCAATTAAGTAGTACTACTACTATGTACGCGCAGCATCCGACGTCTGGCGCGCGGTCACGTCCCTCATCAGGACGCGACCACGTAGTGCTGCAGGCCGCGATTGTAGGCGCGCATCTTGAGGGTACCCATGGCGCGTTCCTCGATTTGATTGACGCGTTGGCGCGAGATGCCGAAGTACGCAGCGGTTTCGACGAGCGAATGCAGACCCAGATCGCCCAGCCCGAAGCGACAGGCGATGATGACGCGATCGCGCGGGTCAAGGAGCAGCATGACCGCGTGCACATCGCGCACAATGAGGTGGCTGGCTGCCTCCTCCTCGACAGCGGGGGCGCTGCGGTCCTCGATGGCGGCGTCGCCATGGCTATCATCGCGCGGCGCATCGAGCGAGGCAATCGCGCGCGCGTGATCGGCCGCGGCACGCAGGCGCGCCGGCTCGCCTACAACGTTACCACGGCGATAGAGATAGGCCGGCACCCTGATGGTTGCTCCCTGTTCCTTGATGGCGCTCGTCATGGCCTCCCTGATCCACCAGACGGCGTAGGTCGAGAAACGATGGCCGCGCCTGTAGTCATACTTCTCGGCGGCGTGCATCAGCCCTATGTTGCCCTCCTGGACCAGATCGGTGAACGTGAGACCGCCCGCGCGGTAGCGCTTGGCCATGCTGACGACCAGCCGCGGATTGCACAACACGAGCCGCATCCGAGCCGCTTCGTCGCCCGCGGCGGCGAGCCGCCCGAGGTCCAGTTCCTCTTCGGACGTCAGCCGGGGATATACACCGATGTCGCGTAGATACGGAGCCAGCCCCTCGCCCTCGTCCACAGACCGAGGGTGCGCGGGCGGCGGAGTCGGTAATGCCCGAGGTCCCACGCTATTTATCTCCAATCCGCCTCGCCTGTGGCGGAGCCCATTCATCCTTCCACCGCAGGTCCGCCGCACATCCAGCGCCGGACCTTGTACAGCCATTGTACGCGAGCCGCGACAGTATCATGCCAAGAAATGAACAATGGAGGCCATGTTAAGCTATGGAAGCCCGAAAAACACCCGCACTATCACCATGCTCGTTCGGACGATTCACATGAGGCGTGGACGGACGCGTGTAAGTTCCGCTTCTGTGACGCAACGCCGCGTACAATAAGGTGTCGCCGTTTTGGCGTTTGGCTTTGTGGCAGTCCCTTCCGAGACCTCGGAAGAGGTCTATTCCGAGATGTGGGGCCGGCGATGACGTTCAGCACCAAGCTGAGCTAGACGCTATGATCAGGATCGGTGGAGGTCGTGATGTATACATCGGCTCACCCGTATCCCATCTGCCCATCGAGTTCCTACGCGACGGACCCCGCCCGCAGAACGACCTTGGGGGCCTCGCAAGATAATGTGCGATGGGTTTTACCCCAACCGAGGCCGGCATCGCCATGTGGGCGGCACGATGCTGTTGTCCCACCAGTGGGTCAGTGGGTATCGATTATGGGAGACTCCGTAATTGACGTTTGCGGCTGTATAGACCCATGTACCGCCAGCCAATCAAGCACGCTTTGTAGGGGCCGCCAAGCCTTCTGGCACCTACATCGAGTCCATCGACACGTCCCACTAGCAGACCTAATGGGTTTGGCAAACGTCAATTACGGAGTCTCTCGATTATCGGGTCAAGGGAGGGCGCTATGGCCGTTGAGCGACAGGAAACGGTGACTCATCGCTGTATGCACGCTGGCGTCCACACGCTGCGCGGGACGCGCACCGAGCAGGCCGCACAGCTGGAGCGCCTGCGCTTGGTAGACTGCCCGCAGTGCCAACGGAACGAGGCGACAGCGCGTGCGGCGACCGACGCCACACGCCTCGCGCTCCCCGCCCTGAGCGGCACCCATACCGAGGTGGCTGAGGCGCTACGCGAGCGCGCCCGGCGCGTGCTCGCCGTGGCGGACGCGGCGCGCGGCGCGTACATGCGCCAGGCTATCGCGACGAGTCAGGGGCCGCTGGAGCCGGCCGCGCGAGCGCAGGTAGAAGAACGCGCCCGCGCGGCCGGAGAGCGCGCCGCCCTGCAGATCCTCGCGCATCCGCTCGCGCGCACGCAAGCACGGTGGTGGATCGAGGCGCGGGACTTGGACATCGATGAGATGATTGCTCACGCCGCGGAACGGGATCTCTAAAATTCTACGGTGGCCGGTGACGGACGGATGTCCTACCGTGATAGCGCT
>JAABUQ010009833.1_pt1 | contig 12770 bp, 10 predicted proteins | sample 5560001 | NCBI WGS metagenome assembly JAABUQ01 (sample SAMN10711888, study PRJNA513371) | rock metagenome | isolation source: Antarctica rocks | place: Antarctica: Victoria Land, Finger Mt nord | collected 2015-12-18 | reverse complement strand
GCGCCGCAGCCCGCAAGCTGTTGCATCTGGCATGGGCGCTGGTGACGAAACGACAACCCTTTGACCCCCTCCGACATCTCGCTCCCGTGCCCATCGAGGCTTGACAGCCAATACCGTATCTCTGGGCTGTATTGGCGGTTCAATTGTTCCGGCGTGGAAGGCGGCGTGCGCATGGCCCGTAGGGCAGGGACGAAGAACATGCCGATGCCCACGGCCTGCGCGGCGAGCGCGAAGATCAGGGCGGTGGCGCGCACGCCGGTTCCCTGCACCGCGAGGCCGCCGAGCAGCAGGCCGAGCGGTTGCGCACCCGACGCGACGGCGGAGTAGGTGCTAAAGACGCGCCCGCGTAGTTCGGGTGGGATGTGTTCGTGTCGTATCGTCACCATCAGCGGGTTGATCGGCCCAGTGAAAAAGCCAGTTACCGCAAGGGTCACAACGAGTACGACAAGGGGGACACCTACCCCAAGCATCCAGTAGCCGAGCGGCATCAGAGAAAAGCCGACGAGCCAGATCACGCGACGCGGCACGCGCGGGCCGAACGCACCGTACGCGACCGCGCCAAGCAACTGCCCCAGCCCGCTCGCGGAAAAGATCAGGCCGAGTACGGTCGCCTGCCCGTACGTCTCTTTCACGAACACCGGCAGTAGCACAGCAAACAGCGACGCGCCGAGAAAGTTGCTTAGCGCGAGCGTGGCCGCCATCGCCCGGAGCAGGCGGTCATGCCAGAGAAAGCGCAAGCCGGACATCAGGGCCTCGCCGTACCGCCCGATTACCTGCGGTGTCACGGCCACGGCGGGAATCGCCCCCGCGACCAGCGCCGCCGAAACGGCGAAGCTCGCCGCATCGAGCCAGAGCACGTTGTTCGCGCCCATCACCGCGACCAGCAACCCCGCGAGCGGCGGGCCGAGCAGCATAGCGAGCGCATTGACGGACTCAAACGAGGCGTTGATGCGTTCCAGCCGCCAGTGGGCAAGCTGCGCCAGTTCGGGGAGCAGGGCACGGCGGGCCGTGAGGCCGGGGAGGTTGAGCAGCCGCGCCACGAACACGAGCATGAGCAGTTGCCAGAAGGCGAGGCCGACGGTGTCATACAGTAGCGGCACGAGCGCCACCCCGACGAGGCTGACGACGTCCGACGCCACGCTCACGCGCTTGTAACCCAGGCGGTCTACGAGTACGCCGCCGAACACCCCGGCAATCAGGGCGGGCAGCAGGCCGAAAAACCCGACGAGGCCCGTTTTTGCCGCGCTGCCCGTGGTTTGCAGCACGAACCACGGCAGGGCGATTGCCGTCAGGCTGCTACCGACGAGTGAAACGATGTTGCCCGCGAGCAGCGCGAGGATCGGGCTCCGCCGTGGCGCGGCAACCGGCGCTACCGTTCCGATTGGCGTTGCGGTCTTCGCCACCGTTTCAGCCATGAGAAACCTCCTCCGCCACGGTCGGTCGTTGCCCCATCATATCGCCCGCCGCCAGCGCCCCATCCGCTTCGGGCACGCCGTCTGTGCCAAACACGGGCGGTGGGTCGTCCAGGTGGCGGTATGCCGGGAGCAGGAGCGCCACCGCGAAGGAAACCACGTACGCCGCCGCGATGCCCACATAGACCCACCGCAGGCCGATTGCCCCCGCAAGCACGCCCGCGATACCACGCCCCAGAGGAATCGCCGCGAAACTGGTCGCGCTCAGTAACCCAAAGACCCGGCCCCGGAGCGCGGCGGGCACGCGCTCCTGGTTGACGGTGCTTGCCATCGGGTTGACCAGGCCTGCCGCGAGTCCCATCGCCACGAGCGCAACGAGAATCACGGCGCGGGGTGGGGTGAGGGCAAGGATGCCATTGACGACCGCGAACCCGCCCATCCAGAGCAGGAGCGGCACCCGGCGCGGCAACCGCGTGCCGATCACTCCATAGGCGAGCGAGGCGACGAGCGCCCCTGCCCCGAAACACGCGACGTAAAAGCCGAGGTCCTGCACGCGATGCGTGGTCGCGTTCACGAGCAGGGCAAGGAGCAGGCTGAAGGGTGCGTCAAAGAAGTTCATGATGCCGAAATGCACCGAGGTAACGCGTAGTAATGGCTCGCGCCGGATGAGTTGCCACCCCTCACGCAGGTCATTCCAGTAGTGGCCTTGCATGGGCATCGCCGCTCTCACCGCCGTATCCGCCATCAAGAGGCGTGACGGCACGCACAGCGCGATGGCGAGAGCGGAAAAGGCGAAGGTCGCGGCATCGAACCAGAGGGCGGTGGTCGCGCCCAGCGCGGCGATGATGAGGCCCGCGATCGGTGGCCCCAGGAGCGAGGCGAGACGTGGGATCGCCTCCACAAAGGCATTCGCGCGCGTGAGCGGCACCCCCGCGTAAGCGGCAAGCTCCGGCACCATGCCCCGCCGCGCGGTCGCTCCCGGCGCGTTGCATAAGGTACCGAGGAAGAGCAGCACGAGCAGTTGCCAGTACGCGAGCACGCCCATCGCGGCAAGTAGTGGCACGAGCGCGATGGCGAGGCCACTCGTCACGTCCCCCGCGACGCTCGCGCGGCGGAAGCCGAGGCGATCCACGAACCCCCCGCCAAAGACGCCGGCGATCACGTACGGCAGCACCGCCGCTGCACCTGTCAGGCCCGTTTTTGCCGCGCTGCCCGTGGTTTGCAGCACGAACCACGGCACCGCGATCAGCGTGAGCGCACTCCCGACCTGCGAGACCGCGCCCGCAGCGATCAGTGCAATGAGCGGCACCCGATTTCGCGTCGTCCCTGCCGTAATCTCCGCCGTAGCTTCTGCCATGCCTTGCCCTCCTTTGTTCATTACATGGAAGAGGATACGCCTTCTTATTCATTTCGTCAATTAAATTATTGGTTTTCCTTATCTTCTTTGCGCTAATCCTGATGATTCTTTCCCGTAGCCACATTCGTACGTCGCTCCGGTACAATGCATGGAGGATGATTGCAGGGAAGGCGCGGGAGGTCACAGTGCAAACGGCACTACAGGTATTTGTTGGGATCGTGGGAGTCTGGCTCATTGGGATCACGCTCTGGGAGGCCTTCGAGACGATCATTCTGCCCCGGCGCATCAACCGCGACTTGCGGTTCACGCGCTTGTTTTACCGCTCGACCTGGGCGTGGTGGCGGATGGTCGCACGGCGGTTGCGGCAGCGGCACGAGATGTGGCTCAGCGTCTACGGGCCGCTCTCGCTGCTCGCGCTGCTCGCGCTGTGGGCGCTGGGACTGATTGTCGGCTTCGCCCTATTGCAGTGGGGACTCGGTTCACGGGTGTATGGCGAGGGCAACGCCAGTGGCTTCGGTAGCGATCTATACGTGAGTGGCACGACGTTTTTTACCATCGGTCTCGGCGATGTCACGCCGCATACGAGTTTCGCGCGCTTCCTCATCGTGCTGGAAGGCGGCACGGGGTTCGGCTTTCTCGGCCTCGTGATTACCTACCTGCCGGTGATCTATCAGGCGTTCTCGCGCCGTGAAGTGCAGATCAACCTGCTCGACGCGCGCTGTGGCTCACCGCCCTGCGGCGCCGAACTCCTGCGGCGCATCGGGCGGTGCGAGCGGAGCGCAACGTCTTTCACCGATGACCTGACGCCGATTCTTGAAGGGTGGGAAGTGTGGTGTGCGGAACTGCTGGAAGGCACGTTCTCGTACCCCGCGCTCACCTACTTCCGCTCGCAGCACGAAAACCAGTCATGGATCAGCACGCTCACCGCGATCATGGATGCGTGCGCCCTGCTAATGGCAACTGTGGAAGGCATGTCCGATTGGCGCGTGCGTATCACCTTTGGGATCGCGCGTCACGCCGCAGTAGATGTCGCGCAGTACATTAAAGCGAAGCCTGTCCGCCCGAATCCTGATCGCCTGCCCCCTGCGGATTACGCTGCCCTGACCACCCTGCTCGCGGAGAACGGCCTGTCGCTTCGGCAGACGGCGGACACGGAAGCGCGCCTCGCGGCATTGCGCTTTCTCTACGAGCCGTTCATGAATGGCCTCGCGGTCCGCCTCGTACTGGATTTGCCGGAGTGGCTCCCAGACCCGGACGCGAAAGACAACTGGGAGACGACCGCGTGGGACAACGTGTATTAGCGCGGATTGCGGTGTAGTTGGCCCGGTTTTCCTACCCGCCCGTGCCACTTGCAAGCGGGTACCCGGTCCCTCGAAGGGAAGGGGAGTAAAACGGGGCAAGGTCACGATGTTCCCCCATCGTCTCGACGTTCCAGAGGCACGCCCCCCTTCCCTTCGAGGGGCCGGATACCCGCTTGCGAGTGGCACGGGCGGGTAGGATGATTTAAGGCAGAAACGTACTGTATACAAAATGCATACAGCCGAAACTCAGAGGGTTTTTGGATGCATCACTCACGCCTGCGATTGATACACCTTGTCAGGTGGGAAACGGAGGGCGAAACGGCCGGCGGCGATGCCAAGGAGCATGCCGCTCACCGCGCGCTGGAGGTATTCCACGAAGGCGTCATCGGCATACGGTGTCGGATGTGGCACGGAGCGTAACCAGGCGAGCGTGCCTCGCTCGACGATACCGAGGGCGAGGGTGCCTGCGAGGGTGAGCCAGACTGCGTCTGGTGCGACACCCCCCTTCATCGCTTGCGAAAGGGCCTGTCGCTCGATCTCCGCCCGCACCTGTGCCTGTGCAGTTATCACCGCCTCACTGATCGGACCGTCGGTGCCTTCGGCAAAGAGCAGCGCGTATCCCGGCACGTCCACGCGGGCCGCCGCGATGTAGGCGCGGAGCGGCGCGCTTCCCGTCGCCCCGGTATCGCGCGCTGCCGCCGTCATTGCCACCGAAAGCCGCTCCGCAACGGCAAGCAACACCGCGAAGTACAGCTCGTCCTTCGAGGCGAAATAGCGATAGAGGATCAGCCGGCTGACGCCGACCACGCGCGCGATATCGTCCATCGTCACGCTCGCAAAGCCACGGGCCGCGAAGATTTCTGCGGCAACGGCGAGGATTTGCAACTGGCGTTGCGCGCGGGGCATCCGCGTCGTGGTACTCACGGTCATGCTCGTTTCGTGAAAGCGCATCTTATACAGCGAGTACATAGAAAGGGCTATCGCAGTATATTGCCTGTATCGTTGTCATAACGCAGCGGTTGTCGGCGTCTGCCCGTCCCCGGCATCCGTGACTTGCCAGCCACCGAGCACGCCGACATAGGCGTAATCGGCATAGCCCCAACTGCTGGTAATGCTCGCGCGCTCGACCCGTGCCTTGGCGACATTCGCCCGCAACCATGAGGCGAGATCACGGATGGTCTGGCGTGCGTGGTTGAAGTCGCCGGGGCCGGCATCATGGAACGCGGCGGAACGGCCGGTACGGTTGATGATCAGCTCAAACCCGTGCCTGTGCTCATCCTCGCCACCATCGTTTTGCGCCTGCCCGTTATTTTGCAAGTTCAGGTAGGCATGTTCCGCCGTGTCCCGATAGCGGTCGTTGTGCGCGGCGAACTGCGTGGCGGAGTACTCCGCCATCTCGCCATCACCGAAGAAACTCACGGCGGATGCGAGATCAATGAGTGTGCGAAGGGCCTCGTCGTCGTAGCGGAGATTCACGTAAATATCATAGGACACGCCGTTCTCTCCCGTGTTGCTCTCGGTCATCATCGAGGTGCGGCTCGCTCACTGTAGTATACAGATCGCGTACACTTCCGGCATTCTGCGAACGAGGATATTTCGCGGTTTATCCCTGCGGTATCACGAGAGTCCCCAGGCCGTGAGCTTGCCGTTGTTGTCGGTGAGGTATACGAAGCCGTTGACGACCACGGGGCTTTCCCAGTGGATGCCGCCGAGGTCGGAGTCGCGCCACAACTCCTTGCCTGTGGTCGGGTCAAGCGCGAGGACACCGCTCCCGGTTGCGTAGAAGACTACGCCCCCCGCAACCATCGGCGAGGTGCCACCCGGCTTGTTCTGCCAGACCGGCTGCAATCTGGGCTTGCCCTGCCCATCGTACGTCACACGCAACCCGGCAATGCCCGCGTTGTTCGCGACGATCACCCAGGTATCGCCTGCGCCGTCCACGCCGTCCGTCCAGGTCGCGGGAGCCGTCAGTACCTGTCCACCTTGCGGTACGTTGATGACGCCGAGATCGCCATCGAGATGCCCCGTTCCACCCTTGCCGCTGAAGTCGTCGAGATTAAGCAAGCGAAGTTTACTGTCCTTGCCCGCCTGCACTCCCACATGGGGGTAGGCACTCGCGGCAGACAGGGGCAGGATCGTCGGGGCGGCGCTGCCGAGGTCGGCGTCGCGCCGGTCGAGGTCGTCGTAGTTCCCCGGCGTGTAGGTATCGAGCGGGTCGCCGTTCGCGCCCGTGCCATCGGCGTGCAACGCGATCACGGTATCGCCCCACGAGTGTTTGTCCGGCGACCACACGGCATTCCCGGTGGTGAAGTACACCCGGTCGGTATCCGGGGAGTAGACCACGCCCTGCCGTGCCCACACGGCGGACTGCACCATGCCGCAATCCGGCCCCGCACCCTTCGCGGCGAAATGCACTGGCTGGTCACTGCATGTCGTGTTGAAGACCTTTTGCTCGCCTGTGCCGAGATTGATCGTGGTCACATGCCCCTGGTAGTCGCCGTGATCACCGGGGTAGCCCGCGTGCGCGACATACAGATAGTGGTTGCCATCGCGCGCCACCGCCACGGCGAGCGCGGACGACCCCTTTTCGTCGTACGGCTTGAGCGAGGCGATCTGGGGCCAGCCGCCATCGGTAGCCTCCGTGCCGTCCGCAACCGCGTGCTTATGCACCTTGCCATCCAGCCCGTACGAGTAGACGAAGCCGTGATCGGGGTCTATCGCGGGAGACGCGGTGGTATAGCAGGTTTGCGAGCCGTTGTTGATCTTACAATCACCGGGGCCGTGCGCCGCCACCCAGAGCTGCTCGCCCGTGTGCGCGTCAAGCGCCACGAGGCTGCCATTGCGCGTGGTGAGAAACAGCGCATCGCGCGTGCCATTCGCGGTCTGTACCCCCGCGAGGGCAACGGGCACGCCATCCGCCGTGTCCGGCAGGGAGACGCGAAAGAGGCGATGGAGCTGCCCGACGTTGCCGGGGGTAATCTGCGCTTCGTCGAGGTTCAGGCCCGTAAACGGGCCGGGGCCACCGAACGCGGGCCAATCGTACGCCGCGACGACGCCCGGTAATGCCGCAACGAGCGCGGCGACACACAGCGCGATGGCGGGCACGAAACGGAGTCGCGGACGAGCGAACGAGTGACGCATGTTCCCCTGCACTTTCCACTTTGATCACTTCGGTCACTTTAGTCACGTTAGCGATAGACAGTCTCCAACAATGCGCGGTCGGTCATGCCACGAGACGGATTTGCACGAAGCGGGCCGCGACCGAGCGCACGGAGAGGCGCGGTGCGCCGCCGTTTCCCTCGTCGCACCTGTTTCAGGAGATTGTATACCCCACTCGTTTCACGCAGGCGCGGGAATCCGGTCGCGCTCGATGGCAATGCGCGTCGCGATCTGATGCAAGGAGGCACCGCCCGTTACAATGCCGAAGGTGCTCTTGCTGGCGATGGCATGGGCGAGCGTGCCTGCGTTGTGTCTGGGCGTGGTCGAAGCGGCACGGGCATTGCGGCGCTTGGCGGCGCGGACGCCCCGTTGCGCGACCGCAAGGAGCGAGGGGAGTAACGGGCGCGCTACCCGATCACGAATTTCTGGTGCCGCACGAGAATGCTCTGCATCAGCCCCTGCCCGACGAGCAGCACCCACAGCGCAGTGCCGCCATACGAGATAAAGGGCAGCGGCACGCCCGTGACGGGGAGCAGGCGGATGTTCATGCAGATATTGACCACCGTCTGAAAGAGCACATGCGCCGTCAGGCCGGCGGCGATCACCTGCCCGAACGTGTCCCCGGCGAGGCCGATCACCTTGGTGTACCGCCAGATGAGCAACAGAAAGAGCGTGATCAGCGCGAAGCAGCCGAGAAAGCCAAACATCGAGGCGGCGTGCGCGAAAATGAAGTCCGTGGTGCGCACCGCGAGGTAGTTGTAATCGCTCAGGGTGCCGCCCTTCAAGCCCTGCCCCGTCAGGCCACCGCTGCTTGTGGAGTTGACCGCCTGGATGATATTGAAGCCATCAGCACGAATATTCTGCTTCGAGGTCGGGTCGAGAAAGGCATCGAGGCGTATGCGCTGATAGTCCGGCAGGTGCTTCCACGCAAGTACGCCGGCGGGAACCATCACGGTCACGAGCGCGAGAAAGTACCAGGGGCGTGCCTTCGAGACGGACATCGTCCCCGCCCAGATCGCGAAAAAGACGAGCGCGGTGCCGAGGTCCGGCTCCCGGTAGACGAGGGCGGCGGGCACGATCACGATGGTGAGCGAGATGAGAAAGTTGTACCACTCCCGCATCTTCTCGCCCCGGTTGGCGATGAAGGCTGCGAGGGCAATGATCACCGCAATTTTCGTTAATTCGCTGGGTTGCAACGTGATTGGTCCGAAATCGAACCACCGCCGTGCGCCGCCAAACACGGAGCCAAACCGCGCCACGGCCAGCAGGAGCACGATCGCACCGCCATACAGCACCCATGCGAGCCGGTGCAGCACGCGGTAATCCATCAGCGCGAACACGGCCATCGGTACCAGCCCAAGCACGAAAAAGGTGAACTGCTTCACGGGCAGGCTGCCAAAGCGCAACGGCCCCGCGCCGTCCGCACTATAGAGCGCGAGCATCCCGAAGGTCACAAGCGCCAGGGTCACGACCACCATATAGAGGTCAAAAAACCGCGACCGCGCGCGATCCACTCCTCCTGTCGCCGCACTCATTACCGCCATCGGGCCACCTCCCGCACCTCATACCGGATGCTGAATATCGCTGTGTTGCGAATGCCGCGTGCCGCCGTCGCCGCGCTATCAGGTGTAAGGGGAACATGCACTGCGGCGGTCATCCCTTCGTGCGTGCAGACAAACGCACGCGGAATTGTACCACGCACTAGGCGTCGGGCAGGAAAAGCCGCTCCGCGTTGACGGTCGTGATCGCGGCGATTTCGCTCGCCGCGCATCCCGCATACGACATGGATTACCACTCACTGCTCGCCGCGATGAGTGTGCTCGCGTACTGGCAGTTGACCACTCTGTACCTAATGAATGCCTGCGATGGGGAGGGCCGAGATGAGCAGTCCCATCGCGCCCCCACCTGCAAGGATGAGAAAGGGATGCACCTTCGTCCGCACGGCAAGAACGCACGCAGCAAGAGCGATGAGCGCATACCCCCATCCCGTGATTGCCCCCCGCCCGATGCTCAACGCGGTAACGAGTAGCAATCCGATCACGACCGGTCCGGCCCCCTTGCCAAATGCGACAAGCCACCGTTGTGTTGAGAGCCGCCGGATGAGCCGGGCCACGCCCGCCGCGAGAAACCACGGAGCGGCGAACACTGCAACCGTCGCCACCACTGCCCCCGCGATTCCCCCGGTACGGTAGCCGATGAAGGTTGCAAGGATAAGCACCGGGCCGGGGGTAATGTAGCTGAAGGCGAGGGCGGTAGAGAAATCGGCGGCACTGACAAGCCCCCCGCCCACGACCAACCGTTCGACGAGGGGCAACGCTGCTTGTCCACCGCCGAACGCAAGCAAGCTGATGACGAGAAACCGCCACAAGAGCGCCAGCAAGCCCATTCCTCACTTCCCCTTTCCAATGTCAGTCTTTGAGAAGAGCGGGATACCGAGCAACCCGCCCGCGAGTACGAGCAGCGCAGCGTTCACATTGAAAACTGCCCCCATGATGAAGGCAGCCAGCGCGAGCGCAACGGTGAGCGGGCCGGTAATGTTTCGTTTACCGAGGCGGTACGTACTCGCAAGCAACAAACCGACTGTCGCGGCAGTGATGCCCGTCATGAGTGGCCGTAATCCCGGCAACGCAGCTACGGCGACGTACCCTGCGGCGAAGGCGATCATTGCCAAAGCAGCGGGCAGGATAAAGGCAATTGTGCAGAGGGCGGATATACCCCATCCACCAACAAGGTAGGCAAGGTAAGCCACAAGCTGTACCACGGTGGAACCGGGCAAGGGCTTTGTGTAGGTGAGCGCGGCAGTGAGGTCATCTTGTGTCAGCACCCCGCGTGCGTCCACAAGCTCCCGCTCGATACTGGCAAGTACAGGTCCCGTGTCCCCGAAAGCCGTTGCGCCAATCTTGAGGAACACGCCGGTAAGGGCAAGCGCCGATATCGGGGTACGTGTGATGATTGACGATGCGGGCGCGGACGCCTGATCCTGGCTCATTTATTTCCCCCGCCTGAGAGCGACCCAACGCCACAGCAGCAACGGTAGCAATACGCTTTTCGCACTTTATCATGGTATCACAGCCTACGCGAATAGCACGGAAACCTTACATGCAAGAGCGGTGATCCAAAAAGCAACTTTTGTTTCAGGAACCGAACAGGAAAAGCCGCTCCGCGTTGACGGTCGTGATCGCGGCGATTTCGCTAACCTCGCGCCCCCGCAGGGCGGCGATGCGGGCGCAGACGAGGGCGACGTATGCCGGTTCATTGCGCGTGCCCCGATGCAGATGCGGCGCGAGATAGGGGCTGTCCGTTTCGATTACCAGCCGCTCCAGCGGCACGGCGCGCATCGCCGCGTGCAGTTCGGCGGCATTCTTAAACGTCACCGGCCCGCCGATGCCGAGGTGCAAGCCCAGGTCGAGCAGGGACCGCGCGAACGCCGGACCGCCATTAAAGGAGTGCAAGACGCCGTGTACCGGACCGTGCGCCGCGACATCCGCCCGCAGGATCGCCAGCAGATCATCCTGTGCCTCGCGGTGATGAATCACCACGGGCTTGCCCACGTCGCGGGCAAGCGCGAGTTGGGCGACGAACGCCGCACGCTGTCGTTCCGCCGGGGCGTAGTCGCGGTAGTAGTCCAACCCGGTTTCGCCCACCGCAACGGCGCGCGGGTGCGCGAGCAGGCGACGCAGCGCGGGGATGACGGTATCGTCCCAGTCCGCCGCGTCGTTCGGGTGCAAGCCCAGGCAGGCGTACATTGCCGGTTCGCCCGCCGCCTGTCCGCGTTCTGTGAGCGCGAGCGTGCTTTCCCATGTCCGGGCGTTGTACCCGACATTGACGACCCGCCTCACGCCCGCCGCCCACGCTCGCGCGAGCATGTCGGCCCGGTCGCCGTCGAACTGCGGATCGTCTACATGCGCGTGGCTGTCAATGAGCGTGAACGGCACCGGCCCCTCTTTTCTCCGCACGACAAAATTACCGGCAATGGTGGCACACGTTCTGCATTAGCGACGACAGGCGAGTCCTTGCACGTCCTGCATTGCAGCAGCGTACCATTAACCAGGGGGAAGACAGAGATGGCAACCACGGCGGTACCGGGGAGGCACGCACAATCAGGTGGCCGAAACGCCACGGGGTTGAAGCCAAAGGTGAATTACAAAGAGGTTGCAACTTCTACATTCAAGGAGTTTTCTCAGGACGATATCGGGGGGTTAGCGGCGGAGTCGGCGTTCCACATCTTGCTCTCGCTCTTTCCGCTGGCGATCTTCGGCGCGGCGATGAGCGGCATCATCAACGTCGCCTTTCCGGGTCTGAATCTTTTCAACAACATCATCAACGCCGTCTACGCAGGCCTGCCGGGTAGCGCGGCGGATGTGATCCGGCCCGTGCTGACGCAGGTGCTAAATAACCAGAGCGGTGGCCTGGTCTCTTTCGGGATCATCACCGCGCTGTGGACGGGTTCGCAGGCAATGAGCACCTTTATCAAGGCTCTCAACCGTGCGTATGATGTGGAGGAAACGCGCCCGATCTGGCAGCGCAAGGGGCTGGAGATCGGCCTGACGATCTTTCTCGGCGTTGTACTCGCGGTCGCCTTCGGGGCGATTGCCTTTGGTGGCCCGCTCATTGACAGCATCGCCAACCACTTCAACCTCGGCCCGGTCGGACGGTTCGTGACTGCCGCCGTCCGGTTGGTGCTCGTCGTCCTGTTCGTGGTCGTCGCGTTGAGCATTCTGTACTGGATCGGGCCGAACGTGAAACAGAGATTCACGTTTATCACCGCCGGTTCGGTCTTCGCAGGGGTACTGTTGCTGGTTGCCATCGGCGTGTTCGGCATCTACGTCTCGCGCTTCGGTGGCGCGAACAGCTATGCGAAAACATACGGCACGCTGGGCGGCCTGATCATCTTGCTGCTCGTCTTCAATTACGCGTCCCTCATCGTGATGCTCGGCGGCGAACTGAACAGCGAGATTGGTAAGCGGTACGACCCGACCGCGATCAAGGACATCGCCGAAAACCCCGGTAAAGACAAGGGCGAGACGATTTACGGCGAGGGCGCACCGAACAAAAAGCCCGCCGAGCGCGAGAGTGACCTGAAGGGCGCGCAGGCGCGGGGCAACGCCTACAACGACACCGCCGCCGCCACCCGTAACGCATCCACCAAAGCACACGCGACCCCGGAGGAGATCAATGCCGCCGTGAACGACGCGGACGCGACCTCGATCTCCACCACGGCGGCGCGCGCGACGGGCAAGCAGAAGATCGTCCATTACGGCACCGGCAAGCGCGAGACACCGGAACCGGTTGGTGATCCCCCCTATCGCCAGGTTGCCACGGGCGACCGCACGCCGACGCTCGCGGACGGCGCACCGCCGAGCAAGAACGGCGTGATTGGCGTCGGCATCCTCGCCGTAGGCGCGCTCGGCATGGTCGCCCGCAAGATCAAGGGTGGCGATCTCGATCAGTAGGCAGTGGTTCACCCCACCCCCGTGCCGCCCAGAGGGCACCCGGCCCCTTTAGCTGCGCACGGGAGAGGGGAGGGGAAACAGGGCGAGA
>JAABUQ010009832.1_pt1 | contig 12770 bp, 11 predicted proteins | sample 5560001 | NCBI WGS metagenome assembly JAABUQ01 (sample SAMN10711888, study PRJNA513371) | rock metagenome | isolation source: Antarctica rocks | place: Antarctica: Victoria Land, Finger Mt nord | collected 2015-12-18 | reverse complement strand
CTTGATAGCTGGCGCAGGCCAACTGGACGCCGAAGCGGACGTACTGCGCGCCGAGGGCGTGGCTCGCCGCGCTGAGCCGGAAGGCGTCGATCCCACACGTAATCCCGTTTGTCGCGCAGCCCGTCGCGTCGCCCGGCAGCGCGTTCGCCCCGCCCCGCGGGGTATCCGCCGTATACCCCCCGCCTATACCGTAGATGAACGGGGCGGTGTCGTAGTAGGGGTTGGAGGGCGAGTTGTAGCCCGCCGTCGCGGCCGCGACGGCGTTGGTCGTGACCGCGCTGCTGCCGCCGCCGCCGGAGCCCCCGCTGTAGCTGATGTCCAGGTAGGGCTCCACGGACGGATCGTCCGCTCCGACTCCCAGCGCGGAGGCGAAGCGCACCAGCGCCCCGCTCCGGGCCAGGGTCACGCCGGCGTTGGTCGTGCCGTCCTGCGCCCACTGCCGCGCCAGGCCGGTCACGTCCCAACTCTGCCAGTGCCCGTTGCTCCCGGACTGGGCGATGGGGGCCGTGGCCGTCACCACCGCCGGCGCGGTGTTCCACGTCGGCGGCTGCGCGGCGTCCGCGAGGGTCGTCCCGCCCGCCGTGTTGGTGTAGACCTGCACCCCCGTCAGCCCCGTCCCGGTCGGCGTGTACAGCCGCAGCGTGGCCGAGGCGATGGACGCGCCGGACGGGACGGACGAGAGGTCGAAGTAGGCGACGCCGTGGTAGGCGCAGCCCCCCTCCACGCCGACCACGACCTCGGTCTGAGGCGCCGGCGCGTTGGGCGCGCAGCTGACCACGGTCCCGAGCGCGTTGCTGTGCATGGCCGACTCGATCGTGACCAGGGGCACGTCGACCTGCACGGGGAAGACGCGCCCCGCGGCCCCCAGCCAGGCGGGGTCGACGCTGAGCGCCAGCGCCGGCGCGCCCGTGCCGTCGGCGGTCAGGGTGGCGGTCAGGGTGGCGGTAGCAGGGCCGGTGGCGACCGGGGCCGCGGGGTCCACGCTGCTGTCGGTTGCGATGGGCTGCTGGATCGTGACGCCCGTCTCCGAGATGACGGTCGAACTCTGCCCGTCGTCGCCGTACTCGGTCACGGGCTCGGTCGCGCGGATGGTCCCGCTGACGTCCTGCGACAGGGAGATGCCCGCGCCGGGGGCCAGCGAGAAGACGAAGGGACCGCCCTCGCCGGCGCTGTGCAGCACCAGCCGCGCGTCCAGGCCCGAGCCCGTGGCGCGCAGCGACAGGTCGCTGGCCGAGGGCGCCAGGACGGAGGCGCGGTCGACCGTCACGTAGGCGCCCACGCTGCTCGCGTCCTTGCTCCCGGTCACGCGGATCTTGAGCGTGTGCGGCCCGCTGGCCAGCGCCGGGCTGGTATAGACGGCCACGTTGCCCGGATAGTTGGTGGAGGAGTAGAGGTCCACCATGGTCTCGGCGCCGCCGTCGATGGAGACGCCCGCGATGCCGCGGTTGGTACCCAACGTCGCGTCGTAGGTGACGCCCGTTCCGTTGAAGGCGAACGTGACATAGTCGTTGGCGGTGGCGTCGGCGCTGTTCGTGGTGTCGTAGTAGTTGGAGCGGCAGTTGCTGCCGCTGGGGGGCGCGGCGCAGTGCAGCCACCCGCCCACGTAGGTGAACTGATTCGGGCCCGTGCCCTGCACGCTGTCGTCGACGGGGATGCCCGTAGCCGTTGCGGCAGGGATCACGCCCGCGTAGGTGATGGTAGTGCCGGCCACCTGCCCCGTCGCGGACGCCGCCCCGCTCAGGCCCAGGCCCAGCGCCACCCCGTCCTCGGCCGTCAGCGTCGCCTCGCTGGGGCCGCCGCTGGTCGGGGACAGTTGCAGGCCGAAGGGGACCAGCGTGGGGCTGTAGACCCCCGTCCCCGCCGGACTGGTGAGGCCCAGGTTGAGCGGGTTCCAGCCGCTGCCGTCGGAGACCGCCGCGGGGCCGTTGTGCACCTGCAGGTCCGTTGGGCTACTGGCGCTGTCGATCGTCTGGGTGACCTGCTCGGTCGCCGTGTCCAGCGTGGCGAGGTCCGTGGCGCCGGTCAGCGCCACGCTATCGAAGGACGCGGCGCCGGTCATCGCGCTGTCCTGCGAGGCCACGGCCAGGCCGACCATGGCAGTGGCGGGCATGGCCGGCAGGCTCACGGCGGAGTTGGCCAGCGTCGTCCAGGTCGTGCCGTCGGGCGACACGGCGGCCGTGAAGGTGGCGCCCGTCCGCGTCGCCCGCAGGTAGAGCGGCAGGTTGTAGGGCACGTCGGCCGCGGTCGTGCTGTAGCCGCCGCTGGTGTCGCGGTCGTTCACCTGGATGCTGGAGGTGGAGTAGTGGCAGCCCGGCAGCATGACCACGGAGTAGTTGACCGCCCCGGCGTCCGTGCCGGCCCGGTACATGATCCCGGCCTTGGCGCAGGGGCTGGTGTTCTGCTGCGCGGTCAGCCGCGCGACGATGCTGCCGTCGCCCGCGGCGTTCTCGGACACATAGTGAAACTGGTCGGCGGTCCCGAAGATGTCCGCGCCCGAGCCGCGGATCGACCACGCGCCGTTGGTGAGGGTTTGGTCGCCGGCCAGGGGCGGCCCCCCGATGTCGTCGCACGCTCAGCCATCGGGGCAGGTCGAGGGGATGGCGGCGAGGCCGGCCACGAAGGCGTCGGAGGCGCCGCCGCCGTAGGCGCCCTGGACGGCGTTGCCGGTCACGGGGAAGTCGCCGGAACTGGTGGCGCCGGTGACGTAGGCGCCGCCGTCGGGGGTCAGGGTGAGGCCATACGCGTTGTCCTCGGCGCTGCCGCCCAGGTAGGTCGCGTAGACCAGCCCCGTGCCCGCCGCGGTCAGCTCGGCCGCGAAGGCGTCGTACGCGCCGCCGCCGTAGGCGCCCTGCGCCGCGTTAGCCACCGGGAAGTTGGTTGAGGAGGTCTGGCCCGCGACATAGACGTTCCCGGAGCCGTCGAGCGCAATGCCGTACGCGTCGTCGTCGCCGCTGCCGCCCAGGTAGGTGCTGAAGGCCAGCGCGCTGCCGTCCGGGCTCAGCTCGCTGATGAACACGTCGTACGCCCCTCCACCATAGGTGGGGTATAGCGGATTGACGGTGGGGAAATTGGGCGATGCCGTGTTGCCCGTGACGTAGGCGTGGCCGCTACCGTCCACGGCGATGGCGATAGCCTCATCATCGGTGCTCCCACCCAGATAGGTGCTGTAGGTCAAGGCCGTCCCGCCGGCGCTAATTTTAGCCACGAAGGCGTTGTAGCCGCAGGTCTTCCCCTGGCAGCTGGCCTGGTAGGCGCTTTGGTAGGCGTTGGCGCTGGTTGGGAAATCGAGCGAGTTCGTCTCCCCGGCGACGTAGGCGTTCCCGGCGCTATCGACGGCGATGCCGTACGCGTCGTCGTCGCCGCTGCCGCCCAGGAACGTAGAGTAGACCAGGGCGCCGTTGGGGTCGAGCTCGGTCACGAACGCGTCGTAGTAGCCGTTGAGGGCGCCCTGGAGCGCGTTCTTGGGCGGGAAATCGAACGAGCTCGTCAGGCCGGCGACATAGGCGTTGCCGGCGCCGTCCAGCGCCAGGCTGTAGGCTTCGTCGTCGCCGCTGCCGCCCAGATAGGTGGAATAGACCAGCGCGGTCCCATCCGGGCTGAGCTTGCTGACAAAGGCGTCGTAGGGGCCGCCCCCGTAGGCCGCCTGCGCCGCGTTGACGGTCGGGAAGTCGGGCGACGCGGTATAGCCGGCGATGACCGCCGCCCCGGTCCCATCGACCGCCACGCGCCACACGTCCTCATCCTGGCTGCCGCCGAGGTAGGTCGAATAGAGCACGGAGGTCCCGTCGGGCGTGAGCTTGGTGATGAAGGCGTCGCCGTACGTCGTGCCGCCCGCGAGGCCGCTTTGCTCCGGGTTGAGGGTCGGGAAGTTGCTGGACAGGGTGTCGCCGGCCACATAGATGTTGCCGTCGCCGTCGGTGGTGATGCCGGTGCCCTGGTCCAGCCCGCTGCCGCCGAGGTAGGTGGCGAAGGAGAGCACGGGGTCGATGACCAGCGGCCGGCGATGATCGTAGGCGCCCACGGCAAGGCCGATCTGGTGCGCGCCCAGCAGGAGGTAGCGGACGGCCACGGGGTTATGGGTCAGGCCCCGCTCCTGATAGGCCACCGGGCGGGCCTGGCGGATCGTCCCGGACCGCGTGTCGAGCAGCAGGTCGCCCTGGCGATCGAGGCGCAGCCCCGTGGCCCCGCGCGCGACGAGGCGGATGTGGCTGGCCGCGGCGTGTGGCGCGAGCAGCCAGTCGTACTCCAACAGCCCCTGTTGGCCGCGGTAGGCGAGGTCGATTCCCGGATACACGTTCTCGTAGACGACACGGGCATAGGTGGGGACGTGGGTGCGCCAGCGCCGGCGGTCAGCTCCCAGCAAGTAGTTGGTGACGCCGGGCAGCGGGTCGAGCCTTACCATCCGTGGATGTGCCGCGGCGCCGACGAAACCGAGCCCGACGGAGGTCAATGGCACGGCTAGGAGCCCGTGTCCGATGCCGCGCCCATGGCCATGGCGCCGCAAGTGCGCGGCGATGGCCTGGGCGAGGGAAGTCCCCGTGAGCGGCTCCGTCTGTGTGATGGACGAGACGGGGAGAAGCGTCATCGGCGACGGTGTCGGGAGGGCGGATGTCCCGGTCGCGCTGGCGGTCGGCGTGAGCGTGGCCGTGCCGCTCACGGTCATCGACCCGGTCGCCGTGGGAAGAGTTGTCGTGGCCGGAACGGTCCCGGTGGCCGCGACGGTCCCGGTGGCCGCGACGGTCCCTACGGTACCGGGGCTACTGGTGGTGCTCGCGGTCGCCGTGATCGTCGCCGCGCCGCCGATGGTCGTTGGGGGCGCGGTCGTTGGGGTGGCCGTGAGCGCCATCGCGCCGCTGATCGTCGGCGACGCGGCGATGGACGCCGTCGCTGTCGTCGCTGTCGTCGCCGTCGCTGTCGTCGCCGGTCTCGCGGCGGAACGGGCCTGAACGCGCGCGAACGAGGGATGCGACGCGGAGATGGCGGGGAGGCGGCGGCTACCGATGGCTCCACGCGGGGATGCCAGGAGTAACGTTACCCCCTGCTCCGTGACGTAGAGCGCGTAGCCCGCGCCGTGGGCGGCGAAAGCATCGCTCGAGTTGGTCTGGCCGCCGTTGCGCTCGAAGCTGAGGGGCAAGTGGCTGAGAGTGGCTTGTAGCTGTACAGAGGAGCGTTGGGGGACGGGCGCATTGTGGGGCGTCGTGGCGCCGAGAGAGGCCGTCAGGCGCCGGGGCGCCGGGATCGGGACTGCTCCTCCCACGCCGCTCAAGGTGGCCGTGCCGGCCGCCGGCCCGGACGCGGATGACGGCGGCGCTACGGACGCGCGCGCGGCGCCCAGCGGCGCCAGGGCGTTGCCAAGGAGGAAGACGGGGAGCAAGACGGGGAGCAAGACGGGGAGCAAGAGGCGGGCGAGGCGGGCAGTGCAACGATGGGTGGACCTATTCACGACGAGAGCCCTTTCTTTGTGTGCGAACGGCCAGCCAGCCCGCGCATGCGCGTCGCCGGAGGGACCTCATGTGTCGCCTTATCTGTATCCGTCCGCGACACTGCCAGCCGATCATCGCCAGTACCGCTCAACGATACAGCGACAGGGCGCGGGGATGCAAGGGGGAAACCTGCACCGCCGGGTGCGGAAAACCATAGGCGCGCTTGTGGTTTTCCGCACCCAACAGACCGTTAGGGGACGACGCCCACGACGGATCGCTAGGGGACAAAGCCCAGGCGCTCGGCCATCACGCCGATCATGAACTGTGTTGGCGCATCGAACGTTTTTTTGAGGACGACGACGCGATTGTCGATCGCGCGGAGACTGACCCCTTCGTCATCGGCGATCTCCTGGTGGGTCCGGGCTGCCGCCACGCCCAGGAGCACGGCCCGCAACTTCGGCGTGAGTACGGGACTATCGGCGCCCCGCGCCTGCCGCCGTCGCTCCGGCGCGTGGAGCGCCTGGACCGCCCCCTTGCAGCCCACGTACAGTTCGCCCGCGCGGACGGCGGCCAGGACAATCCAGAGGCGCTCGGGGGTCACGGTCTTCCACTGGACGAAGGCGGCCATGTCGAGCGCGTCGAGCTGGCGGTGGGCCTCGGGATCCAGCAGCTTGCCGAGCACGACGATCCGGCTGAGCGGGCTGGCCGCGCGGAGGTCGCGCACGAGCGGCACGAGCCGCAAGCCCGCCAGGTCGGAGGCGACGAGGATGAGGTCGGGGTGGTCCCGCGCCGCGATGCGCAGGGCAGGCTCGCGCTGCCGCACGTCGTCGACGACATGCATCTCCAGCCAGCCTGCGAGGGTGGCGCGCAGGCCGACCCAGTTGAAGTTGTCGGACGAGACGAGCAAAGCGGTGGTGGGCGGGGTGGCGAACTGTATGCGCATCGGGACAACCTTTCCTGGGAGCGGAGCCGACGCGCGCTCCGCTCCGGCTCAAGACGAGGGGGGCTATCGTGTCGTCCCCTCCTATTACTAAAGATGCAAAGAGGGGCCGATATCCTACATAGCGGCGCGGGCATCCCCGTGGAGAACCTGCCGGGGCAGGCCGAGTTGCTGGCCTGGATCGCGCGGGAGATGCGCCGCCAGTGGCGGCTGGATCGCCTCTGGATCCTGACCGTGGCGCTGCCGGCGAAAGGGCTGCTCGTCCGCTACGCGTTGCGGGCGCCAACCGACGGGCGGCGGTGGTTCGCGGCCGGGGCGGGGGTCGCCATGCTAATCATCGGGACGCTGCGCTACCTCGTCCGCCGCCCGCGGTAGGCGTAGGGCGGCAACCTGATCCTCAACGTGGGGCCGACGGCGCGCGGCGAGTTCGACCCGCGCGCGCTGGCCACGCTGCAGTCTATCGGCGCGTGGACGCGCCTGCACGGGAGAGCAGTCTACGGCGCCGGCGAGAGCGCCTACGCCGCGCCGCCCGACTGCCGGCTGACCCAGCGGGGCAACCGGCTGTACCTGCACCTGTTCGCCTGGCCGTTGAGCCACGTCTCCCTCGACGGGCTGGCCGGCCGTGTCGCCTACGCCCAATTCCTGCACGACGGCTCGGAGGTACGCCTGCTGGACGGACTGCAAACCAACGACTATACCGCCCCGACCGGTCTGGACGGCTGGACGCTCACCCTGGAACTGCCGGTCCAGCGCCCGGACGTGCTGGTCCCCGTCGTCGAGCTATTCCTGAGAGAATAGGACAGCCCTTAGTTTTGCACGATACCGTCGAGGCATGAAGCCGTGTGTGACATGAGCACAGCACAGGTGTGCGCGGAGGCCAGGTGTATGCGCAGCACGGTCTCGCCGTTGCGCGGGAACCGCGCTGCAAGCGTCGGGCCAATCAGGGGCAACGCGTACAGGAGGGGCGGGAGCGGCGTCGGGGTCCGCGGCAGGGCTGCCATGCCAGGCGCGAGTTGCACGTACAGGACAATGTCGGGATAGGTCAGCGTGCCGAACGATCTGTTGCCCCGAACGACGGTCGCAAAGCGGAAGGTCGCCGGATCAGGCCGCGCCAAGAAGCTCAGGTAGACGATCCGCGGGCAGGTGTCCAGCGGCAGGTGTCCAGCGGCAGGGTGGGCGACGCGCACTGGGGGTAGCTCACCTGTCGATTGATGATCCCGCGCACCAAGACCGTCCGACCCGCCCAAAGCGCGGGGCGGAGCCGCAGGCCCGCGCGGACATCCCTAACGGTGTAAATCTGCTCGGACGCCACCTGTCGTCCGACGATGGCTGCGGCCAGGAGCATGATGGCAACGGTGACCACCGCGAGGGCGCCCACGACTCGTCCCACGCCCATGTCTCATTCACCCTTGGCTCAGCCCGCGCTCCTCCGACTCGCGGAGGTGCGTCCGATGTGCCCCGTGCCGCCCTCGCGCGGCACACCTCACCGCGTCGCGGTCACCATAACGCATCCGTCCATGGCCGCTTCCAGCGGCCGGCGGCCACGATCGGTCGCGTGAAACACCGCCGCCTCTCGGAGCGACGGCCGGACGCACTCGTACGTCCCCAATTATAGAACGAGGCGTACTATCACGGCAATCTCCCGTGCAACGGCGTAACGACGGGGGCCAAACGCCCCTGCCACCGCTCAAATCGTGCTGACATAGAGAGCAGTGCCGGCACCCTCAACAGAGGGTGCCAGCACTGCGACAGGTGGGTGACGATAGACAGCGCAGGACATCGCACCGATCTCGATTGCATGGGATCCGCGCTCCGGCTAGCCATGGCCCACGACGCAGGCTGGCGGGCATCTGTTGCTCCTATATGATGGCGCCTAATGTGCTGACTATAGTACGACCTGGAAGATGATTACCTCGCTGCCGTTTAGCATATCGACTTGGTAGGCGTAGCAACCGGAGCCTTGCACCTGTGTATACGACGGTTGCCCGCTCCAGCCACCGAGATCGCGACCGTCCGCCAGGAACCGCAGATCCGCCGCGGGCGCGGAGCCTGCATCAAACCGCAGCCGCTGTGGGCCATCGAGTTGGCGCCCGCGTATGAGCATCGGACCCCGATACCGCGGACTGACGACCCACAGGACCTTGACACGAGTCCAGCCACCCCTAGCAAGGGTGCGCTTGGCACGCAGCGTGGCGTGGACGTCGAACCCAATAGGATAGGCGGGGCCGCGACCGAGCGCGAAGCTGGCGCCATACGGCGAGAAGGAATCGGCCACCCGCGCGGGGGAGAGGGGGGAGTGGGCCGGACGCCGACGCGTGTCCGGCCGAATCGGCCACCCGCGCGGGGGAGAGGGGGCAGGAGGATCCGGGGCGTAGCACGGGCAGGTGCAGGGGGCGTCGCTCCAAGTTCGTCCAGGCGTCCACCGCTACGGTCCCGGCCGGCTGCCTCGTGAGGGAGGGAAGCGCGGCGATCAGACCTCCCATAACCAGCGCCACAACCAGCGCCACCGGGACGACACGTCCCTGCGGCCGACGCAGCCAGACGATAGTGCTGAGGATACGATGCATCGTCATGCCAATCCTTCCTTTTCGCTCCCATGCCCTCGGGGCCACTTAGGAGGTCGATCTGCACCCATCATACCGCATCATCCATCACCCGCCACGTCCCGCTTATGTCGCCGCCGACACGCATACGAGCAACAGGCCGCCGCCTACCACCCAGAGCAGGTTGAGGTGTCGCGCCGGCGCCTGGAGGCGTGGCAGCAGGCACATCAACTCCGTGGGGCTTGCCTCCTCGCCGCGCCTGGGCAGGAGCGCGAGCAGGGCCATCGTTTCCCGCGCGGTACCGAAAATGGCGCCCGATGCGCCGCCCAGGATCACCCCTGCGGTCAACTGCACCCCCAGGACGACCACCAGGCTGGCGTAGGGAATGAGCGTGGCGACGCCGCAGCCGAGCAGGAGACCCCAGAGGAAATAGCACAGTTGTATGGGCATAGTGTAGGGCCATCGGCGCGGGACTTGACGCCGGAGCCCCAGATGAGGCGGGTGCCGCCTGGTACTATGCCACAGCGCGAAGGCAACGGTGGCCGCGATGATCATGGGGCGCCATGTCGCCAGCGACAACAACGTGCCTAGCCACCCCAGCAGCCCTCCGACCGTTGCGCCGCCCACGACAGCGCCCACGATATGGAAGACCCCTGCCTGAACTGCTCGCCACCCTTTCCCTCGACCGAGGGAATCCAGCCCTATGGCCATGTTGACCAGTCAGGGTGCGTGGGCACTAATCACCCCGCACAGGGCTGAGAGGATGAGAACGCTGACCGGAAACATCATATCCCTCCCAGAGACCGTGCCATCGCCCACGACCGGCTATCCCGGTCGGCGCCACCAAGGACGAGCGCCGGCGATGCCGAGTCTTCACGCTCGCGGATCACGAGGCACGGAACATCGGAACATCGGTGAGCCGGAATAGCTTGCGGGCGACAGGTCGACCTCTACTACTGCGTCTGCCGACACCCACCCGTTTGCACAGTGCCGCGACAGCCACATTCCTGGCCATTGCAGAAGCAGTCGCAGCACTCGTAGTAGTAGCCGCCATGGCTCCCGCAGCACACGTCGGTACACCAGCAGGCCGTGGGGTAATACTTGTAGTTGAAGGTACACCCACCGGCACAGTTGGGACCCGAACAATAACTGAGGTTCAGGCTCCCGCAGTACGTGCCGTTCGGCGGGTCGCAGCTACAGCCGCTCTCTGTATATTGGCAGTAATTGATGGCCTCGGCGCGTGGCACATGGATCAGATCGACGGCCCACGCGGCTGTCAAGCCGAACACTCCGATAGCCGCCCGCTTGAGGATTGCGCGTCGATCGATGAACCGCGTGAGTTCCTCACCGGTGCGCTCGACGAGTGGTGTTGACGTCATTTCCAACCTCCTTGTCGTGACTTCCGCCCTCAGGGCACCTGCTCTAGGACGGGCAATGCTCGGGCCGGCTCTAGAAGGCCGGCGGCCGCGTCGAGTCCACCCATGGCCAATAGATCGCGCAAGCGCATGGGATCGCTGCATAGTCCTTTCGCGCGGATGCGACCATCCTCCCCCACGATGAAGGCAAATGGCGTCACGCGGACCCGATACCGCTTGTAGACCCCGCTCCCATCGTCCGCTAGGCAGGCGACAGAGGAGGGGGGATGGAACTTGTCGACGAGCCGGGCCACACCATCTTGCGGTCCACTGACAACGAGGGCGACATCGACATCACTGCGCGCCGCCAACCGGTTGATGTAGGGCACGACTTGCGCACAGGGCCGACATTCCGGCGCGGCGAACAGGAGGAGGTGCGCATGGCCGGGCTGCGGCGCCCAGCTGACAGGCTCACCCTCGGCGGTAATCCCGCTCATCGGTGGCGCGACATCGCCGACGGCAAGCCCATCGCGCTGCACGCCTTCCGCCGTCCCCAGCGCCACCAACCCGAAATGGCGGTACACAAGCAAGAGGAGGACTCCCTCGATCATCACGAGGAACCACATCGCCACGTACGAGATGTAAAAGACGCTGGACATTCTCCCTACCCCCTACCTCTTTACGCCCCGTCCTCACCGATCGAGGCCTTCTCCTGTCCGTGCCTGTACCTGTAGAAGCGCCATCTCCGACTCCGAAAAGACAAGGCTGACCCTCCCATGCCGGAAAGCCTGGAGCAGCATGAGACACAGGCTCAACGTGAGAACGGCGACGCCCATCCAGGGCGACGGTGCGGGTAAGACGCTGCGCGTGTGTAGCGCGAGGTGTAGGCCACCCAGGGCGATGGCAATCAACGCGACGTTCCGGACGATGGTATGCGGGCCAACCTTGGCGTCACCCGTTCCGAAGCATCCACACGTCAGTTGCATGCCACGCGCGAACACAACAACCATCCACGCCGTGAACACGCCGAGGATCCCTGCCGTTGCCGCCATGATCAGGGGCAGCGAACGTGGGGTGCTGAGCACTAAGCCGATGGTCAGGCACATCTCCAACGCTGGCGTGAGCACAGCGATGGGGACGACGAGTGTCCCCGGCAGGTGACTCAGACGCAGCGCGGCGAGGAATTGTTCGGAGCGAAGAATCTTCCCCGTCGCCGCGAAGATCAAGACTGCGGCGAGGCCGATCTGGCAGGTGAAGAGGAGATACGGCATACTGTGCGCTCCCTTCTCAATACTGTATGCTCCCTTCTCAAGCAGGTGGACGGCGTGCCGCCGCATCGCGCGCACCTCGCCCCGTGCCTCGATATCCCCTCGCAGCGCGGATGACCAAGCGCCTGCCTGTTGGATGGGAGGATTACGGACGTGCTGTCATGGCCGTCCCGGCCATCCCGTTGTTCCTACACACCGATGCTGCCTACCCTCCTCTCGCCATTATGGATAACTTGCATACGTACCCTGACCACAGTGGCGCTATCACCCCCATGGCCCGGTACACCTCCCCAGCAACGGAACCTCCTCCCGCTGTCTGCCTCCTACGGTACAGGATGTGGGCGCGCCTGTCTGTGATCCATCTCACATTGTTGTGATCTACATCACATCGTTGTGATCCATCTCACATCCCGCGCGTTGCCAGGTCCAGCAGCCCCGCGCTATCCAGCACGCTGATGCCGCGATGGCGCTGCTCGTAGGCGATCAGGCCGCGCCCTTTCAGGTCGGGCAGCACGCGCCGGGTGACCTCCTCGCGGCTGACGCGCGTCAGGGCCGCCAGCTCCTCGTGCGTCGCCCACACCGTCCGCTCCCCGGCGATCGCGGCCAGGCGCGCCAGGACATAGGCCACACGGGCGCGCGCATCGGGCAGCGCGAACAGCTCGTAGGCGTCCTGGGTGCGCCGGCAGGCGACGGCCACAATGCGCAGGGCGACGTCTGGGTTCTTCTGCAAGAACCGCACAAAGTCGCGGCGCGGGATGCGGTAGGCCACGGTCCCGTCGGCCAACGTCCGGGCGACGGTCGTCGGCCTGAAGGCGACATCCAGGCCCGCCAACCCGCAGACCTGCCCAGAGCCGAGCAGGGCCACGGCGACCTCCTCACCGTCGTCCAGAGGACGGTACAGGCACACCCCGCCCTTCGCGAGGGCGACGACGGCCTCGATCGCCTCGCCGGGCCGCCACAGGGTGTCGCCGTGGGCAAGGACCCGACGGCTGCTGGCCGCCGCGAGGGGGGCGAGGGCCTCCTCGGGGACCTCGTGGAAGAGGGGGATGCGGTGCAACGACGCGGCTGTGACCCTCCGCTCGGTGGCCCCTCGCTGTGTGGTGGACTGCGCGTGCGTGCTGGGCTGCGTGTGCATCGTGGCAACCTTTCCTGGGCGCGGAGCGCGCTCCGTTCCGGATCAAGACGAGAGGGGAGGAGCCATCGTGTCGTTCCCTCCTACTATTAAAGATGCAAAGAGGGGC
>JAABUQ010009831.1_pt1 | contig 12772 bp, 14 predicted proteins | sample 5560001 | NCBI WGS metagenome assembly JAABUQ01 (sample SAMN10711888, study PRJNA513371) | rock metagenome | isolation source: Antarctica rocks | place: Antarctica: Victoria Land, Finger Mt nord | collected 2015-12-18 | reverse complement strand
CGTACGAAACACCCTGCGGCAACCACCAGATCGGCGGCTTTCAAGGGTTTTGAGCCAGCTTGTGCCGACTTTCTTCAAAGCAACTCAAAACTCAACCCATCCGGCGGCTTGTTCAGACCCTCCCTAAGCGTCCCAAGCTCCGCCAGCGTCACATTGCTGCCGATGCTGATGGTGGATGCCGTCAGCGTGCCGGTGTTGGAGAAGCTGGCCGATCCGATCGTCAGCTGCGACGGCAACGGCTGATTGGTCAGGACAAAGGCTTGGCTGGAGTTGTGGAACGGAAACTGCGTGGTTCCGTCCACAAGCGCGATCTTGCCGGTATTGACGAAGGTGGTTGACTCGATGTCAAGCAGCGCCACTCCCTCGACGGTGCCATTGTTGACAAAGCTGCCGCCTCCCACGTTGAGTTGCGCAGCAAGCGTCGCGTTCCACTTGAGGTCAACAATCTGAGTTCGTTTGCCGTTGACGACGATGGATTGCTGCGTCTCGCCGGGAATGGTGAGAGCGGCCAGTTGCAGCGTTCCGTTGTTGACGAAGCTCGCGACATCGAGCTGCAACGGCGGGCCGGCGGTGCTGATGTCGGAGTAGATGAGGCCGTCGTTCACCAGGGTGCCGGCCCCGGTGACGCTGACTTGGGCCGAGGTCGGATAAATCCCGGCCTGATGCAGCGGATCGCTCAGGCTGAGCACGATGCTGGCGTTGGCGCCGATGGTCACGGTCCCGGCGTCGATGGCCAGATCGAACGGCGCGGCGGCGATCACGTTGACAAAGCGCATCGCATCGTAGGCGCCGGCGACGAGATGCAGCGTCGCCGAGACATCCAAAGTGCCCGGATTGACGGCTGCCGCGGCAGTCAGGGCCGCCGTGGCGGCTGTGATCGCGACGCCGTTGCCGAGCGGCCCGATCACCAGAACGCCATCGAGGGTGCCGCCGTTGGAGACCAGCGTCCCAGCGCCAAGGTCGAGCGTTCCGCCGCTGATCGTGCCAGCCTGCGCGAGATCCAGCGTGCCGCCAGCCACCACGAGGCTACCGGAGAGTGTAAGATCGGACTCAATCAGGAGGGTGGCGCCGCTGCCGGCGACGAGTTGCACCCCGGCAATCGCGGTTGGCGCATCAAGCGTCGCCGTGCTGGTGTCTGCCGCCGCGAAAACTGCGGTATCGGCCGCAGTCGGAACGGCCAGGCCAGACCAGTCGAGTTGACTGGACCAACTGCCGTCGTTGGCTTTCCATGTGACGTTCGCCATGCCCGCCCCTATCAGGAGCGGCAGGCTAGCACGGTTGTAGTGATAGCGAAATGTATATCTAACCGAGACTAATGTTAGTTAAGTTCAGGCCAGGATGCCCCGCTGCCGGTGAGCAGCGGAGCATTGGCGGGCGTCAGATTGGCTTGCGTAGCGGATCGGTGCCGGTCGTCGCCGCGCCGGCGTTCGCGTGGTCGCCCTCGACCTCGATCTCGGTGCGGCGAACCTTGTCAGAGATGGTTTCGGTGCGCTCCTCGACATCCTTGTGCAGCACCACTTCCTCACGGACGCGAACGTTCTTCGCGACCACGGCCTCCTCGTCGGTCTCGCTCGCCTCGATGGTGCGCTCGCGGAAAACATCGGCATCGGCGGCGCTGACCGCACGGTCGACCGGGCGGCGCTCGATCGAGACGCGCTCGTCGCGCAGCGTGACCTGCTCGCTGACGGGCGTCTCGACCACGTAGCTGCGCACCCTGACGCGGCCATGGCTGACATCGCGCTTGCCGACGCTCAGCGTCTCCTCGACCAACGGGATGACCTGATCGCCGGCGTGCAAGACGCCGCTGGCGGCTGTCGTGGCGACGGTGGCGTGGCCGGTCATCGCCATGTCGTTGCTGGCGGTGCTCATCATCGGCTTGGTGGCGGCGGGCGGGATCGGGGCGGGAGCCATAATGCCGCCGGCGACGGCTGCCTGCGTGTTGCCGGGCCGTGTGCTGCCAGCCGGGGTGCTGCCAGCTTGGCCCTGCCAGCCGCCTTCCTTCCAGCTGCGCTCCTCGGCGTCGAGGTCGACGGCGCCGTGCTGTTCCAGGATGTCCATGGCGTGGGTGGCGATGGCGGCATCGAGCGAGGCGCTCACCAGGAAGTTGCCGCGGCTCAGGCCCTCGGCGTAGGCGTAGCGGTCCTCGTCGGGGACGAACAGGTTCTTGAGCGACGACCAAAAGCCGCGGTCCTCGTAGGAGCCGCTCTCGGCGCTGGCGGTGGCCGTGGTCGCAACGCCTGTGCCGCCCCCGGCCTCGTCGGCCAAAACATTGACTGAGCCGGGCGCCAGCTTCAAGTCGGTGCGCAGGGCCTCGGCCGCACGGTCGGCTTCGGCACGGGTCGGGAACATTGCAGTGATTGTCTGATTGGCCATGTCGATCACCTCATGTGGTTGGATATGGCGGTGAAACGACGGCGCCGTGGGGGAGTTGCGTCAGGTGGTTGCAGCTAACTCGTGCATATACCAGTCGAGGTAGCGGGCCTCGTTGGCCTCCATCGGGGCTAGCGGACCCGGCACGAAGAAGGCGCTGGCGACGCCGCGCGCGGTGTGTTCGATGATCCGCTTGTCGGCGTCGGTGGTGACGCGCCACAGCCAGGTGAGCCGGTCGGGATCGTAGTCGCGGCCGGCCTCCGCATCGCCGCGCACCAGCCAGATCAACTCCATCTCGCAGCGGCCGATGCCACGCGGCCAGAAGCGGTAGATGACGCCGTGGTCGGGATAGGCCAGCAGGAAGCTGGCCGGGCCGACATGAACGCTGGTGACGCCGCCGTCGTAGGCGGTGAACGCGCCCATCAACGGCGCAACCGCGAGGCCGCTCTCGCTGCCGGTCTCCACGCCGTCGTAGAGGGCGTAGCGGAAGCAGTCGATTGGCTCGGCGTCGTGATCGTTGTGCCAAGCCGCCAGGGTGGCCACATCCACGCCCAGGGCGGTGGTGCGGGCCTCCATCGCGGCGTTCAGCTTGGCGATGCGCGCGGCCGGCTGTTCCAGCGCGTGCAGGCGGCTGTACTCCGGGTGGCTCGGACTGCAGTGGTAGCATTCGACGTAGTTCTCGACCGCGAGCTTCCAGTTGGCGTCGACGGCGTAGGTGGCGCGGTGGGCGACGCGGGCGGTGTCCCAGCCGTAGCGGCCGACGCTGGCCTGCAGCGTGCGGGCGACGTGGTCGAACGCCGGCGGATGCTCGGCGAAGCTGATGAACACCAGGCCGGCGGCCACCCGCACCGCCAGCCGGCGCAGGCCATGCGCTGCGGCGTCGAAGCTTGCCGGCATGTGGCGCGCGGCGGCCAGGCTGCCGTCGAGGTTGTAGGTCCAGGCGTGGTACGGGCAGACGAAAAAGCGGGTGTGGCCGCTCGGCTGGTCGCAGATCTCGGCGCCGCGATGGCGGCAGACGTTGAGCAAGGCGTGAACCTCGCCGGCTTCGTCGCGGGCGATGATGACCTGTTCGGAGTCCATCCGCACCAGGAACCAGTCGCCCGGCGCCGGCGCCTGGCTGACGTGTCCCACGCAGAGCCAGTGGCGGTGGAAGATGCGGGCGATGTCGCGCGCGAATATCGCAGGGTCGTGGTAGAACGGGCGCGTGAGGCCGTGGCCAGGGCGGCGCTGAGCCAGAAGCGCGGCGATCTCCGGCGGCGTCGAGGCTGCTGGCGGGGTGTCTTGGGCGGCTGACATGCGATGCTCCCGAGTTGGCCGCGCAAGGTTAGCGACTTCTGTCGCGGCGCACGATGCGTTAACGTCCGGCAATTATCAAAAAGGAGAGCGCAGCCATGTCGGTCACCAGCCTGTTCCCCGCGCATGGAACCGACGAATGGAAACTGCGTGTCGACCTAGCGGCGGCGTTCCGGCTGGCGGTGCTGAACGATTGGCATGAGGCGGTGGCCAATCATTTCAGCGTGGCGACCGATGCGAGCGGCAGCCGCTTCCTGATGAACCCGAAGTGGATGCACTTCTCCCGCATCCGCGCCTCCGACCTGCTGCACCTCGACGCCAACGATCCCGGCGCACTGGACCAGCCCAATGCGCCCGACCGCACGGCGTGGTGCATCCATGGCCGCATCCACGCGATGCTGCCGCAGGCCCGCTGCATCCTGCATCTGCATCCGGCCTACAGCACCGCTTTGGCGGTACTTGCCGATCCGACCATTCTGCCGGTCGACCAGACTTCGGCCCGCTACTTCAACCGTGTCGCCATCGACCTGGACTACGGCGGGATGGCGGATAGCGATGCCGAGGGCGAGCGGCTGGCGCGGGCGCTTGGCGACAAGCGGCGGCTTATGATGGGCAACCACGGCGTGCTGGTGGTGGCGCCGACCGTGGCCGAGGCGTTCGACGACATGTATTACCTGGAGCGCGCCTGCAAGACGCTGATGCTGGCGTATGCGACGGGGCGGCCATTGTCGGTGCTGCCGGACGACGTTGCCGAGGCGACGGCGCAGGGGTGGGACCGCTATCGCGACGCCTACACAGTGCATTTCGCGGAAGCGCGCCGCATCCTCGACGCGCGCGGCGAGAACTACGCGGACTAAGCCTCGCTCGCGGGGGTAGCGCTGCGCGCGAGGCGGACCGCGGTGCGCAGCAAAAGCTGGCGGTCGGTTGGGCTGCAGTCGCGGTAAAGGCGCAGCAACGCCAGTTCCGACCCATCCGCGGTCACCACGTTGCTGGTGGCTTCGCCGGCGATGATATGCGCCACCGGCACGCCCAGCACCGAGGCGATGCGGGCGAGGTTGACGGTGACTTGGCCGGCGCGGTCGGTTTCCCACTGCGCCACCGCGCTGCGGCTGACGCCGATCGCGGCGGCCAGGTCGGCCTGGGTCATGCCGCGCGCCCGGCGGGCATCACGGATACGCGCACCGGCGGCGATCTGTTCCATGTCAACAAGTGTAAGTCAGTCTCTCTAACTAAACAATGTTATTATGCTTGACCGGAAAAGTTATCAAAGCTAACTAACTCCGGTGTGTCGGGGGAGGCTGCCATGGCCAAGTCGAAGCTGGATTGTTTGATCGGCGACCCGCAACGGGCGCCGCTGCCGGCGGGCGATCCGCAATGCTGGGACCTACTGGTCGACGGCACCATCCTGGCGGGGTTGTGCTGGCCGGGATGGGGTTCCATGGAGAAACCCTCGGTGCAAGCATGGCCCGCGGTGCAGGCATGAGCCCCGGCGCGGTGGATGCCGCCTACGTGCTGGCGCGGCTGGAGGAGGCCGGCACCACGCTGCTGTGCCTGCCCAACACCGGCCCCTCAACCCGGCTGCGCACGTCGGCCCTGGAAGTGGTGCGTGCCGCCTGTGTCGAGGCTGACACCACTCCGGACCGGCGGCTGCGGCTGCCGATGCCTTCGCCGGCCAAGGTCGGCGCCATGGACGAGGCCTGGGCCTGGCTCGGCCATATTCCCAACGACCGCTACGTGCTGCGCCGCATCGTCGGGGCGCGGGCGTTGGTGAGTCCCTCGACCGAGCGGCACATGTTCAGCTGGCGGCGGCTCGGCGGCTTGCTGGGCGCCGACCATCGCGCGGTGCAGCGTTGGCACGCCGAGGGGATCGACACTATCGTGCGCATCCTCAACCACCTCGATCAGGAGATGCGATGCAAAGCGTGAACGACGCGGCAGATGAGCGCGAGCGGGTGCGGATTTTGGGTGTCGAGCAGGTCGCGGCGACCGGGTTCTCGGTGCTGCGGCAGACCGAGTTCGATTATCGCCGGCGCGACGGGCGCTGGACGCGGCTGAAGCGCGAGACCTACGACCACGGCAACGGCGCGGCGATCCTGCTGTTTGACCCGCAACGCGGTTGCGTGTTGCTGGTGCAGCAGTTCCGTTATCCCGCCTATGTGAACCCGCCGTCGCGGATGCCGCCCGATGCCCGCCTCGGCTGGACGATCGAGGTGCCGGCCGGGATGATCGACGACCATGAGCAGAGCGGGCGTTCGCCCGAGGCGGCGATCAAGGCCGAGGCGGAGGAGGAGGCGGGGGTGCGCGTGACGCAACCGCGCCGCGTGCTGGAGTTCTTCAGCAGTCCCGGCAGCATGACCGAGCGGGTGATCTGCTTTTTCGCGACCTACAACGCGGCCGACCGGACCGGCTCCGGGGGCGGCCTGGCGGAGGAGGGCGAGGACATCGTCATTCTGGAGCCGACGCTGGATGCGGCGCTGGAGATGGTGGCGCGCGGCGAGATCGCCGATGCGAAGACCATCATGCTGCTGTTCTGGGCCAAGCTGAACCCTGCCGAGCTGCACGGATAGGCAACCTCGAACGCATCGACCGGATTGGCGTGGCCGGCTGGGCAGCGGCGGGAACGCGGCTGGCTGTTCGGGTCGATGGCGCGCCGGTCGGCATCGCCACGGCCGACGAGGACCGCCCCGACCTGGCATTGGTCGGCGGCCAGGCGTTCGAGCTTTGGTTCGATCCGCCACTGCGGCCTGGCGCGGAAGTCGCCGTGGAAGGATTTGCCGCCGCCTGTGTGTTGGCCCCGCGCCGGCATCGATGGCAGCCGGACAGCGGCAGGCCGCTGGCGCTGTTTGTGGACCAGTCGCTGCCGGTGGCTGGGCGCGACGCCGGCGCAGAAGCGGCGCTGTCGCATGTCGCGGCGCTGGAGCGACTCGGGTTCGCAGTGGCGGTGGTGGCCCATGGCGCCGTCGAGGCAGCGTTGGCCGCTCATGCCGGACGGGTTCGCCTGGCCTACCTCCACCGCCTCGCGAGCACGGCATGGATGCCGGCGGTGTGGGCGGCCAATCCGGGGGTAATGGTCCTTTATGGCGTCGGCGACCTGCATGGACTGCGGGCACGCCGGCGTTTCGCGGTCACCGGCCATCCGGTGCCGGAGGGCCTGGAAGCCGCCGAGTTGACCGCCGCCCGCCACGCCGTCGTAGTTACCCATTCTAGCCATGAGGCGGCCTTGCTGGCTGAAGCCGGGGTTGCCGCGCATGTTGTGCCATGGGCCGTTCCGGGTGGCCGGCGTGGCATGACCCAAAGCGATGTGATGTTCCTGGGCGGCTTCGGACATGCCCCGAACGTCGATGCGGCCGCGTGGCTGCTGGCGGAGGTGATGCCGCGGGTCTGGGCGCGACGGCCCGAGCTGCGGCTGCGCGTGGTTGGCAGGGATGTGCCGGGCTGGCTGCGCGATGCCGCCTCCGATCGGGTGGTCATCGTGCCGGACGCTGCGGATCTGGCGGCGTGTTGGGCGGAGGCGCGGCTGGCGGTGGCCCCGCTGCGCTATGGCGCGGGCATAAAGGGCAAGGTGGTCAGCGCACTCGCGCACGGCGTCCCGTGTGTTTGCACGCCCGTTGCCGCGGAGGGGCTCGAAGGCGCGCCGCTGCTGCTGGCCGCGGCGGAACCGTCCGAGTACGCGCGGGCGGTCGTGGCGGCCTGGGACGACGCCGGACGATTGCGCGACGACGGCGCCCACCGGATCTGCTGGGCAGCGGAACACTGGAGCGAGGCGGCGGCCGAGCGGGCGCTGGCCGTGGCCATCGAGGCGGCGCAGTCCGGGCTTTAAGCCGGGAGGCCCTACTGTTGCGGCGCCAGGCTGACCTGGGCCACGCCTTGCGAGGTGATCCCGAGCGCCGTTGCGGCGCCGCGGCTAAGGTCGATGACGCGGGAGCGGGTGCCGGGACGGTCGGTGATGGTGACGACCACCGACCGGCTGCTGTGGACCAGGGTTACCAGCACCTTGCTGCCCAACGGCAGCGTGGCATGGGCGGCGGTGAGCCGGTCCTGGTCGTAGCGGTTGCCGTCGCTCATGCGGTGGCCCTGCCACGCCTTGCCGCCGTACCAGCTTGCCGTGCCCGTCTGGAACACCGCGTTGGAAACCAGGGACTGTTCCGGAAGCGGGCGGCCCTGGGCGTCGCGTGGCGTGTCGTAAGCGAGGCCGTCGTCGAACATCGCGACGGTGGCGGGCGCTTGGCGTCGGGTCTGGCGAGGGAAGGCGGCCAGCATGGCACGGCCGCGTCGTGGGCCGGCCTGCGTGGTGCGTTCTCGGGTCGGGGCAGACGGTGGCGACACGGCTGGCCTGCGGCTGTGGGCAGCGGCGGGATACGAAGCCACGACGAGGCCTCCCATCAGCGCCGGTCCGGCCAGCATCAGTGCAAGCGTTGCCCGTGCGATCATGTGCATCCTTCATAGCCGTTGATCCGCTCGCCTGCCTCACCTGCCGCCTGCATCGCGATCCCGTGAGGGCACTGTCATAAGATCAAGCCGAGCGGACAAGATCAACCCTGAATCCGCCTGTGCCGGCAGATTACATTTGAGGCGCTCCGAATTGCAGCGCAATGAAACCAAATATGGCGGCAGCAAATAGCCGCATTTCACGTCACAAACGGTTGTTAATTCAGCATGAAGATCGTTTGGTGATTATGGCCTTGGTGTGGCTGCTGGTTTGTTGTCATGCTCGACTTTCAACTTAAATGCCTGGTTCCATATGGCGTGCAAGGCGACACCACGCCGCAGCAACGTCAGGAAAAATAGCATAAGCATGTCGGACTATTTTCCTAATTATCCCCTTGACATAGCGTAGCCGATTTCATATAGTTAGCGGCAAGAGAACCAGACACCCCCGGACGGCAATCCTATGACGAACCTAACTGATCCTATCTTCCACGACGAAGACAAAGCCCGCGCCCATCTTGAGGCGCTGCGCTGGCCGAACGGTCCCACCTGCCCGCATTGCGGCGCGGTCGATGGCATAACGCGCCTTGCTGGCAAGAGCCATCGCGCCGGCCTGCACCAGTGCAATCAGTGTCGTGAGCATTTCACTGTCACGGTCGGTTCCGTCATGGAGCGCAGTCACGTCCCTTTGCACAAGTGGGTGCTGGCTTTCCATCTCATGGCCGCGAGCAAGAAGGGCTACTCAGCCCACCAGCTCCACCGCACCATCGGCGTAACCTATAAGACTGCTTGGTTCATGGCACACCGCATTCGCGAGGCCATGAACGATCCGACGCCTGCACCGCTTGGCGGTGAGGGGAAGATTGTAGAGGCTGACGAGGCATACCACGGTAAAATGGAAAACCCGGCTCCTAGCCCAAATCGTAGAGGCGTTCCGTTCACGAAAAGCGGCAAATCTGGCGGCGCGCAGAAGCGGACGATAATAGCCCTCGTTGAGCGGGGCGGCGAGGCTCGCGCCTTTCACCTGGCCGCTAGGCGCGTCACGTCAAAGAACGTCCGTGAAGTTCTAGTAAAACATGCTGACATGAAAAGCCGCCTGCACACCGACGAAAGCCTGCTTTACCCAAGCATCGGCGCTGAGTTTGCCATGCACGAGACGGTCAACCATGCGGCTAAAGAGTACGCTCGCGGCAAGGGTGATGATCTTGTGACCACGAACAGCGTTGAAGGCTTCTTCGGTGTGTTCAAGCGTGGCTTCAACGGCATCTACCAGCATTGTGGCGAGCAGCACTTCCAGCGATACCTCGACGAGTACAGCTTCCGCTACAACAACCGGATCAAGCTCGGCGTAAATGACGACGAGCGCGCTGCCATTGCGGTTCGGGGTGCCAGCGGCAAGCGTCTAACATATCGGGGAACTTGTGCGACCTAAGACCCCTCGGCAACTCACGCGGGCATTTCTAAGATGGTTAGCGAAACAGGACCACGAGACATAGCCCCTGGGGTGGATCGGCAATATGAAAGCCAATACTTCCTCCGTACCGCCGGCGGCGCTGCCGCATCCGGTCAGTCGGCAGTGGAAGGGCTACTGGCAACGTACTGGCTCTGCCGTCAATGACCGTCAGTCGTAGATTGCAAGAGCCCGGAAGTGTCTGAAATCGCTGAGACGGCTATAACCTGTCCTTGCCGTGCGCCACTGCTCTGCCTCAAAGCTATCTGAATCAGTTGATCTGATGAAAACGCCTCCATAACGTCATCATAGATTTCTTCGTCAAAGATGCAGGTATAGTCGTCATTGGTTCCCTCAGCTTTTAACCTGAAAGACAGCCTATCTTTATCCAGTTCTCTGGCTTCGCCTCTCAAAGTGACTATCTGTTCCAAGTTTCGCCTTGCGGCGGATAGAGCTTGATGTACTTTTCGACTAGCCGACCTGTTTAGGACATAGAGGGATCTTGGGCTTCCAAGCATGCTCCCGCCTACGCTCACAGTTTCAATTAGACCTTGAGTAGGAGGAGCGAGCTTTTGCATGGCTTCAAGCAAAGCTATGTCAAAGACGTTTTCTAGGCTTTTCCCCGTAGCCCAGTTAAGTGCTTTTCCAAGCTCTTGTCCCCGCGTCTCCATTTGAGATCGGGCATCAATATCCTCCTGGCCCACCCCGTCTACGATTGGACCACCAAACGAAATCTGAAAGCTTCCAAGCGCAACATGCTTCGTCGGGAAATCAAACAGCTTCCTACTAACTTCTGATGGGCGCCCCATGCCACCACCACCGACGCTCTCAGACAGCTTCTTTAATGCCGTATAGGCGCCATCCACTGCACGTTTAACAACACTAGCTGGGACGTTGTAGCGAGTTAGCTTATGTCCTTCAACCTTAACGGAAAATATAGGTTCCAAATCGAGAGCAAGATAGGCGTCCTCCTTTGGTAACACATTTTGCGGTATTTGATGTAAAGAAGTTGCCCAAGTTTGTATGACACTGCCCTGCGGATCGATGTCAATACACCAGCACCAGGGTTGATCAATTGCTTCTCTAACGGAAATCTCGCCAGCAACGAGGCGCTGCATAATCGCCTCGCTAGTGGGAGATACCACAAACCGGGCTCGACCGACCGCTTCTCCGCACATATAGGCAACCAACAATCGCCCCGCATCCCGAAAAGTGAATAGCATTGGGCTGTCGAGTTCATAGAGGACGTCCAGCGGTTGAACTCGGTCGAAAAGTCCGCCCGGGATTTCCTCTCCGCTAGGAGTCCACGCCAAAACCATTATGGGCCGCTAACTTCCGTTGTAGCTTCATGCCGATGGACACCATCGTAAGGCCACCAATCTACATGATCCGGCTGTTTTAATGAAGGCGTGGGCTTAACTCGCCCGTGGCATGGCTTGAGGCCTACGGTGGCGATATGCCATCCAGCACGGTGGGGGAAAAGCACGAAAGAATGCTTAACGCCAGATAAAGTGTTGTTTAGCGATACCGCCAAGCGCGCACAAATATCGACTTTCAAAAACTTGCCAGCCTCAACTGCATTCTGAAAATCATCCGCACTAACTGGGTTATTTTCAACGGCACGATACATTACGGATTCGGTCTCAGCAGCATCTTGAGGCGGACAGTTTACTGGCCAGCCTTGGGGAAAGTGCCGGCCTACTGCCTCCGCGCTATCGCCTTCGCTCATATCTAATCCCTAGCTCAGAATAGACCGCATGGCCAGATGTCTGCATCAAGGTCATGTCACGCAAAGGCGTTCACCATCACTTCACCGTGCCATCTCCCACAACGTCACCGGCCCCAGTCCCTGGATCGCCCGCACAGTCCCCGCCGCCTTCTGCCGAATGAACGCCATCCCCACATGCTTCATCGTTACCTTCACAAGCCGCCGATCCTCCGTGAACTGCTTGCGCTTATCCATCAGTTGCACTAAGATATGCTGCGTCGTGACTGGCTCAGTAGCCTTCCCCGGCAGCACTCCCAGAATAAACCGGCTCATTTCGCCTCGTTTGTTCGCTCAGTCTTTCTTGTGTTGACTTTCGAGACAGCTTTCTCGCCCTTCTGATTCGACATAGGCTGCGGCGGCGTGCTTAGCGCTCGCCTTAGCGCCTCGTCGCGGCGGCGTTCGACGTCTGCCGGGTCATCTTCGGAAGTAGGTTTCATTGGTTTCTCCCCTTCGACCGCTGCCAGATGTGGTGACCATAACAGATCCGTTCTTCAAAGGATGCGAGAACTCTTGCAAAATAATTATGGAACTTCCGGCTATACAGTCCGAGCCGCACTCACTGGACATTATGGCTGAAGCGGCTGCTCGGTTTCAGCAACTCCACTACGTCCATAGCGAAGTGTTGGCCCTGCAAGAGAAAGCTCTCTCGTCGCTGGTAATCGCAAAAGGGCTTGCGGCCATGGGATCTTCAGATCAAAACCGCAGCACCCTTGATCAATTCAAGAACGATACTGAAACCTCTGGTAACTTATGCGTACTCTATGCGGAGATGTTTTATGTAGTAGCGTTTAGAGTGGTTGACATTACTCGTGTGATGAATGCAAAGCTCTTTGGCACAAAGCGGATCATTTCAGAACCAGCAGGCGTTCGAAACGCCAGAAATCTACTTATTCTGCATCCCGAACAGGTTAAACACGGGGCGGTTTTGTCTCGCGTCTCCACACTTCGCTGGGCTGACGAAGCTGGAATCAGACTAAAAGAACTAAGAAGCCCCCACGAGAGCCGAGAATTTCAGGACCCGGGTTTCGGCCCGAACTGCTTGGAGTTCCGCGAATTTTGGTTAAACTGGTCGGAGCACGTCTATGTCAAACTGACTGAGGCATAAGCGTGCGGAGCATTTATGGTTTTCCACTCAGCGGGTCAGACTGCAGTGAGAGATTGGGCGTCAGAAGCCCTAGTGCTCTGAGCAATACAATCTGAGGTCTACTGTAACACCACCAATGCCTCCTAATACGAAGAATGGGGGTCATGATAGGTAGATGTGTTTGCTACCTACGATGCCGAATGCGGACGCGCCCTGGCCATTGCAATCCACAGATCGCGGACATGCTTCCGCATGATCTGGTCGTGCTCAGGCTCAAAGCCTTGAAACTCACCTTGGAAGTCCTGCACCCACTCAACCGAGCAGCCTGCATCGATCATCTCCTCCGTAAGTTCGGATTCACCAGCGCCAACCTGTCGGT
>JAABUQ010009830.1_pt1 | contig 12772 bp, 12 predicted proteins | sample 5560001 | NCBI WGS metagenome assembly JAABUQ01 (sample SAMN10711888, study PRJNA513371) | rock metagenome | isolation source: Antarctica rocks | place: Antarctica: Victoria Land, Finger Mt nord | collected 2015-12-18 | reverse complement strand
GCCGGTTGCAACCGGCCCAACGGGGGAGTTCCGGGGCGATGCCGGAATCCGCTTTGTCCTCAGGCCCTCATCGCGCGGATGATCGCCTGGGCCATCTCCCTGGTGCCGACGGCGGTGGGGTCGTCGCGGTGGGGCTTGAGGTCGTAGGTGACGTCCTTGCCCGCGGCGATGACCTGGGCGACGCCGGCTTCCAGGCGTTTGGCGGCCTCAGCCTCGCCGAGATATTCGAGCATCAAGGCGCCGGAAAGGATCAAGGCGGTGGGGTTCATCTTCCACTGGCCCTTGTACTTCGGGGCCGAGCCGTGCGTCGCCTCGAAGACGGCGCCTTTGTCGCCGATGTTCGCGCCGGGGGCGACGCCCAGGCCGCCGACGAGACCGGCGCAGAGGTCCGAGAGGATGTCGCCGTAGAGGTTCGGCAGGACCAAAACGTCATACAGCTCGGGCTTCTGGACGAGCTGCATGCACATGTTGTCGACGATGCGGTCCTCGAACTCGATATCGGGATACGCCTTGGCGACCTCGCGGCTGACTTCCAGGAAGAGGCCGTCGGAGTACTTGAGGATGTTGGCCTTGTGGACGCTGGTGACCTTCTTGCGGCCGTGCTTGCGGGCGTATTCGAACGCGTACTCGACGATCCGCCGGCTGCCGGTGATCGAGATGGGCTTGATCGAGATGCCAGAGTCGGGGCGGATCGTCACCCCGTTCAGCCGCTTGACGTCCCCGATCAGCTCAGCGGTCGCGGGCTTGCCCTGCTCGAACTCGCAGCCGAGGTAAAGGTCCTCGGTGTTCTCGCGGACGATTACGAGGTCCACTTTCGACCTGTCGAAGAAGGTGCGGACCCCGGCGTATTGCTTGCAAGGGCGGACGCAGGCGAAGAGGTCCAACGCCTGGCGCAGGTAGACGTTGACGCTGCGGAATCCCGTGCCGACGGGGGTGGTGATCGGGGCCTTGAGCGCGACGCCCGTGCGGCGGCACGACTCCAGGACGGAGTCGGGGACGGGCGTCCCCAGCCTGGCCATCACGTCGACGCCCGCTTCCTGCACGTCCCAGTCGATGGCCACGCCGGTCGCGTCAATGCACATGCGGGTGGCTTCGGCCAGCTCGGGGCCGACGCCATCGCCGGGGATGAGGGTCACTTGGTGGGCCATGCGCGGGCGTCTCTCGTCGTGGGCGTCGGGTTCGGCCTCGGCTCTCCGTTCCCGAAATCCCGCCCTCAGGGCGAAATCCGGTTGCGGAAGCCGAGGAACCGAGGGTATTCTGAGTGGTTTGAAACGAGCGACCAACGTAACCCGCGTACGAACGGTCGTCAAGCGGCGCCCCTGCACCTGGAATGGCCCCGGGTTCGAGGTCCTCGATGCTCTGCCCGCCCCAGATGGACGACCCCCTGGTCGCGAACTGGCTGTCCCGCCACCGCGACCCGGTCAGCTTCGTCCTGCACATGATCGGCATCCCGCCGACGGTTCTCGGCGTGGTCCTGATCCCGGTCTACCTCGCCGCCATGTCGCTGCCGGTCTTCTTCCTGGCCCTGGCGCTCTTCGTCGGCGGCTACCTCGTCCAGTTCCTGGGCCATGCCCTGGAAGGGTCGGTGCCGGGCGAAATCCTGCTGCTGAGGTTCCACTGGCAGCGGCGCCGGCCGGCGATCAAGGTCCCGACGGTCCCCGGTCCTCAGGGCCTGACCTGAATCACTCGGGAAGATGGCGGCCGACATCGTCCCCTTGCACTGCCGGGGGCATGCGGACCCGTGCGCGATGAACTGGAACACTCGCCGGGAAATCCGTAGGATCCGCAAACTCGCTTCAAGATGCACGTCTTTCGGAACCGATTGTACTAGACAGATTGAACCATCGGTTCTGGCGCTTCGGAGGTCCCTCCGGCGCACCGGAGTCGTTCGTCCTCCGCCAATGCGGGGGGGATCGCAAGGATCGGGGGGATCGGCCGTCGCGTAGGGGGCGGTGCCGGGATGCGTCGCGGAGCGACCGTCCCGAGGCGCCGGGCGCGGTCGAGGGCGAGGGGCGATCGCGGGCCCGGGGTGCTGGACCTCCCGGACGGCTCGGTTCACTCGTCACATGGCTCTAAGTCAAGGACGGTTTTGGCCATGCGATTGACCACTCTCGGGAACCGGCTGCGGCTCGCGGTGATGGTGGTGGCGACTCTGGTCGCCTCACCCGGCTGCCAGCGGCTGCCCTACATCAACGAGAACAAGGCCGTCCCGGCCGATAAGCTCTCCCGGATTGCCGACGAGGACAAGGAGATCAAGCAGACCTCCTTCTTCACCGGCAAGATCCCGAACATGCCGCAGGTCAGCCCGCCCCGGACCACCAACAACCCCGAGGCCCAGCATGTCTGGCCGCTGACGCTCCAGGAGGCGATCCGCATCGGGCTGGACAACTCCGAGGTCGTCCGCGTCATCTCCCTGGGTGCCCAGGGCATCCCGGTCGGCGGCTTCGAGCCGACCCCCCTGAACACCGGAGCCGGCGGTGCGCTGGGGCAGGGGACCCTTTCCACGGTCTACGACCCCGCGATCCAGGAGACGCAGATCGCCCAGGCGCTGGCCGTCTTTGACGCCCAGTTGACGACGAGCATCCTCTTCAGCCGCCAGGAGTCGCCGTTCAACAACGCGTTCTCCGCGGGCATCGGTAACTTCGGTACGCCCAGGTTTCCGATCATCTTCACCCAGGAATCCCAGACCTACAACGCGACGATCTCCAAGCGGGCGGCCAACGGTGCCACCTTCCAGGTCGCGCACAACATCACCGACCTGTACACGAACAGCACGGCCAACGTCTTCCCGTCGGCCTACACGACCAACACCCAGTTGCGCTTCACCCAGCCCTTGCTGGGCGGCACGCCCCAGAACCCGAGCGGCCTGGAGGCGAACCGGGCGCCGATCATTATCGCCCGGATCTCCGCCGACTCGGCCGTCTGGACCTTCAAGGCCGAGGTCATGGCCGAGGTCCGCTCCATCGAGCAGCAATACTGGGCCCTGGCCCAGCAGCACGTGCAGATCTGGAGCAAGGAAGTCGCCGTGGAGCTGGGTGAGGAGATCCTCCGCCGCGAGGAGGCCCGCCTCGAGGTCGGCAGCGGCTCGGTCCCCAACGTCGCCGAGGCCAAGGAGCAGCTTGAGCAGTTCAAGCTCGACCTGGTCACCGCCACCGCCGACGTTATCACCACCGAGCGTCAGCTCCGCAACATCCTGGGCCTGAAGCCGGCCGACAACCGCCGGATCGTGCCCGTGACCGCCCCGACGGAGGCCCGCCTGGAGCCCAACTGGGAGGTCAGCCTCGCCCAGATGGTCTCGTTCCAGCCCGACATCGTGCGCAACCAGTTGCTGACTCGCATCGCGGAATTGCAGTTGCTGGTCGCCCGCAACCAGCTCCTCCCGCAGTTGAACCTTGACGCCCTGTATCAGTTCAACGGCTTCGGCCACACGCTCGACCGGGCCGAGGCCGTGGGAACCGGGGCATTCATCAGGGCCCTGAACCCCCAGGTCATCGCCAACCAGCGCCTCGGCGGGGTGAACTCGCAGCCGAGCAACTTCCGCAACTTCCAGAACTACAACGTCGGCCTGACGTTCATCATGCCCCTGGGCTTCCGCGCCCAGTTAGCGAACGTGAAGCAGCAGCAGATCCAATTGCTGAGGCAGCGGGCCTTCCTTCAGCAGGTCGTCCACCAGACCACGCACTCGCTGTCGCGGTTCTTCCTGGAAGTCGACGCCAACTACAAGCAGTTCAAGACCGCCGGCCGGCTCCGCGAGGCGGCCCAGGAACGGCTTGAGGCTCAGCAGGCGTTCTACGAGAGCGGCACGATCACCATCGACCGCTACCTCGACGCCCTGAACCGCTGGTCGCGAGCCGTGGCCCTGGAGGCGCAGTACAAGACCAGCTACAACACCTCGATCGTCGCACTTGAGGAGGCCAAGGGGACGCTGCTGGCCTACGACAACATCGCCCTGAACGAGGGGCCGCACCCGAGGAAGGCGTACATCCAGGCCCGGGATCAGCAGGCGGGCCATCGCCGGTTCCCGATCTCCCAGGACGGCCCGTACCATCCCCAGCCGGTTGTCGGGCCGCCGAACTCCGACAGCGTCGCCCCGATGCCCACCCCCGGCGCGACCCCTCCGGGACCCTTGCCGCTCTTGCCCGCCCCGGCCGGCCCGCTCTTCCCGCCAGCGACGCCCGTGGCCCCGACCGTTCCGGCAGGCGAGCCCAACATCCTCTCGGGCGACAAGCCCCGCACGTATGAGCCCCGGGTCATCCCGGCCTCGGCCTCCGCCGACCCCGGCAAGATCGCCCCCGCGACGCTGCCCGCCCTCCCCGAGTCGCCGCCCGCCCTTCCCGAATCGCTGCCGCCGCTCCCGGCCGGCTGAGCCGAACTCGATCGCAACGACCCGCACGAGGGCCTCCCCGACCGTTCCGGTCCGGGAGGCCTTCGGCATTTGTTGGAGCGTTGTTGACCGGCGCCGACGGCTCGGCCAGAATTGGGGTCGATCTCTTCCCCTGATTCGGAATCCGGCCCGTAGACCGGAGGAGGGGACGGGTTCACGACTCACACGGCGAGGTGACGCGATGGGTGGCTCTTGCGACGGCGGGGTCAACCGACGGCGATTCTTGCAGGCGACCGCGGCCACCGGAGCCATCTTGCCCGCGGCCGGCACGCTCCTGGCCGCGGACGACGCCGAGGCCGGCGTGCCGACGGTGACGCTCGGCAAGACCGGGCAGAAGGTCACCAAGCTGGGCATGGGCACAAGCTGGCCCCTGTCCCCCAGCTTCGTGACGGCGGCGCTTGCCAAGGGGGTCCGCTACATCGACACCTCGGAGACTTACGAGAACACCGTCTCCGAAACCGTCCTCGGTGAGGTCCTGGAACGCACCAAGATGCGCAAGGACGTCTACCTCGTCTCCAAGAACGCCGCGGTCGGCAAGGTCAAGGGGGGCGACTTCGCCAAGGTCTTCGAAGACCACCTCGACGCCAGCCTCCGCCGCCTCCGCACCGACTACGTCGACGCCTACTACATTCACGGCATCACGGGCGCCCAGATCGGCTTGCTGAGCGATCCGGCCGTCAAGGCCGCCTTCGAGGATCTCAAGAAGCGGGGCAAGATCCGCTTCGCCGGGATGAGTTGCCACGACGCCAAGCTGCCCGAGTTGCTGGAGGCCGCGGCGGAGGCGGGCTTCATCGACCAGGTGATGTTCAAGTACAACTTCCGCGACGTGAACCACGACGCCCTTCAGCGCGCCGTCGACAAGGCGGCCAAGGCGAACCTCGGCCTGGTCGCGATGAAGACCCAGGGCGGCGCCGGGAACTTCCCCGAGAAGATGGCCGACCTGAAGGCCAAGGGCTTCAAGGTGGAAGTCGCCGCGATCAAGACCGTCTGGATGGACGACCGGATGCAGGTGGTGGTCAGCGAGATGACCACCCGCGGCGACCTGGCCGAGAACATCGCCGCCGCGCGCGACCCGATCACGCCCAAGGAAGCCCGCCTTCTGGAGGAACATCGCCGCGCGACAGCGCACCTGTACTGCCACGGCTGCGGCCACCTCTGCGAGACCGCCGCGAAGGGCGTTCCGGTCGCCACGGTCCTCCGCTACCTCCGCTACTACGAGGTCTACGGCAAGCGTCAGGAAGCCCGCGCTCTGTATCAGGCGCTGCCCCCCGCGGGACGCCTGCTGGCCGAGGCAAACCTGGCCGCCGCGCAGGCCGCGTGCCCCCACGGCCTGCCGGTCGCCGACCTCGTCAGGCGTGCCGACCGCATGCTTTCCTGATCGGGCAAGACGCCTTGAGACGAGCAGGGGAGGGGCCCGGGGATGCGCTTCCACCCCGGGCTTACTCTTCCTCGTCGACCACTTCGCCCACGGCGTGCTCCGGGGGCAGGTCGGTGCCGGGGATGGCATACGAGCCATCGATCCAGCGTCCGAGGTCCACGAGCTTGCAGCGGTCGGAGCAGAAGGGGAAGCTTGGCAGGTCGTCGAGCTTCGCGACCTGGAACTGCCGTGAGCAGATCGGGCATTTCCCCCGGATCATGGATTCGGACCGCCGCCGGTGGCCGGCTTTGATGGAGTGGCTTCCGACTTCGCGGGGGCGGAAGCGGGAGTGGTCGAGGATGGGGATTCGGTGGTCTTCGCCGGCGCGGAGTCCGCGGGCTTATCGGCTTTCTCCCGGGCCTTGTACGACTCGCTCCGGTAGTCGGTCTGGTAGAAGCCGGACCCCTTGAAGAGGATGGCCGCGCCCGCGCCGATCTTGCGTCGGAGTTTGGCCTCCTGGCAGGCGGGACAGATGGTCTGGGAGTCCGCCTTGATCGACTCGTAGGCCTCGAACTCGTGTCCGCAGGCATCGCAGATGTAGTCGTAAGTCGGCATGGCGCTGGCCTCGTCTTTCACGGCACCGGGTTAAGCAATGGGCCTGGCGGAGACGGCGACCTTGGTGGGCCGCAGGACGCGGTCGCGCAGGCGATATCCCTTGCCGAGTTCCGCCAACACGGTCCCCTCGGGGTGGTCGGGGCTGGCTTGCTGGCTGATGGCCTCGTGCTGGTTGGGGTCGAAGGGCTCCCCCAGCGCCGAGATCGGCTCGATGCCGTGCTTGGCCAGGGCGGCGAGCAGTTGCTTGCGGACCATGTCGAGCCCCTCGACGATCGCGGGCGGCCTCCACGGCGCGCTCGAAGTTGTCCAGGACCGCGACGAGGTCCAGCGCCAGGGGGCCGACGGCGTAGAGCCGCTCGGCGTCCGCCCGGGCCGTCGACTGCTTGCGGAAGTTGGCGAACTCCGCGCGGGTGCGCTGAAGCTGGTCGAGGTACTCGTCCCGCTGCTGGCCGGCGAGCAGCAGTTCGTCGGCGGGGGCCGTTGCCGGGGCGGGGCCGGGCACGCTGGGACTCTCGGGGCTGGTCGGGCTCTCATTCATGGCGATCGATCCCTGGGGGCGGGCCGAGGGCGGGGTCACTCCGCGTTCTGGTCGGCGGGCTCGACGTCCTCGGTGAAGTAATCCTTGAGCTTCTCGAAGAAGCTCCTCCGGCGCGGGCTGACGTCCTCCTCCTCGATCTCGGCCAGCTCGCGGAGCAATTCTTCCTCACGGGCCGAGAGCCGCCGGGGCGTCTCCACGTTGACCTGCACGAGGATATCCCCCCGCGCGCGGCCGTTGAGGTCGGGCATCCCGTGCCCCTTGATCCGCAGGATTTCCCCGCTCTGCGTCCCCTTGGGGACGGTCAGGTGGTCCGTCCCGTCGAGGGTCGGCACCTCGATCTCCGCACCCAGAGCCGCCTGGGGGAAGCTGATCGGCAGGTGGCAGATGAGGTCGTTGCCCCGACGCTCGAAGAACGGATGCTTGCGGACGAAGATCTGGATGCGCAAGTTGCCGCGAGGGGCGCCCGGGTCGCCCGCCTCGCCCTGCCCGCGCGATTCCAGCGACATGCCCGAGGTGATGCCTGGGGGGACGTTGACCGTCAGGGTCGCCGGAGTCGCGACCCGTCCGCCTCCTCGGCACTCGGGGCAGGGGTCGTTGATCCGCTTACCCTCGCCGCCGCAGGCCGGGCAGGTGGTGGCGAGCTGGAAGAAGCCGCGAGACTGGATAACCTGCCCCTGTCCCCGGCAATAGTCGCAGGTCGTGGGGGTCGTACCCTTGCGGGCGCCGGTGCCTCGGCACTCGCCGCAGGGCTCCTGGCGGGTGATGTTGAGCGGCTTGGAGACGCCGCGGGCGGCCTCAACGAGGTCGATCTCCAGGTTGACGCGCAAATCCATGCCCGGCCGGGGTCCCCGCCTGCGACCGCCGCCGCCACCGCCGCCGGCGCCGCCGAAGACATCGCCGAAGAGGCCGCCGCCGAAGATGTCGCTGAAGGCCGACATGATGTCTTCGGCGTTGCGGAAGTCGTGGACCCCGGCTCCCTCCATTCCCGCGTGCCCGTAGCGGTCATAGCGCTGGCGTTTCCCCTGGTCAGACAGGACCTCGTACGCCTCGGCCGCCTCCTTGAAGCGCGACTCGGCGTCCTGGTCACCCGGATTCTTGTCTGGGTGATTCTTGAGGGCATGCTGCCGGTAGGCCTTCTTGATCTCGTCGGCCGTGGCCTCGCGCTTCAGGCCCAGCACCTCATAATAATCGCGCTTCGTCGCCATCGGCACGGTATCTCGAACGGGGAAGTTTGCGGCGGCTCCCGACCGGCCATGATATCACAAGGATACACAATCGCGACACGACGCCGACCGGCCCCGCCTCCCTTGAGTCGCGAGAAGAGGGCTAACTCCTCAGAGGTCTTATAACCCTCTTGCGGAATGGATGACGGCGACGACCCGGATGATCTCCCCTTCGATCTCGAAGAGGATTCGGTGGACCATCCGACCTTTCCCGAAGGTCAACTCACGGACTTCCGCACCTTGGAGCCCACCCGCTTGGACGACGGGGCATCGACGGGGGAAATTCCTCAAGGTTTCGATCGTCTCGATCAGGTTCCGATACCAACGATCGGCCCAATCCTCCGAATGTCCGGCCCTCCAGTTCCGGATATTCTCCGAATCGAGGAGCGCACGGGGCATGATCTCAAGTCGGTAATCCATGCGCCTTGAGGGCCTCGCTCTTCGCCATTTCGAAGCTGATCCCCTTCCCCTCCCTCGCCTCCTTCAACCCTTCCCGCACGGCTTCGAGCCATTCGAGCCGCTCGACGAGTTCCTCCAGCAACCGCGTCGATGTCTCGTCCTGCACCGCCAGTTCATGCTGACCGTCGATCTTGAGGACGACCGTCCTGCCCTCGACGCGGCAATGATGGAGATGTCGAGACGCATCCCGGCCTAGCCCGAGAGGGGGAATCTCCATGTCATCCCATTCCATCGCGAAACGCCCTCTCTGGAATGTCGGGAATGGCCCAGAGACCCGCAGGATTCAGAGTACCACAATGGGCCGAAGCTCGATACGCCGTCAGGCGGACTCGCGCCACCTACCAACCAAGTTCAGAGAACGCATCCGCCCGAGCAAAGTACGACTCATAAAAAACCGCTGCGGCTGCTGGGGTCCGCTGCAGCGCGAGGTCAAGCGCGAAGGTCACGCGGATTTAGCCTCCCGATTCGTTGAGCCCTTGAAAACATAGCCCAACGCTTCGCCTCCGATGGCTGTCAAGAATGTGCGTACCCAACTTCTTGTCGTGTCATCGAATGGCTTCGTTACGGGCTACGATTTGCCGTCTGCCGTCTGCACAAACGAAGTCTCGGAAGGATAAATGACTACGATTAATGAACCTCAGGCCAAGCAAGATCGCGGCAAACCAATCAAGATACCAGCGATGGTAGTCCTTGCCGAACTCGTGTCTCAGCTTTTCCCGATCAAGTTCGCTAGGTGCGGTACTCATGACTAAGCATCGCCTCCTGGGACATAATCTTGATGTGGGATGAAAACGGATGAAAGAGCCGGCTGGGCGATCCCAATGGATCGGCCAACCGGCTCGGGAATTTCGCAGGTTGATTATCGTACCGAGCCTTCAACCCGGGCGGCGCCCTTCTCCTCGTCTTCCTTGATGTTGGTGATCATCGCCTCGGTGGTCAGCATGAGGGCGGCGATCGAGGCGGCGTTCTGGAGGGCGGAGCGAGTGACCTTGGTAGGGTCGACGATCCCGGCGGCGAACATGTCGACGTACTCGCCGGTGTTGGCGTTGAAGCCGGTCATGCCGCCCCGGGCCTTGACTTCCTCGGCGACCACCGCGCCGTCGTGGCCGGAGTTCATGGCGATGTGCCGGATCGGCTCCTCCAGGGCACGCAGGACAATGGTGGCGCCAAGCTTCTCGTCGCCGTGCAAGGCCAACATGACCTTCTCCACCGCGGGGATGACGCGGAGCAGGGCGGAGCCGCCGCCGGGGACGATCCCCTCCTCGGCCGCGGCCCGGGTGGCGTGCAAGGCATCCTCGACGCGGGCCTTGGTCTCCTTCATCGCCGCCTCGGTCGCGGCGCCGACGTTGATCAGGGCCACGCCGCCGGACATCTTGGCGAGCCGCTCCTGGAACTTCTCCTTGTCGTACTCGCTCTCGGTCTCGTCGATCTGGCGGCGGAGCTGGTCGGTCCGCTTCTGGATGTCGGCCCGCTTGCCGGCGCCCTGGATGATCGTGGTGCTGTCCTTGTCGACCTTGACCTGCTTGGCCTTGCCGAGCTGTTCCAGCGTCAGGTTTTCCAGCTTCAGGCCAAGGTCCTCGCTGATGACCGTGCCGCCGGTGACGACCGCGATGTCGCCGAGCATCGCCTTGCGGCGGTCGCCGAAGCCGGGGGCCTTGACGGCGCAGATGTTCAAGATCCCGCGCAGCTTGTTGACCACCAGGGTGGCCAGCGCCTCACCCTCGACGTCCTCGGCGACGATCACCAGGGGCTTGCCCGAGTGCGCGACCTTTTCCAGCAGGGGAATTAGGTCGCGCAGGTTGCCGATCTTCTTCTCGTGGAGCAAGATCAAGGCGTCGTCGAAGACCGCTTCCATCGTCGTCGGGCTGGTGACGAAGTAGGGGCTCAGATACCCCTTGTCGAACTGCATGCCCTCGACGAATTCCAGGGTCGTCTCGGCCGTCTTGCCCTCCTCGACGGTGATGACGCCATCGCGGCCGACCTTCTCGACCGCGTCGGCCAGCAGCTTGCCGATGGTCGGATCGTTGTTGGCCGAGATGGTGCCGACCTGGGCGATCTCTTCCTTCTTCGAGACCGGGCGCGACAGGGTGCCTTGCAGCTCCTTGACGGCGGCCTCAACGGCCTTCTCGATGCCGCGGCGGATGCCCATCGGGTTGGCGCCCGAGGTGACGTTGCGCAACCCCTCGCGGAAGATCGCACGCGCCAGGATCGTGGCGGTGGTCGTGCCGTCGCCGGCCACGTCGGAGGTCTTCGACGCGACGACGTTGACGAGCTTCGCCCCCATGTTCTCGAAGGGGTCGTCCAGCTCGATCTCCTTGCTCACGGTCACGCCGTCCTTGGTGACGGTCGGGCCGCCGAAGGACTTGCTGATGATGACGTTGCGGCCAGTGGGGCCCAGAGTCGTGCCGACCGCGTGGGCCAGGGTGTCGACCCCTTCCAGCATCTTGCGGCGGGCGGCGTCGGAAAAAAGTAGTTGCTTGGGCACGGGTCGGAACCTCCTCGGTCTTCGTGTGGGGTGGGCGCCGGGGGTGGACGGAAGATGGCGGACGGTGGTGCGAAGCGGTTGAAAGTCAACTGATCCAGCAAGCCTCGGCCATCTTCCCGCCCCCGATCAAACGATCTTGGCCAGGATATCGGTCTCGCGGAGGATCTTGACTTCCTCGCCGTCGACCTTCAGGTCGGTGCCCGAATACTTGCCGAAGAGGACCTCGTCCCCCTCCTTCACGCCGACGGGGGCGCGCTCGCCGGAGTCGAGCAGCTTGCCCGGGCCGACGGACAGGACCTTGCCCCGCTGCGGCTTCTCCTTGGCGGTGTCCGGCAGGACGATGCCGCCGGCCGTCTTCTCCTCGGCCTCGATCTGCTGGATCACGACGCGGTCTTCAAGCGGGCGAATCTTGGCCATCGGGCTGGTTCCCTTGCCTTACGTGTGTCTGGAGAGCGAGCCGGCCCCACCACAGGGGCCGGCCGGTGAACTCCGCCGGTTGCTGAACGTTGGTCCGTGGGCACCCAGGAGCATGCCGAAATTACATCATCCCCATGCCTCCCATGCCTCCCATGCCGCCCATCCCTCCCATGCCGCCCATTCCACCGCCGTGGTCATGGTGATCCTGGCCGCCGCCGGCAGCCTTCTTCTCCTTTTTCTCGACGATGATCGCCTCGGTGGTGAGGAGGAGGCCGGCGACGCTGGCGGCGTTCTGGAGGGCGGAGCGGGTGACCTTGGCGGGGTCGACGATGCCGGCGGCGAACATGTCGCCGAAAGCGCCGGTGTCGGCGTTGTAGCCGAAGTGGGGGTCGGTGGACTTCTGGATCTTGTTGACGACGACGGCGCCATCAAGGCCGGCGTTCTCGGCGATGGAGCGGGCCGGCTGCTCCAGGGCCTTGCGGATGATGCCGATGGCCAGGGCCTCGTCGCCGTGGAGCTTCAGGGCGTCGAGGGACTTGGTGGCGCGGATCAAGGCCGTTCCGCCGCCGGGGACGACGCCTTCCTCGATGGCGGCTCGGGTGGCGTGGAGGGCGTCCTCGACGAGGGCCTTGCGCTCCTTCATCTCGGTCTCGGTGGCGGCCCCGACGTTGATCTGGGCGACGCCCCCGGCGAGCTTGGCCAGGCGCTCCTGGAGCTTCTCCTTGTCGTACTCGCTGTCGGTCTGCGCGATCTCGCGGCGGATCAACTCGGTGCGGCCCTTGATGTCCGCGGAAGTGCCGGCCCCTTCAACGAGGGTGGTGTTCTCGCTGCTGATAGTGACCTTGCGGGCGCGGCCGAGGTCTTCGAGCTTGAGGTTCTCCAGCTCGATGCCGAGGTCCTTGAAGATCGCCTTGCCGCCGGCCAGCACGGCGATGTCGCCGAGCATCGCCTTGCGGCGGTCGCCGTAGCCGGGGGCCTTCACCGCGGCGACCTGCAAGATCCCGCGGAGCTTGTTGACGACCAGGGTGGCCAGGGCCTCGCTCTCGACGTCCTCGGCGATCACCAGCAGCGGCTTGTTGACCTTGGCGATCTGCTCAAGGATGGGGATCAGGTGCTTGGGGGCGCTGATCTTCTCCTCGTAGATGAGGATGTAGGGGTCTTCCAGGACGACTTCCATACGGTCCGGGTCGGTGACGAAGTGGGGGGAGAGATAACCGCGGTCGAACTGCATCCCCTCGACCACGTCGACGGTGGTTTCCAGGCCCTTGCCCTCCTCGACGGTGATGACGCCGTC